>Ga0308418_1000369_pt1 | contig 27036 bp, 38 predicted proteins | sample HotsprSampleR4cd_FD_203517 | JGI IMG/M metagenome (GOLD analysis project Ga0308418, IMG submission 203517) | Hot spring phototrophic mat microbial communities from Mushroom Spring, Yellowstone National Park, Wyoming, United States - 20090729_R4cd ... | reverse complement strand
GAGACAATGTGAATTTGAGTGTAGAGTTGATAGCACCGATAGCGATGGAGGAGGGATTAAGGTTTGCAATAAGGGAAGGTGGAAGGACAGTAGGAGCAGGTGTAGTTACAGAGGTGTTGGAGTAAAATGGACCAAAAAATAAGAATAAAATTAAAAGCTTACGATAACAGAGTTCTCGATCAATCTGTAAAGGAGATTGTAGATACAGTTAAGAGAACAGGAGCAAGGATTTCAGGTCCTGTTCCTTTGCCTACAAAAATAAGTAGGTATACAGTTTTGAGGTCAACTAATCAGGATAAAAAGTCAAGAGAACAGTTTGAAATAAGAATTCATAAAAGATTAATTGATATTCATGACCCCACCCCCGAAACAGTAGAGGCTCTCTCTAAGTTAGAGCTCGCTGCAGGGGTTGATGTGGAGATAAAGCTATGAAAGGAATTTTAGGTAGAAAAGTTGGAATGACACAAATTTTTGCAGAAGATGGAAGAATCGTTCCTGTAACAGTAGTTGAAGCAGGACCATGTTGGGTTGTACAAGTACGAACAAAAGAAAAAGATGGATACGAGGCTGTTCAGTTGGGTTTTCAAGAGGTTAAAAAGGAAAAAAATATAACAAAACCGGTGCTCGGAATTTTTAAAAAAGCAGGTATACCGCCTTGCAGAGTCCTTAGAGAATTTAAAATGACAGGATTTAATGTGGGTGATAAGGTTACTGTTGAAATATTCTCAAAGGGCGAAGTTGTTAAAGTATCTGGGATTTCAAAGGGCAAAGGATTTCAGGGTGTTATGAAAAGACATAATTTTGCAGGTGGACCAGATGGTCATGGTTCTATGTTCAATAGAGCACCTGGTTCAATTGGTGCAAGCTCTTTTCCGTCAAGGGTATGGAAAGGCAAAGGAATGGCTGGACATATGGGTAATGAAAGGGTTACTGTAAAAAATCTTACTATTGTTGATGTTATACCGGAACAGAATTTACTTTTAATAAAAGGTGCTGTTCCAGGATGTGAAAACGGAATATTAGAAATATGGAAGGTAGAGGGATGATAGATATAGAGATAAGAGATATAAATAATAATATTGTTGGGAGAAGACAATTACCTGAAATTGTTTTTAATAATCAAGCAGATGAATCTGTTGTACATTCAGCGGTTGTTGCTTATATGGCAAATCAAAGACAGGGAACGCATGCTACAAAAACAAGAGCTATGGTTTCAGGTGGTGGAAAAAAACCATGGAGACAAAAGCATACAGGAAGAGCGAGGCATGGTAGCATTCGCTCTCCTCTTTGGAGAAAGGGCGGGATTGTTTTTGGCCCTCAGCCAAGAGATTATTACATAAAGCTTCCAAAGCAGATGAAGGATGTCGCTCTTTTTAAAGCTCTTACCATGAAATATAGAGATAATGAGATAATACTTCTTGATAATTTAGAACTTGTAAGACCAAAAACAAAAGATATGGTTAATATTTTGAAAAATTTACAGCTAAATGATAAGTCGGTTCTTTTTGTTTTACCTGCAAAAAGTGAAAATATCTTGCTTTCTGTAAGAAATATTCCTTATGTGGGAGTTATTAGAGCAGAAGATTTAAATGCTTATCATGTATCTTTATTTGATGAAATAGTTTTTACTGTTTCAGGACTTGATAAATTTTTAACTATTAAGGGGGTAAACTCTTGATGGATATTTTTGAAATAATAAAAAGACCACTTTTTACTGAAAAAGCAATGAACCTGAAAGAAAAGGAAAACAAGATAGTGGTTGATGTTCATCCAAAGGCTAATAAAGTGCAGATAAAAAAAGCCTTTGAAGAATGTTTTAAGGTTAAGGTTGATAATGTAGCAATTATAAATATAAAGCCAAAAATTAAAAGAGCAGGGTTTCATTTTAGAAAAACACCGAAAGTTAAAAAAGCAATAATTACCCTGAAGCCAGGGGAAAAATTAGATCTAATAGAGGGTGTCTAAATGGGAATAAAAAGGTGTAAACCAACATCAGCAGGTAGAAGATTTGTAACATATCCCGATTTTAGTGAAATTACAAGGGAAGAACCCTATGAACCTCTTACTATCTGTATAAAAAAACGTAAGGGTAGAAATAATCTTGGTAGAGTAACTTCATGGCTTAAAGGTGGAGGAAACAGAAAGCTTTACAGAATTATTGATTTTAAAAGAGACAAAATTGGAATTCCTGCAAAAGTTGTAAGTATTGAATACGATCCTAATAGAACAGCAAGAATAGCTTTGTTAAAATATCTTGATGGAGAATACAGATATATACTGGCTCCTGATAAACTTCAGATTGGAGATACTTTAATGAGTGGACCCGGAGCCGATGTTAAGGTAGGGAATGCATTGCCTTTAAAGGACATTCCTCTTGGAACCATGATTCATAATATAGAAATTTATCCCAAAGGAGGAGGAAAACTTGTAAGAGGTGCAGGTACAGCAGCACAGCTTATGGCTAAGGAAGGAAGATATGCTCACGTTAAACTTCCTTCAGGGGAAGTAAGATTAATCAATGTAAATTGTTTTGCCACAATAGGACAGGTGAGCAATCTTGACCATGAAAATGTGGTTATTGGAAAAGCTGGAAGAATTAGACATATGGGAAGAAGACCCTCAGTTAGAGGAGTAGCAATGAATCCGATAGATCATCCATTAGGTGGTGGAGAAGGTAAATCTTCTGGTGGAAGACCTGCATGTTCTCCCTGGGGTAAACCAGAAGGTGTAAAGACAAGGAAAAATAAGAGAACAGATAAATTTATTGTAAAGCGCAGAAAGTAAGGGGGTACAACAGTGGCAAGGTCATTAAAAAAGGGTCCCTTTGTTGATGAAAAACTTATGGAAAAGGTTAAGAAGGCATTAGAAACAGGAGATAAAAAACCTATAAAGACATGGTCAAGAAGATCTACAATTGTGCCTGAATTTATTGGACTAACCTTTGCGGTACACAATGGAAAAAAGTTTATACCAGTATATGTAACAGAAAATATGATAGGACATAAACTTGGAGAGTTTGCTCCTACAAGAACATTTAAGGGGCATGCAGGCTCTGAAGAAAAGAAAAAGACTAAGGGGAAATAGAATATGCAAGCAAGGGCAATATTAAAATATGCTCGTATAACTCCAACTAAAGCAAGGAAAGTTATAAATGTAATCAGAGGCAAACAAGCTGGAGAAGCATTGTTAATTCTTAAATATATGCCTCATAGAGGTGCTCGTATCATAGAAAAAGTTTTACGTTCAGCTTTAGCAAATGCTGAACAAAAAAATCCAAGAGTAGACATTGATAACCTAAAAATAGTCAAAGCTTTTGTTGATCAGGGTCCAATGATGAAAAGAATAGAAGAAAGAGCCATGGGAAGAGCTAATATTATAAAGAAAAAAACTTCCCATATAACAATATATGTTGATACAGAGGAAAATTAAACCGGAGGTGTTCAGTTGGGTCAAAAAACAAATCCCGTAGGTAACAGATTGGGCATCATTAGAACATGGGAAAGCAGATGGTTTACTAAAAAAGGGTATTCCGATCGTCTAATTGAAGATCTCAATCTTAGAAAGATGTTAAAAGAGAAATTGTTTCACGCTGGAATTTCAAGGATTGAGATTGAAAGGGTAGGAGAAAAAATTAAGATAATAGTATTTGCAGCACGTCCAGGTATTATTATAGGTAAAAAGGGCGCAGAAGTAGAAAAATTAAAGAAAGAAATTGAAGAAAAAACAGGCAAACAAGTAAATATTGAGATAAAGGAAGTAAGAAGGCCAGAACTCGATGCACAGCTTGTCGCAGAGAATATAGCTCTTCAGATAGAAAAAAGAGTTGCTTATCGTAGAGCTATGAAAAGAGCTGTTTCTTCTGCTTTACGTTTTGGAGCAAAAGGCATAAGAGTTTCTTGTGCTGGAAGATTAGCAGGTGCTGAAATTGCGAGAACTGAATGGTACAGAGAAGGAAGGGTTCCATTAAGTACTTTCAGGGCAGATATAGATTACGGGTTTGCAGAAGCAAGAACAACTTATGGTGTTATTGGTGTTAAGGTTTGGATATTTAAGGGTGAAGTTCAACCAGGACAATATGTAAATTACAACTATTAAAAATACAGTGAGGGAAAAGATATGTTAGCGCCAAAAAAAGTTAAATTCCGCAAGATGCAAAAAGGTAGAATGAAAGGCATAGCGTATAGAGGTAGTTATGTATCCTTTGGTGAATTTGGTTTAAAGGCTTTAGAGCCAGCATGGATAACCTCAAGGCAAATAGAGGCTGCAAGAGTGGCTATTATGAGACACGCTAAGAAGGGATGTAAGCTTTGGATTAGAATATTTCCAGACAAACCAATAACAAGAAAGCCTGCTGAAACAAGAATGGGAAAAGGAAAAGGCAATCCAGAGTTTTGGGTTGCAGTAGTTAAACCAGGAAGAATTATGTTTGAAATCTCAGGAGTATCAGAAGAAATAGCAAAAGAAGCCTTTGAATTGGCTTCTCATAAGCTTCCTATAAAAACAAAATTTGTAAAGAGGCAGGAGAGTTTTGTATGAAGGCAAAGGAATTAAGAAATTTTTCCATAGATGAATTGAAAAAGAAAGAAAGAGATTTAAGAAGAGAACTTTTTAATTTGAGATTTCAATTAGCTAAGGGTGAATTGCAGAATGTTAAGAGAATCAACGCAGTTAAGAAAGATATCGCAAGGATATTGACCATAATAACTGAAAAAATGAAAAATTCTCAGATTAAATCCTGAGAGAAGATAAAGAAACAGGTATAAGGAGTTAGGAAATGCCAAAAAAGATTTTAAAAGGTACTGTTATAAGTGATAAAATGGATAAAACTGTTGTTGTTTCAGTTGAGAGAGTTTTTCAAGATCCCTACTATAAAAAAATAATCAAAAGAAGGAAAAAATATAAAGCCCATGATGAAGACAATAAATGTCAAATTGGAGACATAGTAGAAATTATTGAAAGCAGTCCCATTAGCAAAACTAAAAGATGGAAAGTTTTGAGAATTCTTAAGGAGGGTGAGGAAAAATGATACAGCCAAGGAGTATTCTTGAGGTTGCCGATAATTCTGGTGCTAAAAAGGTTCAGTGTATCAGAGTCTTAGGAGGCTCTAATAGAAAATATGCCTCTTTAGGAGATGTCATAATTGTTAGCGTGAAGGAAGCATTACCTGATAGCAATATAAAAAAAGGATCTGTAGCAAAGGCTGTAATAGTAAGACTTAAAAGAAGTGTAAGAAGAGTTGATGGTTCATATATAAGGTTTGATCAGAATGCTGTTGTAATAGTTAATAATCAACTTGAACCAATTGGGACAAGAATTTTTGGTCCAGTGGCAAGGGAATTAAGATGGAAAGAGTTTACAAAAATTGTATCCCTTGCCCCTGAAGTCATATAAGATGGAGGATAGCGATGAGCTTAAGTATTAAAAAAGGTGATAATGTTATTGTTTTATCTGGTAAAGACAGAGACAAAAAGGGTAGAGTTATTGCAATTTTAACAAAAAAGGATAAAATTATTGTAGAAGGTGTTAACATAATAAAAAAACATCAAAAGCCTACAAGAAAGTATCCACAGGGTGGAATTATTGAGAAAGAAGGACCGATTCCAAGATGTAAAGTTATGTTGATTTGTCCAAAATGCAATAAAACAACGAGAATTGGTGCAAATATACTTGAAGATGGCAAAAAAGTAAGGGTTTGCAAGAAGTGCAAGGAGGTTATTGATTAATGAGCGCGGAAACAAAAGAAAAGTATATTCCTCGTTTAAAAGAAAAATATTACAAAGAGATAGTATCTTCACTAATGCGAAAATTTAACTATAAAAATATTATGGAAGTACCAAAACTTGAAAAGATAATTGTTCATGTTACACTTGGAGAGGCAATTCAAAATATAAAGTTACTTGATGCAGCAGAGAGGGAACTTGCACAAATAACTGGACAAAAACCTCTCATTACTAAATCTAAGAAACCTATTGCTGCATTTAAATTAAAAAAAGGTATGCCTATAGGATGCAAGGTTACTTTAAGACGAGACAGAATGTATGAATTTCTTGATAGATTGATATCTGTTGCTTTACCAAGAATTAGAGATTTTAGAGGTATTTCCTCTAAGTCCTTTGATGGTAGAGGCAATTATTCTTTTGGAATAAAAGAACAGTTCATATTCCCAGAGATTGACTATGATAAAGTTGAGATTATTCATGGATTAGATATCACTATATGTACAACTGCTAAGACAGATGAAGAAGCAAGAGAATTATTGAAAGCATTTGGAATGCCATATAGAAAATAAGGAGGGATTGTGGCAAGAAAAAGTAAAATAGAAAGGTCAAAATATCCACCAAAATTTAAGGTTCGTGTTAGAAATCGTTGTAAAGTATGCGGCCGTTCAAGAGGATATCTAAGGCAGTTTGGTGTTTGTAGAATATGTTTTAGATTTTTAGCTAACTCTGGGAAAATTCCCGGAGTTGTAAAGTCAAGTTGGTAAGGGGTGACAATATGATGACAGATGTTATTTCAGACATGCTAACTCGAATTAGAAATGCCATATCTGTAAAAACAGATAAAGTTGATATACCTGCTTCAAGGTTAAAAATTGAAATTGCTAAGATACTTAAAGAAGAAGGTTTTATAAAGTCTTATAAAATAATCAAAGATAAAAAACAGGGAGTATTGAGAATAAATTTAAAATATACTCAAGAGGGTGATTCTTTTATTACTAATTTGAAAAGAATAAGTAAACCTGGTAGAAGAGTTTATGTTAGCAAGGATAAAATTCCGCATGTAATGGGAGGACTTGGGATAGCAATTCTTACTACTTCCCAAGGAGTTATGACCGATAAAGAATGCCGCCAAAAAGGCATTGGCGGAGAAGTTATATGTTATGTATGGTAGAGGTGAAAGAATGTCAAAAATAGGTAGAAAGCCAATTCAAATTCCTGATGGTGTTGAAGTAAAATTAGACAATAATCAAATATTTGTAAAGGGTCAAAAGGGTCAATTAACCTATACCCTTCCAAATGGTATAGGTGTAAATTTTGAAAACAAAACTCTGATAGTAACAAGAAGAAGTGATGATAACAGACAAAAAGCATTTCATGGGCTTGCAAGAAGTTTAATTGCAAATATGATTACCGGTGTTTCACAGGGGTTTACAAGAGTTTTACAGATTTATGGTGTTGGATACAGAGCCCAAGTAAGTGGAGATAAAATAATATTAAATGTTGGCTATTCCCATGCAGTTGAGTTTAAATTACCAGAAGGAATCAAAGTTACAGTTGATGACAAGCAGACGACAATAACTCTACAAGGAATTGATAAACAACTTTTAGGACAAGTAGCTGCAAATATAAGAGCAATTAGGCCTCCAGATTCTTATAAGGGTAAGGGTATAAGGTTTGCTGATGAAGTTTTAAAACTTAAACCCGGTAAGACTGGAAAGAAATAAGGAGGAAGGCTTTGCGTGACAAAAGAGAATTAAAAAAAAGAAGACATCTAAGAATAAGAAAAAAAGTTTACGGTACACCAGAAAGACCAAGGTTATGTGTTTATAAAAGCCTTAATCATATATATGCTCAAATAATAGATGATACAAAGGGTCATACTCTTGTTTCTGCTTCCACATTGGACAAGGAATTTAAAGAAGTTCTAAGTAACAAAAGCAATAAAGAATTTGCAAAAAAGGTGGGAGAATTAATAGCAGAAAGAGCATTGAAGGCAGGAATTATAAAGATTGTGTTTGACAGAGCAGGATACAAATATCATGGATGCATCAAAGCTCTTGCAGATGCTGCAAGAGAAAAAGGTCTTCAATTTTAGGGAGGAGTAATGAAGGGAGAAAGGATTAATCCAGATGAGCTCAATTTAAAAGATAAGGTAGTATTTATAAATAGAGTAGCTAAGGTTGTCAAGGGTGGAAGAAGATTTTCTTTTAGTGCCTTGGTTGTAGTAGGAAATGAAGCAGGAGTAGTTGGTTTTGGCAAGGGAAAGGCTGCAGAAGTACCAGATGCAATAAGAAAAGCAATTGATAAGGCAAAAAAGAATTTAATAAGTTTTCCACTTCATGAAACCACGATCCCTTATAGAGTTGAATTTAAATATGGTGCTACTAAAATAGTAATTAATCCAGCTCCTAAGGGAACAGGAATTATTGCAGGAGGACCTGCAAGAGCAGTTTTCGAGGTTGCTGGAGTTCAAGATGTGGTTGCAAAGGTTCTTGGGAGTCATAATCCTTTTAACTCAGTAAGTGCCACAATTGGTGCCCTTCGTAGCTTGAAAGATCCTTCTTTACTTATAAAATTAAGAACAAAGGCATCAGAAATTGAACAAACAGATGAAAATCAAATTCAGCAGGAGGAGGAAAAGGCTTCATGAAAATACATGAATTAAAACCAGCAGAGGGAAGCAAAAGAAAACCAAAAAGAATAGGAAGAGGACTTGGTTCAGGTCATGGAAGAACTTCTACAAAGGGACATAAAGGACAAAAGGCTCGTTCAGGAGGAGCAAAGGGTCCGGGATTTGAAGGTGGACAGATGCCTCTGCAAAGAAGAATTCCTAAAAGAGGTTTCACCAATGCACCATTTAAAAAGGAGTATTCAATTGTAAATCTTGAAGATCTAAATAAAATAATAGAAGATGTAGATGTGATTACTCCCGAGATTTTATTGGAAAAAGGTATTATAAAAAAGATAAAAGATGGAGTAAAAATTCTTGGTAATGGAGATATAAAAAAATCAATTAATATAAAGACCCATGCTATCAGCAAATCAGCCCGCCAAAAAATCGAATCAAAGGGTGGTAAGGTAGAGGTTTTATAGTGGGACTTGTATCTGCACTAAGAAATATTTTCAAAATACCAGAACTAAGAGCAAGAGTATTATTTACTCTTGCTATGCTTATTGTATTCAGAATAGGTGCTCATATCCCTACACCTGGCATTGATGGTGAAGCACTAAGTAAATTTCTTATGGAACGTGGCGGAGCTGTAATGGGATTTTTTGATATCTTTACTGGTGGTGCTTTATCAAAAGTTACTATATTTGCTCTCGGAGTAATGCCTTATATAAGCGCATCTATTATTTTTCAACTTTTAACTGTTGTTATCCCCTCTTTAGCTAAAATTGCAAAAGAAGGCGAAGAAGGCAGAAAAAAGATAATGAGATATACCCGTTATGCTACAATTGTAATTGCTGCAATTCAAGGATTTGGTATAGCAATAGGACTTGAAAGTATGGGTGGTGGACAGTTTATTCAAGAACCTGGATGGTCTTTTCGAATAGTTACTATGATTACTCTTACTGCGGGTACAGCCTTTCTTATGTGGTTAGGCGAACAGATAACTGAAAGAGGTATAGGCAATGGAATTTCTCTAATAATCTTTGCAGGAATAGTTGCAAGATTTCCAAATGCCATATTTTATACTTACAACTTAGTAAGAACTGGTGAATTATCAATCTTTTTCGTTTTAATTCTCTTATTATTAATGGTTGCTGTTGTAGCTGGTATAATATTTATCGAAAGAGCCCAGCGAAGAATTCCCATTCAGTATGCAAAGAGATTAGTGGGTAGAAAAATGTATGGAGGTTATACTACATATTTACCACTAAAAATCAATTCTGCAGGCGTTATTCCCCCAATATTTGCTTCTTCAGTTTTGATGTTCCCTGCGACTATTGCTGGATTTATAGCTATACCTTGGGTACAGGAATTATCAAAAAAACTTTCTCCCGGTAGTCTTTTGCATATTTTTCTTTATGTTGGATTAATAATTTTTTTTACATATTTCTACACAGCAGTAATTTATAATCCTGTGGAGATAGCAGAAAATTTGCAAAAAAATGGAGGCTTTATCACAGGAGTAAGACCAGGTCAGAAGACCTCTGAATATATATATAGGGTTTTATCAAGGTTAACTTTTATTGGTGCATTATATTTAAGTGCAGTCTGTGTATTGCCAGAGATATTAATTGCAGAATTTAAAGTTCCTTTTTACTTTGGTGGAACATCATTATTGATTGCTATTGGTGTTGCCCTTGATACAGTTTCACAGATTGAAACCCATATGATAAGTAGATCCTATGATGGATTCTTCAAAAGAATTAGAATCAAAGGCAGGAAGGATTAATAATTAGTGATAATTATAAAAAATTTGGAGGAAATTAACAAGATAAGAAAATCCTGCCAAATTGTAGCAAAAGTAATTGAAGAACTAAAGTTTTATATAAAAGAAGGATTATCGACAAAAGATATAGAGTTGTTCATTGAAAATCTTATAGAAAAAATGGGTGGAGTCCCTGCATTTAAAGGATACAAAGGGTATCCTGCAAGTGCCTGTATTTCTGTGAATTCACAAGTTGTTCATGGAATTCCTTCTGATAAATTTTTTATTAAAGAAGGTGATATTGTCAGTGTAGATGTTGGTGTAATTTGTGATGGATTTTATGGAGATGGAGCATATACATACCCAGTAGGCAAAATTTCAGAAGAGGCAAAAAAATTAATGAAAGTAACAAAAGAAGCATTATACGAGGGAATAAAAAAAGCTAAACCTGGTAGAAGAGTTGGCGATATCTCCTATGCAATTCAGAGTCATGTAGAAACAAAAGGATTTTCAGTTGTGAGAGCTTTTGTGGGACACGGTATAGGACGTTCTTTACATGAAGAACCTCAAATTCCTAATTTTGGAAAAGAAGGAACAGGTCCTAAATTGAAAAGAGGAATGACATTAGCTATAGAACCAATGGTAAATGCAGGTACCTATGAAGTTGTCATTCTTCCTGATGGATGGACTGCAGTAACAAAGGATGGATCTCTGTCTGCTCACTATGAACATACTATTGCAATTACTGAAGATGAGCCAGAAATCTTGACTAAAATATGAAATAATAGATATATTAACAAGTTAAAATGCCGAAAGAAGACCACATAGAAATGCAAGGAACCATAGAAGAAGCCTTGCCTAATGCAATGTTTAGGGTAAGACTTGACAATGGTCATGTAATTCTTGCATATGTTTCAGGCAAAATGAGAATGCATTTTATAAAAATTTTGCCTGGAGATAAGGTTCTTGTTGAGATGTCTCCCTACGATCTTACAAAGGGTAGAATAATTTACAGATTTAAATAGGAGGTGTAATTTGAAAGTAAGGGCATCAGTCAAGAGAGTCTGTTCAAAATGTAAAATTATAAAAAGAAAAGGTGTGGTAAGAATTATTTGTGAAAATCCTAAGCATAAACAGAGACAGGGTTAAGGAAGGAGATTAATATGGCAAGAATAGCAGGTGTAGATATCCCTAAAAATGAGAGAATAGAGATAGGATTAACAAGAATTTTTGGTATTGGAAGGAGCCTATCTCAAAAAATTTTAAGAGATACAGGAGTAAATCCTGACAAAAGAGTAAAAGATCTTACAGATGAAGAAATAGTAAAAATTAGAAATGAGATAGAGAAAAATTACAAGGTTGAAGGTGAATTAAGAAAAGAAATTTCAATGAATATAAAAAGATTAACAGACATTGGTTGTTATAGAGGATTAAGACATTTAGCAAATTTACCAGTAAGAGGTCAGAGAACAAAAACAAATGCCAGGACTCGCAAAGGTCCAAGAAGAAAATTGATAAAGAAAAAATAATTAAGGAGGGTATACAGAATTAATGGCACAGAAAAGAAAAGGTATAAAAAAAGTAAAAAAACATGTTCCCCATGGTATAGCTCATGTGCAGACAACTTTTAATAACACAATTATAACAATAACAGATCCGAATGGAAATGTTATTGCTTGGGCTTCAGCAGGTAGCTGTGGTTTTAAGGGTTCAAGAAAGGGAACTCCCTATGCGGCACAGATAGCTGCAGAAACAGTTGCAAAAAGAGCAGCTGAAATGGGTATGAAACAGTTAGATGTATTTGTAAAAGGACCGGGATCAGGAAGAGAAACAGCCATAAGGGCATTGCAGGCAGCAGGATTGGAAATAAATTTGATTAAGGATGTAACACCTGTTCCTCATAACGGGTGCAGACCTCCAAAGAGAAGGAGGGTTTAAATGGCAAGATATACAGGTTCACTTTGTAGACTTTGTAGAAGAGAGGGGATGAAATTATTCATAAAGGGAACAAGATGTTATACTGAGAAATGTGCCTTTGAAAGGAGAAAATATCCACCTGGACAGCATGGTCACAATAGAGCAAAATTATCAGACTATGGATTGCAATTGAGAGAAAAACAGAAAGTTAAGAGAATATATGGAATAATGGAAAAACAGTTTAAAAATTATTTTGAAAAAGCTACAAAAATGAAAGGTGTAACAGGTGAAAATCTTCTTAAACTTCTTGAAAGAAGGTTTGACAATGTGGTTTATAGAATGGGATTTGCTATCAACCGTAGACAGGCAAGGCAATTAGTGAGACATGGATTTTTCCTTGTAAATGGTAAAAAGGTTGATGTGCCATCATACTTACTCAGACCTGGTGATGTTGTTGAAGTTAAGGATACTGCTAAAAATCATGAATTAATTAAAGAAAATCTTTCTTTAGCAGAACAAAGAGGTTTTCCAGTATGGACCGAGGTTAATATAGAGGAAATGAAAGGTAAATTTGTAAGAATTCCAGAAAGAGAAGAAATGCAATTACCAGTTCATGAGCAGTTAATTGTTGAGTTTTATTCTAAGTAATAAAATTGGAGGCATTTAAATGAGTTTATATAAAGTATTTCAGATGCCTAAGAAAGTAGAATTTGATAGAGATACTCTTTCTGCAACCTATGGAAGGCTTATAATAGAGCCTCTTGAAAGAGGATATGGAACAACAATTGGAAATTCTCTAAGAAGAGTTTTGCTTTCTTCAATAGAAGGTGCTGCAGTCTATGCCATAAGGATAAATGGAGTATTGCATGAAATAAGTTCCATACAGGGAGTTAGAGAAGATGTAATTGATATAGTTTTGAATGTAAAAAAAATCAGGTTTAAATATTTTGCAGAGGATGCTGATAAAAAGGTAGCATTAATTAAAATAAAAGGTCCAGCTGATGTATATGCCAAAGATATTGTAACAGATGGAACCTATGAAGTTTTAAATAAGGATCAATATATTTGTTCTTTAGATCAAGATGTAAACTTTGAAATGTATTTATATATTTGCAGAGGAAGAGGCTATGTCACCTCTGATATGATAAAAGATGAGGATTTACCAGTAGATGCTATTACAGTAGATGCTATTTTTAGTCCTGTTAAAAAAGTTAACTTTAGAGTTGAAAAAACTCGAGTGGGCGAGCTCACAGACTATGATAGATTGGTTTTAGAATTATGGACTGATGGAAGCATTACTCCTGAAAAAGCCATTACTGAAGCATCAAATTTACTAATACAACATTTTGAAGTCTTAATTTTTACTGAAACTACAAAAGAAGAAATTGAGTCAACCGTTGTTTCAAAAGATAATATGGAAGAAGGTTTAATTTATGATAAACTAAATGAAAATGTTTTGAAACCCATCGAAGATCTTGAACTGTCTGTAAGGGCTTACAACTGCCTCAAAAGTGCTGGTATAAATCTAATTGTTGAATTAATACAAAAAACAGAGAATGAATTACTTAAAACAAAAAATTTTGGAAAAAGGTCATTGGATGAGATTAAAGAGGTTTTAACAAGACAAGGTTTGAAATTAGGAATGAGAATAGATCCTGAATTAATTGAAAAATTGAAAGAAAAAGTTCAGAGGGGGTAACCTGGAATGAGACATAGAGTTGCGGGAAGACATTTTGGAAGAACAGCAAATCAAAGGAAGGCGCTTTTAAGAGGTCTTTTAGCCTCTCTTGTTAAATATGAAAGAATTGAAACTACTGTTGCTAAAGCAAAGGCTGTTAAGGAACTTGCTGAAAGACTTGTTACTTTTGCTAAAAGAGGAGACCTTCATTCAAGAAGACTTGCACTTAGTTATTTACCAGATAAGGATTTAATAAGAAAGCTTTTTACAGAAATTGCTCCTCGTTTTGTAGATCGAAATGGTGGTTATGTCAGAGTTGTTAGAACTGGGTTCAGAATCAAAGATAGTGCGCCAATGGCTATACTTGAGTTTGTAAACTATAAAAAGCCTGAAAAAGAAGAATCAAAGAAAAAATCTGACTAATTTGACAGAATCTTTTAAAATTTGATAATTTTAAAATAATTCCTGGGTAGCTCAGCCGGCAGAGCGGGTGGCTGTTAACCACTTGGTCGGGGGTTCGAATCCCTCCCCAGGAGTTTAAATTTTATAAAGAATATTGGATGTTTTGCATCCTTGATAAATAGCAAAAAATTGATGGAGGAATAAATGCCTAGAGTAAAAGGAGGATTTAAAACAAGAAGATATCATAAAAAAGTTCTATCTATGGCTAAGGGTTATTACAGTGCCAGACATCGTTCATATAAAGTAGCTGCTAAGGCGGTAGAGAAGGCTTTAGAACATTCTTACAAAGACAGAAGGCTCAAAAAGAGAGATTTTAGAGCTCTATGGATTACAAGAATTAATGCTGCAACAAGAATGTTCGGAATTACGTACAATCAATTTATTAATGGACTTAAAAAGGCGAACATTTCTCTTAATAGGAAAGTTCTCGCTGATATTGCATTCAATGACATAAATGCCTTCGGAGAATTAGTTAAAAAGGTAAAACCTTTTATAAAAACAGCATAAATGCAAGACTCTTTAAAAGAATCTTTTCTTAAAGATATAAGTGAGATTACTTCTCTTAATGATCTGATTAATATCAAAGCAAAATATATTGGTAAAAAAGGTATCGTTACAGAAAAAATCAAAAATTTAACAAAACATTCTCTCGAAGAAAGAAAATCGCAGGGTAAAATTCTTAATGATCTGAAACAATTTATAGAAAAGTCTATAAAAAATAAAGAGGAAGAATTAAAGCAAAAAGAAATATCAGAATCCTTAAAAAAAGAATTTATTGATATAACTCTGCCAGGGAAAAATTTTTATTTTGGTGGCCAGCATCCCGTTAATAAAACTCTCTTAGAAATTATAGATATTTTTAGAGAAATTGGATTTACAGTTGAAGAAGGACCTGAGGTAGAACTTGACTATTATAATTTTGAAGCCCTTAACATTCCCAAAAATCATCCTGCCAGAGATATGCAAGATACTTTTTATTTAAGTGAAGATGTTGTTTTGAGGACTCATACCTCACCTGTTCAGGTAAGAGTAATGGAGAAGAAAAAACCACCTCTCAGATTTATTTCTCCTGGTAAGGTTTATCGCTGTGACTCAGACATAACACATACTCCAATGTTTCATCAGGTTGAAGGTTTAATGGTTGATGAAGAAGTTTCTTTTTCTCATTTAAAGGGTATCCTCGTGTATTTTTTAAGAAGACTTTTTGGAGAAAATATTACTGTAAGATTTAGACCAAGTTTTTTCCCTTTTACTGAGCCATCAACAGAAATAGACATTGGCTGTATTATTTGCAGTGGTTCTGGATGTAGAGTTTGCAAAGGAACAGGATGGCTTGAAGTACTTGGGGCTGGAATGGTTCATCCAAATCTTTTTAAATTTGCAGGATATCCTGAAGGAAAGTATACAGGATTTGCCTTTGGAATGGGTGTTGAAAGACTTACTATGCTTAAGTACGGAATAGATGATATAAGATTATTTTTTGAAAATGATATAAGATTTTTGAGGCAATTTTAATGAAAGTTCCTTTTAGCTGGTTAAAAGATTACATCGAAGGTGAATTAGAATTAGGGAAACTTACTGATTCACTTACAATGGTAGGTCTTGAAGTAGGCGGTGTTGAAAAATTTCAAGATGATGTAGTTTTAGATCTTGAGATAACACCAAATAGAGCAGATTGCCTAAGCCTTCTTGGAATTGCAAGAGAAGTTAAGGCAATATTTGGACTTAGACTAAAAAAGCCATATTTTAAGATTTATAAAGAATTAAAAGAACCAAATTTTAAAATTTCAATTGTAAATCCTGCACTTTGTTATAGATATGCAGGAAGAGTAGTAAAAGGAGTTAAGGTTACCTCATCGCCTGATTGGCTTAAAAAAAAACTTGAATTAGCTGGAATTCGTTCCATAAACAATATAGTTGATGTAACAAATTATGTTCTACTTGAATATGGGCATCCTCTACATGCCTTTGATCTTGATCTTCTTGAAGGAAGCCAGATTAGAGTAGGCACTCCAGCAGATTTCGGAAAGGAGTACGAGGAAATTGTTACTCTTGATGGAGTAAAAAGAAAACTAAGCATCGATGACCTTTTAATATGGGATGCAGTTAAACCCGTTGCAATTGCAGGAGTTATGGGTGGTAAAAATACTGAAGTAACTCAGAAAACAACAAATATTTTAATTGAGAGTGCATACTTTAAGCCTGAAAGTATAAGAAAAACATCAAAAAAACTTGGACTTTCGACAGAAGCCTCCTACAGGTTTGAAAGAGGGACAGATATAGAAGCACTGAAAGATGCTCTTGACAGATCAGCCTTTTTAATTCAAGAACTCGCAGGTGGTGAAATTTATGAAGTAATAGATGTTTATCCTGTAAAGATTCCAGTTAAAGAAATTTCTTTTAACACAAAAAAAATAAACAGTTTTATAGGATTACAGCTTACTGATAAGGAAATTTTAAGGATTCTTGATCTTCTTGAAATAGAAGTAGAGAAAAAAGAAGGTTCATACATTGCAAAAGTTCCATCTCACAGGCAGGACTTAGAAAGGCAAGAGGATATTGCTGAAGAGGTTGCAAGGATTTACGGTTATGATAAAGTTCCTGCTCAGCTACCTGTATATTTTAAACCTGTGTTGGAAAATTATGAATTATTAAAGAAAAGAAAATTTATCAATAAAATAAGAGATTATATGATTGCTCTTGGATTCAATGAGGCAGTCAATATGAGCTTTATGTCAGAGGAAGATTTAAATATATTTGAAATCCCTGAGCAAGACACAAGAAGGAAGTCTATTATTCTGATGAATCCTTTGAGGCAGGAAGAATCAATAATGAGGACTATGATTACTCCTCAGTTACTAAGGAATGCAGAGAAAAATACTTCCCGCGGTATAGAAGCCTTTAAACTTTTTGAAATAGGAAGGGTTTTTATATCAAAGGAAAACTCATTACTTCCCGATGAATCCCTGTCTTTAGGGATTTTATCTAAAAAAGAAGATTTAAAATTGCCATTCAATGAGGATCCTTTTGATTTTCATGCTTTAAAAGGTGTAATTGATGGGATGTTAAGACACTTTAAAATAGATAAGCCCAATTATAAGAGGTCCAATGAACCTTTCTTACATTCAGGACAATCAGCTGATATTTATGTAAATGAAGAAAAGATTGGTTTTGTAGGAGTTATTTCTCCTAAAATACTAACAAAATTTGATTTTAAAATAAAACCTTACATTTGCGTTGCTGAACTTAACTTAGATAAATTATTGAGCCTGATCAAGGTAGATATTAAATATAAATCTCAGTCAAATTATCCTCCTGTAAAAAGAGATGTTGCTATTTTAGTATCCGATAATTTTGAAACTCAAAAAATATTTGATTTAATCTCATTGTATGGAAATGAATTAATAGAGGATGTTTATATTTTTGATATTTACAAAGGAAAGGGAATTCCTTCTGGCAAACAAAGTGTAGCCTTTAGGATAATTTATAGAGCCTTTGATAGAACTTTGACTTCCGATGAAGTTGAAAAAGTACATAATGATTTAGTTCAAAAAATAGTCTCTGAAACTTCCGCTGAATTAAGAATCTAATTTTTCATTTAACGTTTTAAACCCATATCTTTATAAAAAGATTAAAAAAATTTCGATAGATTTTCTATATATTTTAATCTTTAAATATTTTGGTATAATTATAAAAAATAGTAATATAAAAAGAGTCAACTATCAGGAAATAGGTGTTAAACATGAGAGACCTTAAGAGGCAGAATAGATTTAGAGAAGCTATGTACAAAAAAAGTTCTTTTCATACAAAGAGCATGGATAACTCTTATGAGTTTATTTACCACTGGTATCATTGTCTTCTTATAACTACCAAAATCTTTCTTTTTGCGGACAAAGTAATCTCTAAAGTAAGAGTTCCATTTCACCACACCTACTGCCATCTGGAAGAGAATATTTCTGAGAAAGCTCGATCCCTGTTTGGATATACTCATTCTGAGTTTATACTTACCAGACTGTTTTACAACTGGGTCTGTGCCTGCGTACTTTATAAGCTTCTTTGCATTGGGGAAGTTTCTTATATCTTTAATTTCAGCCAGAAAAAGCCCTGCAAGTCTCTGAGATATAACTTTTATGGAGGAAATCAGTTTCATTTGTTCCTGCTGGTCTTTATCTATTTTGTCCATAAGTATTTCTTCAAGCTTATTTATTCTTGGCTCAAGGAAAAAGAGTTTGTCAATGTAGAAGATGAGAGTTTCAGAAAGGTAAGGGTTATCAACGCCGATAGAGTTTTTAGCAGTCTGGATGACTTCCTGTGGTGTAAAAGAAGCTGGTTTACCTCTGCTGATAGAGTTTTTGATAATTTCAGAGAGCCATTCAGGCTTAGTTTTTTTGAGAGCTTTAGCAGAGGGATATTTGTGCAGTATATGCAGAAAAGAATGAGAATAGATGTTAAAGAATCTTTCAGCTTCAGGGAAAAGTACAGTAAGGCAGTATTTGATTTGAGTTTTAGCTTCAGCAAGTTCATTTTTAAGTTTTTGAATGAGGCGGGAAAGAGCGCGAAGCTCAGGGGCTACAGGGTAGGATTTAAGCATTTGAAGGTTATTAAGAGCAAAGAGAGCCAGTATTTTAGCATCTTTTTTATCCTGTTTAGAGGGGTTGTTAGCAGAGATAAACTCAAAGAATCTTTGGATGATCTTGGGGTTAAGTATGAATGTTTGAATACTTTTTTCAACAAGAAAGCAGTAAAGGGGGATGTGGAATCTACCAGAAGATTCCATAACAACGATTGTGTCAGTAAGGGATTTAAGAAGGTTAAAGAAATCAGAGAAGCCCTGATTAGATTTTTGTCCCTCACAGCATCCTTCCCAGTAGCAGGGGCAAAAGTCACCCAACCAACTTATTGGCAGTTGAAAGACAGATGGACATACTCCTTTGGAGGCTTAATAGCCTATAAAGTATGGAGTCTCTGTCCCAATTTGTTTTATAAAACAGAAAAAGTCTCATTAAGAGACATTTTACACTAAATTTATTGCAGGAGGATAAAACAATGTCTTTGATTCTATGGTTTAATGAAGTTGGGATAAAGGACATATCTCTCGTTGGTGGTAAAAATGCCTCTCTTGGTGAAATGTTGCAGAAGTTAACACCAAAGGGTATAAACATTCCTGATGGTTTTGCAGTTACATCAGAGGCTTATAAGTATTTTATAAAGTTCAACAATTTGGAAGAAACAATTAAAAAAATATTATCAAAACTTGATAAATCCAATGTAGATGAATTAAAAGAAATAGGTAAAAAAATAAGAAATCTTATTCTTAAGGGTAAAATGCCAGATGATTTAGCCGATTTAATTTCAAAGGCTTATTCTAAAATGGAAGAAAAATATGGTAAAAATGTTGATGTAGCTGTCCGTTCTTCTGCCACAGCAGAAGATTTACCTGATGCTTCCTTTGCTGGTCAGCAGGAGACTTATTTAAACATAAGAGGGAGTAAAAATGTAGTTAAGTCTGTCCAAAAGTGTTTTGCTTCGCTTTTTACAGATAGAGCTATATCATATAGAATTGATAAAGGATTTGACCATTTTAAAGTCTATTTATCAGCAGCTGTTCAAAAGATGGTTAGATCTGATAAAGCCTCTTCTGGTGTTATGTTTACTCTTGATACAGAGACAGGCTTCAGAGAAGTTGTGTATATTACAGGAGCATGGGGATTAGGTGAATATGTTGTTCAAGGTATTGTGAATCCCGATGAGTATTATGTCTTTAAACCAACTTTAAAGAAAGGTTATAAAGCGATTATCTCTAAAAAGCTTGGTGAAAAACAGCAAAAACTCATCTATGGGAAAGGTCCTTCAAATCCTACATTAGGAATTAAAACTACATTAAGCGAAAGACAAAGATTTGTGCTTAGTGATGATGAAATTATTAAGCTTGCAAAATGGGCTATTTTAATTGAAGATCATTATGGAAAACCAATGGATATAGAATGGGCAAAGGATGGAGATGGTGTTGATATTGGAACTGGTGAATTATTTATTGTTCAGGCAAGACCTGAGACAGTTCATTCTACGAAGCAAAAAGATTACTATGAAGTATATCAACTTAAAGAATATGGAAAAGTAATATGTACAGGATTAGCAGTAGGAAATAGAATTGGGCATGGTAAAGCAAATGTTATTATAGATGCTTCTCAAATCAATTTATTTAAAGCAGGACAGGTTCTTGTTACAGATATGACAGATCCTGACTGGGAACCAATAATGAAAATTGCATCAGGAATTATTACAAATAGAGGTGGAAGAACTTGCCATGCAGCCATTGTATCCCGTGAATTGGGAATTCCTTGTGTTGTTGGAACAGGAAATGCTACAGAATTAATTAAATCTGAAACAGATATAACAGTAGATTGTTCAAAGGGTGAGGAAGGATTTGTTTATGAAGGTATTGTACCCTATGAAGTAAAAAAAATTGATTTATCCTCTTTGCCAAAAACAAAAACAAAGATAATGATGAATGTTGGAATTCCTGAACAGGCCTTTGCACAGGGACAGATTCCTAATGATGGAGTAGGACTTGCCAGAATAGAATTCATAATAAGTTCCCATATTGGGATTCATCCTCTTGCTCTCATTAATTATGCAGAACTGAAAGAAAAGTCTAAGGAAGACCCTAAGTTAGCAAAAATAATAAAAGAAATTGATAAAAAAACTCCAATGTATGAAGTAAAATCAGATTTTTATGTTGATAAACTTTCCCAAGGAATTGCTATGATAGCTTCTGCATTTTATCCAAATGATGTAATTGTAAGATTTTCAGATTTTAAAACAAATGAATATGCCAATCTTATTGGAGGGGTATTGTATGAACCTGTTGAATCAAATCCCATGATAGGTTGGCGTGGTGCAAGTAGATATTATGATCCTAAATTTGAACCAGCCTTTGCTCTTGAGTGTTTTGCAATAAAGAAGGTAAGAGAAGAAAAAGGCTTAAAAAATGTAAAAGTAATGATACCTTTTTGCAGAACAATACAAGAGGGTAAAAAAGTTATAGAAGTAATGAAAAAGTATGGATTAGTTCAGGGTGAGGAAAAATTAGAAATATATGTTATGTGTGAAATCCCAAGCAATGTTGTTTTAGCTGAAAAATTTGCTGAAATATTTGATGGATTTTCAATAGGGTCTAATGACCTTACCCAGCTAACATTAGGTCTTGACAGAGATAGTTCTCTTGTTGCTCATATTTATGATGAAAGAAATCCGGCGATCAAAAAGTTAGTTAAACAGGTAATTGAGATAGCAAAAAAGAAGGGAAGGAAAATCGGTATTTGTGGACAGGCACCAAGTGATTTTCCAGAGTTTGCCGAATTTTTAGTAGAATGCGGTATTGACTCTATTAGTTTAATCCCAGATACAGTGCTGAAAACAAAACTTATTGTTTCAGAAAAGGAAAGACAGATACAGGAGTTTCAGAAAAGAAATACTTCTTCTTTTTGAGTAAATTTTTTGATAGATTTTTATTTTTCTTAAATTTGAGCAACTTGGCTATAAAGTGTCAATAATTATTCCATTAATTTTTTATCCCGGTTTCATCGATATATGATTTATAGCCGATAGATTCAAGCCTCTTTGCCTTTTCTTCTATTGTTTTTTTGAGATTTTCTTTGTATTCTTTTAACCTCTTAGCAATGTTTTCATCATATACACATAAGATAGATAATGCAAGAAGGGCTGCATTTTCAGCGTTGTTTATGGCCACGGTTGCAACAGGAATTCCTGCTGGCATCTGAACAATTGAAAGAAGAGAATCAAGTCCATTTAAAGAAGAGGTTTTAATAGGTACTCCTATAACAGGCAAATGAGTTAAGGATGCTACCATTCCTGGAAGATGTGCTGCACCACCTGCCCCTGCTATTATAACTTTTATACCTCTGGTTTCTGCTTCCCTTGCAAAGTTATACATTCTATCTGGTGTTCTATGGGCTGATACAATTGTGATTTCGTATGGTACATTGAATTTATCTAAGATTTCTGAAGCTTTACTCATCACTGTTAAATCTGAATCACTTCCCATTATTATAGCAATCATATTTTTATCTCTCCTTTTACTTTTATAAGACTTTTAATTAATTTCGCTTTTTCAACAAGAAGATTTTTATCTTTGTCTAATATGGTTATATGCCCCATCTTTCTAAAAGGAAATGTCTCTTTTTTACCATAAATATGAACAAAAACTCCATCTATTTCTAAGACTTTATCGAGATTTTCATAGAAAGGTTTTCCTTTATAGCCCTTTTCACCAATTAGATTAATAAGAACTGCAGGAATGTATTGATAGGTAGAACCTAATGGCAAATTAGTTAAAACTCTAACAAGTTGTTCAAACTGGCTTGTTTCACAAGCCTCTATAGTATGATGTCCAGAGTTATGAACTCTTGGAGCAACTTCGTTTAACATTATGTCTCCTTTTTTAGTTAAAAACATTTCAACACCAAAAACACCGACCCCTTCTAAACATTCTACTGTAGATATTGATATTTCCTGTGCAAGTTTGTGTAATTTTTCATCAATGTCTGCGGGTACAAGTAAGTAATCAATAAGATTACCTTCTGTATTAAAGATCATCTCTACTATAGGATAAACTTTTATGTTCCCCCTTATATCTCTAACAACTATTGTAGCAATTTCCTTTTCGATATCAACGTAAGTTTCTATGTAAGAATTTTCTGGCAGTACTTTATCTAGATCTTTTTCTGATTTTACAACTATCACACCCCTTCCATCATAGCCACCTTTCTTAGTTTTTTGAACACAAGGAATAAACTTTTTTATATCATCTGGACTATTTAGTTCGAAAAATTCCGGGACAGGTATGTTTTTTTTCTTAAAAAAGCATCTCTGTTGGTATTTATCTTGAATGATTTCAAGAATTTGAATAGATGGATAAACTTTATCTTCTGGTAATACTTCTTTAAGTATTTCTGTATTTATATGTTCTATTTCGTAAGTGACAATATCAACTTGATTGTTTAGTTCTATTATTTTTTCTTTATCGTTTAGATTTCCTATTATTTGTTTGCAAACTAAGGATGCAGGAGCATTTTCTTTAGGATCAAGGCATACTACATTTATTCCTAACTTTCGGCACTCCATTGCTATCATTTTCCCAAGTTGTCCACCACCAATTATACCAATAGTAAAATCAGAAGGTGATGTCAATTTAAAATTTTTTAGATCCATAAATTATAGTCCTCTAAGATTCATAAATAGTTTTAATTAAAGTAGTTTTCAATTACCTTCAAGGGAATTCTGCAGGATAAAAATATCTCAGAAAAAAATCCTTCCTATATTGATTTAAGATTTTTCCCTGAAGGTTATTAATACTATAACAACAGAAATATTGATATTTCAACTTTTTTCTTAAATATCCAAAAGATATAAAAAAGTCTGTTTGTATGAATAAGCCAATAGAAAAATTCAATAACAGGATAACATATATTTGGATGGAGTCATCAAGTAGAAAGAGTTTAATCTTGTGTCTAACCTTTTTTTATGTTAAAATATTAGTTATGATATTGAAATTTAAAAATTAATAAGGAGGTTTTTGTATGAATACAATGAAAACAATAGTTTTAATGGTTTTCCTTACAGTATTTTTCATTTTTGTCGGCTCTTTAATAGGTGGTAAACAAGGAGCTACTTTGGCTTTAATCTTAGCGTTGGGCATGAACTTTTTTGCATATTTTTTCAGCCATAAAATAGTTCTTGCTATGTATGGAGCAAAAGAGGTTACCGAAGCTGAAGCTCCTGAACTTTATAGGATAGTGAGGAGACTTGCACAGAGAGCGGGATTACCGATGCCTAAGGTTTACATTATTCAATCTGAACAGCCAAATGCCTTTGCAACAGGCAGATCTCCCAAACATGGAGTGGTTGCAGTTACAACTGGAATTATGAGAATACTTTCAAGAGAAGAGCTTGAAGGAGTAATTGGTCATGAACTTGCCCATATAAAACATAGAGATATACTTATTAGTACTATTGCTGCTACAATAGCTGGTGCGATCTCTTATCTTGCTCAGATGGCAATGTGGGCAAGTATTTTTGGAAGAAGTGATGATGAAGACAGTGGTCATCCAATTGTATCTTTATTAATGATGATTATTGCTCCAACTATAGCTATGATTATTCAACTTGCAATTAGCAGGGCTCGGGAGTACTCAGCTGATGAAGGCGGAGCAAAAATTGCAGGTAATCCTCTTTATCTTGCTAATGCATTGAGAAAACTTCATTATGCTTCTCAGGCAATTCCTATGGAGGCAAATCCAGGCACTGCTCATTTATTCATTGTTAATCCCCTTTCTGGTCGTAGTCTAATAAAACTTTTAAGTACTCATCCTCCAATTGAGGAAAGGATTGAAAGGCTTGAGGCAATGGCGAAAGGTTATTATAAAATATAAATTTAATTATGTTATGCATCCATATGCTGAATTAGCAAAAAAAACCGTTGAAGAATATGTAAAATCAGGGAAAACTCTTACTATAACTGAACCTATACCAGAAAATATGAAAAGAAAAGCTGGTGTTTTTGTATCTATTAAGAAAAAAGGAAAATTAAGAGGATGTATTGGAACTTTTATTCCTACTACTGAAAATATATATAAAGAAATAATAAGAAATGCAATTGCAGCAGCAACAGAAGACCCTCGTTTCCCACCGATTGAACAAAGAGAGCTTAATGATTTAGAGTATTCAGTTGATATATTAAGTCCGCCTGAACCAGTAAAAAGTCTTGATGAACTTGACCCCAAGAAATATGGAGTTATTGTAATTAAAGGTTGGCAAAAAGGTTTGTTGCTTCCAGATATAGAGGGGGTAAACACTGTAGAGGAGCAGTTAAGAATTGCCAAACTTAAAGCTTGTATTGATCCCTTTGATTCTGATGTAGAAATTTATAAATTTAAAGTAGAGCGTTACAAGTAATTTTTTCTTCCCAAAGCTTTTTTTTTATTTCATCTATTAAAGGTATTAGTGTTTCTTTATTTATTGCTGAAATTCCAATTCCATCATATCTTTTACAAATCTGTTTAACTTCTTCAGAAGATACTTTATCTATTTTGTTAAAAACAATAATCATAGGTTTTATATCAAGATTTAATTCTTTAAGTATACTGTTAACTGAGTCAATATGATTTTCAAAGTAGGGATTTGATATATCAACGAGATGAATTAAAAGAGAAGCATCTTCTAATTCTTCAAGAGTAGATTTAAAAGCCGCAATTAAATCTTTAGGTAAATCTCTAATAAAACCTACAGTATCAGTAATTATAATTTCTTTTTCTTCCGGAAATTTAAGCCTTCTTGAAGATGTGTCAAGAGTTGCAAACATTTTATCTTCAACGAAAACAGAACTTTTTGTAAGAGCATTAAGAAGAGTGGATTTACCTGCATTTGTGTATCCAATTATAGATACAATGGGAATAGAAAGTTCTTTTCTTCTTTTTTTCCTTTGTTGCCTTGCTAAATTAAGCTTTTTAAGTTCATTTTCAAGATGATGAATTCTTTCTTTGATTCTTCTTCTGTCAACTTCAAGCTTTGTTTCCCCAGGTCCTCTTCCTCCTATTCCACCAGCAAGACGCGACATTGCTGTTCCTTTCCCTGTAAGTCTTGGAAGCATATAACGAAGTTGAGCCAGTTCAACTTGAACTTTTCCATCTAGTGAGTGAGCTCTTTTTGCAAAAATATCTAAAATCAATTGACTTCTGTCAATAACTTTTAGCTCTGTCATTTCACTAATAGCTCTGATTTGAGAAGGAGTTAAATTTTGATCAAAAACCAAAAGAGTAGCTCCTCTATCCATTGCTTTTATTATTAATTCTTTAAATTTTCCTTCTCCTAAGAGATATTTAGGATTTATTTCTTTAACTCGTTGAATAATCTTATCTATAACCACTAAGTCTGTTGACTGGGCAAGGTCTTCTAATTCTTTAATATGTTCTTCGATAACATATTTTGGCAAAGTTGATACACTTATTAGAATCGCTCTTTCTCTTTGATCATGAGTATCTATTGCCTGAGTTCTTTCCATTTCCGCTTCAAGATTATTTATAAATTCTTTAAAATTGAATTTTAAACTATAAAATTTTGATGATAATATTTCAAAATTTTGTTCCTTTCCGTAGGGAAGAAGGTGAACAATGTGAATATCTTCTGGTAGTCCTTGTTTTTCTGTTATCACAGAAAGAAGGTCAAATCGTAGAAGCCTTAGGTCCGTTATATCTTCTCTGTCAGGCACTTCACTGTGAAGATGGGTATGAATGTATCTAAGCCCTCTTAAAGGCTTTCTACCTAATGGGAAATTATCAAGCTCAGGGATTAAAATAGATTGAGAGGTTCCAACAATTACATGTGTTATGATGCCAGATCTATCAATTATTACACCTATTTGTCTATTTATTTCGTGAGAAATAGCACATAAATGTTTTGCTAAGTCAATAGTAATAATAGCATCAAGAGGTTGTCTTTTCCTGTAAAGTTTTTCTAATAAATAAACTATGCTTTTTTTTAATCCTGTTGTATATCCGTAAATTTTTGCTATCTTAAAGTTACCTCCTTATCTTAAGGATGAGCCTGTTCAAAAACTTACAGATGTTTGAAAATCAAACTTCTGTAAGCCATTATTTTTTCCTATTACCGCAACCATTCTAAATGTATTAAAATATTTAAATTTATCAACACTGGAGGTTAATATATGAGAAAAAATATTCAACCTTCTTTTGCTGACCTTACAATTGCAAATATGATTCCTGCCGATGACCCCCTTAAAATAATTTTTGACAGCATTGATTTTTCTTTCATCTATGAACTTTGCAAAAACAAATACTCTCAG
>Ga0308418_1000357_pt1 | contig 28107 bp, 20 predicted proteins | sample HotsprSampleR4cd_FD_203517 | JGI IMG/M metagenome (GOLD analysis project Ga0308418, IMG submission 203517) | Hot spring phototrophic mat microbial communities from Mushroom Spring, Yellowstone National Park, Wyoming, United States - 20090729_R4cd ... | reverse complement strand
GGTTTCCAGGGTCGAAAGGACCTGTTGGCGGTCGGGTTCGGGCAGGCCGTTGGGCCAGCAATTGTTTTCCCGCCAATCGGCCACCATGTGCCGGATAAAAAGCTTCAGGGGGCCTGGTCGGCAAGGGTCTGATGGGCAACAGGGGGACGCGTAGGGGGGGGATGGTATGGGGTCTGCAACCCGCCCATTTTGCCCATTTTGTTTATTTTTACTTTCGGAAGCCGGGGCTTCGGGATATTTTTTGCCTACCGGGGGAAGCGGAGCGATTTCCTCTTCGGACGATACCAAATCGGTGGGGGTAGAAGCAGGAATGGCCCCAGGGGAGGATTGGCCGACCGAAGAGCCATCGGCTTTCGTAAAATTAGATAATATACACAAAATAGATAACATACAAAATCCAAAACAATTTAAAAAAGTCTTCCGAACGCCCATTGCACGCATCCTTACAGAAAAAAAGAGCCTGCCTCCCCCTCCGCTGGAGGAATTACCGAGGCAGAGTGTCTAGATTCTCTCTTTTTTCTTGTATCGGTGCTACTCGCCGTCCATCTTGGATCGGTCTTAGCCCGACTTTTGCCATTTTTCCCTAACTCTTTGGATTATCGGTAACATTTGAGCCAATTGGAGGAGCGGGAGTGTCATTGGTGCCCTTCGTTCGGCTAAATAGTTACCATTTTCGTAACTCTTAGAGGTTGTCCCGACATGGGTACTTGGGCGGCGATCCGGACCGTTGCCAAACCCTTCTGATTTACCAAAGTGCCCGTTTTGCGGGGGTTTTGGCAGTCTGGCGGCCGCCGGTAGGTAGGACATCTGGCTAAAAACGGAATTTCGGGACAGCCTCTTAGATTTACAAAGAGTTGGTGGACTGCCTAGTGGCGGGGAGTCCAAAATGGCCCCCTGCGAGCTTAGCCGCCCGCCATTTTCGGAAACATCTCTCGCATCATTGAGATAGCGGCCGGTCCTACCAGGACCACAAAAATCCCCGGAAAGATGAACAGGACCAGGGGGAAGATGAGTTTGACGGCGGTTTTGGCGGCTTTTTCTTCGGCCAATTGGCGGCGGCGAACCCGCATCGAATCACTCTGCACACGAAGGGCCTGAGCCACGCTGGAACCGAACTTTTCGGCCTGGATGAGCACCCCGGCCAGGCTTCGCAGATCGGCCACCCCAGTCCGGGCACCCAGTTCATGCAGGACCTCCGCCCTGGGCCGGCCCATCTGGAGTTGGAAATTGGCCAGGGCAAACTCCTCGGCCACCACCGGATAGACGCTTTTCATTTCGTCGGCCACTTTGCGCATCGCATGATCCAGCCCCAACCCAGCTTCCACACAGACCACCATCAAGTCCAGCGCATCGGGCAGCCCGACGAAGATTTGCTGTTGACGGCGTCGGGCCAGATACCAGACGGCCAAATCCGGCAGATAGAACAACACCCCTGCCGCTCCGATGGTCGTAATGAGCCCTTTTTGTTGCAGACCATAGCGAAGCAGCCCGACACCTCCGCCCAGGAGCAGGCCCGCCAGGAGACCCGCCAACTTCATCGCCAGGAAAACCCGACTTGCATATTCGCCCCGGAAACCGGCATAGGAAAGTTTGGCTTTCAGTCGGCTTAATTCTTCCTGGCTTTTGGGTTCCAAGGGTTTGGCCAGAGCCGCGGTTTTTTCTAGTACTTTGCTGACCGAATTTTCTTTGAGCAGGCTTTGGTTGGGGGTTTTGCGAGGGGTTTTGATATCTTGGAGCCGTTCTAATGCCCGCCCCCGGCCCCCGGCCAAGCGTTCCAAGAGCCACCATGCCACTACCGTAAACAGCCCGAACAGGGCCAACGGCAGAAGCTCTTCAAAGTCCCAGAATACGAGGTTTAGCGCAAAAATATCCATCGCTTTTATACCTGGATATTGACAATCTTTTTAATCACAAAGGCACCCAAAATTTGCATTCCGATGGCACCGGCCAACATTTTTTTACCCATGGGGTCGGTAAACAGGACCATGACGTAATCCCGGTTGAGATGATATACGGCAAAGAAGAGCAAGATGGGCAGGGCCAATAGCACCACACCGGATAGTCGGCCTTCGGCGGTGAGGGCCTGCACCTGGCCCCACAGTTGGAAGCGTTCTCGGATGAGCCGGCCGATTTTGTCCAGGATTTCGGCCAGATCGCCGCCGGTCTGCCGCTGCAAGATGACCGCCGTGGCAAAGAACTTCAGATCTAGGTTCGGGACCCGTTCCGTCATATCTCGCAGCGATTGTTCCATGGGGATACCGAGATTTTGTTCTTCGAAGACGCGGCCGAACTCTTTGCCGATCGGCGGGGGCATTTCGGAGGCGATCAGTTGGAATCCGGCCGCCAAGCTCTGCCCGGATCGCAGCGCCCGGGCCAACATTTCCATAGCATCTGGCAATTGCTGAGCGAACTGTTTGAGTCGCTGTTTGCGGCGCCAGAGAATCCAAACCATAGGCAAACTGCCGCCGGCCACCAGGCCCAACGGGATTAGCGCCCCATGCCAGCGCAGGACCAGGCCCAAAACCCCGCCCAGCACCGCCAACCCAGCGGAAATCAGCACCAGCCGAGGCACCGTCATCGCCACATCCGCCTGTTCAAAAAGGAGGCTGAGATTGCCGAATCGGCTCAGGAAGTTTTCCAACAGACTGGGTTTTTCTTCGAGGGGTTCGGCCAGGATGCTGCCGGGTTTGGACTCTTTGGTCCACCCGGGAGCGGGTTTGGCATACTGTTCCAATCGGCTTTCCAACCGGCTGCTGTGGGGATTTCGGAAACTCATGGCCAGGCCGGCCACCAAAGCCGCCACCCCGATAAAAACAGCCAGGGCAATCCAAAGCGGAGGGATGGTCATCGTTTAGGCCTCCATCATGACACGTTGGCGGAAGATGCTAGCCGGCAGCCGAATCCCTGCCGCCTCCAACCGGGGCATAAAGGTGGGCCGAATGCCCGTGGCAATGAACTTGCCGTAGGCCCGGCCCTGTTCATCCACCCCCTCCTGCTGATAGAGAAAGATATCCTGCAGCACAATGGTATCCTGTTCCATGCCGACCACTTCGGTAATATGGGTTACCCGGCGGATGCCGCCCTGGAGCCGGCTGGCCTGGATAATCAGATCCACCGCACTGGCAATCTGGCTGCGCATGGCCCGCAGGGGCAGTTCAAACCCGGCCATCATGATCATCGTCTCCAACCGAGCCAGGGCATCCCGTGGGCTGTTGGCATGCAGGGTGGTCATAGACCCTTCATGGCCGGTATTCATCGCCTGGAGCATATCCAGGGCTTCGGCCCCGCGGCATTCGCCGATGATAATTCGTTCAGGTCGCATACGCAATGCGTTCCGCAAAAGATCGGTGGCGGTAACGGCCCCTTTGCCCTCGATGTTGGGCGGCCGAGTCTCCAGCCGAACCACATGCTCCTGCTGCAGTTGGAGTTCTGCGGCATCTTCGATGGTTACAATCCGCTGATCGTTCGGAATAAAGCTGGACAGAGTGTTCAAAAGCGTCGTTTTACCGGAGCCGGTGCCGCCGGAAATGATGATATTGAGCCGGGCCTTGATCGCCCCCTCCAAGAGCATGACCATTTCCGGCGTAAAGGCCTTCAGCCGCAACAGGTCTTCCAGTTTCAACGGATTGGCACCGAACCGCCGGATGGAAACACACGGTCCATCTAGCGCCAACGGAGGAATAATGGCGTTGAAGCGGGAACCGTCCAACATGCGGGCATCGACCATTGGACAACTTTCGTCCACCCGCCGGCCCACCTTGGAAACGATCCGGTCGATAATCTGCATCAGATGTTCATTATTCCGAAAAGTTACGTTCGTCTTTTCCATTTTGCCCCGCCGTTCCACATACACACTCTTGGGGCCGTTGATCAGGATGTCGCTGATGGTGGGGTCTTTCAGCAGCCCTTCCAAGGGTCCCAGGCCAAACGTCTCGTCCAAGACCTCCTCGACCAGGCGTTCCCGCTCCGCCCGGTTGAGCATCGTGTTTTCCGTATCGCACAGATGCTCTACGACCAGGCGAATTTCCCGGCGCAGAACCTCTCCTTCCAGTTCGCCGACCCGGGACAGGTCCAATTTGTCCACAAGTTTGCTGTGGATTCGCTGTTTGAGTTCCTCGAAGGTCGTTTCCTTCGAGACAGGCATCCGCGAAAGGTTCGTCGGTGTGCGTGTCATAGTTCGTCCGACTCAGAACCAAAAAGGGTCACCAACTAGTTGGCACCCCTGCCCCTATCCGAGTGCCACTCCCCGGCTGCCCCTCTCCGGCACCTCTGCCCCTATCAGGTGCCCCTATCAGGCATCACTGCCCCCTATGGAAAGGCTCCCCCTTTTCCCCTCTCCCAGGCAGGACAGGACCAGAGGGAGCGGTATAAAAGTTGGGCAGGCCTCTTTTTTATCCCTCGTTTTGCCTTCACCAGCCTCTGCCCCGTTAAGCAGAGGATTTTCCCCGGCGGAAATGCTTCACCGAAAAAATCCCCTCAGGGCCTTTTTTCCGAACACCCTAAGAAAACATAGCTTATGGGATTTAAGACCTATACTTGGAAGAAGGGTTTTTTTCGGACGGTGTGTCCGGTAGGTATCTGGGCGGCGACCGCCCCGATGGGGGTGGGGGGATTGCGGTTTCCGGGAGAAAGTAGCCCATGGCCAGTTCATTCTCATCGTTCTCATGGGGGGCCCATTTACGGTCCTTTTGGGGGGCATGGAAGGCTCATCCTCGGCTGGCTTGGGGGCCGGTGGTGATCTGGGTGCTTATCGGAGGCGTTTATGTGGCGGTGGTCCCCCCTAAATGGAGGGCTACCCAGGCCTTTCTCGTCCGGGAAGAAGCCACCAGCAGTAGCCGACTCGGTCGATTCGATTCCGGCGAAGCGCTCAAAACCGCCCAGGAGACCTTGCTGGAATTGGCCCGGAATAGTTCGGTAGTGGCCGAGGCATTACGGCAAGTGGGTCCTCCGGAGGGCGTACCGAATCATTTACCCGGACTATCCGATGGTGGGGATTTAGCCCCCCCTTCATCCGGCCATTGGCCCACCGAAACCGATATCCGTGCCGTGCAGGAGGCAGTAACCGTTACCGCTCCGAAAGGCGCGGAGTTTGGCAAAACGGAGGTGATTTATCTTGCGGTAACTGCCCCTAGTCGCCAGCGGGCACTGGCGCTGGTTACCGCCCTTAGCCAGGCCCTCCAACGCTACAGCCAACAGGTCCGGGATCGGAAAGCCCAGAGCATTGTGGCAGAGCTGGAGGAACAAGTCCGGCTTGCCCAGTCGGCCCTGGACCAGGCCACAGGCCGATTGCAACAGATGGAACGCCAGGTCGGTAGCGACCTGGGCGAACTGCGGAATTTGAACGATTCCGGCCGGGGCGATAGCAATCTCCGCACCTTGCTGACCCAGATCAACGAGGAGCTCCGGAAACTGCAAGGTTCGCTGGCAGCCAAAAAGCAGACCTTGCACCTTTTGCAGTCGGCGCAGAAGGACCCGCAGTCGTTGGTCGCGGCCCCGAACGAAATGCTGGACGGCCTACCGACCCTCCGTCGGCTGAAGGAGGGCCTAGCCGAAGCGCAGCTTCGCACCGCCCAAGTGCTGGGCAAAATGAGTACGGAACATCCGTTGGCCCAGGCCGCCCTGGCCGCCGAACAGGAAGTCCGAGATCGACTCCGGGAGGAATTGGTCTCGGCCACCGAAGGCATGCAGGCCGATCTGCAGGTAGAACAAGCACGGGCCGAAAAACTCCAGCAGCAATTGTCCGAGGTCCAGGGGCGTTTGGATCGGCTTGCTGGGCTAAGGGCCGAATACAACAACCTGGTCAACGAAGTTCGGCAGAAGAGCGAGATTTTGGACAGGGCGACCAAAGCCCTGGCGGAAGCCAAAGCCGCCCAGGCAGCCGCCAAATCCACGAGCCTCCTGACACCCTTGGAAGGGCCGGAAGTGGATTCCCGTCCGCTGGGACCTGGGCCGCTGGTGATTTTAGCCAGTTGTGTGGTGGGCGGGTGGTTGATCGGAGCGGGCCTGGTGTTTTTGATCTATCCGCCGCCGGACGCCCAGGGCCGGCGGTGGACGGATCGGATTCGGTTCGGACGCCGGGCCACCGATCCGCCCATCGGCCGACGTGCCACCGACTACCTGCCGCCGATGCTTGCCGGGCAGGTTCTTCCGGCCGTGATGCCCGGGTTGCCCGGTGGGGTCCCCTTAGCCGGGCAGCCCGGTTGGGCAGGTGGGGTCCCCCCAACTAGGGGGACTGATGTGCACGGTGCTCTCCCTGTAGCCGGGCAGACCGGTTGGCCCGGGGGGGTTCCCCCCACCGGGAAGAGCGATTTAGCCGGGGAAGCACCCCCAACCGGGCAGACCGGTTGGGCCGGTGCACCCCCCTCATCTGGGGGGGCAGGTATGGCTGGTGGACTCTCTCCGGGGGTTGCTCCTGCCAGCCCCGGCCAGCCGATCGGCCCCATTCCTGGTTTGCCTTATGGCCGACGGGCTACCGATTGGAAAGTGCCGGCCGAATCCTTCCGGGCAGACGGCCTTAGTGGCCGGCCAGCCAACCCAACCGGTAATGCTGCCTCCCCTGGGCCATCTGGGCCGGACGGAATCACTCCTGTTAGGACGGCTTCTGCTGGGCCAGCCTTTGGGGATCCTGGCGGTATAGCCGGCTGCCCATCCGACGCCCCCGTGTCTGGGACTTCAAACCAGGTGCCATAACAGGAACATTTTAGCCGAGCGGTGAGGCGTGCTTGGCAGGTCCGCAAAACCGCGATCCAAGGTTAGATACTTCCTAGGGATCGGACTGCCAAAGCAGGTCCGTCCAAGGGTCTTTTCATTCGGCTAAAAATGTTATCCATACGATTTGGCCGAAACTTTGGCGCCGAATGAAAGAGGTCGTCTGTTTGGCCTCCCCAGGAAACGGAATGCGGGTACGCATTGGGCGGTCCGTCTGGATTGCCGCTTGTGCGGGAATGCCGCCTCGCCCGCAGCCTTCCGCTTTATAAGTGTTCCCTTATTTTCTACCTGGGCGGGAAGCGGTTGGCCAAAAGGTGTCGATACACCTGGCCCACGCCCGCAGCCATGGCCTGGGCACTGTAACACTGCTGATGGCGAAGCCGGGCTTGCTGGGCCAGCCGAATCGCCTCTTCCGGATGGGACATCAGGTGCGCAATCGCCTGGGCCAATGCGTGGGGACTGCCCGGCTCCACCAGCAGGCCTTCTTGACCGGGCCGAATCACCTCCTCTAGGCCGGGAATCCGGCTAGCCACAATCGGCATCCCCACCGCCATGGCCTCCAGAAGCACCATGGGCAGACCTTCGCCGAAGAGGCTGGGGAGTACAAAAATGTCCATTTGGAGCAGCTCGGCTTCTACGTTTTCAACTGGGCCGGTCCACTGGACCCGGTCGGCCACTCCTAATTGGGCTGCCTTTTGCTGGACGGCTGCTTGGTAGAAGTCAGTTTCAAACGGGCCAACCGCCCGCAAACGGACCGGCACCCCCCGCTCCGCCAACAACGCCAATGCCTCCAGCAAGACTTCGATCCCCTTGCGAGGCCGAAACAGGGCGACCGTGCCGAGCGTCCAGCCGTCCCGATCTGCTCCCCCTCTTTCCGAAACAGGCAATGCTTCCCCTCTCATCCCCTCCGTCCTGCCAAACCGCTCCGGCCTGCTGGCATCCATGCTAGAAGCCGTCTCTGGCCGGGTCATTCCCCCCACACCCGGCGCCGAACCCTCGGAAAGGAAAGTTTCTTCCCGGAAGCAAGGAGTTTGGAAGTAGGCGCCAGGTTTCCACAGGGCGGGGGGTGGGGGGGTGCCATTGGGAACCACCGTGATTTTGGTAGCTTTTAGGCCTTGCCGGTGCATTTGGTCGGCCAAAGCCTGTGAGACACAAATGATCCGGTCGGCCCGGCGAAGCAGGAGCCGTTCCAGCACGGCATTGGCCCAGTTGAAAAACCACCGGGTGCTGTCGGCCCAGGCGGGGCTATGGACATGATAGACCAAGGGGACACCGGCTAGCCAGGCCGCCAACCGACCGATCAGCAAACTACGTGGTGTATGAGCGTGCAGCAGCCGATAGCCCCCCCGCCGGATCAGCCAGGCAAGACGCCATGCTGGCCGAATATCCAGCCGGTGCCGCATCCGCAGCTCCCAAACCGGTACCTGCTGACAGCGGCGTCGGCTGAGAAACGCCCCAGGTTTCAGAACAGCAAAACCCACCTCAAAACCGGAGTCCGGCAAATGCAGGGCCAACAAATCCTGCACCCGCTCGGCACCCGCATAATGTTCTCCATTAATGACATGGAGCACCCGGATGGGAAGCACCTTGGCCGGGTGGGGCGGGGCTGGAGTATCCTCCGGAACCGGCCAACCCGCTAAGTCTGTCCCTTGGAAGGAATCGGTAGGAACACCATCATATCCAAGCAGGCCGCTGGTGCTGCGGGGAGGCGGATTCGGCCCTGCTCCTTCCGACGGAACCAAACCCGGAAGCCTTTCCATCACCAGGAGTCTCCGGAACTCAAAGGTAGGAGGTTTACCGGCTGCACGAAACGTGGGCGTTAATAGGCATTTTGTCGGCTCAATACGGCCCGAACGGTGCGGGCCAAAATCTTCAGGTCCAACCAGAGACTCCATTCCCGGATATATTTATGATCGTATTCGATCCGTTTTTGCATCTTTTCGAGGCTGTCGGTTTCGCCCCGATAGCCTTCCACCTGGGCCAGGCCGGTGATACCGGGTTTGACCTTGTGTCGGAGCATGTAGCCCTGGATTTTCTTTCGATACAGTTCATTGTGAGCGGTGGCATGGGGCCGGGGTCCCACCAGGGACATAGTGCCTTCCAAGACGTTGAACAGTTGCGGCAGCTCATCCAGTGAAGTGCGTCGGAGGAATCGACCGATCGGAGTAATGCGCGGATCGCCGGGTTTGGCCTGGGGGATGTTCGGCCCATCTTCACAAACATACATGGTGCGGAATTTCCAGACCCGGATTTCCCGGCCATCCAGACCATATCGGCGTTGCCGGAAAAAGACCGGCCCGGGCGAAGTTAACTTGATGGCTAGGGCAATCAGCAGCATCGGCACAGCGGCCAACAAGAGGAAAAATGTTCCCAAGAGCAAATCCATACCCCGCTTCACCAGGCCGTCCACCCCGTAAAAAGGATTTTCAAACACGCTGACCACCGGCAGGCCGTTGATCGTGGTCCATCGAGAATGAAGCAATTGGAAGGCGAAAAAGTCGGGCACCAGATACACCGAGGCGGTCGTATCGCTGAGCCGATCCAGGATCGAGCGGATGCGGGCCTCGGCCCGGAGAGGCAGCGTAATGTAGATCACTTCCACCTGCCCCTGCCGGGCATGTTCGACCAATTGGTCGATCGTTCCGATCCGGCTTCCAAGTTCTGGAGGGATGCACGGGGTTCGCCGGGGTGCTCGATCGTCGTAAAACCCTAAAAACCGGAGGCCCAATTCTGGTGCCTGCTGGATACTCTGGGCCAATTGGAATCCCAGGCGATTGACCCCCACCACGGCAAAAGAGCGGATATTGTAGCCGAAACGGCGTAAAAGCTGACGGATGGCCCGAATACCAAGCCGTCCGGCCCCCAAAAGCCCTGCCCCAGCTCCTGCCCAAACCAACAGGGTTTGCCGATGCAGGAAGCCGGTCCATCCGGTGGCCAGGCCCAGACCTCCCAGGGCCAACAGGCTAAAGGCCCAGGTCCACCAAGCGCAGAAGATTTCCTGCCGAACCGGGATGCCCCGCCAATTGCGATATAACCCGGCTACTTCGGCCACCACATAGAAAAGGAGCACACTCAACCCCCCCACCCAAATCTGGGAAGCGGCTTGCGCTGGCTGGACCAAGTGCAAGGCCAGCCCATAGGTCAGCAAGCAGACCGTGCCGTCCCAAAGCCGGGTAACCGTCTCCCGAACATACCATGGGTCCTGGATCCGCACCTGAACCGGCGGAACCCCATTTTCCATGGATGCGGAGTCCTGGGAAGGAGTTGTTTGGTCCGTTCGCATGGAAGGCCCTTCCGATCCGAGGTGCCCTTTCCTTCGGCTCGAGTTGGGTCAATTTCCTTACCCCTTTGTATTTTCAACAGTTACAACCTCCATCCCCTTCGGTATCTCCTACCCCTAAGATTGCCAACCAGGTAGGCCCGACGGTAGGGATTCCTCCAAACAGACCGGTTTTTCCGCCAAAGCAGTGAATATCCATTCAACCGGCAAAACCGGCCGAAACACTCCCCCCAATAGCGCCGTGCCGCCAGGAGCAAAACAATACCACTCCCGGAAAACACCCCAACTGCCGAGGCTCCCCCCAAAAACATAGAACATTTTTAGAAATCGAGTCCACGTTCGGCGGATGGAGGAGTTTTTTGCGTTCGGCGCTGGCCGTCGAAAGGGTTACGGTGAAAAGTTCTCTTGGTAACATCCAAGGGGATTTCGGCGCCACAAGGGGTTGGACTGCTGCCTACGCAGGAATCGGGCTGCCACCTCCTCAGCCGGTTTGACTCACGCCAAACCACCCCTCGACAGCCGGGGAGAGGGAAACCAGCCCCCTGGCCTCGGCTAAAATGTTCCTTATGCACCCTTCTTCTGCAGCCAGATTATGCAGCCAGAAAGTATGGAAAACGATTTTTGAAATTCCCGAAAATCGTAACTTATTGAATATCAACCGGTTAGAGAAATCAGCCATCCGGGGTTGGGAAAGTGCTACCACTTTAGCCGAGGGTGTCCGGGAATTCGCTTTATCTCACTCTTGGCAGGATAAATAGTTTGACTGTATCTACCCGCCCGGCCCCCTACCAGATGGAAAGGCTAAAAATCGGATCGAACACCACAGATTGTGGTCGTTCTTCCCAGGGGATACAGTCAAGATAGATATATCAAAGTCCCATGTTCAAAGGGGGTGTCGGACGGATGGGAGTCGGTTCTAGAGCGGAACTGTCCGAAATAGAGCAAGGAGTAGCCCGGAAATTCCCGGGCACCCTCACTTTAGCCGAATAAAGGGGGCTATGTGTCATTCCTGCTTGCGCAGCAGTGACACAGAACCTTCTGCAATCGGCTAAAATATTCCGCAAATCGGGGAGACACGCAATTCCCTGCCTTGTGGCCACTTCCGTATCCTTTGGCTTGTGAAGACCGACAGGGTGCTGGGAGGTTTAAGGGCCGCCGATTGGCAGTCCATCTGGCGAAAAACTGGGGCAGCCTCGTAGCCTTTTACCCCGTCCCGAAACACCGGGGCACCTTTTTCAAATGATTTCCATATGAGAATATGAGTAGAAACGGGAAATGGACTGTTCGTGCTCAGAGGCTGTCCCGAAATGCCCAGTCGGGGGCGGCCCAGGGTTTTCCCAACCGTTCTGCCTTCCTAAAATGCCGTTTTATCGGAGGTTGGACAGTCTCGGAGGCGCTGGTGCCGGCTAATCGGGGAAAACGAAATTTCGGGACAGCCTCTCAGCTCGACTTTGGCCATTTTTAGAGGCTCTCCCGAATTGGCGCTCCGGCGGGCCCCGAGCGGTTTCCAAATCTTTTTCGTTTCCCAAAATGCCCGTTTCTTAGGGGGTTTGGCAGAGTGGGGGCTGCCGATGGGCTGGTCCATCTGCCTAAAAACAGATTTTCGGGACAGCCTCTGAGGCACCGACTAATGGGGGAAATACCCTAACTCTTTGTAAATCTTGGAGTTGGGGAAACGGATCCTCAAAGGAAGCTGGGGTTACAAGTTTCGATAAACCAAAGAGTTACGGAAAATGGCAAAGCTGAGATCAGGGAATTTTCCTCCTCTCTTTGTTCCTGAAGGGCTAGGACCTATGGACGAAAAGATTGTCTATTATGGGGTTACTTTTGACGACGTCTTGCTGGAACCGCGATATAGCGAGGTGGTACCTTCGGAAGTGGATGTCAGCACGCAGTTGACGCCTCGGATTCGGCTCAACATCCCGATTTTAAGCGCTCCGATGGACACGGTTACCGAAAGTGCCATGGCCATTGCCCTGGCCCAACAGGGCGGCCTGGGCGTCATTCATAAAAACCTCTCCATCCAAGAGCAGACCAACGAGGTGGAAAAGGTCAAACGCAGCGCCAACGGGATTATCTCCGACCCTCAGACCCTGCCGCCGGATGCCACCGTGCAGCAGGCCAAGGAGCTGATGGACCACTACAACGTGTCCGGAGTGCCGATTGTGGACCCGGACGGCCGTCTTCGGGGGATTATCACCCGCCGGGATTTGCGGTTTTTGGAAAATTGGAATCTGCGGGTTTCGGAGGTGATGACGCAAGGGGAGCGGTTGGTAACGGCTAGGGGACCTGTAACGCTTGAGCAAGCTGAGAAGATTTTAATGGAAAAAAAGGTCGAGAAACTTTTGCTGATTGACGAAAATTTTAAGCTGAAAGGGCTTATTACGATTAAAGACATCGATAATATGCGTCGGTTTCCCCAGGCCTGCCGGGACGACCAAGGCCGCCTCCGGGTCGGGGCCGCCATCGGTGTGCATGACTATGAACGGGCCGAAAGCCTCATCCGAAAAGGCGTCGATGTGTTGGTGGTCGATAGTGCCCATGGCCACTCGGCCAATGTGATCCAAACGGTTCGAGAGATCAAACGGAATTGGGACATTGATGTGATTGCCGGGAATGTCGCCACGGCTGAGGGGTGCCGGGCCCTGATCGAAGCCGGCGCTGATGGGGTGAAAGTGGGCATTGGCCCAGGCTCGATCTGCACGACCCGGGTGATTTCCGGGGTGGGGGTTCCACAGATTACAGCCATTTTTCATGCTGCCAAAGCCGCCGCACCTACAAAAACCCCCATTATTGCCGATGGTGGAATACGTTATTCGGGGGATATTACCAAGGCCCTAGCAGCCGGGGCCTCCTCGGTCATGATCGGCGGCCTGTTTGCTGGCTTGGCCGAAAGCCCAGGAGAACAAATCTTCTACCGGGGCCGAACCTTCAAAGCCTACCGGGGAATGGGGTCGCTGGGAGCGATGGTGGCTGGCAGTAGCGAACGCTACCGCCAACGTCCCGACGGAAAACCCGACAAATTGGTCCCCGAAGGCGTAGAAGGTCGGGTGCCCTTCCGAGGCCCCCTGGCCCCGTTCGTCTATCAACTGGTCGGTGGATTACGAGCGGGCATGGGCTACTGCGGTGCAAGAACCATCGCCCAACTCCAAGCCGAAGCCCGCTTTATCCAAGTTTCCCCTGCTAGTGTTCGGGAGAGTCATCCCCATGACATCGTTATTACTAAGGAAGCCCCAAATTACAGCGTGGAATATGCGATGGGCGACGATTCCCCCTAATAGGGGTATGCAATCCATCCAAATCAGCCCTCTTCGCCTCCCCTCCGAAATGTTATCCCTTCTAAGGTGGGGAGCGGGAGTAGGCTTTTGGGTAGCCTTTTGGGGCAACTTGGTATTGGCCCAGCAAACCGGGGCGAACCTCCAATGGCTTCCCCACCCGGCTGTGGTAGCCCAATCGGCCCAATCGGTGGAACGGACCGCAGCCGAAGTCCCATATGCCCCCCCTTTAGAGGGGGAACCATCGCGGCAGTTATCCCCACAGACGAAGGAAAATGCCGTTCCTACGCCCCATACCCCCATCCAAGGGGGCGATCCAATGAAAACCATTTTCCCTCCGGTACCCTCCGGCGGGGGTGTAAAACATCCCCTCGCCGATCCTTTCCAAGACATGGCTGCCCCAGCTCTTACTCCAGGCCTCACAGGAGAAAAACCCTCCGGTCGTTCGCCTGCCCCTCTTCCGAAAGCAATCGAACCCCCCTATCTGCCGGAAGAAGAAACTCGTCCGATCCCGGGGACCGTGCCCCGGGGGGTGCCTACCCCCCCTCGGCCTGCCCAAGTCCAGGCCGAATGCCTCACCGATTCCAATCTCTTGCTACCCATTGACAAACTGAACACCCGCATTGACATCGATCCGCACGTGCATCCAGAGATTTCTCCAGAGGAAGAAACCCGACTTCGGCTGGCAGGGCAACCCGGCCGTCTGGAGCAGCTTCGCCGGGCCAAGGCAGAGTTCGACGCCACAATGTGGTGCGAACCACCCGCCACTGCGCTGCCGGACCGAATGACCCAGGGCTGGCCAGAAACCACCATGACCTGGAAAGCCTCGGCCCTTTGCCACAAACCGCTGTATTTTGAACAGCCGCATGTAGAGCGCTACGGCCATTCTACCGGTCCGCTTACCCAGCCGATCGTCTCGGCCGGCCATTTCTATCTGATGATTCCTACGTTGCCGTATCAACTGGCCCTCTGGCCGCCATATGAATGTATTTATCCGTTGGGGCACTATCGGCCGGGCAGTTGTGCACCGTATTATCTGGATCCTATTCCGCTAAGCATTCGGGCCGGTTTGGCCCAAGCCGGCGCCTGGGTGGGCGGGGTGTTCCTAGTCCCCTAAACCTCCGGCAAAATGTAAAGACTGTCGGAACTCTTTCGGAATCGGCTGCCAGATGCAGCTAGAGGGGCCAAGAGCCAATCCTGCAAGGGGAGAGGCGGAGAAGGCAGACGAGACGTCTGCGCTACGGAATGGCATGGGTTTTTCCTATTTTTTCCCATGGGACTGTCGCAGCGGTTTTCCCAGCTTTTCCCAATAGGGGCGGAGTAACTTATACACCGTCTGGGCCGTTTGCGGGGCCTGGGCGCTATGGGCGCTCAGTTCCACGTGGACCCCGCCTGTATAGCCCACGTCGGCCAAGGCCGACAGGACCGGTCCCAACGGGACCTCTCCTTCGCCGAACATGAGGTGTTCATGTCGGCCCGGGCGCATGTCTTCTAAATGTATGTTCACCAATCGAGCTGCCCATTGGCGGATATAGCGTTCCGGCGGCGTTTCCCCTTGGCAGATCAAGTGCCCCATGTCCAGCGTCAGGCGGAGTTCCGGGGCGTCCAGTCGGCCCAGCACCGCCTCGTACCGGGCCAGCGTGTCGATGAACATGCCCGGCTCCGGTTCCAGGCCGATCGGCACACCGCAGGCCCGGCTCTGTTCGACTAATTCCGCCAGCCCGTCGATGAGCCGATCCATAGCCTCCTGCTCCGACGCCCCGTCCAGCAACTGGCCGGACCATAAGGAGACGCAGCGGCTGCCCAACTCGCCCGCCATGCGCAAAGCGTGCCGGTAAAACTCCATCCGACGGCGTCGGCCTTCTGGGTCTGGAGACATCAAGGTCGGCTGGTGTTTATGCCACGGGTCCAGCAGGTACCGGGCGCCCGTTTCGATCACCGATTCCATCCCGAAACTTTCCAGCAGGCGGCGCAGTTCGGCCAACTGTTGGCCGGTCCAGGGCCGACCGGGCGGCAGGGCATGATGGTCGATCGTAATGGCCACGCTTTGGTAGCCGATCTCGCCCAGCACCCGCACCGCGTCCAGCAGGTCATGGTGGGCAAAACCGTTTGTGTTGTAACCGAGTAACATGGCAGGCCCAAACGCCCCTTGTCGGTTCATCCATGGTTCCTACTGATCTTCGCAAAACGTAGAGACACCAAACTCCCTGGTTTTCCGGCATATTGGTGTCCCTTGGTTTTGCGAAGATGAATAAAAGATGGTGTAACCGAGCGCCATGTGCAGACCCACACGCCCACCGTTCAGCAGACCGCTTGGGAACTCAAACGGGATCCCCTCATGTGGATTCCACCCAATGGCTCAGCAAACTGGCCGGGATCAGCAGGACCAAAACCACCAGCGCCTTGGCCAATCCGTGCAAGACCAGCACCGCCGCCGCATCTAAAAACACGATGGAAAGTATCCCTTGCCGGACCGCCCACTGCACCCGCTGCGCACTGGGCGTGTGGACCGCTGACAGTTGCCGCAGTCCAATCCACAGGGCCAATATCCCGGTAAACAGGTACCATCGCACCGGTTCCCGCCGCAGCAGGGGATCCAATCGGTCCGGGTCCAAAGCACCCGGCAAAGCGGCCAAAAGCCCCACCCCCAGCACCATCAGCCCTGTGCCGAGGATTCGGCCGGTCTGGCCGGTTTCCGGTTGCACTTCCTGACGGGCAAACCAACTCAGGCCCACCACATAGACGCCCACGGCCCCGGCGGCCAGCCATTCGGCCGGTCCGAACCATCGGCCCGCCGCACTCATGCCCATCAGGACATTCAGAAACCGGCATCCGCCCATGGCCACCGGACCGATCCAGAACCGCTTTAAGGAGCCGTCGTAGGCCAGGATCAGCCCGGCCAGTGCCAGGCTGACCAAACCAGGGGCTATGGTCCCGGCCCGCCAACCGGCCAACCAGGCCAATCCGCTCCCGAAGGCAAGTAGCGACAGCCCCACCGTCCGAACCGTTTCGGGCTGGGCCCGGCCGGAGGGGATCGGTCGCTGCGGCCGCTCCTGGGCGTCGGTTTGCCGATCAAAATAGTCGTTCAGCGCCGCACCGGCCGCATACAGCACCGCCGAGGCCCCCATCAACAACCCCACCACCATCGGCAACTGCTCGCTGCCGGCCGACCAAACAAACAACACCCCCATCGCCGAATCGGCCATGGCCGTAAAAAGATTCGGCAACCGCACCAACTGCGCCCAGGTGCGAACCCAGTCAACAGATCGTGTCGAAGCGTCCTGTCCATCCATAGGAAGAAACCTGGTAACATTTTCGAGTGAAGCGGAGCGAAGTGTCATTCCTGCGTAAGCAGGAATCCAGGCTTGTTCCCGCGTAAGCGGGAATCCAGCTTTCTTTCCAAGGAATTGGCACCCCAGGCAATATGGATTTCTCCTACTTTCTGGATTCCCGCTTACGCGGGAATGGCCCCCTCACCTGGCCAACCTGTCGGTTGGACGGCCTCTCGACGGCCAGGGGAGAGGCGTAAATCTTGGATTCCCGCTTACGCGGGAATGACACACTGGCTTTAACCCACGGGGGGAGAGGCAAAGTGCTTCATTCGGCTAAAAAGTTACGAAACCTGTTAGGGGCTGAGCAACCGGTCGAGATACGTTTTGGCGGCCTGGCCGGCAGCGTCTGGATCATCGACGTAAGGATACAGTTCCACGGTAATCCACCCATCATAGCCGGTTTGCCGAATGGCGGCCAGGACCGCCGGCAGGTCGATGGCCCCTTGGCCGGGTATCAGGTGCCGATGTTCTCTGGTGGCGGCGATGTCTTCCAGATGATAATGCCGGGTATGCGGGGCCATGCGGGGAATCCATTCGTGCGGCTCTTGGCCCACGCAGAAGGCATGGCCAATGTCGAAGTTCAGCCCAATTCGCCGCGAACCGATCCAGTCGGCAAACTCCAGGTATTGCTCGAACCGCTCGATCAAAAGGCCCGGTTCGGGTTCAATGAGCAGGTCCACGCCGCATTGCTCGGCCACTTCTACACAAGGCATCAGTTCGTCGTAGAACAGTCGGGCGGCCTGCTGCCAGGACATATCCGGCGGCACCGGGCCGCCAGGTTCCGTCTGGATGTTCGCTGCGCCCAATTCGGCGGCCAACCGGAGGCACCGTTTTGTATGTTCCCGACGGATCGCCCGATAATGCGGGTCCGGCTCCAGCCAGGAAGGATGCCAATACGGCTGGCGCAGGTCGGCCACCGCATGCATCATGAAGGCGTTTACATTGGCTATGGCCAGCCCCGTCTCGGCCAATGTTCGGCGGATGCTCTCCTTTTGCACGGGCAAAAGGCCCACCGGCCAGGCATGGGGCACATCCGCCAAGATCTCCACCCCCTGGTAGCCCAGCCGGGCTACCCGCCGGATCGCCTCCTCCACCGGATACCTTAAATAGGCATTCAAACTGTAGGCCAACCGCATCCCACGTGGCTCCCCAAGCTGCTGCTTCTGCTATCCACGAACTCCCTATGCCAGTATAATTCCTACGACGGCCTCAAAATAGAAGAGCGGGGGAGAAATATGGTGGAGTGTTCCGAAACTTCCCGGTAAGGAGTTTTTCGAATGAAAGCTGCCTACATCACTCGAACCGGGCCGCCGGAAGTCATCCAATACGGCGAACTGCCCACGCCCGCGCCAACCGGCTCCCAGGTGCTCGTGCAGGTCGGCGCGGTGTCCGTCAATCCGATTGATACCTACATCCGGGCCGGCATGGTCCCGATGCCAATCCCCAAACCCTATATTCTGGGCTGCGACCTGGCTGGGACGGTGGTCCAGGTGGGGCCGGAGGTAACCCGGTTTCGGCCCGGCGATCGGGTCTGGGGCAGCAACCAGGGCCTTCTGGGCCGACAGGGCACTTTCGCCCAGTACGCCTGCGTCGAGGAGCAGTGGCTTTATCCGACGCCGCCGAACCTGTCGGATCGGGAAGCAGCCGCCCTGGCTCTGGTGGCCATCACCGCCCATCTGGGCCTTTTCCACCATGCCCGCATCCAGCCGGGAGAGGTGCTTTTTGTTCACGGAGGTTCCGGCGGGGTGGGTTCCTGTGTGGTGCAGATGGCCAAAGCGGCCGGTGCTACCGTGATCACCACCGCCGGCAGCCCCGAAAAGGCGGAGATTTGCCGACAGTTAGGCGCTGATCACGTCATTCTTTATAAAACCGAAGACGTGGACCAGACCCTTCGCCGGCTGGCTCCCCAGGGGGTGGACATTTGGTGGGAGACCCTCCGCCAGCCGGACTTAGAGCGGATCGTCGGCCATTTGCGTCTCCGGGGCCGAATCGTGCTCATGGCGGGCCGAGAAGCACGCAGTGTGTTGCCGATCGGTCCCTTCTATGTGAAAGATGGTTCCATCCACGGATTTGCCATGTTCAACGCCCCGGCCGAACGGCAACGCCAATGTGCAGACCAGATCAACCAATGGGCCTCGGAAGGCAAACTCCGCGCCCGGATCGACCGGGTCATGAAACTGGCCGAAACCGCCCAGGCCCACCGTCTTCAAGAAGAAAACACCCTGGCCGGAAAAGGCACCTTGGCCGGCAAAATCGTCCTGGAACCGTAAATCAAGAAATCGAAACCCCCGGCGTCTTTTCCACCCAGAGTCGCCCCTGGCTAGGCGTTGGCAGGCGGCCGACTCTCTACACGCCCAGCTTTTCAAACAGATAAAAGGCCAGGAAGCTGACCAGGGCAAACAAAGCCGCCATCATCCACGGGGAAATGCCGATCAGTTCGGGCAGGCCCACTTTGCCGAAGTCTTTCCAGGCGAGCACCGTGGATTGGAGGGCAGGATAGATCTCGGCAAAAAGTGCCGCGCCGATCAACATCCCCAGAATGGCGAACAGGGCGTGCCAGCGTCCCTCGGCCAGGGCGCCGACGGCGGTTCCAGGGCAGAATCCGGTAATCGCCCAGCCGACGCCGAAGATCGCCCCGCCCACCAGCAGGGCGCCCAGATTCAGCGCTTTATGACTATAGGCGATCTGGCCGGTCTGGACCAAAAGAGTAATGCCGATCATCCCTACGATGACCGCCGAGAGCATGAACTTGAAGATGGTCATGTCCCGCAGAAGCATAGCGCCGAGTTGTTTCTCGAAGCGAAGAATCCGGCCCTGTTGCAGGAGTAGACCAAAAAGCACTCCGGTAATCAGTCCAAGCCAATGTTCGGTGGTCATGGGGAGGTCCTCCTTCGATACAGGAGCATGGCCGTCACCAGGCCGACGCCAAAAAAGATCGGCAGCACGAGGAATCCGCTGGCCGACATCTGCATCAAGCCGCTCAGGCCGTTGCCGCTGGTGCAGCCATCGGCCATTCGGGCGCCGATCATCATAAGAATGCCGCCCAACAGAGCCGCCACGGCACGTTTACCCACGGAGGGTCCGAATCGCTCCCGCCACACCGGCGGCACCGCCTCCAAGCGGAACGAACGATCCCACACCGCGCCGATCAAGGCCCCCACAAAGACGCCCGTGATCAGCATGAATTGCCATTCGATCCGAACTTTTTCTTTGGCAAAGTAGGCGTTTTGGGCTACATGGTCAGGAAGGACCGTCTGTTCCAGTAACCCGGCGGCCCGGACAAAGGTCGTCGAAGCGCCCAGGTAGGCTGTCTTGCCGAGCCAGCGGGTTGTGGCCCACGCCGACGCAATGGCAACCAGCCCCAGCAGCGCCCCGGCCGCATACGGCCTCCACCAAGGCGAATTCGGCTCTTGCATACGCACACCTCCCTCTAGTACAAGCTCTAGTACAAGTCCCTCTAGCACAAGGCCCCATCCACACCAAGATCGCCCCGTCCGGTTAGGCCGTCGCACCGTTCATGCACAGAACAGACCCAAACCCACCGGACCTTGCCGTCATATGCTCCAGCATGGCAATCCATTATACAGTTTTCGACAAGAGGGACATGCCTACCTGTTGAAGGAACAAGGACGCCTCCGGGGCTGTCCCGAACTTGATAGCTCAGAGGCGACCCCGATCCGTTCCGCTTTACCAAAATCCCGTTTTCTTAGGGTCTTAGAGACTTGGGGGCCACCCGTTGCTTGGGCATCCCGGATAAAAATGGGATTTTCAGGACAGTCTCTCAGACCGGAACGGTGCAGATGCCCTCCGTGTGCCGACGTATTTATTGGCCCCTTTATTGGTCCCGGGCGACCAATACCCATACCGGCGCGGTCCAGAGGATGTTTTTATCCGCCTGGAGGACCTTGAGCCAGTAATAGTGTTTGCCGGGCGAGGGTTCGAGGATCTTCTCCCAGACGAGCTGCCGGTTGTTGGCCGGGATGGTCTCCAGAAGCCGATCGTCTTCGTAAAGTTCCCCGGCGGCAATGGAATCGTTCGGATCCGGGTCTTCGATCTGAAGGCGAACCAGCACTTTCGGCGTCGGCCTAGTCAGGATGCTGCCCATGGGAGCGCCGTTTAGGGTAAACAGGACCCGACAATTGCGATCCTGGGTGGAATAACAGCGGCGGTTGGCCAGGGCATCCAGAATGTTTCGCACCGAAAGGCCGGGGGCCAAAATGGCCGTCCAGGTCCGGAGATTGCCCCAATTGGCCTGGTGGGTATCAGTCGATCCGTCCGGCGCCAGATGCCAACCCAATCGCAAAGCCCGGCGATACGCCTGCTCTTCCTGGGGATTTCGCACTTCCATGAGTTGGACGGCCTGATCGCCGACTTCGGAGTACGCCAGGCCGCTGTGAGACACGGTGCCGTCACCGGGATGGTTGAACTTGGCCACCACCTTGGCTTCCACCAAAGCTTGGTAGAACTGTTGGGGATCGGTGGGCCAGCGGTAAGTGGGCGGGTCGTAGATGCACAGATGTCCCCATTCCTTCGACCACTCCAGCCCCACCAGGGCCGTAAATTGGCCCATCTCGTTGGCCCTCCAGGCCGCCTCCCGGGTGTCCAACCATTCCGCATCGTCCAGCGATTCCAGATGGTCGGTTAGCGCAAAAACGTCCAGCTTGGCCGTCTGACGGGCGTAACTGTAGGCGTCGGTCGGGAAAAAGACCCCGTCGGAATATGATGTATGGCTATGCAGATCGGCAAACCAAACCCGAAGCGGATTTTCCACCTGCACCGGCGCAGCCGCCCGAACCCGGGAAATATCGGTAACAATCCGGAGTTGCTGAGGGCCGTTGGGTACCAGAGTGCTGTCCAATTTGCCCTGCCACAGGTCGTTTTGCCGCTCCAGCCGAACCCACGGCGGACCGCCCAGACCGGCAAACATCTGTTTCGGTTCTGTTGCCCCGGCCGGCACTTCCACCTGCACCTGAATGGTTAGCGGGCCGCTTACAGAACTTTGCGCCTTCGGCGAAACAAGCAGCAGTTTGGCCTGGGACGGAGGCGGCTTTTTGGCAGGCGCCGAAGGCTTCGGCATTTGCTCCACTGCTGGCACCCCAGCCCATGCCAGACTGATTCCAAGCACTAGCGCCAATCCGTTTCCCCAGAAGAGCAAAACCTGAGTCCGACGTGCAACACATTTGTTCATAATAGCTCCTCCTTCGAAAAGACAAAACCGGTTGGAAACACCTTCCCCATCACACGCACCACCGTTTTCCCACCACCCAGGTGAAAAACAGGCGAGAATCGGTCTGCGGAGATCCACAGGCGGGCTATTTATCTTCGCAAAACCAAGAGGGCACCCCGTGGCTGAAAACCAGAACGTTGACTGTCTCTACCTTTGCGAAGATCAACAATCCTCTGGAGGGCGATGTTCTTTCGAGTCGAAAGGACGTCTGCGGGTTGCGCTCCTTTTATGCTAGCCCATAAGAAAATGCAACCCCCCCATATTCTCCTAAAACCTCTCGCTCCTTCCACGATCTCTTGGGGCGTTTCCCTCGGTCATTTGATTCTACGTAACCCTTTGCCTGAATGAAGCAAACCCGCCTCTCCCCCGGCTGTCGAAAGGCCGGCTCCAGAGCGAAGCGAATGCGGGAGAGGCGGGTGAGGGGATTTCGGTGGCGCGAGAGGCCGGATTCCTGCTTACGCAGGAATGACAACATCGGTCCCCTTCATTCGGCTAAAATGTTACGAAAAGCGGTGGCGTCGAAGGGTATGGGGCGTTTAGATGCCTAGTCCTGGACCGGTAAGCAGACCGGTGGGCACGCTGCCGTCGGAGGGATGGAAGAACGCTGGATACCGTTGGGCCCAGTGGGCGATGGCAGCCGGGCAGTATTGCCGGGCGTTGCCTTCGATGGCCGCCACCGTAGGCACCCGGGCCGCCAACGACGCTGAATGTAAAAAAGAATACCCCGGACAGGACAAATCCTGTACACACAGGAACATGCCGAACTTCTGAGCCGCCGCCCCCATCAGAAGTGCTTCGCTGTGGCCTTTACAGGTCTTTAGCGCCACCCCGGAATAGCCCAACTCCCTTGCCAGCAGCAAGCTCTGGTAATCCACCAACGATTCGTCGATGACGACCGGTTTGATGGCGGCGGCCCGATGCATTTTGTTTTCCGGATGGGCGGCCAAATCCCGATGTGTCGGTTGCTCAATGTACTGCAACCGCGCTAAGGCCTCCGGCGCCCGCTCGCCCACCTTGGCCAACCACTCCAATACATATTCCACGCTCTGGCACCGCTCGTTGAAATCGGCCGAGTAGAACCACCGGGAGCAGCCCCGCCGCTTCTGGGCTTCGGCGGCCACCCTCTCCACCCCCACCACCCGATCCACGTCCCAACCCAGATCGTCGCCGTTGAGTTTGATCTTCAGATGCGTTAGCCCATCGTACAAAATCCACTCGTCTAGGGTTACCGGTAAGCCGTCGTCCGGCCTCTGCTGCACTTCCGACGGCGTGAGCGGGTCCAACGCCCCGATCAGATGATAAAGCGGCATCGTGGGCTTCGGCTGCCGCAGAGTATAACGGTCCAAATATTCCCCCGCAAACTGCCGGTCCAGATAAAAGCCCAAATCCCGGTTGACAAACTCCGGGCCCAGCAGATTGTAGGAGTTGGCCCCTAGGGCTTTGCCGTAGGCGTCATGGATGGCTGCTTCCAGCGGACTGGCCGCCACCAGCTGCGCCAACCGAGGCATCGGTTCCGGCGTGCCCAGCTCCCGGCAAACCGCCTCGGCCTCCTGCTGCAAATACTGCCGGTTCAGCTCGTGGGTGATTTCCAGCGGATGGCCGAACTCGGTAAATTGCCCAGCTCGCAGGACCATGCGATGGGCCAGGGCGGTCATGGCGGCCAGGGTCTGATCGGGAGAGGCCCGGCTGCTAGGCCAAGCCCAGATGTTGCCCATCGGCATCGAACCCAAGCCCTGGGCCCGTCGGCCGTCCCGGGTCTGGACTTCTACCGTAACATGAAATAACAAGACATCGCTTAAGACCCGACCGCCAAACTTGATCGGCATCCGATAATCGAAATGCTCCGTCTGAGTCGAAACCGCTACTATCCGCATGTCCGTCGGCTTAGCCATGAACGAAACTCCTTAACCCGGCCAGGACCATATCGATCGGGTGAACCGAGACAGAAAGTCGGTGGGCTTTCCGAATGTCCATCCTGCTGGAGCGACCCTGCCACAGAAACGGTCAACCTGAGCTAAAAAATGGAAGGCCGGCTCCCTATGGGAAGATTGTCGGAGGATGGCCAAATAGACACAGCTACCAGCTAGACCAGATTTTTGTGCACGGCCCAAACGGCAGCCTGCGTCCGATCGGTAACGCCGATTTTGCGCAAAATGTGCTGGACGTGTTCCTTGACCGTTTCATAGCTGATATGCAGGGCCTGGGCGATCTCTTTGTTGGTCAGGCCGTTGGCCAACTGCTTCAGCACCTCGCTTTCCCGTTCGGTAAGCGGAACTTCCACGTCGGAACCTAAGCGGGGCGTGGCCAATGCGCCGGTAACCCGGCGAAGTTCATCTCGTGTCCAGGTGGTTTCGCCTTTGGCTGCTCTGCGGATTGCTTCCACAAGTTCCTCCCGAGAGGCGCTTTTCAGCACGTAGCCGTGGGCGCCCAAGGCCACCGCCCGGGCAACATAGGTGGGATTGTCATACGCAGAAAGGATCAAAACGGGCAACCGGGGTTTTTCGAGTTTGATGCGTCCCAGGGCGGTCAGCCCATCGCCATGAGGCATCCGAATATCCAGCAGAACCAGATCGACCTCTTTGCTCAGAGCTTGACGGACCGCCTCTTCGCCTGTGGCCGCCTCTGCCGTAATTTCAATCTCCGTCCCTTCCAGCAGACTTTTCAAACCCAATCGGACCATTTCATGATCGTCCGCCACCAGGAGTCGAATTTTCGTGCTCATAAATTTCTCCTCACTTTCGAAGCCTTCTAAAGGAAACACACATTGCTTACCAATATAAACACCTGGGCCTCTCCGGATTTTTTCAGATCAACCAGGTCCCTTTTCCCAAAGCGTTTGTTTCCTTCGCAGGAAAACCCGGGTGTTTAATGGAAATCCTTCTCTTGCACCGGTTATAATGGAAACCCTTCCTCTGGGACATAATGGAAACGTTCCTCCGGGGGGGGCCGGTTTGGTGGCCCCAGGAAAAAGAAAAAAACCGGCTTTCCCAAAAGAGGCGGATATCCCTTGGCAGATTCCCCTCAGAGCCTGCGACGGAGACCAAACGGGGCATTGTGAAACACCTCTCCCTGGGGGGAACGCCTGGAACTCCCTCCTAAAGGATGGTATAGCCTACACTAAATCAGTTAGCAATAATAGGGGGGTACCCGAAAATTTTCACGTCAAAAACATCAGCAAAATGATAAAGATAGTGAACAATATAAAAGCCACTTTCCTTGTGGCAAAACCTTCCGATTTCTCAAAAACCGGAAAACTCGGAAAACGTATTCTTTCCAGGAAGCCCAAGAATTTTTGCCATCCCAATTTTCCTATATTTATTGTTTATTTCCTTTAACTTCTGCAAAATACCCAGAAAAGAGCCTCCCCAATTACCCGGCTCCTTCTCCGCTGGCAAAAAAAATATCCTGCTATCGGGTGGATTCTATTTAGGATTGACTGTATCCACCGGAAGTGAGTCCCCCAATCTGTGGGGTGCAAGCCGACATTTCCCTCCTACAAGTTGTAGGGGTCAGTCCGGTTGGATACAGTCAAATTAGTAAAATCTGGCAAATTAGAAAAATCTGGGGATTTTAGAGAAGTCCATTTGATGGGCCACCGGTTTCGATCAACTGCCGATAGTAGCCGATCGAACGCCGCAGCCCTTCTTCAAAATCCACTTGGGGCTGATACCCGAGCACACGGTGGGCTAGGGAAATGTCGGCCAGACTTTCCCGGACATCCCCCGGTCTGGGGGGAGCAAACTCCGGCTGGACTTCCCTGCCCAGCAGTCGGCTCAGCAGGGCCAACAGCGTCAATAGATCCGTAGCCCGGCCGCTGCCGATATTCAGCACCCGGCCGACTGCCCCGGCCGAATGGGCCGCCAACAGGTTCGCCTCCACCACATTCTCCACATAGACAAAATCTCTGGATTGGCGTCCGTCGCCGTAGATGACCGGACGTCGGCCCCGAAGGATGGCCGTGATAAAAATCGGAATCACCGCCGAATAGGGGCTGTCCGGGTCCTGGCGGGGGCCAAACACATTGAAATATCGCAAAACCACCGTCTCCAGGCCAAATGCAGCGGTAAACGCCTGGCAATAGTATTCCCCGGCTAATTTGGCAGCCGCATAGGGCGAAATCGGCTCCGGGAGATCGGTTTCTTGTTTGGAGCTGGTGGGGCGATTGCCGTAAGCGCTGGAACTGGCCGCATACACCACCCGTCGGACCCCGGCCCGCCGGGCCGCCTCCAAAACCGTCAGTGTCCCTGTGGCACAAGCTGCATGGGTTTCCAACGGGGCTTCCAAACTGCGGGGCACACTGGCCAACGCCGCCTGATGAAATATGCAATCTACCCCCTGGACCACTTCTTCCATCAGCGCCTGGTCGCATACATCCCCCTGGAACCACTGAATTTTGTCCCACACGGAAGCCAGATTTTCCTTTCGGCCCGTACTGAGATTATCCACCACCCGGACGGTGGCTCCTTCCCGAACCAATCGTTCCACCAAATGTGATCCGATGAAACCTGCCCCGCCGGTAACTAAATAAATGGCCATACCGATTTCTTGCTCCTCCGCAGATCGCCCAAATCCCTTTGAGGCTGCTTCTAGGACCTAACCTCCAATCCACGGCTATACCAAACTTCTGTTTCCTGAGACCAAGGACGGCCCAACCCCATGCCGTGGGGGAGGCGTAGAGAGAGCTGCTCAGGGTCGGGCCAGTTGTTCCACCTCCGTATCAAATCGGACCAGGATCACCCGCCAGGTGGTATCGTCGGGGGGAGAATCCGGTCGGCTGATGGGCCGATAGAACACTATCGACCAAACCACCGGAAAATCTTCGCATTTATAGAGATATCGGAAGAAAACCAGATCTTTGCCCACCCGGCGGGCATCGACCCGCTCATACCCTCGAAATCGACCAAACCGATTGGGAATCTGGCCGGTCCGATCGATCAGGGTCTTTAGGGCGTCGGGCTTTTGGCCCAAAAGGGGGCTGCCGCGCAGCAGGTTTTCAAAGGCTTGCTGGGCACTGCCTTGGGAAAGGGACTCGAAAAACGCTCGGACCCGGCCATCCAGCAGTTCGATCACTTCATCCTTGGCGGCAGGAGTTTCCTGGCTATAGGCAGCCCACTGCATCTGCACGAGCCAAGCGCCGCCCACCACAGCCGCCACACTAAGCCAACCAACCGTCCATCGCATCTGAATCGCCTCCTCAAGGAATCAGGGGGGTGCATTTGCACCTGCAATACCCAATCGCACTATTTTTGAGTGTATCCAATGTTGAGTGTACCCACCCGGACGTGCTCCTACGAGTTGGAGGAGCTAAAAAATCGCTGACTCCCAGAGGCTATCCCCAAATTCCGGCTTTACCTGGAGGTATCACCCACCCATAGCCTCCGAGCGTCTCTAAACCCTAATAAAACGGCAGGTTGACAGAGGCGCACGGTTCCGAAAAGGATCGGGCCCACAGCCGGCTCCCAATTTCGGATAGCCTCTCAGAGGCTATCCGAAATTGTTTCCTGGATGCATCGGGCGATCCTTCCACTCCCTGCTCGGTTACCTAAAGCCCCGTTTTTGTGCGGTTTTTCGGGAGGTTGCGGTAGAAGGAGGCATATTCTCCCGGCGAAAACGGAATTTCGGGACAACCTCTGAGAAGCCTTCCCAGTGGTTTTTCTTCAGGGCACAGCGGGCTTGTTTTTTTCAAACCAGGATCGAAGCAGCAGTTGTCGGTCGGTGGGCTGGGACACGGGACTGCGGTCTTTCGGGTCGGGGCCGTGTTCCACGCTCCAGCCGTCCCATTCCCGAAACGCATGGTAGGCCCAATGCCAGCCGTGCTCCTCGAAAATCTCGATCACATCCCGCAGATAGTGGTAAGCGCTTTTGCCCGGGGCCCATCGAATGGCGCTGAACTCGCCGATGTAAATCGGAACATGATAATCTTTTTGATACTCGATGACCGGCCGAAGCGCTTCCTGCAAGGCTTTTTTGTCCCAGAATTTGCCGTCGATCTGGCCCGGATAAGGGACGTTCCATGGATTGCCGTGGATACCTTGATGGGTGAACTTATGCGGAATATACATATGAGCGCTATACACGACCCCTGGCACATCCAACGGTTCCAGCCAATCCAAGCCCTCCGGAGCGCCCCAGGGCGTCGGCTCCACGATGATCGCATGATGCGGGTCGATGGCCCGAATCCGCCGGGCCGTCTCCAAGGCCAGCCTGCGCCAATCCCATAACCCGTCGCCTACCAGCCCTTCGACCGGCTCGTTGACCAGGTCGTAGCCCCACACGGCCGGTTCA
>Ga0308418_1000354_pt1 | contig 28224 bp, 20 predicted proteins | sample HotsprSampleR4cd_FD_203517 | JGI IMG/M metagenome (GOLD analysis project Ga0308418, IMG submission 203517) | Hot spring phototrophic mat microbial communities from Mushroom Spring, Yellowstone National Park, Wyoming, United States - 20090729_R4cd ... | reverse complement strand
TATCACTTGTATTCTATCACTATATAAGATACATGAAAGAATTCAACGAAAATATATCAAAAACCATAGTGAATTTTTGTGAAAAATTAGAATCTCTTATTAAAAAAGAAGGAAATAAGATATCACCTATTAAAAAAGAAGGAAATAAGATATCACCAAAAGCGAGATATGATCAAGATTTTTCCACCCTAAAAGACAAGATATATAGCTATTTTATTAATTCAGATCAAGATATTGATAGTAGGGAAGACTTATTAATAGAGGCTAGTGGATATGCATATGACCTAAGTGGAGCGGTTAGAATTAATCTACTATCTTTTGATCCAAACAAAACACAATTTGAGTTCACTTGGAGGAAAAATATATATTCAGGAACTTATCCTAAGGATGCCGATAACTCCATTACTGTTACTCTTATTCCGAAAAAAGGTGGCAGTAAGGCAGAGAAGGGATTGGACGAGTACGACATAAAGGCTATAAAGGCTTTAGTAGCTTATACTATATACACGCATTCCTTAGTATCAAAGAAAGAAAAAAATCAAAAACTTAGTTTTTCCAAAAATTTAATGAGCAACATATTAGTTTCCAATAAACTGCATGCACCATTAGTCGGGCATTTAGTATTAGGTTTCTTTAGACAAACCGATGAAAACAACCTCTTCTTAATACAAGCGCTTCGTGAAACAGATCGGTGGTTCACTAGTGTTACAGGCTCTATAGTAAGATATGTAACAATAATGGTAATACTTAGACATATATTTACATATAGGTATATAGATAATATGCCTGACATGATAAAAGGTTTTATGGACGAAGTCAAAAAAAGTAATGCATTTAGTAAAAATGTAGAAAACAAGTTAATAAGTATACTAGACGAGTTTGCCGAGTTATTGTTTGAGGCCAGGCAAGCAGTCTTCACACCTCTCGCCAAAAGAGGAAAACAAGGTCAAAGTGATCGGTACTACGTATTCAACTACCAACACTACGAGATCGGCGGTTCAACAACACATGAAGGATACTACACAAAACCAAATAACCTCGTAAACTTCGGCCCGCTAAGCTTCGTATTTGAACAACTAAAAGACTTAAATATCGTACAATATGATAACTCTAATAATAATTCAGAAAACAGTGAGGAGGAAATCATAAAGGCCATAGCCGAACGTTTTGTACAATATCTCAAGGGTAAAACACAAAAATCTACAACATCATTTTTCCCTATACACTTAATATCCCACATAGAAACACAAACAGAAGACGAGAAAACAAATCGTTACGCAAAAGTTACATTAGAATTCAAAGATATAAGCTCTTTAATATACCAAAATAGAGATATAAAAAATATAACAATACCAGCACTTGACTCTCAATTTGTTGATTTAAGGCATCAAGATTTCTATTACCTTAAGAGTACTAGGGAGAGTGAAGCGTATTCTATATCTGGACTTATAACAGTGCTAAATGGTAAACTAAAAAGCATAAGATTACTACAACAAAAATTCAATTCCGTCGAAGCATTAATCGAAAAAAACCAACAATTACAGGAAGCCGCAAAACAAAATGACAACAATAACTTTATACTATTACTACACAATGTTCAATCAATGAGTGATAATTATAAAAATCTTGAATTAAATGTAAATAATAGCATATTTGAGGATCTGAGGAAGGTGCAGACAAGGTATCCCAGTGTGAAAAAATACTTGGCTCTATGGCTCACAGAAAGAGATGATATAATATTATTTTTCAAAAATCTTTTAGAAGCCGTTGCACAAAACAACTTAGACAATCTATCCAAGACAGTCGCAAGTGTCCTTAATCATCTTGACAATTATATTGTAGACGTAGCCAAAAAACTGATAAACAAAGTAACGGATAAAGAGATACGAAAGATGTTAGAACAAATGTCTGACATAAGTGAAATGAATAAACTCATAGAATCTATAATAAAAGGTATAATGAACAGTGAAGATCTGGAAAATTATATTGTAGGAAATTCCGAAAATTATCTAGCGAAGAGAGGAGACAAAAAATTATGGGAAGAATGTATAGAATATCAAATTATGTTATTAAATCCATTGATAAAGTATAGTTTAGCTATTATATTATCTAACATAGTCTTAGTGGAATACGACACAGACAACACTGCTCAGGGTATAAACAAAGAGGAGTTTTACAATAAATTGAAAGAAGCTATAAAGAGTAGCTATGATAAGACCGTTAAAAGCGATGACATGACAGAATTGGATTATTTGAGTATGATAGTAAGATACATTTTCTTTGATATGAATCAGAGTGTAAATAGTCCAAATAATAATAATAAAATAACACTCTCTGATCATCTTATTACCTATAGAAAACAAGATTTAGAATCAGGCCCGGGAAACGCAGGAAATGGTTCTACTATTGGTTATCATCTTGTAAAACCGTTCTTTACACATTACAACAAAGAGGAGAAAGAAATAGAAAAACAAGATAACAATAAAACTATCAAGAAGAGAGAAGTGTTTACTCAATATGTATACGTAGAGAATAATGGAAAACCGATATTGTACTGTGATATTCATCATATGCCTGTAAGAGGAATACAGGAAATAGACGGCACAGTAATAGAAATCCCGTCTAAGATAACAATCTATTCCTCTAATGCCTTCAAATCAGACCAGCATGGATACACCTATACGCAATTAACATTCATACGGAACATGGTAATACCACGTTATAAATTCGCAGAATCTGCCTTAGTAAATCTACTCTTGATAGCTGGTATTCAAGAGATACAGAGATACCTTAGCTCTCAAGGGAAAACGGTGAGCGGCCTCATCAACGCGCGATTTGCACCATTTGCAATAACGAATCTATATCATTACTATTATAAAGATAATAAATATGAAGAAATAGATCACAGTAATAAGAGTGCGTATGAATTAATTATCAAAGTGACAAAAAATGATGATTCTATTGGGGAACGTAAACATCTGCATCCACTATTAGCCTCTATACTTCTATCATTCAACATAGATAATAAAGATGTTAAAAAGATTCTACAAAATGACTATGGACTTCAAAATACAGCAACATACTCTCGTAGAGATGAATTTATAAATGCACTTAGATTGCGCTTCTATTCGTCGGAGGGTATAGGTAATATTCAAAGTATTGAATACGATATGTATAGTATCTACGAGCCAGGCGTATCTATTAAATAAGCAAAACCGGTTACACCACTACAACCGAATGAACTGCCCACTCAATTCTAATAAGTCTCTCAACCAGGCTAACCAATGAATTAGTTGGGTAGTAGAAAGAAATAATGGCAGAATATCTTTTATCATTTATCATGTATTTCATGATATCTAATATGTAAGAAATATATCCAAAATCTTTTAATGCTTTGTATGCATTTTTTAGGCTTATAACTCTATTATTTTTCATTATGTTTTGCAAGTAGCTGAATGCTCTTGTAAATTTGTCTCTTTGATATTCTCTATTTAGCCTATGTTTGCCGCCGACGGATACAACTGCGACGCGAGACATAAGTTTAGCCGCACGTTCGTTTAAGAAGATTTTTCGTTCTATATCTACTTCTTTTTCGGCCATCTGGCGTAGTGTGGTAGCTCGCAGCTCCGCCTTATGACGCATACTCTCCTCAGGAACGATACTGCAGAAGCCGTCTTTTATAAGCACACCATCACATCTGCCCAAACATCTTGCCAAGTCCCAAGTGCCATAGGGATAGATAACCTCAGCACCCGTAATATAAGCTATATCGTGCATGACTTCTAACATCCTGTCCCCATCTATACCCATCCGAACTGGATAGACTTTACAAATGTTATTAGATACTAAGTACGCAAGCATCTGATAGACCTGTGAATTGAAGGAGGAAGCGATAATAAGAATAGGGATACCCGTATTGCAATAGAAACGGCAAAGCTTGTCTATTGCTAATAAATCCCCGTACTCACCAGCGTATAACATTACATACGGCGTCTCTAAGACAGTCTGCCTAGCGAATGGATCTTCTATAAACTCCTTAGCGACATTAGGAGAATAAAAAGAATACCCGTTGATGGGCGTAATAACAACATCCTCATTGTCAATCAAGGAATACTCTAAAGCGTAAAAACCATCTGCTCCAATAGTATTATATAACCTAACTAAACCATCTATAAGCACATTATTAAGCTGAAAAAGTTCAGTAACATGCTTCAAAACACTATCAAAATCATTGAAATACATTGAACTGTTTATTAGTCTTTCACTAATCTCTTTCTTTATATTGTCTAAGTCTTTATCTTCTATATAGCAGTTTTTGTTATTTTCTATTTCTTCTTCTCTCTTTATTTTGTACGCTAATGATGCTGCCATATAGTTATAAAGAGGAAGAATTTCGCGATGATAATAAGAAAAGTATAATTCGTTTTCTGTTATTGCTGAAACAATGTATCTTGCCTCTTTTGTAGTGAATATTTTTTCGTATCCCATTAGGGTACCAGTTGAGAAAACAGCGACATGATCGTTCAAGCAATACAACATTTGCCCCTCATTAAGAAGCACAGACTCGGATAACGAAATAAGCTCTCTGACTTCGTCTATCGGATTTTTCATGTTAACTATACGCGGTCGAAAGTATCTTTACTAAGATATGCAGAACTTTGACCTTCTAGACTTTTTGAGTCACAACTATATCAGCTTAGGGACTTTAGCTAATCGGAACATGTGGCATTCGTACTGTTACGGCGATCCCAACAGCTGGTGGTGGCACCTACAAGAAGAAGCAAACATGTCATTCGGAAACACAACTTACTACTTCACGGGAAATAATAGATATAGGGTATCCATCTGGACTGTACTTAGTAGCTACGATAGTGATTTTTATACATTTTACTTATATATAGAAGACCTAAAACTAGCGCGTGTATGGATTTATGTCAGCACCTTAGTAGCAGAGCTGCCGACAAATGGTTTCCTAAAACCAGACTCCATATTCCAAAACCTAAGTATAGAAATAACAGATTCAGGTAACGTTGTATTACACTCCTACACGTGGGACAACACTATGACATTACTTAAAGGGCAACAAGCCATGCCAATGGGATTATTTAAGTCGCTCTTAATATTTGACTCAAACGAAGCATTATTATATCTGTACGACGGACAAAGGAACCAGACATCAGTTCCAGAACTCGTAATCCATCTTCTGTCCTTCTCTAGTCAATCCACTTCTATATCAGGTATAACATACAGAACATCAGAAGTCACCTATATGACGAGCGATGCCAGGAGGTTATACGAAGGTCTAAATAACACTCACATCTATATAAGTAATCTGATATCCTATATACCCGAAGTCAAAATTACTAAAAATAACCTTCATATAGTATGTAATGTAATTAATCTACCTTCCAGTTATATTGTAAGGCCCTTAGGTGATGATTTTCCATGGTTTATCCTTTTTGTTTTTAGACCGACGCCTGTTGGCGGCGATAGCCCCGAAAACTACGATGTGGAACCAATTATACAACAAAGCTTTACAGGTAACCACAGCCCGATCACAAGATGGAAACTAGACAACGGCGAGTATAGTCTATCTATTGATTGTGGCGGTATATTCAATGATATATTTATACAATACGCTTTTATTATTACAGGTTATGGCAACTACTTTGCAGCGATGCGAGGGCAACAATCAAGTTTATATGTAACCCCAGACATTAACCCTATCCATATATTCACTCGAGATACAGGCGGTTACATACATACGTCTGGTGGTATTGCTGCATATCGTACGACATCAAGTACAACTTCCTCCTCCTGTGGTATTTCGTTCGCTTCGCTATTCCACTATTATGGAGACGACACTGAAAACTTGATCTGGCTATTCCATTACAATGGTAACAACAACACAGGAACAGCTCATATTATATATCTTGAAAATATGCACGAACATGCTAATCTTATAACTGCTGGTTATCGAGTGTATAATATATACTTCTTAGGCCTATACAACAAAATATTTAGTCCTGATATTTGGCATATTACTATAAAATCTTATTTATCTCCTTATGAGTATTATAATCATGATACTTCACTTTTCATTTATAACACTCTGTCTCACACAGCACCGCAGGTTGTCAATGGCAGTTGGAGTTACATGCATTACCTGAGATTTGTTCTGGATGATTACACTTCTTCAAATCTACGTATACCTCTTGCAATTGTAGAAGGTGACATAAGAAAAGGCGACATCATCAAGTATCGTGCAATAAGCATTGATAAGATGTCGACAAGTCAGAGGTATCCTATTGTCCAGTTGGGTCCGCTATCCAAAGCACAAATGCCTGATGTCGTCTTGGACGGTTACATAGCCTCTCTGAACGCTGATGCAGGCAAAAATGAGGACTCCAGCTTTGGTACCCTAGTACCCTATTACGATCTAAAAGAAGCCAAAATACAGGAACCTCATCCAGAATGGTACTTCCGCATCCACATCCACGCAGGTACATGGTATTGTATATTCAACAACATAATGTCCGACAACAACAATCAAATGAAAACATACAGAATACAGCACAATGATGGTAGCCTGCGTATAGTGTTAGATGTTGGATTGTACTTTGAGATTTTAACTGAAACTGCAAATGGTAATAACAAAAAATACACAATCGTATACGCTGACTTATTCCCTTCTGTATATTGGTGTTATGAAAGCGAATCTTACGAGTTTCTCAATATAAATGTGGAATGGATACAATGTCGTTACAGTATGCCCGGTAGTAGCATGGTCAGAGCGAGACCTAATAATATAATAACAGAACAGTCAGAAATATCTTTGTAATAAGAACAAATTAAATACACAAAAAGTATATTTACGAATGCCAGTTTTTATTAATGGGTTAGTCATTCCTGATGGTTTTAGGGCTGTTGCATTTAAGCGTTCTAATGAAGACAGATGGTATGTAGAGGAGGAGATTTTACAAATTCGTTATAGAGAGCCTAACGCAGGCTATATATTTGCTAATGTTTTGAATGGAGCCTCTTCGTTGTCTGGTGCTGGTGTATATGACGATGATTATCCAACTGAAGAAGGCTATTTTTGGGTTAGAAGAAGGACGGCTACCATAAATGGCATCACATTCGTGTCTAATTCGCTGAAAGATAGATTTGGTATAGTGTCCATTAGACTATCTTCCAAGTATGTGTTTAATACAAGTTATAGTGGACCTCGGGCAGTAGCTTTTGCAAACGAGGATTATATTGTGGTTATTATGTTGCACGATGCCGATACTAATGATTTCATTAACGCGTTGAGTAATCCGTATATTGCTCCGACTTATTTCACTGGGCATACGCCTACGCCACTTGTTGTTCCCATCTATACTATTACTGCGAACCGCACAGCCTCATCATTTACTACGCAGCTATATATTCCTGACTGGCGAGGTGAAAGTATCAGCGTGCCCGACTACATATTCATAGAAACTCGCGACTACTATCACTATTATATTGACTTTGCAGATTATATGAAGGTGCTGAAGAAACGAATGGAACAAGAGCTTAGAATACCAGTTATACCTAAATCTGAATACTTCAATAGTGAGTTTGCTGATAGGAGCCAAAGAGGTTTAAAGTCCAACGAGCCAGCATTCATTGTCTATACGATAGATTATCAAGACAAGCATGAGATCCCGCTTTATCGCCATAGAGGGCCTTGGGAAACTCATCATTGGGTATCTGCAAGAGTCAACTTTGAGTTCCATAGCTCGGATTTTCTTATCTACCGAGGCTTTGTTATAGATTTCAATTGGTTTGTAAAGATAACTAATACTATCCCGTCAGTAGCAGTCTTTGGGCCGGGGACTGCCCCCTCAAACGCACAAGGATACTATGCATCTATCAAGTGGAATGTAACAGAAGTAGACTGGAACTTACAAGAAGATATTGAAGAAGTGAATTCCTCAAAAGGCTACTACAACTATCAATACGACTTCTCAGCAGAGATATATTATTTCTGGATACGACCTAAGATGGCTACCGCACAGGTAGAACAAATACTGGCCATATTTACAGAACCTGCACCCATGGATTGCGAAAGCATACGGAACGTAGTAACCAGAATAAACTGGCTCACATCAGGAAATGATCAAGTTCCAGACCCAACACAAATCACACCTTACAATCATTTCTATCTATAACCCTAAATTCTTCATACACATCCTGTATAAATTCTCTCATACGACTATCCTGTTTATAATCTCTTCTACTCTTCCCACCCAATGAATGATTGACTTTTATATATGCATTAGGATCATTCATGTATTTTTTACATACAGATGTCACAACTACTCTTATATTAGCCCAGTTTGACCTATATTCTGTTCTATTGTAGGAATTATTTTCTGACAAGGTTTGTTTCATAACGTAAAATGCTATTCGGTACGCCTCGTCTTCGGTTTCACCCATAGCCAAACATTTTTTAACATTCCTATAGTACAAATACTTTATTTTATTAGCTATAGCTTCTGATAATTCTCTAATAACTTTAGGCCATAGGTGACGTTCTATGTGCTCACTCCTATTCATAAAAAAGAACTGCGTATGAACACAAATATAAATCAGGGAGTCTAAGTCTATATATCTATCATGATAAAGTTCAAAGTACGGATAAAATAATTCTAAGTATTGTTTTTTATTACACGGCATCGTGCAATTTATATCAAAATCTGTTTTGTCGTTGTTGTTATTTTGTGCGTCTTGTATTATTTCTTCCTCTTCCAATGTAAAGCTGGTTTTGTAGAGTAAGCTGAGCAATTCTTCTGGGGTATATTCGCTATCTGGTAACGATTCCATCAGCGCGGAAATACTAATCTCGCGCAGATCAATAGGTTGTTGAGCACTCGCCCGTATAGACTCCAAAATAGCAGTCTTAAGCTCCCCCCCCTTTATAACTTTGAGGATAAGATTTATTACACTACCTAAGTGCTTCTTATTACCATAGTTAAATATAACGTCTTCTATAAGCTTCCCAGATTCTAAGTTGCCCTTAAACTCAAATATTGTGGCAATAATATCTCCAAAAGAGTCTCCTAACAACTCATCATTGTACAAGCTATTAATAAACCGTTCATTACGAACATCAGAAATGAAACTAATAATCTGATCAACTGCTTTACTAAACAAGTTATTCATCGCATTCATACTCATATATGTTTTTGATTTGATTCCTATATTTCATTACAGGATCAAAGTACATTCTAGGCATGTTAGTATATACAATGTAGCCCTGAATCAGTTTGTCTAAGACATGTGATATTATATCGCGCCTAAAGTAGGCGTCTTGTGTAAACAGAACTACATCAAAGACCAAAACCTCGTCTCCATTTGATTTAGCTCTATCCTGTATATTATCTATGTAAGGCTTTATAATCTGCATAAGTTTGTTGTCATTGTTTAGTATGGGTAATATAATTAGTTTTTTCATTGATAGCTTTTATGATCTTTTCCTCTAATGACCTTGGAGTAGTGTATATGATTTCCAGACCTGCAGCCTTGAAGATGTCTATGATAGCTTCTGGCTTGAGTTGTAGTCGCATTTCGCTCAATAACCGATTTACAAATGACTTATCATCAGAAACTAAGCCCAAAAACTGCTGTACATGTGATAATGTAATCTGATTCACATTATCTAAAACAATTGCAGGATAAAAACCATCTCGCATGTAGTTCTTATCGTATATGATCACTGACGCTACCTCGCTATCAATCGTCTTATCATTGAGTACTTCCAATAACAACAATGTATGTGTAGGGTAGTTACTAAGTCTTAAGGCCATATGCTGCTCGTAAGATAAGCTTTTATCTACTTCTCTTACGAGCAGCACTGATTTGATAGGATTACTCAGCACCACTAGAACATTCATATTTCTATACTTCCATAGTTCTATACTTCTGCGTCCCCATCAGTTTTCTGTTCTATATACATCTCATAAACAGCTTGTACATTAGCATCTTCGCTTAAGAAGTCAACAATAGCATTTTGAGTTTCAACTGGTATGGAGGGGTCTGATAACTTGATCTGGGTAATATTGAACATTTCTTTAATATGATTACCCAAAAACCTTATAAAATCAACATCCTCGTTATACTTAGAACTGATATTCAAGAATAGTTCCCTGATTAGGTCGGTATTATTAGATTTTAACGTTTGTTGTGGAGTAGCTTTTTCATGTGGATTAGCCTGTGGATTGGTAATGGTTGGTTTAGTCTTAGGTGCAGAAAAAACAGCTTCGCGACTATCATTAAAGTTAACATTATTGTTAGTGAAATAGTCTTCCTCTGCAATAAAGTTATCTATGCTGATAGCCATCTTAGTAACTACTCGAGGAAAATATAGAACAAGACCTTGACGAAGAGCTTGTTTGCAAAGCATAACCGTGAGGTTAGGTGGGGAACCGGTTGGATACTTATCGCGCACTCTCTCAGTAAGTGCTAAATCGCTTACAAAAACTGTGAAATCTAATGATTGTTCTACCCCATTAACATAAAAATGTACAGTAACACTTTTAACAGAGCCATTTTCAGCGTTTATACTAAAACGATAATACTTAAGATTAGAACGTTCCATGAAAATATGAGTAAGCAACGCATAATGTGGGAATACCACTATTGTACGTCTAGCTGGGCTAGGGATGAGATATATTTTATCTAGCGCGTCCTTAACTTCTGGAAAGTTCTTGATGAATAATGCTACTCGATAAAGTGCATATACTAGGTCATCTTCCGTAACAACGTAAGACTGATTAGGTCGTACTTGTGTTTCAACAAGCTGGAATTCATTAAGCTTAACAACTGTATAAAGGCGATCGTACATGTCACTTGCTTTATCGCGATGCTCAGGGGCTACTGTTTCTACGATTTTGCCTTCTTTGGTCTTAGACTTAATTGTATAACCTTCGCCGCGAGCATACTTTATAACAGCTTTCTTAACAACACCTGACAGGTACTCATGGCTAAAGCCAGTAATCCTGTCCCTGTCCTGATACTGAATCTTAAAGCGAGCTCGCTGCGCGCTGCCCTTCATGTCGTTCTGTTGGCTACTCATACCGCCTATGTCGTTAGATGCGCAAGGCAAAACTACTATGCCACTGCACCAGCAGACGCAAAGATACGATTACTCAATGCACCATACTCGTTACTCAAAACTTCTAACATATGAGGTAACACAGTATCTAACCCAACAACGCTCTGAGTGTTATACACAACAGATAACTCAACATGTATCACAACCGACTCCCACATCGCCTTCAACACTAAATCGTAAGTCTGATTAGCTATCTTAAAACCGTAAGAAGTCATCCCTCTAGTCAAACCGACATTATTCCTCTCCAAAAACATAGCAGGTGCAATAATAGCACCATACAAATCAGGGGACTGATTAACAGTAGTGCTGAAAACATAACTAACATTAATGAAAGCATTATTAGGCACGTTAGCATCTATCTTGTTATTTCTAATAAAATCAATAAGCACTCTAATAGCTTCGTTGTTTATCTTGTCAGTAAAATAATGATACCTAAGAATTCCAGCCTCATTATAGTATATTTCATACAGCTCTGGGTTATTAGTCCAGCGCCAGGTCTTTAAGTTACCTCCCATATCAGGGATAGTCCTCTCGTCAACAAAAGTCGGAAGTCTTTTAAGTTCATCTACCTTCAGGTTCGGCACAGCCGCTACGACGGCCACAAAACGACGATTAGCCATAAGGTTATAGTTATCGAAACACATCAGAAATGGGATATAAATACATATAATGTAAAAAAATAAATGAGTTAGTATATTTAGACATGCGCAAAGGAGGCTCGGAAAGAAAAATAGAAGTTAGAGCATTTAGTGGATATACACTTAAGAATAGATATAAAAACAATAATCAACATGATTTAGTTATTGAAAGATTATTTATCAATTCTAACAGGACGAAGCGTGAGTATAGATGGTTTAGTGTAGCCCCAAGAGATCGCAATATACTGTTCCAGATCGCTGATCAGTTAGGGCCAAGAATTGGTAATACGATAAAAGGCGTTCTATCACCACTTAATGTGCCTTTCCAAAAGCTTGTCAGAATACTATTTGATAGAAAACTAGTATGGATGGGTAGCCCTAGTGCATTCTGGCAAGCTACAACATATATAGTAAGTATGGTTTATAAACAGTCTTATCTCATATTAACAAATAAAGGTAATCTTGACCCTTCCCAAGCCAAACGAATTGCAGAAGCATCAGCTCGTATATTCTGTAATTTTATGCTTACAACTAGAATTACTTATCAACTTGCTAGTTATGCAGCTGGTCTAGAAAGACCCGAAGAATTAAGTGAAGATGAAGTGAGAGAGATTGAAAGAGCAGAAAAAGAGGAAGCACAATCAGGCGAGGGATTAGGTATAGACTCCGCACAGCTTAGTGAGACAACTAAATACATAATAAGTGCGTTCAGAAAATTAAGAGTTCAACAAATACTAGTAGGATTAACAGGTACGGAGTATAGATTTATAGCTTATGCATTTGTTGTAAATAGTAGTGATGTTAAAAATATAAATTGGGTCAGGTATGCTCGTGGTTCACATGCTTATACCGAAATAATTACAGCGTTAACTAATATTATAATAGAAAATGTTGATGAGGTGTTAGGAGCTACGACATCGGGTGTTGCGGCGGCGGGGGTCGCTGCTCGTAAGAAGAAACAACACCGTTCTTACAGCGAAGATATGGAATACGAAACGGAACACTTAGATTTTGGTGAAGAAGAACAAGATTACTACGTTGATGAAGAATACGATGAATACGAGTACGATGATGATGAATATGAATATGAAGATTACGAAAGTGAAGATGAATACGAAGACTATAATGAATATGAATACGATACCGAAGACGAATATGATTATGACGAATACGAATACGATATGGAAGATGAAGACGGCGATTTCATAGAACCTGCTGTGGAACCTGAAATGACTGATTATGAATTAACAGAGCCTGATCAAAGTACTATGATAGAGCCGGTAGACGATGAGACTGAGAGGGCCGAAGAACTTGTAGAAGCTATAAAGGCCATTGAACCTTCCATAAAATCCTACAGACTAGCCGAGAGATTTCTCCGTACTCGTACCTTCTCTAATAGCGTTACACTGAAACGGAAGTTTTATGATTTCTTAGTAAATGAGTTCGTTAATACAAGAGCTTTCAATAAGAAAGAGAAGGAAGAAATGGAAGAAGCAGCAGCCGAGATGGTAGATAAACTGGATGCAATAGCTGAAGACGTTAAGGACATGAAGACTATGTTAGCTAAGGTCATTGAAGCAATGGATGTGGCTACGGAAGGTGGAGATGAGGGAAGTGAAGAGGAATCTGGAGACAGTGAAAGTTCGTGGGAGGATTTTTGGCGTAGTGATGATTCCTACGAATCTGAGGAAGAAGGTGGAGAGGAAGAAGAGGCCGATGAAAGCGAAGAAGAAACGGATAAGGCGGAAAGTGATAATGAGGAAGCTGAAGAAGGTAAAGAGGGGTATAGAAACTATTATGCCAGATTGCGCAAGTATAAGAAGCGTAATCTGCGCATGTCTAAAGAAGCTGCAAAACCTAAGAAGAAACCAAAAGCTAAAGGGATATGACGAGAAAGTTACAATTAAGCCTCCAAGACCTTAGGGAGGCAGAAGAAGAAAAGCTGAAAGCAGAAGAAAGCCTGCGCAAATCTATGCAGGCAGAGGCCTTACGTAGAAAGGCCGAGGAAGAAGAAGAGGGAGAAGAAGTAGAGGAACTGTTACGATTTGACGATGAAGAGGAAAGATCGTATAGTTCCTCTGACGAGTTAGACAGGTTAGTCGCGCAGAGTGTTTCGCGCTACTTTTCAAGAGTACAAACCCCAAACATTCGTTAAGCTATGAGAGCTAAAGTACTTATAGAAAAAGCACTTAAACAGAAAGCCTTCAGGGGGGCGTTGATGCAAAGCTCGCTAAATAATCGCGAGTATGCATCTTATCGCCTCACGGAGTACGAGAAGGCCTACAGCAATCAGGACACTTACGAACAGGCTACACTACAGCGGGTGTTCTCTGCTTTACCTGGCACAGCCACTACACGCGGCTTCCCTAACTACGGCGTCGTCTTGCAACTAGCGTCGCTGCTCGCAAATGTATCGTCTTTCAGTGGATTCTTAACCATTGAGAAGACGATTGAACAGCCTAACTTTGTACTTCATTTCTTAGACTTGATTGGAACCAATGTAAGAGATCGCGGGCAGACAACACCAGTTTTCCCAACGGTCGGGCCTACGCGGTACGACAATAGTGCATATGGCTTGCAAACTTATACTACTTCTCCTACCACTCCGCCGCCACCTTTCACTATCAATAACGACACATTCAGGGCAGCTGCTGGAATACAAACCGGTATTGCCATACCACCAATCATGCCATATACTATAAAGATCGTTGTAAAAGCTTATACTGGTGGTAGCTTAGTAGCTACTGAAGTCTTTACGGACAATGGGAATGGGATGTTAGTCAGTTTGGGTGTATCGAGTGGAAGCATTACTATAGACCCTGCAACTCCTATACCGCATATTGTTAGATATGGCAACCCTTCATTACTACCGCAATCGGCTGGTTGGGATTTCACGATTAACTCCATCCAAATTAATGGCCCTACAGGTTCTCAATTAGTGGCTGAACTTTCATTCGCTTTCAACTACACGGAGCCTATCTACTATCCGGGTCAGGAGCAAGACGAGCGCTTCACGCTTAATCTGACTCGCGTTATTACCGTCAATACTAAACCTGCAAAGCTTACTATCGAACTCAATAAGCAAGAACTGGCGGCTATCTCTAAGAGCATGTCGCAAGACTTGCAACCTGTTATTGTGCAACGTATTGGCGAGATATACAATAAGATGGTAAATCGTTACATTGTTCGTAAATATATTCAAAGATTTGTAACAGATACTGTTAACTACAGCGACTTTGTGGTTATTGATGTTGGGTCACCTATCGGAGGGCCTGGTGGTGCAACGACGCCTGATTCGACCTATAACCAGTACATACCAATTTTAGATCGTATGCGTGGCGGGTTTGAAAAAGTACGTCAAGAACTGCATAGAAAGAGCTTTATTGCGAACAAGCCTACGGCTCTCCTATGCAGCCCTAAGCTTGCTTACTTCTTGGCTAGATCTATAATGGTAGAACAATCCCTATGGGTAGAAGAAAAGGTTACGTATATCAACGATTTGTTCGGTTATTACATTGGTATTCCGGTTCTTATACATACCGAGTTAGAAGCACTTGATTCGGCTTTTGAGACTTGGGCTAGAACACCGAACACAACCCCGCCTCGTCCTATGGCTGGCATGAGCAATTACGTTACGGCTGCTGTTGGTTTTGCGGTGGCCATCTTGCCTGATAATAATCTGGCTCCTATGGTGCGTGCTACCTTCCTGCCTCCGACGAATACCCCTACCGTCGCTAACTTCAATAACCCGCTTCAAGAAGCTTTCAGCATGTTCTATCAAGAAGAAGTGGATGTAGTGGCACCTGAGCTAGTTGTGCCATTTGCTGTGACGAATATGCCAGTGTCCTAATAAAAAACTACTTTTATTTCAAAAATACATTTAGGGGAGCTCAAGCTCCCCCATTTTTTTATTGTAGAAATCATGCAAGATTAAATATCTTTTACAACGGGTATAAAGAATTGTATAAGTTCAATGTTTCACAAAGTGAATAATAGACTCTAAGAATTCTTTCCCATTTCTTTCTGTTCGCATGGTTACAGGTCTTGTAAAAATATCCACTAAGTCAAAACCTACAGCTTTTCCGATTTCCTTGTAGATTGCATATTTGTCATTTACTACAATAAATATATTAGCGTCCTCCTTAAGATTTTTACTGATATTCCTAAATACCTGTATCATTGCATTCCGATATTCTTTGATTGCTTTATGACTTTGTCCTTTACTGGCCGAACCTATTTCTAATTCATCAAATCTCGGTAGATTAAATAACTCATATGCATATCTGTGTTGTTCATGGTAATCTATCATGCCGATATAAGGCGGTGATGTAAAGACACCGTCTATTTTGAGGGCGTCAGGTAGATTAACTATTCTTGCATCACCCTGTATGATTTCCACGAAGGCGTCAGTTCGTATTTTATCAAAAGCTTTCAGTCTCTCTATAGTGTCCAGACTGTAACGCCGAATGAACTTATAGGCTTCTTGAATAGGCGTACAATACTTTTTGTGCTTAATACACCAATATGTGCTTTTAACAGGTTTTTTAGGTCTTGCTAATTCATAATGCGGTACAAGTCTAGCTGAACGAGCAGCTCGTGAAAGAATAACCATCAAAACTTCACTATTTTTATAATCAGGTACAATGCTCCTGTAGAACAGTATTTCTTGCAAAGCTGTTTCTGAAAACCACTCTTTCATGTAAGTGCTATCGGTATATATTTTACTAGCGGTGCCAGAGTATATTTTGCGGCTAAAATCTTGTAATCGGGATAAAGCATCTTTAATATCTCTTTCCACCTCTACAAGATTGTACTTGCCAGTCTTTACTTTTTGTATCAGTACGTTAAAAGGGGCTAATTCTATGCCTACCGAGTTTATGCCCAGTACATTAGCTTCCACAAGCGTAGTGCCAGAACCTGAAAATGGGTCTACAATCGTATCACCCTTCTTAAAATATTTTTTCAAGAAAACTTCTACTAATTGTGGGATAAACTTACCAAGATAAGGATGTAATCTATGCACATGTTTTGTTCTTTCACTTTCTTTAACATTTGAGAAGGTTAGATCATTGCCTAATTTTTTTATATTCTTTTCAATATATAGTTCAGTTTCACTTGTGCCACAGCTCGCGTTTGGTATCCTATGCAGTAAGCCGTGCATATTTACGAAATATACAAAAATAAACACATAAGCGTAGTTTGATTACCTACATGCGTTATTAATCCTTTTTTATTATTGAGTTTGATGATATCCGTGTGAGATGATTATTCAGAATTTATTTTGGCGATTCGCAGTCGTTGGCTTGCTGGTAGATTAACAATGACCCTGTCCCAGCGGACTGCTCAACCTTTTTCAGTTGAGCTTCCTGCTTCGTCGCAGGATGGCTTTTTAGGTAGCCCATTGAGGCTACGGTCATCCACCAGAGCCTGCTCCACAGGCTTGACTTCGGGTCGCCCTAACCCTACAAGGCTCGGTTTTCACCCACATAGAATACTGGCGAAACTGATAAAATAGTAAAATAAGAAACCTTTGCGTGAATTCACAAAGTAAATCATAATATAATTATTTGCAGCCTTAGTTTAGGACTACTTTCATAGGTGGAGTGCATGCCATGATTTTTGTGTGCCCTGGTCACACAAACTATACAAAACTGTACAAATTTAGCACAGTCGTCCCTTGACCAGGTAAGGAGGGACTAGCCCGTTTTGTTTCGCCACTCCTACCCAATCCCTTGAAATCAGAAGCCGTTTCAAGGGAGAGAAGTCTCTGAGACTCTCAAGGCAGGAGAGGGCGAGGGCTACGGAGAGAACTTGCCAGCTTTTTTGCCTTACATGGGTAAGGCCCCGCAACCGTTCCATCTTGCGGTTGACGGTTTGTTGGGTAGCTGACTCGCTCTCTCCGCTTTCTCGTAAGTATCTGAGTAACGTGTCTAATTCTTTTCGTGTTTTCCAAAGAGTACTTTTAAGTCTGTTTCGCTTGTATTCGTTTCTCTCATTTCGTATTTCCTGTTTGAGTTTAGCGGTCTTGTCTTCAATCTTTGCTATTGCGTAAGACAGAAAATCTGCATCGTTCAGGAGTCCTCTGTAGTTTTTGGGTAGGCGTTCTTTGAAACCTAGTCCTCTCCGGGCTATTACATAAGCACCCGCAGTATCCTTGTCTATGTTGTGCAGCGGTGCATATTTCAGTTTGCCAATGATTGATGTGTAGGCAGGATTGACTTTGATGACTTGAATTCCGTTTCGCCTCGCCACAAGCTCAATCTTTTGCAGTAACGCTTTGTATACCCATTTGTGTAGTTTCTGTCTTAGCTTAGGCAGTCCATCACCTCTTTTGCCCTTTGGGAGCTTCTCTAAATCCTCCACAACGATTGCCTTTCTTTCTCTCTTAGCGATCTCTACCACCTGATGCGCAATTTGCCAACTCGAGTACGCTCTTTTGTCTGAATTGCCCTCTAATAAGTTGTCTAAGCTGATCCGCTCATACTTCTCTAAGTTACCATCCTTTGCTGTATGAACTATCGCTAAATGAAAAGGATACGCATTGATGTCAATCCCTATGACGCCATTGTCTTTTGTAACAGTTACTTCGGGGAGCTTTTCTTCTCTATTGAACTGCGCGTAGATTTTCCCGTTTCTGAGTTTGAGTCGTACTGTGTATGGGAACCAGTCGCTTGTCTTCTCAGCTTGCTCTAAGCTACTAATAAAGCCTATCCACTTGTCGGTTTTTCTTTTGACTGACCGAGTCACCTTAGCCCATACATACTCCCCATCCCCCAAGTTGATCCGCAGATGCCATTGATTGTTCAGATTCACAATCCTAAGGTTTAGATTGCCCTGTAGTGATTTGTCACCTCTTGAACACAAAATGCCATATCTTCTTTCTTCCCATTTTTGTCTTAGCTTCTCTCTACTCTTACCTGTTAAGTGTTTTTTCTTCAGCTGTTCGAACAGTTTTCTTGAACCGAAAATAAGCTTTTTAGGATTTTGCTCTCTTTCTATGCAAGACTCCAGAGTTTGCTGTGCTAGGAGAATTGCGTCATCCGAATATCTGGTGTTTATTCCATACTTTCGGGATAGTAGTTTTTTCAGCTCTTTCCTTTCTGCTCCATCCATCAGTCTTTTGTAGGCAAATCTGACCATTGATGAGAACTTACGCATGAGGGTTAATACCCGCCCCTTATCCCCATCTTTGTCAAATGCCAATAAACACTCTACTGTTATGAAGTTGCTATCAATCTTTTTCCCCGTCGGCATTTTTAGAACGTCTTTGTTCATAAATTCTGCCTACACTTATTGACTACAACTATCTCCATCTCAAAACTATCGAAAATCCTTTACACTCTTTTACACTTAGAATCTTCTTAGCCATACTATGTTATAAATATACAAATTTGTACAGAAATTAGCAACTGTTGCTAGCCTCATTTGTCGGATTGCCAAAATAGAAACTAACTTTCCTCGCGCTTTCGTCGTAATGAGTGGTATGATGACGCAAGCGCAAGTCAGCGGAACCGAACTCAAAGTTCGGATTGAGAAGGCTCTCACAGAAAAGAGCCTGAAGAAACTGATTACGAATCTGGAAAAGGAGCTGAACGGGGAGCACAGCTTCCTCCCTCACGAAGTGGAAACACAGATTCGTAGGGAGATTGCGAGCGCTGATGTAGCGGTGTCGCAGCATGGAGGCTGGTACCGCTGCATTGCGGCCTACCTGCTTATCCCTAAGCTGGACGACCTTCTGGCCGTCAAAAACACGAGTGAGGAGAAGAATGTGGCTCCCATTGTGCAAAAGCTCCGTAACGAGGCGCTCCGTGAATCCCTTGGCGCTTTTGGGTTTGATGTACCTGCACGGTACGCTCGGACTTCCAGCAGTACGGGGCGGACACGGGTACGCCTCTCACGGGAGCAGAAACAGCAGCTTGTGGAAAACTTTTTGGACGCTCTCCCTACCTTTGAGGCACTCCGCGATGTGCTGGACACGCTCCCTAAGAACACCAACCTCATGGTCAAGCAGATTCGCAGCTTGGTCAAGCGGTACCTCTCCATCGCTAACCGCCTCCAAAGCGTAGCGACCCACGAGTAACCGCTCCCCAGCCAAGCAGCAGGAAGCCCTGCCCACTATGGGCAGGGCACTTTTGCTTTAGCCCAATCGCGCAAGGTAAAGAAAGATAGTTAACCCTTCACGGACTGCTTACCGTTGTACAGTTGAGTAGGCCTCTGATAATTTGATTGAACATAGTATATTTACTCTATGACAGATAGTATATCTACGATGGGTCAAGAAAAATCATTTCAGATTTTTAAGCAAACATTATTGAATAATATCAATCAAAATAGCAGCACATATTATGAGCTGCAAAATCTATATAAAGACTTGAAAGAAAGCATTACAATGTTAAAACAAGTGCAAAATGCAGTCCCTAATATAGAGGAATATGAATTTAATTACCTGAACGACATGGATAATGAATACGTAAATATAGTAAGCCCAGAAATGTACCAAAAGATAGCGGCTTATTATAGAAAGCATAAAAATAAGTTTTATAGTTCCAAATATAAGATAGACAAAAAAATACATAATATGCTTATGAGTATAGGTAAGTATCTTGAAAAAATAAATCATGATTTAGTAGAAAGAAAAAAGAGAAAATTAGAGATAGAAAACCGTTATTATTCTTTTATTGTTAACCTGATTAATCGCAATATTGACTATTTGGCATTTTTATCTAAGACACTTAAGAAAGTGGCTATAAAATTTGGGATTCTTGGTACTTCTTTATTTTACAGCTTATCGTTTTTGTCTATATATTCCCCTGATCTACTGGATTGGTTGAAGTTTGTATTTATATTCAATAGAATGAATGACATACTATTTATAACGTCTTATGCCATAAGCCCTAATACAAAGGAAGAGATGGGAAGGCTAAAACATCGCATTATGGAAGCGCTAGGCATTTATAGAACCAGAGGTTATGGTCTTTTTATCAAGTTTATATATAAGCTATACGATTTATTGAATGCTATAATGTCTTTTATAAAGAACTTAGATATTCATCTCAATGGTTCTAGGAATTGGAAGGATTTTTATGAAAGGTTAGAGAAGCACATGTTAGTGACTGTGGGTATTAGCTACAAGTGGTTGTTTGATATTGTTAGTATCGACTTAGTCGCCGTTGATGAATTTCTCAGAGATTTGGAAAAGTACGAGGAGCTAAGCACTTATAGGTATAGAATACTAGTTTCCCCTAAGGCTATAAGTCAGTTAAAGCATTATTATGGTGAAAATGTTAGGATTTATGGCAATTGGATAAGTGTTGAATTGACTTATCAAGGTGGTAGATACTATACTCCGGATAATCCTTTGGATGTTAAATTTATCTTAGATGTATCGGGTTTTGATGGTAGTTTGGAGGAGAAGGCCAGCTTTGTTATGGCGGCCATCCTGTTGGCTGATGAAATGGTGTTAGAAAACATATATAATACAAGCTCGAAACTAAAAAATGACATTATAAGTATAGACTTAAATCAACTCAAATTGCTGATATATAAGGACAGATCTTGGTTCGCAAAGCTTGTAGATAGAGTATTAGGTAGAGACAGGAAATTTTTAACAGCCGAAATGATAGGAAAGGAGTTATATGACTCCTATATTATGATGCTTAGCATTAATAATAGATAGTGCGTTTATTCCACGGGTACAGTTCTAAATAGGACAGTTAGTCAGTATAATAGTGATGTTGAGATTATATTTCTATACTTTTGCACTTAATGTTAAAACACATTTTGTGTAAAAATCTGAAATGAGATGTTTGGCTATTATTAAAGGAAATAAATAGATCAAATGGGTTAAATGTGGTTTAAGATACATATCGTATAAAAAATAAAGATTTAGTAAATTTACACGTGAGTAAGTACCTAGACAAGTTGATTGAAGATTACAATCGGAGGACTAAAATAACGAGCAGGTACGCTTCTTTAACTACTGAACGATTCTACTCTGAAGAAGAGAAAGAGGATGAAAAGGAAACAAAAGATAAAAATATAGAAAAATTAGATAAGGCAATAAATAAATTAAAAGATAAAGTACAAAATCTTAACGAAATTATTTCAGAAAGTGCCGAAGAAGAAAAAGAGTTATTAGAGAAAATGGATAGGGCCTATAGAGCTGCTTTGAGGTTTAGGTACATGAGTCGTAATAAAATAGTTAGTCCTATAATGTATAGAAAGATAATGTCTTATTATAAAAGGCATAAAAGGCAGAAATATTATAGTAAGTATAAGCTAGATAACGAACTTCATAACTACATTATGAGATTAGGTCGTTACTTGGAAAGATTAGATAAAGATGCTAGAAGAAAGATGGCAAGAGATTTTAGTTTTGACTATCATTATTATGCTTTGTTTTCTGCTACAGTATTTTTTAGCGCTGGGGTAAACGAAGTACTAGGGTTTATATCTTCAGCTACTAAGGTGGTGGCTCATATATTAGAAATTACGCTTCACATAGTATTAAAGATATTCCCTAGTATCCTAAAATCCATACCTTTCTTATCTAGCCTTATGCCTGGTTTTATAGCCGCGTTTTTAGTAGCTTTTCTTTTCGGTATGACTCTGATAGTAATAGGATATTCTCTGCATCCTGATAGAAAAGGCATATTAAAAAGGGCGATTGAAAAATTTAAGATAAATTTGGGTATTAGAAAAAGTCGCATGCATGCAGCTTATGTAATATATATCTATAAGCTATATGACTTACTAAGTGCAGTGGCATCTTATATAATAAAGGTTGGCAAGCTGATCACCCGTGGCAAAAGTATTAATGATGAAAAAGTGCAAAAAGAATTAATGAAGAAAGCTCAAAAAAGTACTCACATTGTGGGTACTATAGATAAAATATTACATTTTATAAATGAAAAATCCGAAAAAGAAGTTTTTGAAAAAGTAAAGAAAAAAATGGAAACTTTGGAGGAAATAATTGCCGTAGATTTAGAAGGCATAAAGAAATTAGTTGACAGTATAAAGAATGGGAACAATGACCTTAGTATTTTGAATTGCAATTTTGCGGTTTCTGATGATGCTATAGAGAAGTTGGCTGATTATTATGGTGATAAGTTTAAGGGTGGAGGTAAATGGATTGATGTTACTATACAATATACAGGAGGCTCATACCATGAGTCCGCTACTCCATTGAATAATGTAAATGTGCCTAGTTTTAATGGCAAACCAGAAGAAATATCTAAATTTATTGGGGCTTTATTAGCTATATCTGATAAATTGGCAATAGACAGAATAGGCAAACAAGAGTTTGAAACCCCACTGATAGTCGTAGATTTACAAAAACTAAAAATATTATCATATAATAGTGATACATTTATTGATAAGTTATCAAAACCTATAAAAGCAATAATTGACCGATTAAAAGGTAAGAAAGAGGAAAAGTTAGACCCAAATACTATTGGTATCAAGATGTTTGAGGCATATATAAGTCTTAACGTGCTAAAATCAATGAAAACGGAAGAGGAAGGGGGAGGAAAAGGGAAGGAAACACAAGCGGAAGTAAAAGAAGAATAATTGGTAAAGCAGGAGAATAATAATAGTAACCTAAAAAGATGTTAGTATATTTAGTAATGCACAGAAGTCCAGAACAAATAAGCAAAATGTACGACAATATAGAAGCATGTATGACCTATAGTATGAATTTATGCATGGGTATACATAGTAAAACAAGTGATAGTTTAAGTAAACACAAAATAAACAATTAATAAAATGCCCCTAATTGATCGTAATCGTCATCGTCATATTTTATATTCTTATCTTTCCAATAGTAATGATACACTAGTTCATTCTTCTAGTTTGCGTTATAGGCATAGTATGAATTTAGACGGTGGCTATGTGCCTATGCTTTCGGTTATAGATCGGATGAGCCCTTTTGCATGTAGTGTTTTGGTTATAGGGCCTAAGAAGTATTTAGACCCGCAGGAAGGTGTTAAAGTGGATTGTTCAGCTGGTTTTGTAGCTAACATTGTACATGGTTTTCAGGCTAATAAGGATATACTAGACTTTGCACTTGATTATCGGTGGAACAAGCAAAATCCATCTGGTGTATTAGGCAATGTAAAAGAGATGATAGCTTCTACATTAGATAATATTGCACGTGCTGATATTAATATCACTATGGCTATGGGCGATTTTGTTGGTAGTATTTCTAATTTTCTACTTCCTATACTTGGTTTTTCTAGTTCTGACCAACAACAATTTCAGAAGGCGATAATGGGTATATTGCATTTAGTAACGCAAGGCAAGGTAGTTTTGCCCGAAAAGGAATTTGCTATATTTGATGGATTTGATATAAAAGTTCCTGACTTATCGGTTAGAAAGACTTACATCACTTTAACCGACGATCCTTCTTTATCGTCTATTGGGATGGCTATTAACGAGCTTGAAGTACTAGACTTACTACCAAAGTTCTTAGTAGGACGGCGGCAAGAGGAGAGTAGTGATAAGGTGTATCGTAGTTATGCAGTTCATGGTGGAGGAGCTAGCGGGTTAGGCAAACAAAATATCAACCCCAATATATTCCTGCCTATAATATCAACAGATTATAACAGTGCTGTTCTAAGCGAGCAATCAAAATCAGAGATAGAATTACAAAATACTATAAAAACCAGCTTGTACGAAGCTTATGTTTTTACTCTAGGAATCCATCTGGCGCTATTTGCTGACGACAGCAAGGGAGTTGATAGAATCGCTAGTCGTTACATATACTTACAGGAGGATTTACTCCGTGAATTTGGTGGTGATTATAATTACGAAAAGGCATTAGATAAAGTTTTGTCTCTGGGTGGGGAATTCTCAAAGGAGAGTATAAACAGTAAAATAGAAAAAATATTTACACAGCCCTACGTAAGAGGGCGTGTGAAAAGCTATATTAATGAGGAGGCGGTAGGATTATATTTCTTACTTTTCTTATTAAACAACTTCAAGCTACCGAAGGAGGGAGATGGCGTAACTATAACAAGTATAATAAATGCTGTAAATGAGATAGTCGGAAACAATGGGATATTCGGAAACAATGGGATATTTGGGAGCAAAGAAGAAGTAAAAGAAGCATCAAAAAAGGCGATAGAAAAATTATCAAAGGTTACTTCAATAGGCGGCTATAGTAGAGATTCATTACCAGATTTTGACAAAGATAAATTCATAAAATTTATGCATGATGTATTAACGTATGCTATATTAACAATTGGATTATTAGTTATGCCTGATCCCAAATGGCTAATTCAAACATCTATTAGTATCGATGAAAAGAATAAGATTTTAGAGTCTGACCTTAAAGGTTACTTGCCTAGTGATGAGTCGTCTCTTAGAAACTTTTATTGGATTTGGCATAACCAGCTCGTTGCAGAAACACCATTTGCTATGGCTCATGATGGCAGTCCAGAAAAACTATATGTCAAGATAGAAGCATTAAGCTACGTTAAGAACTATGTTTCTAATATTGCCGCTAAGGCGTTTGGCAGCTACGATGCTTTATTAGAGATTTCAACGCCTACGAATTTCATGGATCGTGCTGGTGAGTTATTGCATAAGGTTTTAGCAGCTCTAAACTTTGTTCAGCTCTTCCCACCAGGCGGATATAACTTCATACCCAACTTCCCAGCATTAGTTGCGGCGCTATACAATAATAAACCTTGTGTTCAACTCACATCCAGCAGCGACGAGGAGACAAGCGAGGGCATAACATACTATGTAGGACACTACGGAATAGTATTCCGCAATATAGATAGAATGCGTATATTCCCAGTCAACGACGCTTCAAGAAACGGAATTTTCTACTTACTACCCACGAAAATAAACTTGCGTTCCTCTAAACATTTTACTTATTCATCTAATCCAGAAAGATATGGAGAATTTAGCTATCCTACATGGTTAGATATGGAAATAGATTTCACACCTATCAATACTTGGATATTCCTATACGGCAACTTTTTAGGACTTGAAAACTTAGCTAAGCTTTTAAATATTTTTAACGTTAATACTACAGGTGAGGATTCCGGAGGTTTAGTTCGTGATATAAAACCATCTGAAGCCAAAAAACAAGTAGCTGAAGTTTTGGGTAGATGTAGAATCACCTAAATACCGTCTCTCAATCCCTTACGAGTATATAAATAATAACTAATATTATATAAAAACTCGATAGTTCTTTCGCTTATAGTATCTAATAACTCTCCCACAGAGTTCATCAGCCACATAACGTATAACAATAGTGGTCTAAAAAATAGAAATTGAGAACCAGTAACGTAACGTTTATAGTTGATATTATTTATGGCTTCTTTAAAACGGTCATCCTTCTTATACTTATCACTAAGTAATACTTCAAAATACGAGATCCATTTATCTATATCTTCATCATAATATGGACTAGTAATAATTTTATGTTGTATAATAGGATAAAAATTAGTGGCCATTTCAGATAAATATCTAGCGAAAAAGGTATTACTATACTCTGTATAGGTTTTAGAAATATATTTTTCGTTATTTTCAATAGGAGCCAGTAAATTAGACTTGACATAATCTTTAGCCTCCTGATAGACTTCGTCTAGATTTGGGAAATCCTTATGTAGTGTTATATACAGCTCTTGCGGCTCCATCTGTATAATATAGGTAGCACACGTTGGTAGTATTACATTTGTAAGTAGGTCTTGATCTTCTAAACTTACAATGACAGCATAACCGAAAGACAAATAGCTGAATATAGTGTGTATATCAGTCATAGATTGTTTTATATATATAGCGGTAGGTGGTTTTAACCTGGCAAGTCTAAATAGTTCTTCCGAGTCTGTAATGATAACAAGATTAGTAACTATATTTCTGTTTATTTGTGGTTTAGGTTCTATATTTTCTAATAACAATCCCATGTTTTTAAGCTTTTATACCATTTCCAAGTCTATAGCTACTGTAACAAGTTCTATGTACTTTATACTTAGTGGCATTCTGACTATGATGGTTACATAGAGGTATCTATCGAAATCCCTATTATTAGTCTCATCGCATACGATGATGAACTCGTCTGGTTTGTATTCATGAGGGTCTATGATTACCTCTTTCATTCTCTTAATCAACGACACGACTTGTGCTCGTGTCTTATCAGTATTTTGCATACCTAAGAACTTCTTAAGAAGCTGCATGAGCTCGCGTGCTACTGTATTGGCTAATCTACGGATATTTTCCTCTTTGAATATCGAGTTATCTAGTGTAGCGGTTAAGTTATTATTGAAAGCCCATGCTCCCTCGTAAGGTCTTAGACTATTTATTCGCTTCGATAATAGTATTTCCCGTTCTCTCTCACTGTATACTCGATCTATTGGGGACAGAGGTATCAGAGGACGGTTGTATATAGGAGAAAACGCATTCAGGATACTATACATACTCACTACTCGCTGAACGTAAAGAGACGATACGGGAAGCATAGTAGGATACCCTAAACTCTCGTTCCTAAAATACCCAGCACATAAAAACGTACTAGATGCCGCAGTAGGAGGGATATTATTTGTAGCTACAGAAGCCCCTATATTGAAGGGTAAGTTTATAACCGCTAACGCAGGTACCTTATCTACATCTATTCTAGCAGCAAATTCGGCAATCTGATTAGCGTACCTCGGGTAATCGACTCTGGTAGCACAATAACCATTATCAGTTATCAGGTCTGCCATGTTTAATAGCTCTAACGCTTCTGAAAAACTATTAGGAGTATAAGCATAACCTATTTTATATTTTACAAGATGCCTTACTCTCCCAATCGCCGCAGCATAACTTATACTTACCACACTTGCATTTGGAACACTTATATCGCATCCTGAACTAGTACTTATCAACCTAACATTATGGTTTATACTATTGTAAAATGATATGGTACCACACGAATTGACTGTTATAGATATTAAGCTGCCCGCCGCTCCATCATGGTCGTAAGCGCTGGCAATCCAGTTAACAACATTATTATCTTTCACTCCTACAACAACTATGTAATCTAAAGGATAATTTTGGCCACCAGCCTCATAATTGTATCCATAAAGAAAACTAGTATAATCATAAGCACCACTAAGAGTAGGATTAGCTACTATATAGCTCAAATAATAATAGTATGCGCTCGGATCAGATGAGAATAAAGCATCAAAACTATCTAATAAAGTACTATCAGGAGAAAAACTTATACTTACACCTATATCTACTGGTGTGATAGTTTCGGGTGTTGTATCTTTATAGAACTTAATCCTTTGAATACTCATCATCGCGTCTCTTAAATGAGATAAGTCTTGATTTATTTTAGCTAATACTAATACTTTATAATTACTTCCTGTATTATCAATAGCTTGGAAAAAGAACAAGTATTCGTCTGTTAGAACTAATATGTGTGGGGTATCTTCGAACATTTGAGGTCTTGTA
>Ga0308418_1000338_pt1 | contig 28923 bp, 23 predicted proteins | sample HotsprSampleR4cd_FD_203517 | JGI IMG/M metagenome (GOLD analysis project Ga0308418, IMG submission 203517) | Hot spring phototrophic mat microbial communities from Mushroom Spring, Yellowstone National Park, Wyoming, United States - 20090729_R4cd ... | reverse complement strand
ACGTTCACTAATACTGCCGTACTCGACTATCAAGATGGATACGGAAATCAATATCCTCAGGTACAGGCCAGCGATAGCGTCACGATTAATCAACCAAACATCGTGCTGAGCAAGACCGACGGGGTGAGCACCGCCGCACCAGGGCAGACGTTGACCTACACGCTCACCTTTACCAATACTGGCCCAGGCGCGGCGCACAACATCGTCATCAGCGATACGCTGCCGCCAGGAGTGAGTTATCAGAGCTGTAGTCTTGGGTCGCTGGCCGGGTCGTGTAGCGAGAGTGGCGGCACGGTGAACTTTACCCTCACCAATCCGCTCGCAGCCGGAGCCAGTGCCAGTGTCACCATCACCGTGCAGGTGACCACCAGCGGCCCAGCCACGCTGATCAATAGCGCGACGTTGACTTACACCGATAGCGCGAATAATGCCCGCCCACCGGTTACGGCGACGGATACCACGACCGTCCCCGCGCAGCCCAACATCGTGCTGAGCAAGACCGACGGAGTGACGACGGCGGCGCCAGGACAGACGTTGACCTATACCCTGACCTTTACGAACACGGGGGTAGGCCCAGCGCACAATATCACGATCAGCGATAACCTGCCGCCAGGAGTGAGTTATCAGAGCTGTAGTCTTGGGTCGCTGGCCGGGTCGTGTAGCGAGAGTGGCGGCACGGTGACCTTTACCCTTACCAATCCGCTCGCAGCCGGGGCCAGTGCCAGTGTCACCATCACCGTGCAGGTGACCACCAGCGGTCCGACCACGCTGACCAACACTGCAACCCTCAATTACACTGATAGCGGGGGGAATGCGCGGACGCCGGTGACTTCGAGCGATACAACGCGCATACCTGGGCCGACGACAGTTGATCTGATCAAGCAAGCCACCTTAGTTGTTGACAGTAACAATGATGATCGGGCTGGTTCAGGTGATATTATTGAATATACCATCGTCATGACGAATACCGGCTCAGAGCCAGCTCTCCTGCTCACGATTGCAGATACTCCCGATGTGAATACCACGCTGATCGTGGGGAGTGTCTTGGTCAACCCTTCAAACGCAGTAGTGGTGAGTGGCAACAATCTCGGCGATACTACTGTTGAAGTCACCCTCAACGAGCTGGCGATCAGTGATAGTCTCACAATTACGTTCCGCGTGCAAGTCAATACACCACTCCCTGATAACGTGAGTGAAATTGCTAATCAGGCGATAGCCAGCGGCGTGAACATTTCATCAACACCGAGTGACGATCCGACAACAACTGTTCCTGACGATCCGACCCGCCTGCGAACACCTCCGCCGGGAGGTCCACCAACGGCCATTGTCCTGACCGAGTTCCGCCTGGTTGCAACAAGCACCGGCTGGGACATCCTCTGGTCGACCGGCGCTGAAGTGAATACTCGTGGGTTTCTGATCTATCGTTCGACCGCTGGCCGCGATAAAGCGCAACTATTGACTCCGCTTCCTATTCCGGCCCGTGGCAGCAGTACAAGTGGTGCGAGTTATCGCTTCAGCGACCATACGGCGCTAGTAGGGATTGACTACTCGTACTGGTTGGTAGAGATCGAGCTGGATGGTACATTTACCGAATATGGTCCGTTACAGTCTCGTGGTACGATAAACCAGCAATATCGCTGCTTTATACCGCTGATCGGGCGTTAAGGAGTCATATGACCATGAGACAGACCATCTGGCGTGTCCTACCAATTATCGCAGGAGGTATGTTATTTATCGTGGCATCCCTCTCAGTCTTGCCAACAGGGTCAGTGCGTGCTGAACGGCCCATGAGCATTACCGAGACATCAACGGCAGAGCCGCCAACCCAAACGCCGACTAACACACCAACCAGTACGTTGACGCCAATTCAAACATCGACTAACACGCCGACCAGTACGTTGACGCCAACTAGCACGCCAACCAGTACGCCAACCCCAACCAACACCCCGACAGGTAGCGGCGGGGGCGGCGGAGCCACATCCACCCCAACCAATACCCCGACAGGTAGCGGCGGGGGCGGTGGAGCCACACCAACCCTGACCAATACCCCGACAGGTAGCGGCGGGGGCGGCGAGAGTACACCTACCTCAACTCCTACAATTGTTTCCTCCATCACTGATCTGGCACTGACCAAATCGGTTGCGCCGTCGGTAGCCAATGTCGGCGACGAGGTGGTCTATACCCTCACGCTCAGGAACGTTGGCAGCGCACCGGCCACTGAGGTCACGATTGACGACCCCTTACCGGCCTTTCTCAGCCTGATCGGCGCCAATGCATCAAGTGGCACGGTTCAACTAGACGGGAATCGGGTGCAGGTGACCATTCCGGTTGTTGCGCCAGGTGAGCAGGTGGTGGTATCGATCCAGGCACGACTACTTGCCGAACCGCTACCGCCCGAAAACCGGAACGTGGCGACTGCCCGTACCAGTAGTGTTGAAATTACGACGGATAACAACACGAGCAGCGCGACAATCCTGCCAGTGTTACCCGACCTGGCACTGACCAAATCGGTTGCGCCATCGGTGGCGCAGGTCGGTGATGAGGTCGTCTATACGCTCACACTCGGAAATATTGGTAGCGCACCAGCCACTGAGGTCACGTTCCTCGATAATCTGCCATCATTCCTACGTCTAATTAAGGTCACGACAACGGCGGGTAATGCGCAATCAGATGGCAATCAGGTGACAGTAACGGTGCCTGTTGTTAATCCCGGTGAGACGGTGGTGGTACAGATTACGGCGCAGGTTCTTACCCTACCAACTGACCCTGACAATGTGAATGTGGCGAGCGTGCGCACCAGCAGTAGTGAGGTTACTACGGATAATAATACCAGTAGTGCCGCCCTCACAATCACCACAACACCAACAATTCTGCCGCAAACAGGTGGTCATCTGAGCCGTTCGCTCCCATTTTTGATCGGCTTCGCACTTGTTACTATCGGTATTGGTGTATTGGTGCGACGTTGGTCTTTGGGTTCAAACACTGCTGAAACACACAGCCGTTAAATTTTACCCCCTTCTCATCTGGGCTGGCTTCCAGACAGCACGGTGCAGAAGGGGGAGAACATTTACCTTCTCATCTGGAGATAATAACGATGCGGCATCTTTTACTACTCTGCGTTGCCTTTGCCGTGGGAACAACTTTGGCTACGCCAATGACGCTGGCGCAGCCGACTAATGGTCTGGTACTACGCTCACGAGCCGATGGGGTAGAGATCGCATGGCAGGGGAATGGTTCAACTGAACCGCAACGTTTTGTCCTGTATCTGCGTGCAGATGCTTCACCGCTCCCGGTACTGCGTGAACTCCACGATCAGGCGATTGACGAACCGGTATCGGCACCGGGTTTGCCAGTTGTTACCATCAATGGCGATCAATATGAGCCGCTGCCTGCATTTATCTCTGAGATACCAAATACACCGCTCCGCCTCATCGGTGAAGGGTATCAGCGTGGTAGACGGATGGCGCTTTACGAACTTGCCCCACACTATCAATCTGATACTGGGCCACGGCTGACGACACAGATACGGGCATTTGTCGTTGGAGCAGCGCTGCAACCGCTAACTAGCCTAACATCTGTGCAATTGACTAGTGTTCCCGCGCCCGATCCGATAGCAGCACGTAACGCTTGGGTTATTGACGTTCAGGCTGAAGGCATCCAGGAAATTTCGGCTGATACCCTCCGTGCGCTAGGACTTGACCTGGGCCAGGTTGCGGTCAGTCGCTTGCGCTTGCAGCGTGCCGGGATCAATCTGCCGTTAGAGCCGATCTTTCGCGGTGAGACGATAACCGCATTGCGGTTCTATGCCCCACCACCCGGTGACCGTTGGTCGGCAAGCGATCGTTACTGGCTGACGGTTGAAGAGAGCGGTAGTCCTGCCTTGATGGGAAGCCGAACTGCGCAACCGCAGGCTGGTGATCAACCGGCACTGGTGACGGTTAGCGATGTCTGGCCAACCGACTCACCAACGCTGTACGAGTCAACGTTGGCCGGTTTCGATGGCGATCACTTTTTTAGTCGGCAGCTTGATGCCAGTGCTGGTGCGCCGATGAGCACAACTATCACTTTGACACCAATGCTCCCTCTTGCTAGTAGTGGTCAGATGAGTATCTCGCTCGAATTGGCGACGTTGGTCAGACACAGCGGAACACACCGCCTCCATGTTGCCGCCAATACCTGGGAGACGACCGTCACGTGGAGCGGTTCTGGCAGTCACCAGGCAACGGTTATCTTGCCATCTCCTACCACGATCATTACGCTGACGCTCGATCCGGTCAGTGGTATTGATCGTGTCTATCTGGATCGGATGCACTTTACCGCACCGGCTCAGACGACGTTTACGGCTGCTGGTGCGATCTTCAACGGTCAGACTGGTCGTTTTCGTTACTTATTAACCGGTGCACCAACGGGCATTACCGTGTACGACATCACCGATCCCTGGCAACCAGTACGATTGCTGTTCGATGATACAGTCTTCGCCGATGATGCACCGACACCGCGTCGTTATCTGGTAACCGGTTCAGCAACACTGCACACACCGACGGTAGCGCGTCATCAACCGGTTGATCTGACCACGCCGCGTCATACTCGTGCCATTTATATCGCTCCTCGCGCATTTCTAAGCGATCTTGCACCGTTGCTGAATCATCGGCAGGCGCAGGGCTGGTCACCGATTGCAGTTGCGGTTGAAGACATTTACGCCGGTTGGAGCGGCGGCGAGCCAGACCCACGCGCAATTCGGAATTTCTTGCGCTACGTAGTAACGACCTGGTCTCCTAATCTGATAGCAGCTATTCTGGTCGGTGATGGCAGTTCCGATCCACGCGATTATCTCCAACGCGGCTGGCCAACCCTTATTCCGCCATACCTGGCCATGGTTGACCCATGGTTAGGCGAAACTGCATGTGAGACCTGTTTTGCGCAACTGGATGGTGATGATCCGACCAGCGAAACGTTCTTTCAGGCTGACATCTGGCTCGGTCGGCTGCCGGTGAAGACGAGCGCGGAATTGCGTCGTCTGGTGAGCAAGCTGCTGAGCTACGAGCAGAGTAGCGGAGTATGGCAACGGCATGCAGTCTATCTGGCTGACAACCCTGACAGCAGCGGCGATTTTGCCGCTCTCCTTGAGGAGGCCATTGCGTTGCAGCCACCACAGACGAGTACTACTCGTGTATACTACCATCCTGACGGCGGTACAGGTCGGATTGACGATGCCAATGTCGCCCGTGAGCAAGCCTTTGCTGCGTTTAATCAGGGCGCGGGGTTACTCGTTTATTCAGGTCATGGGTTACAGTTTCAGTGGGCTTTTACCGCCGTGGGTATCGAGAGGCCATTTCTGCTGAATGTTGATACGGCAACCGAACTCCGCAACGCACCGGCCCTCCCTATCGTGTTGAGTATGACCTGTCTGACCGGCGCGTTTCAACATCCATCGTTTCGCGGTACAACCATTGATGAAGCACTGGTGTTGAATCCGGCAGGTGGAGCGATTGCTACCTGGAGTTCAAGCGGCTTTGGCGTCGCTTATGGTCATCGCCAACTGCTGTTGGGCTTTGTTGAAGCTCTCTGGAGTACGCCGTCACCAACGCCACTCGGTCAGCTCGTGACTGCCGGATATGCCCGTCTGGCCGCCAGTGGTGAAGCACCTGCCTCCCTGCGCACATTTCTGCTGCTCGGCGACCCACTCACCTCGGCAGCAGCACGCCCACTTTACCGACTGGATGTACCGCTGGTGCAGCGATGATCTTATTTTTCTGCCCTACAAAGCTCATCTGCTCCACCACACCCTCCCTCTCCCATTCGGGAGGAGAAGGGGGCTAAGGGTATGATCAAAAACCTGGATGGTTAATGCGGTTCTGCAATGGCATTCCAAACGATAGGTACCGGATCGTTGCTGATGAGAACCGTTGGCAGGCAGGGGATGCGTTGTCCTTCTGCGATGGGAGGGGTATGCAACGTCTTCCGTCCTGGTGCTGCGGCGCACGGCTGGCGCGCCCTCCCCTTCCCCCTGGCCCCCTTCCTTGCCCACACGGGGAGCGGAAGGGTGACGTAGGGGGGCTGGCGCGAACGCATGGTGGCCCGCGCACGCAATGGTCGGATATGCCCGGTACGAGCCTCATGCAACATCCGGGTTTTTGATCAGGCTCTAAGGGGAAGGTGAGGTCGTTAGGTGTGCGGTGTGGTCAGGTGGGGAGGAGCACGGTCAGGCAACAGCATAGCCAGGTATACCCCCACGCACCCATATGCGGGCCAGAGGCCCGCGCTCCCAGGCAAATAGATGCTAAAATCTGTTCGTCGCTTGACAACCTCGCTTTGATCTGCTACGACGATCGTACCCGTTCGATGCGCGCCCCAAGTGCGGCCAATCGTTCGTCAATCCGCTCGTAACCACGGTCAATCTGACCGATGTTGTAAATCACACTCCGTCCCCTGGCACAGAGTGCGGCCGTCACCATCGCCATACCGGCACGAATGTCGGGGCTGGGCAAGCCGTCGGGTTCGCCATACAATTGCGAAGGCCCAACAACCACGGCGCGATGAGGATCGCAGAGCACAATCCGCGCCCCCATACCAATTAAGCGGTCAACAAAGAACAAGCGGCTCTCAAACATCTTTTCATGAATGAGCACAGTGCCGCGGGCCTGGGTCGCAATCACAATGGCGGTGCTGATCAGGTCCGGATTAAACCCAGGCCACGGCGCCGAGTCAATCTTTGGAATAGCACCGTGAAGATCGTGGCGCACAACCAACTCCTGATCTGCTGGCACAATAATGTCTTCTCCCTCTTCGCGCCACGTCACACCCAGGCGACCGAACATGATCTTCGTCATCCGATGCTCACGTGGCCGTGCACCGATAATCCGTAACTCGCTGCGAGTCACTGCCGCCAACCCGATCAGCGAACCTACTTCCATAAAATCGGGGCCAATGGTGTAATCGGTGCCGTGCAACCGACTGACTCCCTCGATTTCAAGCAGGTTCGTACCGATGCCACTGATGCGCGCACCCATACTGTTGAGAAAATGACATAAATCCTGTACGTGTGGTTCAGAAGCAGCGTTGGCGATGGTCGTATGACCTTCGGCAATACTTGCGGCAATGATTGCCTGTTCGGTACCGGTTACACTCATCTCATCAAGAAAGATGTCGGCGCCCCGCAAGCCATCGGTCGTAAGAATATAACTACTCGGTGTAACCTCAACCTGCACCCCCAACGCTGACAGCGCCAGCAAATGTGTATCGAGTCGACGACGTCCAATTGCATCGCCACCAGGACGGGGTAGCATCACGTATCCTCGTCGGGCTAACAGCGGGCCAGCAAGCAACGGTGAAGTACGGATACGGCGCGCCAGTGTGGTGTCTGGTTCAACGGCTGCCAACTGATTGGCACGCAAGTGGACAACATGGGCCTCTGGTTGCTCGATTTGCACACCGAGATGAGCGAGCAACGCTAATTTCGTGCGCACATCCCCAATGTCGGGAAGATTACGTATCGTAACCGGTTCGTCAGTCAATAGACTGGCGGCCAGTAAAGGAAGAGCCGCATTCTTGTTGCCAGCGGGGCGAATAGCACCTGACAGGCGATGACCGCCTTCAATCACAAAATGATCCATACGCATGTTCCTTCGCAACCTTCAACAACGTGTACCCACGTACACGCTCACCTAATGATCGCACCTCTCCCGATTTTTGCCAACATCACCGAAGATCACAGGAGGGGTTTGCAGAGATTTCAGTTTTCGGTGTCATCTCCACCACTTGTCGGCACGTGAACAGCGTGCCATTCATCATGCATGATGAACGTCATCCAACCCCCAGCATGCTCTCGATGCACGATGAAAACTTAAAAAAAGCTCTAGCCTCACTCGCTGGAGGGAAAAGATGGTTGACTTCACTGCCAAAAGGTGATCTTCTCACCACAGAGACCACGGAGATCACAGAGACTAACGATAATGTTATCTTTCATTGAACATAGGGTTGTGAAATTTTTCTTACATGCACCCAATGGCCAAAAATTACCCTTTCATTCATAAATCCTAGACGCTCTGTGTGCTCTGTGTGCTCCGTGGTGAGTTTTTGCAGTGGACTCATAGTTGAGATCGCCTGCTCCATTGAGCATGCATATGTTGATGAGCACGGTTGCACAACAGTATGAACCGGCCTGTGCTTCCAGATCGCATGAAACCGTTTCTTAGAGCCTATCCGAATAATTGTCTCACAGTACAGCGGATGAAACCTGATCATAGATGTACGGGCGCAGCGGCGCTGCGCCCCAACTGCTCTTCTTCTGCAACAGAGTATTCCGGATAGGCTCTTAGCGCGCTTTTTTGCGTCGCCATTTCTGGAGGAAATTCTGCCCGAATCGTTGCCAGCGCCCGATGTGCTGATTACCAGCATTGCGTGCCTTCGCGACCAGGTCAGCAGCCTGAGCCTTCCCCAGCGCCAGCGCTTCACGCCCAATCGCTTGCAACTGCTCTCGATTAACGATTTCGCCTTCAGCAAACCAACGCCATGCCGCCACTCCCGTTGTGTAGGTGCCAGCGTATGCAATTGCTACTCGCGGTACAACCCCCCAAACTGGAATGAGACCTACTAAGGTGCGTGCTAATTGTCGCCAGATAAAGGCACCACCAATCACCGGGAGCACTTCAAACAATCGTTCTCGAATATCAGGTGGAGCGCCATACGCCAATGCCAGACGATACACGAGCATCGCCTGATTTTTCGTTAGCACCAGCGTGTCAGCAGCGGCAAAGGGAAGAGTGAGGATCGGGATTTGCTCTGGTAATGCCGTAGCCAACACATACGAGGCATTGGTAAACGAAACACTGCTAATGAGTTGTTGCGCCACTACCGACCGCAAACCGGGTAACCGGCGAGCTGCCGCCAGATGCAACGAGGCTGGTAGACGATCAAGAATCGCCTCGGCTAATTGCCGGTTAGTATCAGGCGAATCTGGATCAGGAACAACCAGTAAACGCGCATGAGCAACACGCGGATGCAATGGCCCGGCGTCGGCGGGTAATACCATTCCCCACACTACGACAACTGTTGGCAGGTTGAGCGTAGCCAGATGTTCAATAACCGTTAGCTCACGAGCTGAAAGCCGGACATTTCGATCCAGACCAATGATAACAAGGTCGGCATGCCGTAGCTCATCTGGGATGATCGTCGTCAGACTGACCAGATGAATAGGAGATGGCCCGGTCTGACCGTACCGTTGCGTACCTTGCTCTAACCGGCGAGCAATACTCTGACACACCTCTGATGCGCCAGCGCACACAATGGTAAGCGGTAACTCAGCTTCTTTGCGAATATCTTCAACGTTGATCTCGCGCAGCGTATTCCAGGCGATATTCAAGTCATTCCAACCGGGCATGTCCTTGACCTTCGTAGTGTCGATGAGGTACATCAGAAGTCATTATAGCACGTCCGATTAGTGATTTTCGTTCTGTGTTATAATAGCAATTAGTATGCACAACGCGCCGTGTGCGCTGAAAGAGGAGGTTACCAGTGGAACTCAATCATCGCCGACTCAATCGAGTAGACCTTATTGAGGTCATTGGGCGCGTTGATGCGGCTTCTGCACCACAACTCAAGCAACTGATTGAGTCATTGTTCGCCGACGGTCGTTATCGCATCGTGTTGGATCTCAGCCGGCTCGAATATATCAGCAGCCCCGGTTTACGTGTTCTGATTGAAGCTCGCAAAAAAGCGCGTGATTGGAAAATTACCGACCTTGAGGGGGGTGATATTCGGATCGCCAATTTACCACCCCGTATCAAAGAGGTATTCGATCTCACCGGCTTCAGTTCGCTCTTCGAGATCTATGGCGATACCGTCGAAGCAGTTGGTTCATTTTAGTACTGCCATATTACCGGATACACGTGTCCGGATCTACGATCGCCATGGAGAGTATTACCCTCACCGCCGACCTGGATGCACTGGCTAAGATCAGTGCTTTCATTACTGCCGCTGCCGAACGTTGTGGTCTCGACGAACGGGCTACCTGGCAGGTACAGCTTGCTGTCGATGAAGCTGTCACCAATGTGATCCAGCATGCGTATGACCCCGATCAACCTGGCGATCTGACTCTGAGCTGGCAGTGTCATGACCATCGCTTCATTGTGACCGTCCGTGACCATGGCCGACAGTTTGATCCATCGACCGTGCCAGTACCTGATATAACCTCGCCGTTGGAAGAACGGCAGGTAGGCGGGCTGGGAATCTATCTGATTACCCGCTTGATGGACGAAGTGCATTTCGAGTTTTCTCCCCAAGGCGGGAATTTGTTGACGATGGTTAAATATTTGCCTCATGACCAGCCAGCAGAAGCGAACGAAGTTGTCGTCATCGCGATCAACGACCGCATCGACGCGCTGACTGCTCCTCGCGTGAGCAAGCTGGTAAACGAGCGAATCAGTAACGGTGCACGCCAGGTTGTGCTTGATCTGAGTAATGTTTCATTTCTGTCAAGTAGTGGGTTGCGTGCGCTACTGCTCATTCGTAAAGAGCTGATGACACTGGGGGGAGAATTACGGCTGGCAGCGCTCCAACCGCAGGTCTACGAGGTTTTTACCATTACTGGCTTCACGCAGGTATTCAACATTCATCCTTCAGTTTCTGAAGCCCGCGCTGCTTTTTCTCAGAGGCGTTGAGTGTCGCGCGAACAGATTCTGACATGGTACGGGTTTATCATTGGTATCGTGGCATGGTTGTGGTTGTTGACCCTACCCACTTCACCGGTAGACCCACTCTACGTCTTGCTGTTTGCCATTCTTGCGTTCGTTGTTGATCTGCTGGCATTTCGCACTCCACCAGCCGATGTCCATAGTCTTGCCCCGCTGGTATTAATCACTGCCAGCCTTGCCCTGGGGCCGGTCAACGCTGCATGGTTGGCGGCAATTGAGGGTCTGATCTCCGGCATTGTCATTCCGTTACTCACCAATCGACCCCGCACATCGTTTTCGCTCCTAGGTCGACCACTTTTGCGCAGCGGGTTGCGCACGCTGGGTCTCCTGGTAAGCGGTTGGGTGGCAGGCACGCTGAGCGACCAACCGCTGACGAATAGCCAGATCGGTGTGTTATGGATTGCGACGTTGATCGGTTTTCCCCTGATTACCCAAACCGGACGTCTACTCCGCGAGCTGTTGCAGGGTGGGCAGAGCGGTCTGGCAACGTGGTGGCGTTCGGCATGGCCGGCGATTGTTGGTGCGGAAATTGCCCCCTTGCCGCTAGCCTGGTTGGGCGCGGCAATTGCTCGTGAATTGGGTCTGCTCCATCTCGGGCTTGCCGGGCTTGCTCTGATCGCATCAGCAGCGATGCTACGCCGATTATCACTCAACCTCCAGCGTCAACGCCGTTCGGTACGTGAATTAGCACGGCTGAATGAAGTGAGTCGCGCCATCATTCGCAGCGAACTCGATGTTGACTCACTCTGCGAGTTGATCTACCGCGAAGCGAGTCGGATTGTCGATACCTCGTCGTTTCATCTTGGTCTGTTTCATGGCAATTACTACACGCTGATGGTACGAATCCAGGATCGGGTGCGTCTCCCCCGCCTGACCGTCGATCTCTCGGAAAATAGTGGGCTAATCGGCTGGATTCGTGAAACCGGGCGGGCGATTCTGGTTGAGGATTTTGCCCGCGAGATGGATCGCTTGCCTGCGCGTCCACGCTATCAAAGCGAACGGCCACCCCGGTCGGGAATTTATGTGCCATTGATTGCCGGCGAGACGGTCATTGGTTCCATTTCAGTTCAGAGCTATGAACCAGGCGCTTTTGATACCAATGATCTGCGACTTATCTCGCTGATCGCCGATCAGGCTGCGGTTGCCATAGCCCGTGCTCGCGCTTTTAATGAAGCTCGTCAGCGTGCCAATCAGTTGCAAGCGATCCGCGAAGTAAGCCAGCAAATTACTGCGATCCTCAATCTTGACCAATTGCTGCCATCTATTGTGCGACTGATCCGCGAACGCTTCGGCTATCACCCGGTTCACATCTTCACGATTTCACCTGATGATGAGCGCATCTATTTTCGAGCTTCGACGGCCGATGGTGCTGATCTGGAACGGATTCGGGCCTTGCCGCTCCGTATTGGGCAGGGGCTGGTTGGCGAGGCTGCCCGACGTGGTGAACCGGTTTTGGCCGGTGATGTGTTCAACGATAGTCGGGTAATACGCGACACCCAACATACGCGCTCTGAGCTAGCAGTGCCGTTGCGTGTTGGCTCAACGGTGATCGGTGTGCTGGATGTACAGAGTGACAAACCGCATGATTTTGATGACGATGATCTCTTCATTATTCGCACGCTAGCCGATCAGATTGCGATTGCCATCGAGAGCGCGAACGCTTATACTGCGCAACAGGAAGAAGCCTGGACCCTCAACGCCTTGTTGCAAATTGCTGAAAATATCGGTCGGGCAACGACACTTCCAGACCTGCTGGCAACCGTGGTACGTTTGCCGCCGCTTCTGTTAGGCTGCCCGCGTTGCTATATGGCTCTCTGGAATCGTGAACACCATGACTTTGTGTTGCACGCAGCCTATGGCTTACCACGCAGCGTCCGAGCGACACTGATCGACCAGCCAACCCGCTCACCGTTTTTATCGCGTTTACGCGAACATACGATGGAGACAGATCAACTCTGCATCGAGACCCTCTGGCAGGCACGGGATAATGTCGATCAGTGGCCGACACTGATTGCGGCAGCCGAAAGCGGAACGCTGATCGGATTACCGATAAAAGTGCGGACAACGCTCCTTGGAGTACTGGTGCTCGATTACAACGATCCATTCCTCTCCCTCAGTTCTCGTCAGCAGAATCTGTGTATCGGAGCTGCGGCCCAAATTGCCAGCGCTCTCGAAAGTCTGCTGCTGGCGGTTGAGGCAGCAGAGGCAGCTCGTCTTGAACAGGAATTGCGCGTTGCCCGTGAGATTCAGCGTACCCTGCTCCCGACACGTCTGCCCACAGCCAGAGGATGGCAGATCGATGCCGCATGGCAATCGGCACGTCTGGTCGGTGGTGATTTCTACGATTTCTGGACGTTTTCATCGGGTGCAGGTGGTTCTCAGGAATTAGGTTTCGTGATCGCCGATGTGAGCGACAAGGGTATTCCGGCAGCTATGTTTATGGCAATGGCCCGTTCGCTGGTGCGTGCTGCCGCTCTCGATGGTTCAGCCCCGGCACGGGCAATGGAACGCGCAAACCGCTGGCTGTACCGCGACTCCGAATCGGGCATGTTTGTCACGCTCTTTTATGGTCGACTTGATCTCGACTCTGGACGCCTCGATTTTACCAGTGCCGGTCATAATCCGCCGCTGATCTATCGGGCAGCTTCCGGTACCATTGAAGAGCTACGAGTCCCAGGTATTGCATTAGGTGTGATTGCCGAAATAACCTTACCTGAAGCTACAACCACACTCGCACCGGGGGATGTGTTAGTCTGCTACACCGACGGCGTGACGGAGACGATTAATGAACTGCTGATCCCTTTCGATCTTGAAGGGTTACGATCCGTGATCAAGGTTTACCACACAGCACCGGCAAGTACCATGGTGCAGGCCATTCTGGCGGCAATTGCCCGCCACAGTCACGGTCAACCGCCGTTCGATGATATTACGCTCGTCGTGATTAAACGGGAGTAATGAGATACAGTCGTTGATGATGGATCGGATTCTACACCTGCTATCGTCTCAGAAAACGTTCAATCCGCCGAAAGATGGCAGTCCGGTAAGGCCCGGTAAGCAGGAGTTGATGACCCGTCGTCGGCCAATAGCGTAGTTCGCAACGCGAACTGCCAAGCTGTGACGCAATGGCAGCAGCACTGTCCGGATCGGCAGTGTTATCATCGCGACCGTGCATAACTAGGGTTGGTACACGCACCTGTGGTAAAGCACGACGGGCTGCGGCTAGTGCCAGACGTAATTCATCGGCAGCGGCGACCGATACCTTGACCGAGCGACGTAACATCTGCTGTACTGCCGGGTCATCAAGATCGAGATTGGGCTGACGACGCCAGATCGATGCTCGCAGCTCATCGCTGCTGAAATCAGCCCGTTCTAGCAAATAAAACCAGGGAGTCACGTAGCGTGCGATGCCCAACAGATCGACTCGCCAGTCACCACCCAAACGGTACGGCGTTGCCAGCATGACCAACCGTTGCACCGGACGCTGAGTAGCCAACAGCGCTGATAGGGCACCGCCGAGCGAAAAACCAACTACCGAGACGGTAGCTGCGCGCCTGGTGAGAGCATCAAATGCGAGACGCACCGCCGCCAGCCAATCCGTCCAGCGCACATCCATAAGGTCTTCCGGTCGTCCAGTATGGCCGGGGAGACGGATGCCAAACACCGTAAAACCAGCCCCGGCGAGATATTCGCCGAGATCGCGCATTTCACCGGGGTCGCCGACAAAACCGTGTACCAGAAGACAGGCGTGATCGCCACCCTGCAACAAGAATGGTTCAATCATTGGGATCAACGCGCACTAGTTTGCGGAAGATGTTGATATTACGCTCACCAATACCAGCAATCGCTGTCAGATCATCAACGCTCTTAAAGGGGCCATGAGCTTCGCGATAGGCGATGATGCGTTCAGCCAATACCGGCCCGATACCCGGTAATGCCATCAATGCCTCGCGATCCGCTCGATTAATGTCAATCGGTGTGAAATCGCTCAACATAGGATCAGCTACCGCTTCAGCTTCGGATGCTGCTTGATCAGAGGTGGTAGTGGTTGTCGTGGTGGTCGAATCTGCCACCTCACCGTGGACAACTAATTGATCTGGTTCAGGGATGGTTGCTACTGAAACACTCACTTCCGCAGAAGCTGTTTCGGCGGGAGATGTCCCCTGATCATGCGTCGTCTCTGGTAACGACGAGGCTGAACCTGCCGTTTCAGATAGCCCAGGTGTTGTCACCGACGCAGCATGCGCCGCTGTTTCTGGTGCTGGCTTCCCTGACGAGCTATCAACGCCGTTACGTCTGGCGGAATCAGCATCACCAGAAGGAGGAGCCGTACTTCGACGAGTTGACGGCGGTGCGCCACGATGAATGCGCGTAACAACTGGTCGTGGTGCACTGCCGGTTGCTGACGGTGTTGACGGTGCTGGCGGTGAGGACGCAGGTGATGGTGGCGGTGTCGATGGCACTGGCATCGGTGGCTTTGCCGATAGATCGGTCACCGGTGCTGATCCACCGGCGTTCTGCATTCGTCGCCAGATCAGATACCCAATTCCCAGTAGTAAAACGACCAACAGCAATTTACGCCACATAGCAATCTGCTCCCCGCTCATTTCCAAAGCTTGTTCCCGGCACCTACCCTGTTATGATACTGGCGAACTCACGAGCGAGCGTAACACGGCCAGATTCATACGATCTTCAGCCATGTCCTCGCCTTTCGGTGTCTCAATAATCATTGGCAAACTGGCAAAACGAGGATCATTGACGAGCAACCGGAACGCTTCGAGTCCAATACATCCTTGACCAATATGCGCATGGCGGTCAACCCGACTTCCCAACTCCTTCTGTGAGTCGTTCAGGTGAAAACATTTAACCCATTCAAGGCCAATCAGTCGATCAAGTTCGGCAAACGTTGCCTCATAAGAGGCGCGATCACGAATATTATAACCGGCAGCGAAAATATGACAGGTATCAACGCAAATCCCTAGCCGGTTGTGGTATGGAATCAACTCGAACAAACGGGCTAGATGTTCAAAGCGATACCCCAACGCCGTTCCCTGACCGGCGGTCGTCTCAAGTAAAATCACCGTGTTACCACCCACACCATCAGCCAGTAACCGGCAAATTGCCTCAGCGACTCGCGCCAGGCCAGCCTCCTCTCCGCTACCGGTATGGGCACCGGGATGGGTCACCAGATATGGAATGCCGAGTTGGGCACAGCGTTCTAGCTCATCGGCGAACGCCGTAATCGACTTTTCGCGCAGATCGTCGGCAGGAGCAGCCAGATTGATAAGATATGAGTCGTGAACGATGACCGGATGAATACCGGTTCGCTGCTGCTCAGCTCGAAACAACGCAGTTTCCTCGGGAGAAATGGGCTTCGCCGTCCACTGCCGTTCGTTCTTGGCGAAAATTTGCATCGCCTCTAATCCAACCGATTCACCGCGGGCAAATGACTTTGAGACACCGCCCGAAATCGACATGTGTGCGCCAAATCGCGGCATGCGACCACCCTGAATACCTTTGCGCCGGCGAGTACCGGATACAGCAATTATATCACTATTCCCTCAACTTCATTGACGTTCACCCTGTGGAACCAGAGGTTTTACCCGCTGCTGATGACACTCAACCGACGCGATCACTTGGGAGCGCGGGCTATCGGCCCAGGTGTGCGATGTGCGGCTGGAGAATCTATTACCCCATCCCCCCGCTTGCGAGGGGTCTGGAGACTGCTCTTACCGATGCAGTGACGGTGATTAGGATAATCGGCGAGCCGGTGGGAGCCAGCTATGGTTACGTCCACAGATGGCAGGATTCGGGCAAGAGCGTGATCAACAAGCGACGGTCATTCGAGCGCATTGCAGGATGCGGGCGAGAAGTCCGCGCACCCAGGCCCAGTGCCGGATGCGGGCGAGAAGTCCGCGCACCCAGGCCCAGTGCCGGATGCGGGCGAGAAGTCCGCGCACCCAGGCCCAGTGTCGGATGCGGGTGAGAAGTCCGCGCACCCAGGCCCAGTGCCGGATGCGGGCGAGAAGTCCGCGCACCCAGGCCCAGTGTCGGATGCGGGCGAGAAGTCCGCGCACCCAGGAAAGCGGTTGGGGAGCACTTGACACGTGTACAGCAGAACGGTAGACTAAAGACACGACCGCATTCCTTCCCATTGAGACGCCGTGCATGACTATATGGAACATCAACTACCGGCCAACGTTCATCATCACCGCCGGAAGTTCTTCTGGCGGGTTATGGAATCGTTGCTGGTAATTTTTGCTCTGGTCAACCTGGCAGGCGTGCTGGGCTATGGTGCGATACTGATCTTCGAGCGTATTCTGGCTGAACGCATTTACCCCAACATCAGTGTGCGAGGTCTACCAATCGGTGGTATGACACGAGCCGAAGCACGAGCTGCTCTGCAGCGTCGTTACGCGGATTTCCTTGCGACGCCGATAACACTCTCGTTCAACGATCAGATTTGGCGACCGGCCGCCGAAGACCTTGGTCTGAGTCTGGCTATTGATGAGGCTCTTGATACTGCATTTGCCATTGGTCATCAGGCAAACCGGTCAGCGAACCTGCGTATGGCAGCCGCAACCTGGCAGTATGGCGTTGATTTGCCGATCCGTCTTACCTTCGATCAGCGGGTTGCGCAGGCAACCCTCAAAGCTATTGCCGCTGAAATTGATCGGCCACCGCAGAACGCCAGCGTCGATCTGCGCGGAAGTACAGTAATTGTCGGCTTTGAACAATGGGGTCGCCAGACGTTGATTGACGAAACCCTAGCTGATATAGCTGCGGCTGTGCAACATCTGCAACCGCAAGAGGTTACGATCCGTACCCGAATCCTCGAACCAACCGTTCGTGACAGTGATCTTGCCCCAACAGTGAGCGAATTGCGTCTACTCCTTAGTGGCCCGCTCCGGCTGGAAGGTCGGGGTGGACGATGTCAACCCGAATGTCGCTGGGAATGGTCACTCGATCAGATTGCTTCCTGGATCAAACTACGCAGGTTAACTGCCATTGATGGGCGTCCGGCGCTCGCGGTTACGATTGATCAGTCTGCTATTCGTGCCATGTTGAACCCCATTGCGGCTGCCTTACGGGAAGAAGGAGGGTTACCAAGAGTCGACTGGAACAACGGTGATTTGCGAATTCGTACTCCTGGCACCCCTGGCCGTGGATTGGCAGTCGAAGAGGCGCTTGCCCGAATTAACGCTGCCCTTTACAGCAACGAACGGACAGTCATCCTACCACTCCGCGAACTGCCACCACCAGTGACTGCCGAAAATCTGGCGATGCTCGGTATCAGTGCACCGGTTGGCGTAGGTGTCAGCTCATTTCGCAACTCGGCCGACTACCGGATCACGAATATTCAAGCTGGTACCCGACAGATCGATGGCGTACTTATACCCCCCGGCACCACATTCTCGTTCAACACCGCCTTGGGGCCGGTTACTGCCGAACGTGGTTTCGTAGAAGGCTATGCTATCGTCGAGAATCGAACGCAAAAAGAGTGGGGGGGTGGGCTGTGTCAGGTCAGTACGACCGTCTTTCGTGCGGCCTTTTTTGCCGGCTTACCCATAACCGAACGTCACGCTCATTCGTTTCGCATCAGTTGGTATGAAGAACTCGGTGAACCACCCGGTCTCGATGCAGCAATCTTTACCGGTGTTCACGACTTACGCTTCGTTAATGATACCGGCGGGTGGTTGCTCTTGGGTGGGACGATTGATCTCCGCCGTCAACAATTGACGATCACTCTCTACGGTCAGCCAACCAATCGGCGGGTCGAGTATACCTATCGTATTCTCGAACGAATGCCAGCACCAACTCGACCGGTGTACGTTGATGATCCTACTCTACCGAGCGGTGTGATTCGGCAAACCGATACTGCTCGTGACGGACTACGGGTTGAGATCTATCGCACCGTCTACGCAGAGGGTCAGGTACATTTACGTGATACTATCCCCACCACATTTCAACCGTGGCCCGACATTTTTGTGCGGGGAACTGGACGCTAATGTGTAGAGCCTGATCAAACATTCAGATGTCTGATCGCGCTGATACGGCGCCCGTAGTACGATTGTGGAAGGGGCGATGTATGCGTCATTTCTGTACCACGGTTCGGATTGAGGTTCGTTGCTGCGTCATACCGCCGATGGTTGTGTCCAAGCAGCGACCATACGTGGATATGCCGATAGGTGTTACGCCAACCATGTGGTGTCGGGCCCTGGATGGGAGCGGGTCCGATGCCGGAACGGGCGATGCGTGACGCCGCCAATCCCGTCATCCCGACCATCCCGACCATCCCGACCATCCCGGCCATCCGTTTGCCCGATTGATACGGGCGATGCGATGGGAACGATTGGGATCGACGGTGGCAATACGATCACCATGATTGATGCCGCACCCCTCGGTTGCAGATCGCTATCATCTGATAACTGGATCGATCACCTGGTTCTGATGTCAGATCGTATGCGCGGAATGTCAGTGTGTTGTGTCGAAGTGACAATAAAGTTTTTGATCATCCTCATAGTGCCTGATCAAGCACTTACCCGGGTGTGGGGCTTCCGGCCTGTGTCTTGCGGTCTGTGGTTGAATCCTTCGTTTGTCGCGTCAACAAGCCATTAGGGGTGGGTTCCAACTTTGCCTCAAGCACCTTCTTCCTCTCCTTTTGTGGAAGATGAAGGAGTTTTGGGGAAGGTAATGGGGCAAGGCGCACTTCGCAGCATGAGTATTCATCGCTCTTACCTCGCCGCCAAGTTGACGATCTCTGCTATACTAGAATTGAGTTGTTTGAGCAACTATTCTCGTGAATAATATCACGACTGAAGATAACGAAAGGTAACTCAGAATGAAAGCGCGCGAGATCATGACCCGCAATGTGATTTGCGTCAACGATGATGCCACGGTCGAAGACGCGGCTCGCTTGATGACTCGCAACCGAATCAGTGGTTTGCCGGTTATCAATTCCCATGGTATGCTGGTTGGCCTTGTCACCGAACACGATCTGATCGCCAAAGAAGGGCGTACCGTTAAGGAAATCATGACTCGGAGTGTCATCAGTGTGAGCACCGACACCGAAGTCGAACATATCCAACATCTCTTGACCAACCAGCGCATCCGACGGGTACCGGTCGTTGAGAATGGGAAAGTGGTTGGAATCGTCAGCCGTTCTGATCTTGTGCGCCAGATTGCTATGCGTTGGGTTTGCGGGGTATGTGGTGAGATTGTACGTACCCTCGATCCACCTAGGCATTGTCCACGCTGTGGCGCCGACACCCATGCCTTCACGCGCGAAGTCGTGCCACCGGGGATGTAATGACCGTCTGCAAACCTAACAACCTTAAGCAGGTAAGGACATCCCCAACCTTTATACCGGCTCGTGAATCATCGGCGAAGCATGGTAATGCGGCACAGAACAATTGCAACGAAGCCACGACTGTCGCGTTTGTAGAGGTACTCGTGTAAAAAGCATTGTGTCAATCAGTTTTGCGATACCGTCATTGCTTGTCAGAACGATAACCCTTACACGATACCGGATAGAGCGGGTGCTTCTTACCTGTTTGAACAATCTGCCTTCGTCGGTATCAGGCGCAAGCCTAAACCTCTGGTTTGGGTAGCACCTAGAGCGCAACCCACACTCGCGGGAGTGTGGTAGCAATAACAGATGGCGCACCAAACCGGCTCATATCCCCTTCCTGCCGGAGCGGAACGCCCAGCATAAGAGAGGAGACCACAACAATGGCCGAAGTTGCCGAAACGACTCAACCACTGCTTGAGCGTGCTACTGTCGATGAATTGAAGCACTACTACTACCAGATGCTTCTGTTAAGACGTTTTGAAGAGCGCGCCGGCGAGATGTACGTGAAAGCCAAAATTGGCGGGTATTGTCACCTCAATCTTGGCGAAGAGGCTACCATCGTTGGCTTGATGGCAGCGCTGACTCCCGACGACTATATCTTCACCAATTATCGCGAGCACGGTTACATTATTGCCCGTGGTGTACCACCCGGCCCAGTAATGGCCGAACTCTTCGGTAAAGAGACCGGTGTATCCGGTGGTCGTGGCGGATCGATGCACCTGTTCGACCGCAAGACCAACTTTATGGGTGGCTATGCAATTGTTGGTGGACAGGTGCCATTGGCCGTGGGTGCCGCCTACGCGCTGCGTTATCAGAATAAGCCGGGTGTGGTCGTTGCGCAAATGGGTGATGGAACCACCAATATTGGTGCATTCTACGAGTCACTCAATCTAGCTAAACTCTGGAAATGTCCGGTGCTCTTCTTCATTGTCAATAACGGCTACGGTATGGGCACTTCAGTGGAAGCCGGTTCATCAGAACCCGATCTATGGAAGAAAGGTGCATCATTCCGCATTTACGGTGAGCGTGTTGACGGCACCGATGTGCTCGCGGTGCGCGATGTCGTGCGCCGATTACGAGCACGAGCCGAAGCCGAGGGTGAACCGGCGATTATTGATGCGGTTAGCTTTCGTTTCCGTGGTCATTCGGTTATTGACTCCGATCGCTACCGTGATCCTGAAGCAGTCCGCCGGGGTCGCGAATTGTACGATCCAATCCGAAAATTTGCCACGCTCCTGCTTGAGCACGGCGTTATTGATGATGCCTGGCTTAAGGCGGTTACCGAACGGGTTGAACGCGAAGTACAGGAGGCAATTGATTTCGCCAACAACAGTCCCGATCCGAAGTTTGAGGATCTCTACAAGTATATGTATGCCACACCGGTACCAAATACACCAACGACCGAAGATGCTATTCGTGCGGTAAAGATCAATCACGGTGAGTTTGACGTATAGCCGGTTATAGTGGAGTGTCATCCGCTTTCCCGATGTTCCGTGTGGTGTAGCGGATGTTGCATGGACTAAAGAGGTTGTTATGCCTGTTATTACGTATCGCCAGGCCCTGAATGACACCCTTGGCGAGGAGTTAGCCCGTGATCCAAATGTCTTGCTCATGGGTGAAGAGATTGGCGTGTTTCAGGGTTCGTATCGGGTCACCGAGGGCTTGCTGGCCGAGTTTGGCCCCAAGCGCGTTGTTGATACCCCGATTGCGGAAGAGGGATTCGTTGGAGTCGCTATCGGCGCTGCGATGCTCGGCCTGCGTCCGGTGGTCGAGATAATGACGATCAACTTTATCCTGGTCGCTATCGATCAGATCGTCAATCATGCGGCGAAGATTCATTATATGTTCGGTGGGCAGGTCAGTGTGCCGCTGGTGATCCGAACACCTTCAGGTGGCACTGGCCAACTAGCAGCCACCCACTCGCAGTCATTCGAGAACTGGTTTGCCTACTGTCCTGGCCTCAAGGTGGTCGCACCGGCCACACCTTACGATGCCAAAGGTTTATTACGGGCTGCCATCCGTGATGATGATCCAGTGATCTTTATCGAGTCGCTGGCGCTCTACGATACTAAGGGTGAAGTACCAGAAGATGATGATTACGTCCTTCCGATTGGGATTGCCGACGTAAAGCGACCGGGTACCGATGTGACGGTTGTCTCTTATTCACGAATGACAGCCGTAGCATTGCAAGTTGCGCAGCGGATGGAACAAGAGGGCATTAGTGTCGAGGTCGTTGATCTGCGTTCGCTCCGCCCGCTTGACCGACCCACCATCATCGAATCGGTGAAGAAGACGAATCGCGCCGTTGTGATCGCGGAAGACTGGTACTCATACGGTGTAACGGCTGAAATCGCGGCGACAATTCAGGAAGAAGCCTTTGATTATCTCGATGCGCCAGTTTACCGGGTCGCCGGCCTTGAAGTGCCGTTGCCCTACGCCAAAGAGCTGTCGGCAGCTTCAAAACCAAATGCCAATAATCTGATTTACGCCATTCGGCAGGTCATGCGTGGCACGAAGCGCGTGCGATAACGATACGGTTATGAGGAATAGGAGGCTCCATGGGTGAAATAACCATGCCTCGTCTCTCCGACACGATGTCGGAAGGCACTGTAGGCCGCTGGTTGAAGAAAGTCGGCGATCAGATTGCTGTTGGTGACATCATCGCCGAAATCGAGACCGATAAGGCCACAATGGAACTGGAAGCTTTTGAAGCCGGTGTTCTGCAACAGATTTTGATCCCAGAAGGACAGACCGTGCCGATTGGGCATCCGATCGCGATCATCGGTGATAGTGCGGCACCCGTTGCGCCAACACCGTCAATACCACCAGTCACGACGCAACCATCGGCTCCCTCGGCATCGGCTGTCACTCCAGTCACCGTTCAGGCAGTGTCTCCAGCAGCAGTAGCAGAGTCGGCTACGCCCGCACCGGCTGTCGGTGGTGATGACAATGGTCGGATTAAGGCATCACCGGTTGCCCGACGCCTGGCCGAAGAGCTAGGGATTGATTTGCGCCAGGTAGTAGGTACCGGCCCAGGCGGTCGCATTATCAAGGAGAATGTTGAAGAGTTTGCGGCCCGACGTGGTGCTGCCGTGCCAGCTCCGACCGTGACCCCATCTACTCCGCCGCCGACGCCTGTACCGGTTTCACCACCAACGCCAGTGCAGCCACCGGCGCCAGCACGCACCCCGACACCTGCACCGGCGCCAAAACTGGTCGGCGCCGAACCGCTGAGTCGGATGCGTAGGACTATTGCTCGCGCAATGACCGATAGCAAGCCTGGTGTACCGCACATCTATCTGACCATCGAGGTCGATGCTGACGCACTGGTAGCATTGCGTGAGCAAATTACCGCCAGTGGAACTCGCGTTTCAATTAACGATCTTGTGGTCAAGGCGGCAGCAAAGGCTCTGAGTAAGGTACCAGCCGTGAATGTCAGTTACAGTCAGACTGCTGACGGTCAACCCGGTATTGTGCGTCATAGCCAGATCAACATCGGTGTAGCCGTTGCTCTTGACGATGGTCTGGTGGCGCCGGTTGTCCGCGATGCCGACAAAAAGAGCATTAGCGTGATCAGTGCTGAAATTCGTGACATGGCACTGCGTGCGCGCGAGGGCAAGATTAAGCAACAGGAACTCGAAGGAGCTACCTTCCAGGTCACCAACCTTGGCATGTTTGGCATTGTCGAGTTCGGTTCGATTATCTCTGTACCGCAGGCAGCTTCTCTGGCCGTTGGTGCGGTGCGTAAAGTTCCGGTGGTACGCAACGACCAGATCGTCATTGGCCAGGTGATGAACCTTACCCTCAGTGCCGATCATCGGGTTGTCGATGGGGCGGTCGGCGCGCAGTACCTGCAAGAGTTGCGTAAACTGCTCGAAGCACCGATGAATATCATCGTCTAACGAGCAGGTGAGACACATTGCTGTCGGTCGCTGTGACCTTTGTGTCTTGTGGTGCAACCAACCACTATGACACCGAGGTCACAGTGTGTTTGAACCATCGCTTGTCATGACCATTACCGAGGAGCCGTATGAGTATAGAGATAGAGCTACCATCAGGGCCCCTGGTTGAAACTGACTGGCTGGCAGCCCATCTCGGTCACCCGCAACTGCGGATCGTCGATATGCGTGGAACCGTCTTGCCACCTACTGCACCTAAACCGCACTACTTTGCCCGCCACGACGATTACGCCGTCGGTCATATTCCGGGCGCCGTCTACATTGACTGGACACGTGACATTGTTGACCTTGATGACCCGACGCCCGTGCAGGTCGCTCCACCGACCAAAATTGCTTACGAGCTAGGGAAGCGCGGTATCGGTGACGATTGTGTGGTTGTTGCTTACGATGACTGGTTTTCAATGTTTGCCGGTCGTCTGATGTGGGTGCTGCGCTATTATGGTTTCGAGCGCGTTCGGGTTTTAAATGGTGGGCTGGTGAAATGGCTGGCCGAGGGGCGTCCGCTAACTACGGAGGTTCCCAATTACCCACCGGCAACTTTCACGCCACGACCACAACCGCACCTGCGGAAAACAGCCGATCAAGTCTTGCAAGCCCTGGAGCGTGATCTGCTCTTGATCGACGCTCGCCACGAGCGAGAATACCGCGGTCTGGAATCACGTGCTGCCCGTGGCGGTCACATTCCAGGTGCCCACAACGTTTTCTATCAGAGCCTGGTCAGCGGGCCGCACCAAACTTACCTTTCCCCTGATCAACTCCGTGAACGCTTTCGCGCTGCTGGTATCGATCCGGATGCCGTCAATGATCGTGAAGTAGTTGCTTATTGCAACGGCGGTGTTTCAGCCACGCCAACTGCACTGGCTTTCGAGATCGTCAGCGGACGTCGGGTAGCGATTTATGATGGTTCCTGGAATGAGTGGGGGAATGATCCGACCAAACCACTCGAAGCTGATCGGGAAGGCAGTGAATGACATCAGGAGAGTGTGGGAGGCAGGTTCGGAACTTACCCTTGATAGTATACTGTTACGACGTGAACTGATGTATGACGTTCATCGGCCTATCAAACCCGACCGAAAACCGGCCCATTGAACATTCATTCCTACCATGCTTTAAGAGCGTGATCAGAAACTCGAGGTTTTGATCAGGCGCTTAGCAGGGGTATCGGCTGAAGTGGCGAGCAACGAGGAGCACGCCTGGCTCCTCACCTACCCCCGGCCCCTTCCTCTCCCGCAGTGTGGGAGAGGAAGGGAGAGGGTGCCACCTCACCCATCCCCCTGGCCCCCTTCTGCTCCCAAACAAGGCGAGAAAGGGATTGCTCAGGCACGGTATGTCCCAATGAGAAAGCAAGGTTTTTGATCAGGCGCCAAGGACTATCCGAATAATCCATCATCACCTCACAACGGATGAACCTTGTCGATGGATGCAAGACGATTCACAAGGAGGGGCGAGGCGCCGCCTCGTCCAGATAAGATCCCACGGCGATGGTCGTGGCGCCTAGGCTATCGAACGTCGTCGCAGCGCAGGAAGATGACGCTTTCGGATGGCACACCGATCTCAGTGAGGATAACCTGCGCTAACCCGCATCGCTCGGAACAGGATATGTCGGATCGGCGCTCGGCAGGTGAGTGCCCTGTCGTTATCGGCAAATTGTCACATCAAGGTACTACCTCGCCTACCGACGCGCAACTGTTCTCGCACGTACCCGGTGGTGCCTTACCGGGGGCACGCACGAACGTGCCGCTGAGCTATTGCTAATGAGATGTCAACTTACTCATCTGGGTTGCCGTACTCATTAATGTCAGCAGGATTCGGATCGTTGAACGGAATATTAGGTGGAGTCAGGGGATTGTTGTCTAACCCAATCAGCGGTACCGGTTGCGGATTGGCAATCGTGTCGCTGGTTTGGGTCAGGGTAAAGGTGGCAATAACCAGTTGCTGACTCACCGCACCCTGGGCGGTAAGCTGGTAGAAACCAACCGGCAACCGTTCATCGAGGAACAGTTCTACCATGAACTGACCGGCTATCGGATCGGCAAAGGTCGAGGGAAAGCCTCGCACCGAGCCGTCTGGCATCGTTAACCACAGATCCACTCGTTCACCGGGGAAGAAGAGATCGCCATTCGCATAAAAGATGGAGCGTTGCGGAGCCTGCGCTCCGAAGGGAACGACCACCGACAGACGGGCTGGCCCACGTGGTGTTACCGGTCGTGAGCGTAGTTCAAAGTGGGCAAAGGCGCGAAACCCACTGGTATTACCGAGTGCGGTTACGGTGTAGCGCCCAACCGGATTCTTACCCTCAAACTGGAAGGAAGTTGAGACTGCGCCAGCGGGTGTTGCCCGTATCACCTGTTGGCCGGGCGGAAAATCGATGACGGTACCGTCGGGTGCTGTAAGCCAAAACGACACCAATTCACCGCCGATGAAGCCTCGACCATCGACCTCAAGGATCTGCCCCTGTAGAATGACATTCGTCTCCTGACCATTCAATGTCGCCCGGATAGTGGCATTACCACTTGGCCCTGGTTGTCCGCCTGGAATCACAACAAAGAAGGCCGATGCCGTATTTGCCCCGCCGCTACTCAAACCGCGCCCGGTCAGTCGGTAGCAGCCATACGGCCAGGTACCCGGTACCGTAATGGTCAGCGAAAGTTGACCGCCATTGTTGGTAAAGCGGGCAAACTGCACATTCGTAGGCATATCGATCACGCCGTCGAGAACTGGCTGGCACCAACGGTAAAGATACGACCGTCGGGGAAGGTAATGTCAACTTCTACCGGTTCTGGACCAAAAGGTGGCTCAAGGACCCGATAATAATCGAAACGAGCAAGCAGGCTCTGAGTTTGAAAGATAGCCGGTGCTGGCGCGTTGGTGGTTGCACATGGTGCGAATCCCTGGGGTGTAAAGATTTCGACACGTGCCTGAGAAGCGGCTGAACCATACACAAATACCCCAAGAATCACGATAATAAAGATGCTGAATCCGAATGCAAAGGCGGAACGCAGTGAAAGTCTTCTCATAACCCCCTCCCTGGTATGCTGAGAAAAACCTGATAGGATGATGAAAATGTACAATTCACTGCGTCCAACGAGCAATCTGTGTAGATTACGCTATCGTTACAAGCATTGTTAGAACGGGAACAGACTTTATGAGTAAAAATGCGGTTTAAATTGGTGAAAAAAATGTACAGATTTTAACATACTACAAAAAGTAATCTCACCACAGAGAGGTTACAGAGATTTCCGCCTGCAATCATCTTGTTCGGCGCGCTGTCTTACTCTCTATGGTGAGTCGTGTAGTGAACTACAAGGAACGTGTATCAACCTCGTTCCGAACGCTGTAACTCCTCAACCCGTTGCAACTGTACGTAGAGCGGTGGAACACCGAATAAGGCCCGTTCCCAATCGGTCACTCGTGGATTGACCTCGCCAAGCGACCAGCGCCCACCGATGCGGATAATCTGCGTGCCGAAGTGCTGTGGCTGGCCCAGTTCGATGAGCAGGCGATCCCATGCCATCGCTCGCAGTGTCCACGCCCGCTCGTCACCCAATTCTGTGGCACGCCGGGCAAAGCGATGGGCATGACGAAAGTCGGCTGCTGTTTCACCACAGATCATGACCAGGCCTGCCAGGAAATATGCGCGCTCGTCGGTAAGGTATCCCTGCGCTTCCATTTCCAGTACGCGATCACAGCGTCGCCGCCGTTCAGCCGACGACGCCCCTTTGGCCTGTCCATCTATTGCTTCGCTGGCGAGGCGGCTTAGTTCGGTTATGGGATCCTCGGGAAGGAACTCATCATCTGGATCCATCACCAACTCCTTACCGTCTGACGGTCAGATATATAGTGCGTGTTTGCAAGTTTTTAGCTTCTCTTTTCAGTGTACCACGTATTAGAGGAGTCCTCGGTGGTGAATCGTAACAGGTTGTGGATGATGATCGTTACCGTCATTACGACAACGCACCACCTATCATGCAGAGCAGTGGTCATCTACGCCAGGCCAAGGGATAATCCCTTTACAATCCATCTTCAACGTGCGGCAAGTATGGCTGCCCGCTGCATCTTACCGCAATTACGACCGGACTGTACGCTGTGATAGATGCCACCCATCGAGCACATCGGCAAACGTTCGCCGATCATTCGCACAGCGTCGGCATAGTGCTACCCAGTGCCAGCCTTGCCGATGCTGAATTGGCCGTCGGTAGACTTCAACCCGCTGTTTACTTCCGCAGCGGACGCAACGTCCACCAGCGTGCAGGTACGCTGCCCAGATAGCCGGCATTGCCAGATGATCGAGGAACAGATGCAATGTTACCCCCGCCGCCAGCGGACGCATCCATCGATGATGCTGCGCGAATGCCCAGAGTGCCGGTACCACAAGGAGCGGTTGATGCAGCCACGAACGTAATGAGCCGTACCTTGGCCGGTTGTCGCCACGCCGCGGCAGTCGATTGCGATAACGATTGTAGTGGAGGGCACCGCTAATACTCCAATCGCCGGTACGACTGATGTACAGTACCAGATGATCGAGGTCGATCAAGACACCACCGGCAATGAGTAGGGCTGCTGATAAAGGTTGCCGTGGATATAAACACATCGCCAGAACGGCTGAAGAGACGAGATGTTGATCAAATCGCATGATACTCTCCACTGTAAAAACAAAAAAATCGTGAGTATAAAGCTGAAAGCCTTCACCCCAGATTCCTACAAACGAACGTCTTACCACATTTACGGCAAGTCTTCTGACATCTTCTGTGCTACCCCGCAGTTAATGTGTGCTCGAGTTGCGCCAGAGCATCTAGCACCGGCTGAAAAGTGCGGCGATGTAACGGTGATGGGCCGTATCGAGCGAGTGCACGTTGATGAACGGCTGTACCGTAACCCTTGTGCAGGGCAAAACCGTACTGCGGGTAACAGCGGTCGGCGCTTA
>Ga0308418_1000337_pt1 | contig 28969 bp, 22 predicted proteins | sample HotsprSampleR4cd_FD_203517 | JGI IMG/M metagenome (GOLD analysis project Ga0308418, IMG submission 203517) | Hot spring phototrophic mat microbial communities from Mushroom Spring, Yellowstone National Park, Wyoming, United States - 20090729_R4cd ... | reverse complement strand
GCATGGTGCGCGACACCGCCGCCAAACTCGCCAAGAAGGTCAACTTCGAGGTGGAAGGCGAAGAGACCGAACTGGATCGCACACTGTTGGAGGCGCTCAGCGACCCGCTGACACACCTAATTCGAAACGCCATCGATCACGGCATCGAACCGCCTGACGAGCGACGCCAAAACGGCAAGCCCGAAACAGGCACTATCAAACTCAGCGCGTACCAATCCGAAGGGCGCATCTATATCGAGGTGCGCGACGACGGACGCGGAATCAACACCGAGCGCGTGCGCGAGAAAGCCATCCAGCTCGGCTGGATTACTGAGAATGACCACCCCTCCGAAGAGACTCTCTTCGAGTTCCTGTTCCAGCCGGGCTTCTCAACGGCGCAGCAGGTGAGCGACCTATCGGGGCGGGGCGTCGGGATGGATGTCGTCAAGCGCAATGTGGAGAGCCTCGGCGGCAGCATCAGCGTGCAGTCCAAGCCAAGCGAGGGCACACGCTTCCTACTGCGCGTGCCGCTCACGCTCGCGATTATGGACGGACTGGGACTGACCGTCGCCGACGAGCATTACATCGTGCCGCTGACCGCCGTCGTGGAAGCGTTCCAGTACGAGAGCCTGCAGCATACCGCACTGTTCGACCAGTACGAAATGGTCAATGTGCGCGGTGAGTTTATCCCGCTGGTACGCCTGCGCCAGTTCGTCGGACTGCCCGAAACCGACCACGACGGGCTCATCGTCGTGCTGGAGCAGGAGGGCGAACAAATCGCGCTGCTCATCGACGGCATCGCGGGGCAGCAGCAGGTGGTGCTGAAGAGCCTGGAGGAGAACTTCGTCCGCGTGCACGGGTTCGCGGGCGCAACGATTTTGGGCGATGGGCGCGTCGCGCTGATTCTGGATGTGTCCGACCTCATCCGACGCGGACGCCAATCCGCCGAACGGTACGCCGCCGTCGCCTAAACACACGAAGGAGGACTGTGCTATGGCAACAATCACTCAGCCAACCGAAACGACGACCGCTACAGAGATGAACACCGACAAGTACCTGGTGTTCCAAATCGGCAACGAGACCTACGGCGTGCCGCTGCTGCAGGTGCAAGAGATTCGCACCTATACGCCTGCCACGCGCGTGCCGAACGCCCCCGACTATGTGCTGGGCGTGATTAACCTGCGCGGCAATATCATCGCCGTGATTGACGCCCGCACGCGCTTTGGACTGCCGCCCCTGCCCGAAGACGAGTCCACCGTCGTGGTGGTCGCGCAAGTCAGCGACAAAATCTTCGGGCTGCGCCTCGACTCGGTCTCCGATGTGATGGACATTCCGCTCGAACAGGTGCAGCCGACGCCGCCAATTGCCTCCGAAGCCACCCAGCGGTTCCTCAGCGGCGTGGTGCAGGTCGGCGAGCGCGTCGTGATCTTGCTGAACCTGCGCGAAATCTTCGACATCGACGCGCTAAGCAGCATCGCCGCCTAAAAATCGCGCCGAATCGGGTATCTTATGCTGTCGGGGAGGTTCCCCTATTGTGGAACCTCTCCGCTGTATTGCCGTCGAACGACTACGGAGAGTGACGATGACAGGGAAGCGATTACTCGGTTTGGCGATTGCGACGATTGCGGTCGCAGTGTTGGTGAGCGCGTGCGGCGGCGGCGGGGGTACAAGCGGCGGAACCAGCCCGACCGTCGCAGTTGCTGTGCAGGGCGCAGCGTGGGTTGCCTATCAAGACGGCGCGAACGGTACTTGGCAAACGCTTGCGCCATCAGGCGGCTTCAGCGGCAGCGTCCCGTCCACTGCCCCCGACGGGCGCTATACGCTCGCGTTTGTGTGTCCCGGACAGAAGCCGACCGTGCATGTGGTGCATGCGACCCGCCAAGAGTTGCCCAGCGTCAACTTCACCTGCGGCGGCGCGACGCCTGCGACCATCACGGTGGAGGGTAGTGTTGCGGGCTTGAACGGCGGCGCTGCACTGGTGTCCATCGGCGAGGCGACAACCACAACCTCTGGAGCATACACTCTGCAAGTCGCTCCAGGCGTGTATGATGTGATTGCCGTGCGCTATACAGGGAGCGCGCCCAACCGCGTCTGGCTGCAGCGTAACCGCTCGTTCAGCAACAATACGACCTACCCCATCAACTTCGCGCAGTCGGACGGCACGGTCGTGCGCGTGTTCGATGTTGAAAGCGGCGCACTCACCGTGTCGGGATTAGACGCGCTGGCAAACGAAACCGCCACCGTGCGCGTGCTGCTGCAGTCGGGCAACCGCAGCAGCGTCGTTGGTCTCGGTTCCGCACTGAACGAGTTGACGCCGACTGCTTATCCCCGCTTCCCGACGGGCGTGCTGAGCGCGGCAGAGCAGTTCCGCGTAATTGTGGACACCACCGAGCAACGCGGGGTGGCGCAAGTCACCTCCACCCTGCCCAGCAGCCTCACGCTCCCGCCCCCGTATGGGAACCCCACACTCAGCGTTAACAGCACAGGTGCCATCCAGTTCACTGCGCAGGACTTCTCCTACGGCGAGGCGCCCGCGATTGGCTACCAACTGAGCGCGTCGGCAAGCAGCGGGGCGCGGTACGAATACTTCATCACGGCAGGGTGGCTGGGCAACACAGACGCCTACACAACGCCCGTGCTGGAAACGCTCGCAGGCTGGAACACTGCGTGGAACCTGCAGCGCGGCGAGGCAGCGGATGTCGCCCTGCGCGTATATGTCTCGCCCAGCGGCGCGACGCTCCAAGCCGTGTGGAGCTACCTGCAGGGCAATCCTGCCCCATCGGGGTTCATCCTGCGCTACGCTACCCGCCGACAGACACTGAACCCCTGAACGCGCGTCGGCGATAGGGTATAATTCATCTGTCGGGCCTGTAGCTCAGCGGCAGAGCAGGCGGCTCATAACCGCTTGGTCGCAGGTTCGAATCCTGCCGGGCCCACCAGCAAAACCTAAAGCAGGAGTTTGCGTTTCCACGCAGTACCCACAAGAAAGGGCGCGTGCATGAGCAACGAGAACGCTCTGGAGCTGAAACGGCATGAGCTGGCTGCGTCGCCGCTGTTCAACCTGACCTTCATGCCGAGCATGCTGCTGTTGCCCGATAGCCTGCGTATCTATCGAGCGACAGACGCGGCGACGCGCATTCTGGGCTACTCGCACGACGAACTCCAAGAGCGGACGCTCTACGACCTGCTGGTCGAGCCGCGCGAGCGGGTAGACGCCGCGCTGCAGCGGGCGCGCACGCAGCCGCCCTTCGTGCTGACCGCGCGCCGCCCCAACCGCGAAGAGCGCATTATCGAGGGGATTGTGCATCCGCTCGACGAGTACGACCTGCTGCACTTCAGTTTCGCTGACCTGACCGATTTGCACCTGCCCCGCCGCGCCTTGCGCGAAACCTCGGCAATCCCACCCCGACATACGGGCTACGCCTACTTGCGGGAGCTGGTGTGCGCCATTTCTCGAACCTTCGATGGCGCGCACACCTACATCGGACGCCTGGTGGAAGCCCAGCGCGTTCAGGGTATCGTTTACGCCTTCAACGGCGAGCCACAAGAGCCTTTTGAGTACCTCCTACCGAATACCCCTTGCGAAAATGTGGTCGCCAGTGGGTTTTGCGCGTTTCCCTCTGGAGTGCAGGAACTCTTTCCGAAGGATGAGGCACTTCGGGCTTTGGGTGCTGAAAGCTACTTCGGTACCCCGCTGCGCGACCCGCTGGGGCGCGTCATCGGCATTGCTTGGATCGTCCACACCAAGCCCATCACACCGAGCGACGCCGTGCAGGAAATCTTCCAGCTGTTCACCACACGCGCCGCGCACGAACTGCTGCGCGAGCAGACCGAAGCGGAGACCGAGCAACTGCGCGCCCAACTCCTGCAGGTACAGAAAATGGAGAGCATCGGGCGCATGGCGGGCGGGCTGGCGCACGATTTCAACAACCTGCTGACCGCCGTGCTGGGCTACATCGAACTCGCGCAGGGCGCGCTGCCCCCCAATAACTCCGCACAGGGCTTCCTCAACAACGCCATCACCGCCGTCGAAAAAGCCGCGGGCGTCACCCGTCAACTCATGACGCTCGCGCGCCAGCAACCTATGCAACGCCGCGCCGTGAATCTGAACGAAATCGTGAATGAAGCCGTGCGCATCGCCCAAACTTGGATGCCCGCTTCCATCCAGATTCAGACCTACCTCAGCGAAGCGCTCTGGCGCACGGAGGCAGACCCGTCCCAACTGATGCAGGTGCTGCAAAACCTGCTGCTCAATGCCCGCGACGCCATCCCCGAAACGGGCGGAACTATCACCATCGAGACGCAGAACACCACACTGGACGCCGAATACGCCCGCACCCACTACCAGGTCGTGCCTGGCGAGTATGTGATGCTGATGGTCTCTGACACGGGCGTCGGGATGAAGCCGTTTGTGCGCGAGCGCATCTTCGAACCGTTTTTCACCACCAAGCCGCGCGGACAAGGCACGGGACTGGGGCTGTCAATCGTGTATAGCGTCGTGAACCAGCTGGGCGGGCACATCTGGGTCTACACCGAAGAGGGCAAAGGCACAACCTTCAAGATTTACCTGCCGCGCGCCTACGAGCACGCGGGCGCGCTCCGTGAAACGCGCACGACGCCCGCCGAACTCCCGCGCGGGCAAGAGCGACTGCTGGTGGTGGAAGATGAGCCGGGCGTGCTGGAGGTCGCCGCCGAAGCGCTCCGCTTGCAAGGCTACACCGTGCTGACCGCCCAATCGCCCGCTGAAGCGCTCCAGCTGGCGCAGAGCTACCCCGAACCCCTCCATCTGCTCATTACCGATGTGGTGATGCCCATCATGAGCGGACGCGAGCTGGCAGAGTACCTGATTCGCCTGCACCCGCAGCTGCGCGTGCTGTATGTGTCAGGCTACACCGAGAACACCATCGTCCATCACGGCGTGCTGGAGACAGGCGTCCACTTCCTGCCGAAGCCCTACACCCCCGCGCAACTGATCCAGAAGGTGCGCGAGGTGCTGGACAGCGACTGAGGCGGTATACTTAGGCGCGAAATGCGTATCGTCGTTGGCGTGGACGGAGCGGGCGCGTATGAAAACGCGCTGGCATGGGTACAGTCGCTGCAGTTTGGGCAGCCCGAAGTGATTCTGGCGTCAGTCGTGGAGCCGCCGCGCCCGCCTGTGGTGGGCGTCGTCGCCCCCTTCTCGGAAGAGGCGTACCTGCAGGCGATGCAGGCACAAACCGAAGCCCTGCAGACGCGCCTCGCCGCCGTTCAGCAGCAGTTGCACGCGCAGGGCATCGCCGCCGAAACCGCCCTACTGCACGGGCAGGCAAGCGCGAAGCTACTGGAGCTGGCGGACGAGCGGGACGCCGACCTAATCGCGCTGGGCGCGACCCGCAAGGGCGCACTGCAAGCGTTGCTGGTCGGTAGCGTCGCACGCGCCGCGCTGACTCACGCCCGCCAAAGCCTGCTCATCGCCCACACCCCGCCGCCTGCCGATAAACCGCTGCACGCCGTGCTGGCGACCGACCACTCGGAGTATAACGCCCGCTGTATTGAACGCCTCGTGCAATTCGCGCCGCAGGGCATCCGCCGTATCGCGATCACAACCGCCTTCGATCTGGACGAGGAGACGCTGCAGGCGCTCACCCGCTCCGCACCCGCCGTGCAAGAGTCGGGGGTGGAGTGGATCGTCGAGCATCTGCACGAGCGCAATCGCCAGGTGTGCGAGCGACTGCGCCCGCTAAACGCTGCATGCGAGTCGGTCGTCGTGGAAGGCTTGCCCATCCCTGCCATCCGCGAGGCGATGCGCGAGACCGAGTCGCAGCTCTTGATTCTGGGCGCGAAGGGACACTCCCTGTTGGAACGCCTCTCGCTGGGCAGTGTCTCGTACCACTTCGCGATTGGCGAGGCGGTGAACCTACTGCTGCTCCGCGTCCCTGAATAGCCATGCAGACACGCAAACGGCTGGTCGGCGTGATTGGCAGCTCGGTGGGCGCGCCCGAACAGCTAGCGCAGGCGCGCGCGGTTGGGCGGTTGATTGCCGAACGCGGCGCGGTGCTGTTGTGCGGCGGGATGACAGGCGTGATGACCGCCGCCGCGCAAGGCGCACGGGAGGCTGGCGGGCTGACCATCGGCATCTTGCCTGGCGCAAACGCCGTCGAATCGCCCCCCAACGAGTTCATCGATATCCCGCTGTTCACGGGGCTGCGCGAGGCGCGCAACTACCTCATCGCCTGCGCCAGCGAGGGGCTAATCGCCATCGGCGGCGGCTACGGCACGCTCTCTGAAATCGCGCTGGGACTAAGGCTCGGCAAGCCCGTCGTGCTGCTCAACAGCTGGCAGTTCGCGATGGCGGGCGAACCGCTTGAAGTGCCCACTGCCCATACGCCCGAAGAGGCTGTTGAAACGCTCTGGCGACTGCTGGGTTAGTCAAACAACCCCGGCTGCCGCTCCGCCTGAATGATTGCCTGTGGCTTAGCGAACTGCGCGTCGAAGTCTGGGAACAGCGGCTCTAACCGCGCGGCGAATTTATACAGCTTGTCCACATAATGCTCGCGGTCTTCGTCGTCGGCGTACTCCTCCAGCAAGCCGAGACTACCGTCGCGCTTGCGGTAGACCATGATGTAGTCGCCAATCTGGAAGCGTTTCGCCAGCGGGTACAGCGGGTGGGTGTCCTGCTTGCTCTTTTGGGTGACGCGCTCGCGCCGACACAGCTGCTCGATGTCCACCTCGCCGTTGAGAATCGCCCGCGCCAGCCGACGGTACTCCGCGACCACGCGCTCTGGCTCGCCGTTCAGCAGCCACTGAGTCGCGCTGTTCAGGAACTCGCGCCCGAACTTTTCGTCCGCGCGGGAACGCAGCGACGCGCCCTTGAAGGTCAGCTTGCCGTCGTAGCCCTGCAGCACATAGTTTTTGGTCTTCAGCGACAGCATCGCCTTGTAGCGTCCGTCGTAGGCAAGGCGGATACCTTCGGGCAGCACCGCGCCCACCCGCTCCACGAACGCAATTTCATCCGCTTCCGTCTGCACTTCGGGCGGCGGCTGGAAGTAGACGCCATCGGTGTCGATCTCCACCACCAACCCGCCCTGACGCTCAATCTCGGCGGCGATTTGCTTGACCAACTCTTGCCCTGTCAGCGTCACCTGCTCGGCGGCATCGTAATCGTTGAAGTGGAACGGACCACCTAAGTAACCGTAATACGAGTTTATGAGTATTTTGAAGGAGTTCTGCAACCCGTCCCAGTACGCCGATTCTGCGCCCTGCGTCTGCTTCGCGCGCGCTTTGGCATCCAAGCGCAGGCGGCGCAGTCGCTCCAGCGTCGGCAGAAACACATTCAGGTGGTCGGCGCGGGGCTTGATGCCGTAGCGCAGCATCACGCTGGGGTACAGGCTCTCCACATCCGCTTTGACGATGCGCGGGATTAGCCCCACCTGGCGCACTTCGGTGTAGCCGCCAGGGTACTCGCGTGCCCCCTGTGGGGCTGGCACCGCATACCCCTCGGCAAGGTACGCCCGCAAGAACATCAGGTTCGCCTTCTCGCCCGTGCCGATCGTGGCGAGGTTCTGCAGGGTGTCGGGCAGCATCTGGCACTGGTAGAACTCGGTGGGCAGCGTGAGGTCGGCGAGGCGGCGCGTCTCATGCACATCTTGCAAGCAGTAGCGGCGCACGGTTTCGGGGTCAGTGCGCCACAGGTCGGGAATCTGCTCACGCTCCAAGTAGATGCGGTCGGGCGCGGCGATGCCCAACTGCTGCGTGGCTTCCTTGAGACCGTAGCTCTCCAAGTCGCCGCGCCCGATGTCGAAGCGTTGCACGCTCAGGTAGGTGTCGATCAGGTGGCGTCCGTGAACAAAAGCGGGTGTGAAGGTGCGGCTGTTCGCGCCGATGATGCACTGGCGCGGCGACCCGAAGCGCAACTCCGACCCGTCGCGCCCCAATCGCAGCGGCACGCCCACCGCCTTCGCACGCGCCGCCAAATACGGCACATCGAACCCGAACAGGTTGTGCCCCTCAATGACATCGGGGTCTAACGCCTGAATGCGCTCGATCAGTTGCTCCAGTATCTGCTTCTCGTCGCCGTCCAGCACCGCTTCGTAGCCACGGGTGTCGCTAAGGGCAATCATTAGGATCTGCGCACCATGTTGGTCGGGCGTCAGCGTGGTGGTCTCGATGTCCAGTTGCACGCGGTGCAGGTCGGCGAAGGTCATCCCCTTGAACAGCGTCTTGCCCGACTGCATGAGGTACTGCCGCGCGAACGAGCCGTAGGCGATGATTTCGCGATGCGCATCCCGCAGGGCGCGGCGCAGGTTTTCGAACACCTCGCGCCCGTCGCACACCGCGAGGTATTTCAGCATTCGCCGCCCTTGCAGTTCGCCTTTAAGTTCCTGCCAGTGGACGCTGTCCATCTCCATTCGCATGTCGCTCAGCAGCCATGGGCGGAACGGCTCTTCCACCGTGCGCAGTTGTCCCCCCTCGCGAATGAATAGGCGAATGCGGGAGTCGATAGGCTCCACGGCGACGATGTACGGTGTAGGGTCTTTGCCGAACAGCACAGGGTCGTACTCCAGCGCAGGCGTCGCTGGGGGGGTCGGCTCCGTCGCAGGCTCATCCAAAAGCGGCAGCGCCAGCTGCTCGTACATACCCCCAAAGTATACCCGCCTGCGGTATACTTTCCCGCGCATGGCGTGGCTCTACCTGCTGATTGCGGGCTTGCTGGAGGTTGTGTGGGCGACGGCGTTGAAGTTCTCGGACGGCTTCTCGCGCATCTTGCCGACGGTCGTCGCCCTCACAACCGCGTGGGCGAGTTTCTGGTTCCTGTCGCTGGCGATTCGCAAGATTCCCATCGGCACGGCGTATGCGGTGTGGGTCGGTATCGGCGCGGTAGGCGTGGCGATTGTGGGCATGCTATGGTTCCGCGAGTCGCGCGATTTCTGGCGGCTCTTTTTTATTGGGCTGATTGTGGCGGGCGTGGTGGGCTTGAAGTTGGTCTCACGCGATGAGGGACTCTGAGTCGCAGCAGGCAGGCTACAGTTGGGCGCGGGCATCGGCAGTGATGATGACCGCCATCCTCGCCAGCCGTCTGCTGGGCATGCTGCGCGACACGGTGATTGCCTTCCGCTTCGGGCAGAACGAACTCACGGACGCCTACCGCGCGGCGTTCCAGTTGCCTGACTTGCTGTTTTTCATGGCAGCGGGCGGCGCGCTCTCGTCGTCGCTGATGCCCATCTTCTCGCGCTACTGGGAGACAGGGCAGCGCGAGGAGGCGTGGCGCGTGTTCTCCATCGTCGCCACCGTGATGGTCAGCCTCACGACCGCGCTGGTGCTGGCGCTGGAGATTCTCGCGCCGCTGGCGGTCGCGCTGATGTTTCCAGGCTTCGACGCTGAACGGCTCGCGCTCACCACGCAGATGACGCGCATCGTGCTGCCCGCGCAGATTTGCTTCCTGCTGGGCGGGCTGACGATGGCGACGCTGTACGCCCGCAAGCATTTCCTTGCGCCTGCGCTGGGTCCGAACATCTACAACATCGGCATCATCTTCGGTGGGTTGGTGCTGGCGCTGTGGCTGGGCGTGTCGGGCTTGGCGTGGGGCGCGCTCGCGGGGGCGTTCGTGGGCAGTGTGCTGTTGCCGCTGGCGGTGATGCGGCGGCTGGGCAGCGCGTTTCGGCTGGAGTTCAACCTGCGCCACGAGGGCGCGCGCGAGGTGTTCCGCCTGATGCTGCCCGTGATGTTCGGGCTATCGCTGCCAGGCATCTATATGCTCATTCTGCGCGTGTTCGCCTCGTGGCTGCCCGCGGGCGCGATTTCCGCGCTGGACAACGCGAACCGCCAGATGCAAGCCCCGCTGGGGATTGTCGGTCAGGGGATTGCGCTGGCAATCTTCCCCGCGCTCACGACGCTGGCGGCGCGGGAGGAGTGGGGCGCGCTGCGCGAGACGCTGCGACGCGGGCTGCGACTCGTGTGGTTCCTCACTGCGCCTGCGACGGTTCTCTTGCTCGTGCTGGCGGAGGACATCAGCCGCATCTTGCTCCAGTACGGCAAGTTCACGCCAACGGACACGCAGTTGGTGGCGAGTGCGCTGCGGGCGTTCGCGCTGGGGCTGTTCGCGTGGTCGGGTCAGGCGTTGATTGCGCGGGGCTTTTTCGCGCTACGCGACTCGCTGACGCCCGTGCTGGTCGGCTCGGCGGTGACAGTCGTGTTCGTGCCGCTGTGCGTGCTGCTGATGCGCCTGCAGGGGCATGTGGGGCTGGCGCTGTCGACTTCCATCGCCGCCACGCTGCAGATGATGTGGATGGCGCGGCTCCTGAATCGGCGCATTCCCCGCGATACGCAGCCCCGCAGCGAACCGCTCGCACGGTTTCTCGTGGCGACGGGCATCGCCGTCGCGCTGATGGGACTTGTCGCGTTCGCCCTGCACGCAGGGCTACACGCCCTACTGCCCGACTTTCAGGTGAACCTGCGCGCGCTGATGATCGCGCTGCTCGTTGCCCTGCTCTCGATGTGGGTCTACCTGCTTGTCTGCAAGCGATTGGGCGTGCAGGAGGTGGACTATGTGTGGCGTGTGGTCAAGCGCAGTTAGTCGCCCGACATAACAGGTAGCCCCTCCCGACGCCACGCGATTATCCCGCCCTCCATGTTGTAGGTGTTCTCGTAGCCGCGCTGTGCCGCAATCCGCTGGGCAATCCCGCTGCGGCTCCCGCTTCGGCACACGAAGTAGATGGTCTTGTCCTTCGGCAGCTCGTTGACCCACTTCTCTATCGAGTCCAGCGGCTTGTTCACCGCTTGCTCGATGCGCTCCTGCCTGAACTCTGCGGGTGTGCGCACATCGATAATCAGCACTTTCTCGTCGGCGCGTCGTTCGTAGACCTCGCGCGGCGATACGGTAGTTTTTTTCGCCGTGTCCTGCTTTTCGTCGCAGCCCGAAAACGCCAATAGCTGGCAATCAGTGCGCTAATCGTCGCCCATCGCATACGCGGATACCTCCAACGGGATTAGAGGCGCGTTCGTGTCCGAAGGATTCACGCTCCAGGTATACTTTTGCAGAGGTACACTGCCCGCGATGATACGGCTCATTGAGGCAAGGCGCTACAAATGCTTGAAATACATTCGCCAGCCACTGGCGCCATTCCAGATACTGGTCGGACCGAACGCCAGCGGAAAGACCTCTCTGCTGGATATCGTCGCCTTTGTGCAAGATCTTGTGGGAGAGGGCGCGGAAGCAGCTGTGCGCAAGCGGGCGCGTTCCTTGCGCGAGTTAGTCTGGCAGCAGGAAGGCGATTCCTTCGAACTCGCGCTGGAGTTGACGCTGCCTGATACTTTGACCGATTCACAAGTTCACGCGGCTCGCTACGAGGTGCGTGTCGGGTTGGACTCCCATGGGGCTGTAGCCCTATTGGGGGAAAACCTTTGGCTGTTGAGCACATCCGAGAAAGATTTGAACACTGTCCAGCCAGCTTTGTTCCCTTCCGAGCGTGCAGATGAGAAACCTGTCTTACGCGAAAGTGGCAAGCGCAAACCTCAGGGTTGGCAGAAGGTGATGGGGCGCAGCGAAGACGGGCGTATCTACATCCGCTCGGAAACAACGGGATGGAACTTTCAGTTGCGCCTGATGCCTGCACGCTCTGGACTGACCGCTATTCCCGAAGAGAAAGAACGCTTTGGAATAAGCCTCTGGGTGCGCGACTTCCTACTGCAGGGGGTTCAGAGCCTTGCCCTCAACAGCCTTCACATGCGCCGTCCGTGCCCCCCTGATGTAGGGCTTGAATATCTGCCCGACGGTTCGAACCTGCCGAAGGTCGTCAGACACTTCCGCGAAGCGTCTCCCCAGCAGTTCCGACGCTGGATTGCGCACCTCCAAACGGTTCTGTCAGACTTGGAAGACCTCTGGGTCAAGGAGCGCGAGGAAGATCGCTACCTCTACCTCGTGGCGACCTTTCGTGGTGGCTTGCAAGTGCCTTCGTGGCTACTCTCTGACGGTACATTACGGCTAATTGCGCTTACACTCATCGCTTACCTATCGGCGTCTGGGGATAATCTTGGTGCGAGCGGCACATACCTTATTGAGGAGCCTGAAAACGGCATCCATCCCAAGGCACTCGAGGCGGTTTATCAATCGCTCTCGTCGGCTTACGGAAGCCAGATCCTCTGCACGACGCATTCAGCGTTGCTGCTTAACTTGGCAGAGCCTGCGCAACTGCTCTGCTTCGCACGCACACAGAGCGGCGCAACAGACATCGTGCGCGGCGATCATCATCCATTGCTCAAGGATTACAAAAAAGAAGTCCCGCTTGGAACCTTGCTCGCGAGCGGAGTGCTGGGATGAAAGACCTCGTGGTGGTCGTGCCCGACAGCAACACTGAACAAACGCTTTACGGATTGCTGGAGCGCCACAAGGCACTGCAAATTCGACGCATCGAGTACAGGATACTTGTTCATCCTGAACGCGACCCGGGTGTCCTACAGCGAGGTGCATCCCTACTCGCCGAGATTGACGCTCTGAACGCATTCCGTTATGCTCTTCTAATCTTCGATCGCGAAGGATGCGGAAGGGAAATGCTCACCTCTTCCGAGCTGGAGCAACAGGTACAACAACAGCTCGACGCGAGCGGATGGCAAGGACGCTCTGCAGTGGTTGTAATCGACCCCGAGCTTGAGAGTTGGGTCTTCGCTACTTCCCCTCATGTGGTCGATGTGTTCGCTGGGGGCGACGCCGAAGTGTTTCAAAGAGTCGTCGAAAGCTTTCCCAAGACGCCTCTCGGAAAGCCTCAGAAGCCAATGGAAGCCGTAAAGAAACTACTTCGCCAGAAAGCAATCGTCCGTGCGTCGGCACTCTACAAAGAGTTAGCCAGTAGGGTTAGTTTGAAAGGATGCATAGACCCTGCCTTCCAAAGGCTCTGCGCGATTTTGCGCAGCTGGTTTCCTCAAGACTAACGCCCATACCACCGCTCCACGAACGCCTGGTAGTCCTGCTTATTCTGTAGGATGGGCTGCCACCATTCGGGGTGGTTGGCGTACCACAGCACGGTCTCGCGCAAGGCGGTCTCGAAGTCGGCTTCGGGACGCCAGCCCAGCGCGCGGAGTTTGGAGTCGTCCAGTGCGTAGCGGCGGTCGTGCGCGGGACGGTCTTTCACAAACTGAATCAGGCTCTCAGGTTTGCCCAGCGTGTGCAAGATTAGGCGCGAAACTTCTATATTGGCGCGTTCGTTGCCCCCTGCGATATTGTACGCCTCGCCGACCTGCCCGCGATGCAGCACGGCGTCAATCGCCTGCACATGGTCGCCCACATAGAGCCAGTCGCGTCGCTGCTGCCCGTCGCCGTACAGCGGCAACGGCTGGTCGTGCAGCGCGCGCACGGTGAAAAACGGGATGAGCTTTTCGGGGTACTGGCGCGGTCCGAAGGTGTTGCTGGGGCGCACAATCAGCACGGGCAGCCCGTAGGTGCGGGCATATGCCTGCGCAAGCAGGTCTGCCCCGGCTTTGCTCGCGGCGTAGGGGCTGCTGGGTCTTAGCGGCGACTCTTCCGTGAATGCGCCCTGTTCAATCGCGCCGTACACCTCGTCGGTGCTGACATGCACAAACCGCTCGACGCCCACCTGCCGCGCCGTCTCCAACATGACGAAAGTGCCGTACACATCGGTCGTGATGAAGGCGTCGGGATCCAAGATGGAGCGGTCTACATGGGTTTCGGCGGCGAAGTGGACGACATCGTGCGCGCCCTGCATCGCCTCGCGTACAGTCTGCTTGTCGCGCACATCGCCGTGAATGAAGGTGAAGCGCGGGTCGCCCTCCACCGCCGCGAGGTTCTCGCGCCTACCCGCGTAGGTCAGCGCATCCAGCACGCGCACTTCGTAGTCGGGGTACTGCGACAGGAGGTACTCGGTGAAGTGGCTGCCGATGAACCCCGCGCCGCCCGTAATTAACACCGTTTTGCGCATGCGAATAGGATACCCCGCCCTCGCGCACAGGTATTTGGCACGAAAGTTGCTGTAAATGGGGTGGGTGGAGAGCAAAGCCTGCCCTCATAAGGAGGTTGTGACCATATCTTATGAGGCAAGCGAGCCGAAGGCGTTCCCCCTTCGGCTCGCTTATGTTGTTTAGGATTAGCATCCGTCGCCGAAGTTGAATAGCACCTCCAACAGGTCAGCATCGTCCACCGTGCCGTCGCGGTTCACATCGGCGGGGTTCGCCCCTGTCGCGCCAAAGTTGAACAGCACGGTCAGCAGGTCGGCGTCGTCCACGCAGCCGTTGCCGTCTACATCGGCAGGGCTGGGCAAGCGCCATGCGGCAATCCCCTGACTGGCAAACGAGGTGTAGATGGTGCGGTTGTCAGAGTCCACAGCAAGATCGCCATCTGCGATGATGTGCCGACCGAATCGGAACAGGCGGCGGTACTGGTCTTCTGCGTCGTTCAAATAGTCCCACAAGATAAGGCTGTCCTCGTAGCGAATTGCCACAACCTTCGCGCCGTCGTGCGTGAGGGTTGCGGTCTCCCAAGTTTCGCCGTGTTGACCAAGCACGGTGTCTGTGTCAAGGTCAACGACATAGGTAAGGTTGCTTCCCTCCACCACAAGCAGCTTTGTGCCGTCGACGGAGTATTGCACGCGCAGGGTAATATCTTGGGTCTCGCGCGTGCGGAGAAGGTCGCCTGTGGCAGCGTCGTAGAAGTAAACACCCTGCATGCGCCCGCCCACAACGAGCGTTTGTCCATCGGGTGAGAAGTCGAGGGTGGTCGGTGCGAACCGTTCCTCGCCTCCCTGAAGGGTCGCTATCAGGTTCCCTGAAGGAACCTCGTACACTGAGATACCCTCGCGCACATGCGCGATTGCCGCGCGCTGCCCATCGGGTGCAAGCGCGACCGCCATATTACCCGTATCGCTCGTGGCGTGCGTGAACAGCCGAGTTGGGCTGAGCGGGTTGCTCACATCCCACACGGCGAACTCATCGATGGAGCAGCTCGCAAGGTACTGCCCTGACGCCGAGAGCGCGATATCGCGCACCTGGCTGGTGAAAGCATTCCAGCGGGTAATCAGCTGCCCGGTTGCCTTGTCGTAGAGGTAGAGATTGCCCTCGTAATCGCCCGCAGCGAGAATCGAACCGCTCCGCGCCACCGCGAGGCACATCGGACGGGTCAACTCCCCGCGAAAGGTGCGCAACAGCGTTCCCGTCGGACTCCAGACCTGCACTGCCGCGAGATTATCGCTCCCGAAAACTCTGGGCGGGAAGTTCGAGCCGTAGGGTAGGAAGTAGCTTCCAGAGACCAGCACGCTGCCGTTCGCGGCGATGCTTACCGCGCGCACGCTGGTCAGCGCAGCGAACTGCCCTAATCGCTGTCCAGTGTTTAGGTTATGGCGGTAGATAGAGGCATCCGTCGAGCCGATGTAGACCTCTGGGCTGGTGGGCGAGAAGGCGATTCCCGTCACGCCGCCGAAGTAGGGCGCGTACCAACCGATGCTGTTCGTGGCGAGGTTGTAGCCCAAGGCGCGGCTTTCGGCATCCACGGCGCCGACCACCAGCCACTCCCCCGACGGCGACACGCCCAGCCGATTGACACCCGCATACAGCACGCGCACGATGCCCATGTACGCGCCCGCAATCGTCCACATCCGCAGGTAGCCGAGTGTGTCGCCTGTGATTACGCGCGTGCTGTCGGCGGTGAAGGCTACCGACAGCGGCGCAAATGCCTGGTAGACAGTCGTCAGTAGCGCGCCGTCGGCAACGCGCCAAAGGCGCACAGCACGGTCGCGTGAGACAGTGGCAATATACTGTCCGTTGGACGCCAGCGCTGCTGCCACGATGGGCGACGGACTCACCATCCGCCGCATGCGCTGCCAAGTCGCGGTATCCCACAGGTCAATCACGCCGTCGCCAGACACAAGGTCGCCGTTATCGGCAATCATCAGCAGGTTGCCTCGCTGCGCGACTGCTACAATCGGTAGGTATCGCCCTGTGGAGAGCGTGCGCTCGATACCGCCTGTATCCAAGTTCATCCAGCCGACCTGCCCATACCCCAGCGCAACCGCTGCGTGCGTGCCCGTTGCATTTGTGCTGAGGTGAAGCGGTTGGAGCGTCGGCGCAATCCAGCGCGGCAACACCTCTTGCACGCGCGGCTGCGCCTTCCCCGTACACACAAGGCACATCAGTAGACCTGTATGAAGTAGCACCAGTGCGGTACTCGCTCTCTTTCGCCACATCGTACTACGAAACCTCCACCCCCAGTTAGACGCCACGCTCCTCCTCGCGTGGCGACTTTTTGTGAAACACGCAGCGTGCCGAACGGTCTAATGATTGGGCTTTGGAGGCGTTGCCATGAAAGCGAGGGTTGTGATTATAGCGTGGCTTTGTGCAGGCGTTGTCTATACGCACGCGCAGACCCTAACTTGGGTCTCCACCGTGCCTGACACGCTGGTCTATGCGATGAATTCGAACGCAACCGTGCTGGTGGGCTACTCTACCTCTCAGTGGACATATGCGTTTCGCTGGACACGCGCGACGGGAGAGCAGCAGCTGCCTGTGCCGCCGGGTACCCTCGCTGTGATGGCGCGGGGCGTTTCGGAAGACGGTACAATGATTGCGGGTTCGTATGTCCTCTCAGGCGGTCAGGGATGGAAACCGATTGTTTGGCGCGTGCAAGGTAGCACCATCACTTATCACCTGCTCCCCACTCTACCCGATGTTCCACCCAGCGAATCCTACTTGGTGCAAGGCATTTCTGGAGACGGTCGTCTGGTTGTTGCTCACATCGGTACCCCTTACGGTGCTTGCTATTGGCTCGATGGGCAGGTCTACCGCCTGCCTGCCGCAGCTGGGGATGCGCGAGGGGTCACCCGAACAGGCATCGTTTTCGGAAGCAGCTACCGCTGGACTCTGGAGCGCGGGATTGAACGGCTGCCCGTCGCGCCAGGCTGGATCACCCAGTGTCTCTCTTCTGACGGGCGGTACGGTTCTGGCATTGCTTCGAACAATCAGATTATGTACTTTGACCCCTGCGGCGGCGTCTCGCTGGGCAGCGCGCCTGGAGGCGGCTTCGGCTCAGGTACAGCCATCTCCGACGACGGGCGCATCGTGGTCGGCTACCAGCGCAATGTCGGCGCTATCCGCTGGCGACGCGAGAACGGCTTTCTGGACGGCATCGAAATTCTGAACAATGTGTTCGCGCCGTATCTGGGCGGCGCGTATCTCATTTCGGCGAACGCGATTTCCGCCGACGGACGCTACATCGCAGGTCAAGGTGCGATTTCGGGACAGCGGCGCGCCTATCTCTTGGACACCAACGGACGCTAAGGAGGCAAACGATGCGAGGAATCGCTTTCGGCATGGGACTGGTTTCAGCACTTATGCTTGCGTTCGGGCAGCGGTTGACAATCTTGCCCATCCCTGACGGCTACCATTCGCCGAACCCGCGCTATATCTCGCGGGACGGTACGGTGGTGGTCGGCTCGGTTCGCGACCGCTACAACGAGTACGCGGTCTACTGGCACAACGGGCAGATGGCGTTCGTGCCGAACTTTGTGTCGGGCAGCGTCGCGTCGGCAGCGAAAACAGTCGGCGGTGTGAGCGCGGACGGCTCGGTGATCGCTGTGATTGGCGACCCATTTGGCTACCTGTGGAACCGCCTCACGGGGCAGTTCACGGAGCTGTACCCGCGCAATCGGAGCCGTCAGCCGCAGCCGCGCTCTATCAGCGCAGACGGGCGCACAGTGGTCGGTTCCATCATCGGCAACTTGGCGTCGCCTGTGTTCCGCTGGAAGGCGGATGAGGGATTGGATATTCATCGCCACTTCGGTTTCAGTGGGATTGTTTCGGCGGATGGCGAGACGATTTACGGGGGGGTGGAGGCGTCCCCTGCCCGCGCGACTGACCTGTGCGGGTTCGAGACACTGGTGGAGTTAGGCGCACCCCTTGGCACGATACCTGTGGATGTCTCTGACGACGACGAGTATCTGCTGTTGCGCCTGCAGGGAGGGTCAGTCGCCTACTTATGGCAAGCGTCTACGCGCACGACCTACGAGATTCGCACGCCTACTAACGATTTCCTCTTCCCCACGGCTGTCGCCCAGGACGGTACGACTTACGGGTACTACTGGATAGGGAGCAGCGGTATTCCCAGAGGCTATCGTTGGCACTTCAGTACAGGGCTGCAAGACCTGAACGAGGTGTACGCCTGCCTCATTCCAGACGGGTTCCTGCTGTTCACAGTGGATGATGCAACCCCCGACAACCGTTATCTTGTGGGGCGGCTGCGTCGCCTCAGCGATAACGCCCAGTTCGCTTATCTGTTGGACACGCGCGCGTGCCTGCCTGGCGATGTGGACTGCAACGGCTGCGTGGACGACGCTGACCTGCTGATGGTGCTGTTCAACTTTGGGGCAACGGGACGCGGGCTCAACGCCGATGTGAACTGCGACACCATAGTAGATGACGCCGACCTGCTCATGGTGCTGTTCAACTTCGGCGCGGGGTGCTAAGCGGGAACTGAATCGGTTAAGGAATCGTTAAGATAACTGCTGGGCGCGTGGCGGAGAGGTCGCGGGGTGAGACTCCCCGCCCCCCGCTCTGCGGGGGTAGCTCAGGAGAGAGCGCTCCGCACGCGCCCAGCGTGAGGTATACTTGTATTGATGGTGCAGGTGCGCATCAACGGCAAAGACCGCGAACTACCCGAATCGACCACCCTGCTCCAACTGCTTCAGGAGCGCGGCATTGACCCCCGCGTGGTGGTGGTGGAGTATAACTACGAGATCGTGCCCCGCGAGCGATACGGCGAGATTACCCTGCGCGACGGCGACACGCTCGAAGTCGTGCAGATGACCGCAGGAGGCTAACGATGCGGGTGCTGGTGGTCGGTGCGGGCGTGATTGGCGCGGCAGTCGCGTGGGAACTGCTGCAGCGGGGGGCGGAAGCCGTGCTGCTGGACGGCGCGGCAGAAGGCGGGCACACCTCCGCCGCCTCCGCAGGAATGGTGAACCCGTTCAGCCTCACGCCCGACGACACCCCTGCCCTGCCCCTCTACTGGCAGAGCCTGCAGATGTACCCCGACTGGACACGCGCCCTGCACGAGCGAACAGGCATCGACCCCGAATGGCGCGACGGCGGCTGCCTGCGCGTCGCGCTGACCCCAACGGACGCCGAGCATCTGGAGGCGAGCCTCGCGTGGATCCGCCGCTACGATGCCCGCGCCGAACGAATCGACGCCCACACTGCGCGCCAGTTGGAACCCACGCTGAACCCCGAAATCGCCTGCGCACTGCATATTCCCAGCGAGGGCTGGGTGCATACTGAGCGGCTGATGCGTGCCCTGCATCGCGCTGTGCAACTTAGCGGTGCAAACTTATACACAGGTTCGCCCGTGCTGAGCCTCGTTGTATGCAACAGCTCAGTGCGCGGTGTGCAGACGGCGCACGGCGTTCTGGAAGGCGACGCCGTTGTGGTCGCGGCAGGCGCGTGGGCGGGCGCACTGCTACAGCCGTTGGGGATATATGCACCCACAACACCCGTGCGTGGCGTGATTCTGTCGCTGGGGGATTTGCCCTTGCCTGTCAGGCGCATTCTCTCGTCGCCTGTGGGCTACCTCGTGCCCCGCGCCGATGGAACCGCGCTGCTTGGGGCGACGCGCGAACAGGCGGGCTACGACGCACGCGCTACCGTCGAAGGCTATGCCGTGCTGACACACAACCTCGCGCGCCTCGCGCCCCACTTGATGCACGCGACCGTGCTGGGACACACGGTGGGACTGCGCCCCGACACACCCGACCATAACCCCTACATCGGCGCAGTGGCGGGCTATGACGGGCTGTACCTCGCTGCAGGGCACGCCTATCACGGCATCCTACTCGCCCCCGCCACCGCACGCGCAATTGCCGATGTAATCTTGAACGGCGCGACCGAACTGCCTATCGCGCCCTTTGACCCGAACCGCTTTACGAGGTGATCCTATGCAAATGATTCCCGTCATCAAGCCGACGATCTATGACCCGAACTCGGACGAGCCGCTGCGCATCAACGCGCCGCTGGTCGCCGAGTGGCTGGTGGAGTTTCTGCGCGACGAGGTGCAGCGACGGCGCGGCTTCTCCAAAGCGCTGCTTGGGCTGTCAGGCGGCGTGGACTCCTCGGTCGTCGCCTACCTGTGCGCCCGCGCGTTCGGTCCCGAAAATGTGTACGCCTTCCTGATGCCCTACAAGGTCAGCAGCCCCGAATCGCTGGAACATGGGATGCTGGTCGTGCGTGAGTTGGGCATTCACCACCGCGTGATTGAGATTACGCCGATGGTGGACGCCTATCTGGGCGGGTACGAACCTGACGCCAGCCCGACGCGCATTGGCAACATCTGCGCCCGCATGCGGATGATTATCCTATTCGACCAGTCGGCAAAACTCGGCGCGCTGCCCATCGGCACGGGCAACAAGAGCGAGCGGCTGTTCGGCTACTTCACTTGGCACGCCGACGACTCGCCCCCCGTGAACCCCATCGGCGATCTGTTCAAGACCCAAGTGTGGCAACTGGCGCGCTACTTGGGCGTGCCTGAAGTGATTGTGCAAAAGCCCGCTTCGGCAGACCTTATCGTCGGGCAAACCGATGAGGGCGACTTCGGCATCTCGTACCAGCGCGCCGACCGAATCCTGCACTACCTCACGCAGGGCTACGCGCCCGAACGCCTGATCGAGATGGGCTTCCCCGCCGAGGATGTCTGGCTGGTCAAAAACAAGGTAGACAGCACGCACTGGAAACGCCACCTGCCGACCGTCGCGATGCTCTCCACGACCGCCATCGGCGAGTATTACCTGCGTCCTGTGGACTATTGAGGCACCTATGATGCAACGCAACCTGTTCGAGGGCGTGCAGCGGCGGTTTACGGTCGGGATTGGACAGTTCAAGCCGACTAAGGGGCAGTACCGACGCAATCTGGAGCGGATAGGCGACCTGATGCGCCAGTCGCTTCAGGAGGGCGTGGACGTGTTGGCGCTGCCCGAAACGGCGACCACAGGCTACTTCGTGGAGGGCGGCGTGCGCGAGTTAGCCATCCCCGCGACGCAACTGCTGCACGACCTCGCCTGCCTGTACGCCGACCTGCAACCCGACCGCCCGCTCGACATCTGCGTCGGCTTCTACGAGTACCTCGGCGGCGAATACTTCAACTCCGCGCTCTATGCAACTTTAGAGCCAGAACCTGCACAGTCGTCGCTTCTGCATGTGCATCAGAAATTCTTCCTGCCGACCTACGGCGTGTTCGAGGAGGAGCGTTTCGTGGCGCGGGGGCGTCGGCTGGAAGTGTTCCCGACGCGCTTTGGGCGGGCGGCAATTCTGATTTGCGAGGATGTCTGGCACTCGATTACCAGCACGATTGTCGCGCTCAAAGGCGCGCAGGTGCTGTATGTGCCGACCGCCTCGCCCGCGCGCGGGTTCCAAGCCGAGCAAATCGAGAATGTGGAGGCGTATCGGCGCATGCTCACCCAAATTGGCGGCGAGCACACGCTGTATGTGGTGCAGTCCAGCCTGGTCGGCTTCGAGGGTGGCAAGGGCTTTGTGGGCGCGTCGTGGGTGGTGAACCCCTTTGGCAAGGCGATTGCGCAGGGACCGATCAATCAAGAGGCGTTGCTGGTCGTGCCGTTAGACCTGGACGATGTGGCAATTGCCCGCGCCCAGTTGCCCTTGCTGTCTGACCTGCGTTCGGTGGTCGCCGATGTCGCGCTCGAGTTTGAGCAGCTGGCGCGGCGCGCTCAGTAAAACGCCGTCAGCAAATCGACGCTCCACCGCTTCGTGAAGGACGACCAAGTCAGCGCGACCTCTCGGAAACCTATCCGATAGGCGATTGTGAAGGTTTGGTCGCGAAAGTCGTACTGCTGATACCGCTGCCAAGTATACCCTAATCCGACGCGCCAGAGCGGGCTAACCCGCCACGAGAAGTCCCCGACATAACTCACAGAATTGGCGTCTAAGGCGCGGCTGAAGTAGCCTGTGAGGTAGTATTGCTCGCCCGCGCTCCAAGTGAGGCTGCCCGACAGTCGGTGTCTGCCCAGCAGGTTCGCGCCAAGCGCGTCTTGGGCGTAGTCGTAGTTCAGACTGAGCGCGCCGCTCGCGCCTAACGCCTGCGTGACGCCCAGCGTGCCCGTGAGGCTCCAGCCCGCGTTGGGCAGGTTGCCGATGAAGCGCCCTACGGTCAGCCCGCCCGTGAGGGTGGTTCCCTTGCCCAGCGATTGAGGAATCAGGTTCCAGCGTGCGCGGATACCGACGCCCTCGCGCGTCTGCGCGCCTGCGCTGCCCTGCACGCGATTGGTCGTGAGGTTCAACGAGAGGCTTTGACGCAGGGGCAAATCGGCGACGCGGCGTGGGGTGGTCTCGATGAACACATCGGTGCGCAGGCTCTGTGCGCGGGCACCGCGCCAATATGCACTGCCCGCCAGAGTCGCCCCTGTGGAGTAGCCCCGCGCTTGGTGCGACAGCTGCACGGAGCCGTAGACGCCCTGATGCGCGGGCGAGTCGAGCCACAGCGCGACGCGCGTGTTGGGCGCAAGCGGCTGCTGGTGCCGCCAGTTCAGCCCCCAGTCACTGCGCGCCAGGCTGGTGAGGCTCACCATCCCCGTGCCCAGCCCGACCCGATACTCGTGTTCCAGGTCGAGGAACATCCCGCGCGCCGCGCCCATCGTGCGCCCGCCCACTTGCGCCGTGCGCAAACGCAACGCGCCAATCTGCGTCGGCGACAGCGTGTAGTAGTACGGCACATCCAAATAGACCTGACCACTCTGCACGCCTATCAACGTATCGCTGCCGACGCCGCCGCTCCAGAGGCTCTGCGAATAGAGCGGCAGGCTAAGCGAGCGTACCTCGCCCACATAAAACTCGGCACGGTGGAACTGGATGCGCTCGTTCGGGTAGAACCAGATCTGCGCCGCCTTGATGACCAAGTCCGACTCGGAGATGTCCGCGAACTGGAACAGCTCGGGGGGCACAACGGCGTCGAAAAGCTCCACCGCGCCTGAGCGCACGCGCGTCACTTCCCAGCGTCCGTCGCGTTGCGTCAGTCCGTATCCTTGCGAAGTGCGCAGCTCATAGCTTAGCTCAGCGAACTCGGCGGATTCGGAGCCGTACTGCAGACGGGCGTTGCGCGCCTTGACACGCAGGCTCTCCACCTCCAGCTGCAGGTCGTCCGCCTCGATGCGTGTGAAGCCGAAACGGACGCTTGCGCCGCGCTCTTTGCCCGACGCGGCGATGACGCGCTGCTCGTTGGCGTAGGCGAGGTACTCTGTGCCCAGCACTTGCACATAGTCGGTCGCGCTGCGCAGCTCGTCTTGGGTCGCCACGAACAGCGCCTGCGTCTCACCCACGACGCCCAGCCCGATGGCGGTTGCGGTAATCGTCGCAGTGCCAGGCGTCTGGCTGGCGATGAGCGTCGCACGCGCCGCGCCGCCCTCGGTGGCGACCACAGGCTCGCGAAACGCGCCCAGCGTCGTAGTAAATGCGACCTGTGTGCCGTCGGGCGGAGGCTTGCCTTGACTGGTGCGTACTTCAGCGACCACCAGAATCTGCGACGCGCCATCGGCGACCGCCGCCGCGGGGTAGACGCTCAGGCGGATTGCTCCACTCGCCCAGCAAGCACAAAGGCAGAGGAGCCACAGCCCCCCTGCCCCAGCAAGTCGTCGGATAGAGGGCTTATGCATCCTAAAACTGCGAGCCGCCCAGCACCGCGCCCAGAATAATCGCGAACAGCGTCACCGTCGCGCGTTCGCGTTTGCGGTCGGGGCGACGCTCTTCTTGCGGTTGGGTTGGTTGCTGCACAGGCGGCGCTAAGCGTTCGCGCAACGCTGCGCCCACCTTCTGGGCGACCTCAGCCACCGCCGCGATTCGGGCGATGTTCACATCCTCTTGGTCGGAGCCTAACCGCCCGCGTCCCGATTCCGCCACCGAGACGATGACCTCGCCCGAACGCACATCGATAAGGTCGCCACTGATGGTGATAATCGCCTCGCGCTTAGTAGGGTCGTAGCTGAACTCCTCGATTCGCCCTGCGAACGCGAGGTCAACATCCAGCAGTGCGCCCACACGCGCGGCGCGCCAAGTACCATCCGCCTCGCGCTCGTTGAACGGCGGGTTCAGGCGGTCGCGCCGAATACGGTTCTCCTCGATCGCGCGGGTAATCGACGGGTTCGTCTCTCGGAACCGCAGCACATACACGCTGGGAATCTCTTTGAGTTGCGCGTAGAGGGCGTTGAGCGCCTCGACATTCACATTGAACTCGTCGGTCGGTTGCACCGCTGCGCCTTGAGCGAACGGGAACAGCACCAGCTCGCGCGTCTGTGCAGCGCTCCATCCGAGCGACAGGCATGCGATAATCACTGCCCAGTAAGTTCTCACCATTGCGCCTCCTTTAGGTGGGCTGGAGGATAGCCCCCAGCCCTGCTTTTGTTATCGGGTCAGCACCAGCGGTCGCACGGCGCGCGCTGTCTGACCGTCTTCCGAGCGCGCCTCGACCTGCACCTGATAGGTTCCAGGAGGCACGGCGCGCCCTTGGTCATCCCGCAGGTTCCACGAGACCGTGTTCACGCCGCGAGTGGCTGCGCGCCCACGATGCAAGTTCGCAATCGTGCGTCCGTCCGAACCAAGGATTTGGATGCTGGTCTGCGCGTTGTCCGCCAGCACATACGAGATGGACACGCTGTTCGCGCCGCGCCCCGCGCTGCCCACATTCACGCTGGTAATCAGCGCGCTGGTACGCGCAGCGCGCTCGACCGTGAGTTGGAGCCGCGTGCGCCCTGTGGAGACGAAACGATACTCAGGCGTTGTACGCACATCGACCGTGCGCCCTGTGTTCAAGTCGGTCAGGCGCAGGCGGTAGCCCTGCGGAACAGTGTTCAAGTTCGGGAAGGTCAGGGTCACCTCTTCGCCAGCGGCTGCCTCCACCAGCAGGTCAAACTGTTGGCGGTTGGCGAGCGGGCGAATCTCTTGCATCAGCGGCGCTCCTGTGCCCGACTTGAGGATGACCAGGTTCACGGGGCGGTCGGGCAGCGGCGTCGGCGGCTCCTCGATGTCGCCTGCGCTGCGCCCGCTGCTCATGCCGATGAAGTTCTGCGTGTCCGCGCCACGCGTCGTGCGCGCCACAATCTGCAAGCGCCAGTCGTTGGGCATGTTCGGGCGCTCCTCAGCGGAACGGATAATCACGCCGCCAAAGCCAGTGCCCGGCAGAAACACGGGCGGGTAGACAAACTCGATGTCCTCGTTCGCCTTAATCCAGTAGCCTCGATGAGGTAGCAACGGCGTGTTCGGGTCAGAGGTGAACTTGTACTCGCGGGTGAACTCGTCCCAGAAATAGAGGACTCCCCGAATGACGCCGCGCTGCGCTGCCTCGAAAAAGCTAATACCACGCGACGGGTCGCTGGCGGACACCACCACAACCTGTCCCAGCACGAGCGGATAGGGGTATGGGTTGCCAATCTGGTTCCACCCGCGCTTGAGCGGCAGCGGTACGCTCGTAGTAAACACATTATCGGGGAAGCGAAGAGTCGTCGGGTCATATTGCGCGGTCGTCGCATCCCCAGACAGGAAGAGCCAGAAGCCCTGTCCAGGCTGAATCGTATCGATGGTCTCGTACAACTCGCGATCAGGGTTCCAGCGCTTTGCCTGATACGCGCCTGGCAGGTTCAGCACCTCATCCAGCGAGCTGGTGGTCGTGAAGGGGATGGAAACAATCTGGAAGCCCGACTCCAGCTTGCGGTTGGCGGTGGCGGAGATAAGAACCGTGCGCGCGACCGATTTCGTGGGCGCAGGCGGCGCTTGCACCGAGACGCGGAAGGTCACAAAGCCCACTGCGGTCGGGTCTGCCACCACACGCCACCTCAGAGGCGCAGTTTGCCCAGGCGCGAGGCGTGCAATGGTACGAGTGCGTGTCTCCCCAGACGCGAGCGAGACCCCTGCCGGCAGCGACAAGTCTACCGCCACATTCGTCAGGTCAATCTCGCGCCCGACGATGAAGTACTGGTTGGTGACACTGGCGGCGATCACGAACTCGCCGTTGTTTGCCAGCTGCGACAGATTTTGTGGGTTCGGTTCCACCACAGGCAGCGCTTCAACGCCCACCGCAACGGGCGGCTGCACATCCAGATCCACAGGCGTCAGCGTCACATAGAATACGAACTCACGCTCCTGACCCGGCGCGAAGTTGCGTGCATTAACAAAGAGGTTAATCGCGACATCACTGATGAACGCGTCGGGGAACAGCGTCGGCTCCCAAATCGTTGTGCCCTGTATAAAGAACCATGTGCCAACAACCAGTCGGTCGATGGGCGTCTGGTCTTCGAATCCCTTGATCGGGCGCAGAAGGTATCGCGAGGAGCCTGCGAGGTTCCCGCGTCCCAGATAGAACTCGATGGCGTTGGGGATTTGCACGCCGCGAATATCGGTGTAGGTGCGGATGGGACGCTGCCCCTGCACATAGACATAGGGCGGTCGCGACGCGCCGTTGCGATCAAAGCCCTCCTCGACGCCGACTTCCACATCGGACGCCAAGCGGAGCGCGAGCGAGGCGGGCGTATCGCCGCTGTTGCGCACGCGCACGCTGATACGCGCTGCAGACTGGATGAGGTCGATGCGCAGGTCAGTGTCCCAGCCTTCCACATTCCAGATACGGCGGATGTAGAACCCACTCGCGCCGCGCCACGCTTGGTCGAAATTGACTGTTGGTCCGCCCTCGCGTCCCCAGACAAAGGTCTGCGTCTGCCCCTCGCGCTGCGCGCGCATCGAGATGAACATCCCGCCTGGATAGACGCCCCACGGGTAGCCCGAAGTGAGCGCAATCCCCCGATCGCCCAGCAGCGCGTTGCCGCCTGAGGTGCCCAGCTGGATACTACCTTCAGCGGGACGAGTGGTACACTCCGCGTTCTCAATCGGGAAGCATCCTGTAATCCAAGTAACAGTACCGCCCAAGCCAAGCGTCGCGCCCAACACACCGTTGTCTACCGTGAGTGCGGCGTAATCGTCGCTGACTGGGTTGTCGTTGTTGGGACAGCCGCACCGTTCACCCGGACCAGGGCGGTAACTCCCACCTTGTGCGAGGGCAATGCCCACCGCCACGCTGCTGCTCAATATCGTTAACATCCATCGTTTCATAATCCGTAGCCTCCATCCTTAGCGAGCGACCACAAGCGGTCGCACCACACGCGCGACCTCGCCCTCGTCGCCTGTAGCGATAATCTGCACCTGATAGGTTCCTGGGGGCACCGCGATGCCCGTATCGGTGCGTCCGTTCCAAGTCGCTGTGCCGACGCCCGCTGTGCGCGTGCCCGATTGTAGACGCGCGACAGTCTTGCCCGTTGCATCCTGGACAAGCACTTGCACGTTCGCCTCACTATTCAGGGCATACTGGATGGCGAACTGGTTGCCGCGCGTCTGGGTGACCGACACATTCGTCACTTGCAGGCGGCTGGCGCGGGCGGGCTGCGCCTCGATGATGAACCGCCGTCGGCTGGTCTCATCCGTGCGGAAGCGGTGCGCGCTCGTCTGCAGCATCGAGATGCGCTCGCCCGTCACTTGGTCAATCAGCACCAGCCGTGTGCCTTTCGGCACAGGCAGCTCTTGGCTCCACTGCAGGGTGACCTCGGCGTTGGGCTGGTCGGTGGCGGCCTCAATCTCCCAGCGTTGCGTGCGTCGCGCGTTGCGTCGCAGGTCTTGCGCCAGCGCGCTGCGCGTGCGCGGCTCCAGAATTGTGAGCGCGACATACGACTGGAATGCGGGCGGTTTCTCGACATCCTCACTGCCGAGCGCATCGTTGGCGTTTGCAGCGGTTCCGATGAGGTTGTTGGCGTCTTCACGGTCGCCGCTACGCGCAATCAGACGCACGAGCCACCCATCGGACTGCGCGGGCGCAACGCGCGGCGCATCATCGGGCTGACTACGCAGGCTACCCACAGGCGGCACGACCAGCGTGCAGGGCTTGAGCGCGCGCACCCAGTGCGCTTGCCATGCAATCAGCTCGCCCAGCGGCGCGGTGCGCCAAGTGTATTCGCCCGTCAGCGGGATGTAGCGATAGATTTGCAGGCGGATATATTCACGGTCAGCAGCCTCCTGCAGGCTCAGCCGTTGAACGACGCCACCTGCGCCTAACACCTCCACCTCACACGCCGCCCACGGCACATTGAATGGGAACGGGTTGCCAATCATGTTCCAGCCGGGTTCCAGCGGGATGAGATAGGCAGTGTTCGTATCCACCTGTTGGTCGCCCAGAATGAAGGCAGGCGAAGTGGTGCGCAGGAAGTAGCCCAAACCGCGCGGCGGCGTGGGATTGTTCGAGCCATCGGGACGAACGCCGACGCCAGGCGGGTTGAAGCTCGCGCGCGGGTCAGGACTCGCCGCCGAGTAGCGGGCATACGCGCCTTCCGTTGGCAGGTAGCGCGCTAAAATCGCGTCATTGCCGAACAGCTCCTGAGGGGTTGCCGAGATATTGTAGGGTGTAGAGAACATTGCCAGCCCCGCGTTCTGCACGCGCGCTTTCGCAATCACACGCGTGGAGCCGCTGCCGCTCGCGCCGTCCTGACCGACCGCCTCAACCGAGATGGTGTGGCGTCCCTCGCCGGGCAGCGCAACCACAAAGTTCAGCGTGATCGTCTTCTGCTGGAGGTTTACCACAGCCGTTGGCTCCCACAGACTGGGCGGGAGCGGGTCGCCGTTCAGGCGCACCAAAATATTCGCAGGGTCATTATTCAGCACGCGGCGCACCACGACTTGCACGCGCACTAAGCGGGTGTCGATTGTCGTGCCCGAAACAGGTTCAACGAACGCGACATTCACGCCGCCTACCCCGCGCAGGGCTTGGTCAAGGTTGATAATCCCAAAACCCAGCTCGGGGTCGGGCACATTTCGCCCGCGTGGATCGGCGGTCTCCTTCAGCGCGACGACCGCCTCTGGCTCTACAGTGTTCGCATTATGACGCTGCGCGCCTGCCGACAGCACTAATGCCACCGCTGCCGCAACATAGGGTCCCGAGTAGGAAGTCCCCTGAACATAAGTGTACAGCTGCGAGGTAGATGCGGTCGTGATG
>Ga0308418_1000333_pt1:5000-29079 | contig 29079 bp, 27 predicted proteins | sample HotsprSampleR4cd_FD_203517 | JGI IMG/M metagenome (GOLD analysis project Ga0308418, IMG submission 203517) | Hot spring phototrophic mat microbial communities from Mushroom Spring, Yellowstone National Park, Wyoming, United States - 20090729_R4cd ... | reverse complement strand
TTTTGGTGGCATGATGTTCTCCTTCCTTTTGGGATGAAAATGTTTTTGAATGGGAATATCATGCCACTTTTTGCTAATTTTTCAAGAGGAATTGTCCCTTATCCCCCGATCTGTCCGCCCCTGAAGCCCGCTGGGAGAGGGGCTGGGGGTGAGGGTCTGCTCCCCTCGCCCGCTGGGAGAGGGGCTGGGGGTGAGGGCCTGCTCCCCTCGCCCGCTGGGAGAGGGGCTGGGGGTGAGGGTCTGCTCCCCTCGCCCGCTGGGAGAGGGGCCGGGGGTGAGGGCTTGCTCCCCTCGCCCGCTGGGAGAGGGGCTGGGGGTGAGGGTCTGCTCCCCTCGCCCGCTGGGAGAGGGGCTGGGGGTGAGGGTCTGCTCCCCTCGCCCGTCGACGCTCCTAAGCGCCTTTGCTTTTTTCCCTCATCCCCAACCCTTCTCCCTAAGGGAGAAGGGAGTCTGTAGGCTGAGGGTGAGGGTCTGCACCTCAGCACTTTAATCCGAGAGGTACCGCAATGACCAAACAAAAATCTCAACTCAACCTGTCCCACTACTTTCTGCCCCTTGGGCTGTTTGCTTTGTTTTGGACACTAGCTCTGGTGCTCTGGCGGGCAACGACCAATTCCTTCTACCTGTTCAACTTTGGCTACATCGGCAGCGCGGTTGCGATTGGCATCGGCTTATATATTTCCCTGCCGGCGCGCAAGCGACCATTGGGACGCAGGGTGGCACAATTTTTGGTTGGAACTTATATGTTGATTTTCTTAGGCTTGTTCGCCCGCGAAAACATGCAGCTCGAGGGGTTCTTCTTTTATCTCCTGGCGGGGATGTTCTACGGGGCGGTAATTCACTATCTGGTGGCGAAAATTTTTGGGGTTTTCATCTTCAATCGGGGCTGGTGCGGTTGGTCATGCTGGACAGCCATGATCCTCGACCTGTTGCCCTTCAAGCGTCACCGTCAGGCGCCGCTGGTTGCGCCATTTTGGGGGTTGCGCTATGCCCATTTTGGCTTAAGCCTGGGCGTGGTGGCTCTCTTGTGGTGGGGAGCTGGCTATCGAGTACAAGAGCAGAGCCTTACCGAACTGATCTGGTTACTGGGCGGCAATGCCTTTTACTATGCTGTGGGAATTGCCCTGGCCTTCCTGCTCAAAGATAATCGTGCCTTTTGTAAGTATGTCTGTCCCATCCCGACCCTGCAGAAAATCCCAGCCCGATTTGCCCTGCTAAAGATCGCCGGCGATCCCAACAAATGCAATGACTGTGGCGCCTGTCTGAAGATGTGCCCGATGGATATTGATATTGTGTCTTACATAAATAAGGGGCAACGGGTGCTCTCGACTGAATGTATCCTGTGTATCGAGTGTGTCAATGTCTGTGCTAAAGACGCCTTATCGGTCAGCTTTGCCTTCGACCCGCTCTCTGCCGCTAAGCGGGGGATTTAGGAGCACTTAGCCCCTGCTTTGCCTTCGCCTATCCACGCTTTCCCTGTTCACCAATTGGAGGATTTGCAACCATGACTACCATCCAGCGCCGAGCTCTAAACCGCCTGGAGCCAACGCTCAAGCAATTTGGCTATCAAAAACCCACCTTCTCTCAAGCCTTGCTCGATCGCGGTTACTACGATTATTATCTCACCAAAGGAAGTCACTCGTTTCAGCTCGGTATTGAGAATTGGAGCGTGCAGGATCGGTACGTTCCTTTTTTGCGCCTCTGGATTGGCGTTGCTCACCCCGAAAGATTCATGATTTACACCGCTAATCTGCAAGAGATTGCCAATTCGCTCTTGTTTGAGACCTACTGGCCGAGAGAAACGCTAGACGATTTGCTGTATTTGGGGTTGAACGTCGTCTGCGAGACCCCATATGTGACCTCCCTGCGGAATCGCCTCCAGTCTCCTGTGATGCAGGCAGCGCTCAATTCGCTCCTGACAGCTCAGGACTCGTTTTACCTGTTCTCTGACTCAACCTACGGATTCCATTATGGCGTTGCCCTCTCTGAACCCCTCGAACGGCGAGCTGCCCTTTGGCTAAACGCGGCCGAGCAATTTGCCAGTGTTTTTGATAGTCCCTCCAGCCTGACCATCGCCCAACGGGAGCAAATCAAGGATACTTCGGCAAGAAACCTGGCGTTTTTGACGGTGCTTCTCTTCATCGGTTCGATTTGCCTGCTTTTTGTGCTGGCTGCGCTGCTAATTGGATTTAGCCCCTAATTCAGTGGTGAATGAGCAAAAGTGTCTCAAGCTGCACTCCCTGGAGCATGAAAGGCGTTGCTTTCTCCTTCCTACTTTTTCTCCTTTTGAGCCTGCTCTCTTGTTCTTCGCCCCTCAAACCTGCTCCTATGGGCAGCTCAACGCCTGAGCCACCTCTTCCACCCGCAAGTTCTACCCCGTCAGCCACGTTTGGGCAAGGTAACACTCCTGCCGCTTCTACCCTGCCTCCGGCTGATGCGGAGAGCGTGGCGCCTCCAGCGCCTGCCTCGCCCTATCAAAACCGTTTCTACCGCAGCGAGCAATCCTATGTCTTCGAGTTTCGAGATGCCAGCTCAACCCTGCGCTACCTCTACACTCCTTCTAGCGGTTCTTTGCATGATCTGATGATCCAGGTCAACGATGAAGCGCCTTTTTACCCCAGCAACTATGGCGGACCGCGCTTTCTTGTCGCAGAGAAAGATGTGCCGATTTGGGAAACCGAACCCCATCAGTTCACCTATACCGCCCAGGAAATCGACGATCGCGCCTTACTGGTCACCTGGCAGGTGCAGATCGGGCAGCAAACCATCTCTTACACCTATCGCTTCTCTCTCCACGGAAAAACTTTGCGCCTGGAAGTGACCTCGCCTTCGGCTGCGCTGGGGGCTTTTACCCTCGATCGCTCTAAAGAGACCCCAGAAGCAAGCATTATAACCCTCCCTTACCTCCCTTCGTTCAATATTCTCCTTCATCAGCGTCATTTCCTTGCGGCTTATTTTGACTGGCTGCAAACCGAAGCTTCCAGGCTAGAGACGATGAATGAAGTTATCTCGGATCAGTCCTTTGCTTTCAGCCAAACTGCCTATTATCAACCGAACACTGCTGGTGAGCTGCATTCCCTCCATGAAGTTGTATACCTCACCCTCTCTGATTCGCTCGATGAAGTCCTCCCAGTTTTACCGGCTCCCGTTTCACCTTATAGGCAAAGTTTAGCCGGAAAAGTCGTGCTGGATTTGTGGGCAGAACGACCCTTTGCAGAAGATGCCAGCCTGTTACGGGAACTGGCGAGCAAGGATATCGAAGATCTGATTGTGATTCGCCACAACTGGCAAAACTGTGGTTTTGATGATTGCTATCCTTCTGTGTTGCCGGCCAACCCGCGCTGGGGGGGAGACGAGGGTCTGTTGGAACTCAGCCGCGCCGCCCGGCAGGCAAAATCTCTCTTTGCCCTTCATGAAAACTATGTAGACATCTACCCGAATGCGGTTGACTATTCTGCCGAGCTGATTGCGCTGGATGCGAACCACAACCCTATCCCCGCCTGGTTTAACCATACGACCGGCATTCAATCATTTTTACTGAGCCCCTCGCGAAGCCTGGAGGTGGCAAGTCGCTTTGCTCCTGAGATCCATCGCCGCTATCAGACCACTGCCACCTACCTTGACGTTTCAACTGCGGTCAACCCCGGCGAGAAAGTGGATTATAACGCGGCGATTGCCGGCCATGGGCGCTGGAAAACCACCCTAGAAGCCTATCGTCAACTTTTGTCTTACCAGCGTCAAGCCCATCAAGGGCCGCTGATCGGAGAAGGAGGTTTCCATTTTCTCTATGCGGGTTGGGCCGATTCTGTGCTGGCTGAAGACCAAGGGCGACAGCAGGCCGGCGCTCTGATCCCGCCCCTGGTGCATTTTGACCTTTACCGCCTTCATCCTCACCTGGTGCGCTTTGGAATGGGGTGGTATCCTTGGTACTTTGCAACCCCTGAAGGTCCGAAATGGTTTGGCTATTCAACTGAAGAGCACTATCGTTATATGGCAAATGAAATCGCCTATTGTCATGGGGGGTACGTGCCAACCCCGGATTCATTGGGTGAGATCGAAGACGTGCTGGGATTTATCCAGCGAGAGGTAGCTCTGGTCGCTCCCATTCATCGCCGCTGCGCCCTAGCCCGCCCCCACCGTATCCTCTACAATGTTAACGGGACAATGGTAGGTGTTGAACAAGCCATCCTCGCCGATGCTCTCTGGCAAATTTTCATTGAATATGACAACGGATTGCAGGTTTGGATCAATTTACACCCGACCGAAAACTGGTCGGTTTCCCTGCCATGGCGACCGTCCTGGGTTGCCTATAGCGCCCTGCAAGACGGCAAACGGCAAGATAGCGTGGGTGGCGCGCAAAGCGGGGTAGACTATCTTCTACCCCCGGCGGGTTGGGTGGTTGCCCAGCCATGATGTAATGCCACATTTCCTCTGGCAATATTTCTGTTTGTGCAAATCTGCAATTCAATTGCGTTTTTTCACAAACTGTGCTATGATGGAGTTGACATCCTCTCTATCCTTTTGGAACAGGTATGATCCCGCGCACACTTCATTCAAAGCTGGTCGATTTGAGCCAAAAATTTCCAATTGTTACCCTGACCGGTCCGCGCCAATCGGGAAAAACGACTCTGGTGCGGGCGGCTTTCGCGGATTTACCTTATGTCTCCCTGGAAGAGCCAGATATGCGCCAGTTTTCGATCCGCGATCCGCGGGGGTTCCTCTCCAACTATCCCTACGGCGCGGTCATTGATGAAGCGCAGCACAATCCCGAACTGTTTTCCTATCTGCAAACGCTGGTTGACCTGAAGCCGCAGGTACGATTCATCTTGAGCGGCTCATCCAATTTCTTGCTCTTTGAACGCATCAGTCAATCTCTGGCTGGTCGCACAGCTCTGCTTGTCCTGCTGCCGTTCTCTTTTCAAGAAATCCCTCCGCAGGATGAACCCTATGAAAGACGTATCTTCCTGGGTGCCTATCCCGCGATTTACGATCGCTCGCTGTCGCCAACCGATTTTTATCCAGCTTATCTGCAGACCTATGTTGAAAGGGATGTGCGCCTGATGAAAAACATCGGCGATCTCAATACTTTTATCCTCTTCACCCAATTGTGCGCCGGGCGGATCGGACAACTCATCAACTACACCAGCCTCGCCAATGACGCTTCCATAAGCCCCAATACGGCCAAAGCCTGGCTTTCGATTTTAGAGAGTTCGTATGTCGTTTATCGTTTACAGCCCTACTATGAAAACTTCAGCAAACGCCTGATCAAGTCCCCCAAGCTCTACTTTTATGACACCGGTCTGGCTTGTTCCCTGCTGGGTATTCGCAACGAAGGTCAGGTAGCTTTGCATTATCTGCGCGGTGCTTTGTTCGAAAACCTGATTCTCAACGAGCTTGTCAAGATGTATTTTCACCGCGGCGAGCGTCGCTTTCCGTATTTTTGGCAAGATCACCAGGGAAACGAAATTGACTGCCTGATTGTCGAAGGGCAAACCAAGATTCCAATTGAAATTAAATCCGGAAAGACCTTTACGCCAGCTTACTTTGATCAGCTAAAAGATTGGCGAGAGCTCGCCGGCCTGCCATCTGATCAGGGGTTTGTCATCTACGGCGGCGAAACCAGTTTGCAAACCAGCGCCGGGCGGCTCGTCAGTTGGCGAGATTTGACACAGATCAGATTGATTCCCTAACCCAAAACTTGTGATAATTATCACTATAAACCAGCCATTTGTTGCGCTATGCTTGCAGTGTGACGACCAGAGGGTGTTTGCAGTGCATTCCTGAGCTGTTATTTGCTTTTGTGGAGGTATCGTCCGCATGTCGAACTACCGCATCCAATCTCATCCCATCCTACCCATTCCAGACCGGCAACTGATTTCGTTCACCTGGCAGGGCAAAACGCTCCAGGGTTTTGCCGATGAGACCATTGCCGCAGCGCTGTTTGCCAATGGCATCCGCATTTTTGGCTATCATCCCAAAGATGGCTCACCGCAGGGCATCTTTTGCGCCAACGGACAGTGCGCACAATGCACGGTCATCGCCGATGGCCTGGCGGTCAAAGCCTGCATGACCCTGCTGCGGCCGGGCATGAACATCGAGCCCTTACGAGGTTTGCCCAACTTACCTGAGGTTGCGCCGGCGCGTGAATTTCAACCAACCCGCATCGTTTCCACCGAGGTTTTGATCATCGGCGGCGGGCCGGCCGGTTTATCAGCCGCCATCGAACTAGGGCAGCGCGGCATTCGCACCCTGATCGTGGACGACAAACATCGTCTCGGCGGCAAGCTGGTGTTGCAGACCCATCGCTTCTTTGGCTCGATCAACGCCTGTTATGCCGGCACACGCGGCATCGATATTGCCACCCGTCTGGAAAATGAAGTGGCGCAATATCCCAGCGTGACCACCTGGCTCAACACCACCGCTGTTGCCGTGTTTAGCGATCGGCGGGTCGGTGTGGTGCGTTCTCTGGTGGATGAGCGCGGCAACAGCGAATACGTGCTGATTGAACCGCAGGTGCTGCTGGTCGCTACCGGAGCGCGAGAGAAGTCGCTTACCTTTAAAGGCAATACCCTGCCGGGTGTCTATGGGGCTGGGGCATTCCAGACGCTGGTCAATCGCGATCTGGTGCGCGCCTCGGAGCGTTTGTTCATCGTTGGCGGTGGCAATGTGGGCTTGATCGCTGGTTATCATGCCCTGCAAGCCGGCATTCAGGTTGTCGGACTGGTGGAAGCGTTGCCTGAATGTGGCGGTTATAAGGTGCACAAAGACAAACTGGTGCGTATGGGAGTGCCGGTGTACACTTCTCACACCGTTGTTAGCGCTAATGGCAAAGAATCGGTTGAATCGGTGACCATCGCAAAGGTCGATGAGAACTGGCAGCCCATCCCCGGCACAGAGCGCACCTTTGAATGTGATACGGTCTTGATTGCTGTCGGTCTCGACCCGGTGGATGAGTTTTACCGCAAAGCCAAAGAATTCGGTCTGGTAGCTTACGCCGCAGGAGATGCCGATGAAGTCGCCGAGGCTTCGGCAGCCATGTTCTCCGGCAAGATCCGTGGCTTGGAGATCGCCCGCTACCTAGGGAAAAATGGCTTTGAAATTCCCTCCGAGTGGTTCCGCACCGCCGAAATTCTCAAGTCTCGTCCTGGTAAAGTGATCCAGGAGACTGTTCCCGAGGAGGAAGCCGTTTTCCCGGTGCTGCACTGCTCGCAGGAGATCCCTTGCAACCCCTGCACTTCTGTCTGTTCCCAGGGCGCCATCTATATTGACCCCGAAGACATCCGCAAGGTGCCGGATTATATCGCTAAAAAGCTTGGGGTCACGTGTATTGCATGTGAAAAATGCGTCACAATCTGCCCGGGTCTGGCGATTACGCTGGTTGATTTGCGCAAAGAAGCAGATTTTGCCCATGTGACCATTCCGTATGAGTTCGAAAAGGAAAGCCTAAAGGCGGGGGATTGGGTGACCGTAACCGATACGGCTGGCAATCTGCTCGGAGAAGTGGAAGTGATCCGCACGCGCATCGCCAAAGCCACCGATCGGACGATGCTGGTCAAAGTGCGCGCCCCGCGGGAAATCGCCACCCGAATCGCCGGCATCCGCGTCCAGGAGCATTGGGTCAGTCAACCTACCGAGCAATGGGTAGAACGCTTAGAAGATGACACGATCGTCTGTCGTTGCGAGCGGGTCACCCTGGCAGAGATCAAGGAGGTGATCCGTTCGGGAGTGCGCGATATGAACGAAATTAAAGCCATCACCCGGGCTGGCATGGGCGCCTGCGGCGGAAAGACTTGCAGCAGCATCATTAAGCGCGCCTTTCGCGAGCTCGGTGTACAGCCGGCAGAAATTACCGAAAACACCTTGCGACCTTTGTTTATCGAAGTTCCTTTGGGTGTTTTTGCCGGGGTAAAGGATGATTAAGCTATGAACCGCGGAGATGGAGAGCAAGATGAGCATTCCCTCGTATGACGTCATTATCATCGGCGCAGGCAGTGTCGGCACACCGCTGGCATGGCAACTTGCCGAAGCGGGGTTGAAAACCCTGGTCATTGACCGCTACGCCAGCGTGGGACAGGGTTCCAACAAAGCCGCCATTGGCGGCATTCGCGCCACGCACTCCGACATTGCCAAAATCCGCATCTGCCTGAAGAGCATTGAGATTTTCTCCACCTGGAAAGAGACCTATGGCGATGATATCGGTTGGTTGCAAGGAGGGTATGCCTTTGTCGCCTATCGGGAGCAGGAGGAAAAGACTCTCAAGGACCTGCTGGTGATTCAAAAACAGTTCGGGCTGGATATCGACTGGTATGACCGCCAGGATTACCTCAAGATCATCCCCTCGCTCAACCCCGAAGGCTTGATCGGCGGCACCTTCTCACCGGGCGATGGCAGTGCCTCACCCATGCTCTCAGCGCTGGCTTTTGAGCGCCGGGCAAGGCACCTGGGCGCCGAATTTCATTACCGGGAAACCGTCACCGCTATTCGCCAGGAAAATGGCCGGGTGCGCGGGGTAGTTACCGATCAAGGGCAATATGCAGCTTCGCTCGTGGTCAATGCCGCCGGCGGTTGGGCAAAAGAAGTCGCAGCAATGGTAGGAATCGAGGTGCCGGTGCAACCCGATTCGCACGAAGGTGGCATCACTGAGCCGGTAGCACCCTTCCTGCGCCCAATGGTAGTCGACATCCGCCCGCTGGAACCCACTCCTGAGATGGCCGGCTCGGCAAACTATTATTTCTATCAACATCACACCGGGCAAATTATCTTTTGTATCACGCCCAACCCACCCATCCTCGGCACCGACACACGCGAGACCTCCATCTTTCTACCACAGGTCTCGCGGCGGATGATCAACCTCATGCCACGCCTGCGCAACATTCGTGTCCGCCGCACCTGGCGCGGCTTATATCCGATGACGCCCGATGGCTCGCCCATCGTGGGCGAGGTCGAGGCGGTGCAAGGGTATCTCAACGCGGTCGGAATGTGTGGACAGGGCTTTATGCTTGGGCCTGGCCTGGCGGTCTATCTGCGCAAGTTAATCATGCAGGAGGTGGACGCAGAAACGCAGGAGATTTTGGACAAGCTGAGCCTCTATCGGGAATTTGCCAAAGCCGAAAAATTGAAATAGGCTTGTTTTAGAGACTATTCCTGCGCTTGGGCCGGCGGCCGGGAGAGTTCCAGTCCTTGGGTGAGCAAACCAAGCTGGGCGGTTGCCAGCCAGAGCCAGAACAGCGAGAGAAAGAGGCTTGCCCAGCGCATCATGGCAGGAATAGCCAGGCGAAAACGCTCGAGCTGCTCGCCGAGGGTCAGGGAGGTTTGGCGGTATTGCTCAAGAATCTGCTGAGCTTGCATCAGGTTGTTTTTCACCTGAATGACCTCGCCGCGCACGCGTTGAATGTCTGCCTGTGCGGTAGCTAAATTGGCGCTCGATTTGGTCAGGTTGTCTTGCATCGCCCGAAAGGATGGGGGTAAACCATTCAGGCTGCGCGAGACCTCGCTCAGAGCAACATGCAGCGGCACTTCAGGTTTGTACGGGTCGCCCGGAAAAAACGGGATGGCCGTGACCGTCCGCAAAACACCATCAATCACGCGGGCGCTTTGTTGGGCCGAATCGAGCGAGGTTTGGGTGGACTGGATCGTTACGGGCAAATCATCTCCGACAACCACCCCAATCGTATCCAGCAGGGGCAAGGTATTGGTGATTGCCTGAGAGAAGGTTTGCACAGTTTCATCCAGGGTTTGGATCGTCAGACGGGTCGAATCCAGGGTTTGAGAAGCGACTTCCAGGCCTTGGGCAGTGGTCTCCATAACCGATTCGGCAAGCTGCACCTGTTCCTGGAGGGTCTGGCTGAGGCGGGGAGTATAAACCCAGGTGGCGATCAACCCGCCAAGGGAAAGGATCAACCCCAAAGCGGCAGCAAAGATCAGGCTGTATCCGATAAGGGTGGGGAAAAGGCGTTTCATAAACGCTTCTCCTGAAGGGTTCCCGAACTCGCTTAGCTCTTTACTTTTTGCTCCTGCTCGGCGCTGGATTCTTCCAGATAGCCGATGAGCAACACCAGAAAGCCGGCCAGGTTGGCAAGGTCGGCGATGTTGAAGGCGTTGGGTAAGAGGACGACGAAGATATCGGTCACATATCCCTGCCACAGGCGATCGATCAGGTTGCCGCTGAAGCCTGCCAGCAACAATCCAAACGCCCAGCGCATATACGGCTCTGCGGCAGCAATGCGCGGGTAATAGAACAGGATCAAGCCAATTGCCACAAAACCGAAGATGGTGATAAAAGTGCTCCCTTCTTCGCCCAATAAGCCAAAAGCGGCGGCCGGATTGTCGATGTGGACAATGCGCAAAGCGCGACCCAGGGCGGGGATCAGCAAGCGCGACTCCCCCAACGGAATGGTCGCCCGCACCCACGCCTTACTGAGCTGGTCGAGGAGCAGGAGGGTGAGCGGCAGGAAGATGAGAGCTGTTTTGGCTTTTACGATAGCCTTAAGGCCGGAAGGTCTCTGCATGGGCTCCTCAGCGATTTACTGGGGATTCGACTGCAGGAAGGTGATCCACTCTTGAGCCTGGGTATCGAGGTCTTCGCTCTCGCTAAGTTCGATCACTTTTTGAAAATCGGCGATGGCGTTGCTGACCAGGCGTTTCTGGGCATAGATCAAGCCGCGCAGAAAGTAAATTTCGGCCTCATCAGGTAATATCTCGATGGCTTTGTTGATATTGAACAGCGCTGTGTCGAGGTCGCCCAGTTCGGCATAGGCGCCGGCCAGGCGGTAATATCCCCAGGGGTCATCCGGCGCAAGTTCAATATACTTGCGGAAGTCTTCAACCGCCTGGTCAAATTGCCCCATGAGTCCGTAGGTGGTGCCCCGATTGTAATAAATATCTGCCAGCTCCCCTTTGAGTTCTAAAGCCTTGTTGTAGTCGGCAAGAGCTTTTTCATATTCTCCCATATCGGCGAAAATATTTGCCCGATTGACGTAAGCACTGGTATAATTCGGATCCAGTTGGATGGCTTTCTCGAAATCAGCCAGCGCTTCCTCGTATTTCCCATAGCCGGCGAAGAATCTACCCCGAGTATTGACAATGATCGCATCCTGCGGACGCAGTTCAACTGCTTTGTTGAAATCGGCTAGGGCAGCCTCGTAATCGTTTTGAATGGATTTGGCGATCGCCCGTTGGACATAGGCAGATGCGTCTTGCGGGTCTGAAGCGATGATCTGATCGAAGATTTGGATTGCCTTTTCGATCTCTCCCGAATCTATCAGAGCTTTTCCCTCTTCTATTTTTTGTTGAAAATCCGCAGAAACAGTTGCTGCTGGAGTGGCCGTAGAAACGACATTCTCCTCCGTAGCAGGGATGGCGGCTGTTTCTGGGAGATCGGTTGGCGAGGCCCTTGAACTGCAGGCTGCCAGCCCCAGAGCCAAAACCAGAAAACCAAAAACGCGAAATCGTAGCATTGATGGGACGTTGATCTTCATCATTGAAACGAGCCTCTCATTCTATTTGCATAGACAAATTATTTATTCTGAGATGGTTCAGCCAGGGATATTCTATTTCTTGCTTTGTCGCTAGCGCTATTCAGAAAGAACTTGTCAATCTCTGACTGAGGGAACAAGGATACAGAATGGGTGTAGAAACCCATGAACTTAATTCATAACACCGTATTGTATATTATTGTCGTATATACAGAGGTGAATTATACCAAAAAAAAGCTCCACCGCATTCGGTGGAGCTTTTTTTGTCACAAAACTTAAGTCTTAGGGAAGATCGTAGAGGAAGCGGAAAGCCTGCTTGGTTCTTGCTAGATCCTTGAAGTTATAACCACCCCACCAGCCCGAATCGGGAGGCGTAAATTCTGCACCGTTAGGAGCAACGAAGAAGTTAACTTTCTCCATGGTGGGCTCGCCCCAGAACTTCGCGGTCCACTGCTTCATGGCGGTGCAGTTCGGGAAGACCAGGCGAACATTAGAAGCCATGCGCAGTCGGCCCCATTTTGTGGTGGTTGCACACGCGGTGACCTGAGCAGAGTACGTGCGGCGGACAAGCTCGAAGACAGAGACCTGGTAGTCAGGGCTGTTCCCCTTGGGGGTGGCGGTCAGGAAGTACTTCTGCTCGCCGCGGTACTTGAGGGTGATGTAGATGTTATCACCTGTGTAATTATAGACTGTCAGAACCGCCGGCCAGGGGCTGGCTGCCGAGAGCAGCAGGGCTGCAAGCAGTACACCGAAGATGATCAAACGCTTATTCACAATTAACCTCCTTGAAAAGATTTTTTAAGGTTAGGATGTTTTGCCTTGCGGCTTCTCCACATTTAATCTTCGCTAGGCAGCACCTCCTTTCAGAGAGAATCCCCTAAGGAAAGATTAATGTTGGATTAGGGTCATTATAACTTAAACCAAAATGAGAGTCAAGGGTTTTTTGCTCATCAAAGATTAATATTTTTGGGGTTTATCATCCTTCGTGGCCGGCTTTTTTTAGAAACGTGATAATTACCTAGCATAGGTTCTGCTTGGCGGGGCAGACCATCCACGAATATTTCACGAATACACGAATAGTGCTGTCATTCGTTTATTCGTGGTCCATCCGTGGACGGTTTTCTCAGCAAATTATCAACACACCTCGTGATGGGATGTTGTTATGACACGAGACTTGTTTTTAGAGTGCTGAATCCGTCCTTCAGTGGGTTGGCGAAAGCGGGGTTGATTGCGCAAACGTTGCTTTCTCACTCCAAAATTTTGTCCTATCTCTACGTGCCCTCTTCCCACGAACTCAGATACCTGCGTTGTTCTTCGGTGAGGGTGTCGATGCGCACGCCCATAGCTTCCAGCTTCAACTGGGCGATTTGGCGGTCGATCGCTTCGGGCACGGCATAGACCTTTTTCTCCAGCTCTTTGCCGTGCCTGGCGATGTACTCCAGGCTTAAAGCCTGATTGGCAAACGACATGTCCATCACACTGGCCGGGTGTCCTTCCGCCGCCGCCAGGTTGATCAACCGCCCTTCGCCTAGCAGGTGAATGCACCGCCCGTCTTTCAATACATATTGCTCAACAAAGGGGCGCACCAGGCGTTTCTCGACCGCCATCTCTTCCAGGGCGGGGATGTTGATTTCCACGTTGAAGTGGCCAGAATTGGCGACGATGGCGCCATCTTTCATCATCTCGAAGTGGCGGCGGTCGATCACGTTGATGTCGCCGGTGACGGTGACGAAAATATCCCCAATTGGGGCGGCTTCGTCCATCGGCATCACCCGATAGCCGTCCATCACGGCCTCCAGGGCGGGCAAGGGATCGACTTCGGTGACGATTACGTTGGCGCCCATGCCGCGCGCTCGCATCGCCAAACCACGTCCACACCAGCCATACCCGGCAATGACGAACGTCTTACCGGCCAGGAGGATATTGGTGGCGCGCACGATGCCGTCAATGGTGGATTGCCCGGTGCCATAGCGGTTATCGAAGAAATGCTTGGTCATGGCGTCATTGACGGCGATGACCGGAAAGCCCAACGCCCCATCCGCAGCCATAGCGCGCAGGCGGATCACGCCGGTGGTCGTCTCTTCCGTGCCGCCCAGCATATTCTCCAGCAATTCGCGGCGCGACTTGTGCATCGTGCTGACCAGATCGGCCCCATCGTCCATAGTAATATGGGGGCGATGGTCGAGGGCTGCGTCGATGTGTTTGTAATAGGTCGCGTGGTCTTCGCCTTTGATGGCAAAGACCGGGATCTCGAAGTAGCTCACCAGGGCAGCCGCCACATCGTCCTGGGTGGAAAGCGGATTCGAGGCCGTCAGAACCACTTCAGCCCCGCCGGCGTGCAGGGTGTCCATCAGGTTTGCCGTCTCGGTAGTGACGTGCAGGCAAGCCGCAATGCGCAGCCCTTGCAAGGGTTTTTGGCGGGCAAACCGCTGGCGAATCAAACCCAACACCGGCATCTCCCGCTTTGCCCATTCGATGCGCCTTCGCCCTCCTTCGGCGAGGTTTATGTCACGAATATCGTATTTTTCCATGAGAACTCCTTACTATGGTTGTGAGGGATAGATTTCGGCTGGTGAAGCTTGTTCCGAAGCCCATCTGGCGCGGATTATAACATTTTTATCAAACTCGTTCACCATTCGGCAGATGGTTGTTTTGACGCCAGGCGCGCCGCAGGCAGAGATTCGACCGGCAAAAAATGCTGCTCTATTGGCGCGCGGCGGTATCATTTCTCTAAAAAGACATCCAGCTTGCCCTGGTCATCAAACAGTTGGCGGAAGCGTTGGACGAACTCGGCTGGGGTATAGCGGTGGCTTTGGGTGCCGTACTGCTCCAGACAGTAGGTAGCTGCCAGGGCGCCCACTTTACCGCAGGTCTCCCAATCCAGACCGCGAGCATAGGCGGCTAAAAAACCGCCCCGAAAAGCATCGCCAACGCCGGTCGGATCGGCGACCCTTTGGGGTGGGACGGCGGGGATATGAATCTGCTGCCCCTGGGTGTAAAGCTCGGCGCCACATTCCCCGCAGGTCACAACCATAAAGCGCACCCGTTGGGCGATTTCTTCTGCAGGATAGGCCGTCAGCTTTTGAATCAAGGCAAACTCGTATTCGTTGACAAAGAGCGCCAGGGCGTGATCGATGCCATGGCGGATTTCCTCCCCACTCAGGCGCACAATCTGTTGGCTGGGATCGTACAGGTAGGGGATCTCCAGGCTGATGCACTCATCTACATACTGTTTCATGGCTTGCGGGTCGTTGGGAGAGATGACCACCAGATCGGGTTTGTCGCCGTCCAGGTCAGATAAGCGCAAGCGCGAGGCGTAAGCCATTGCCCCGGTGTAGAAGGTGGCTATTTGAGCGTTCGAAAGGTCGGTGTTGGCGAAAAATGATGCCGTAAAGGTGCCTGGGATCACCCTGGCGCCGCGCGTATCGATGCCATTCTCTTCCAGCCAGCGGCGATAGTCCTCAAAGTCCTCCCCCACCGCAGCCAGCAAACGCGGCCGTTCGCCAAACAAGGCTAAGGTGTAGGCGATGTTGGGCGCAATTCCGCCGCGCCGTTTTTCCATCGTCTCCACCAGAAAAGACAGGCTGATGTTTTCGATGTGTTCGGGAAGGATGTGCTCCTTGAAGTAGCCGGGAAAACTCATCAGGTAATCGTACGCGACAGAACCGGTAATGACGATGTTCACCGTTTGCCCTCCCAATCGTGCAAGCTGTTCCTGTGGGTAGGAAATGTGCCTGCCAGAATGCCAACCAATGGCGAAGCAGCGGCTGCAAACAAGCCGGCGCAGTTAGGAACGCCGAAGGACTGATTGCAGGCTTTGGCAGGATCGATCAGAATCTGTTCGATGGAGCTCATTTGCATTTCTCCGACCGCTCATTATACAATAAGTTCAGCGCAATGCATTAACCGGAATGGAGGATACATCATCCTGTGCATGTGAAAGCTGTTATGAGGCGTTGAAAGGGGACCGTCCACGAATAAGCCACGAATGCACGAATATGAAACCACGAATGAACGCGAATAGACGCAAATGTACAAGGCTCTGAAACCACGAATGAACGCGAATAAACGCAAATGAATGCAAAGCGAATGCATCCTTTTTTCTTCGTGTCCATTCGCGGATTCCCTGTGTTGCAAACCACTGAAGCACGGCTGCAGCACTCCATAATTCTAATATAATAGAGCACATGAGCATTCTGGAAGCCAAACTGCGCATGGAAATCGCCCGCGTAGCCCGTCAGATCGCCCACCTTTGGATGCTTACCCGAAACGTCGGGAAGATCATTCCCTTGCCGGAGGCAGAACGCGCCTGCTTGAAAGAGATAAAATCATCGGGTACGGGAAGATGAACCAAAAGCTCAGTTCCAGTGCACAAAGAGTCCAGGAAGCTATCCGGCAGCGAGGGCTTGCGCTTGAGGTGATCGAGTTGCCTCAATCCACCCGAACAGCGGTTGAGGCAGCTCAGGCAGTCGGTTGCGAGGTTGCCCAGATTGTCAAGTCTCTGATTTTCAAGGCAAAGCGCAGTGAACGGCCGATTCTGGTCATCGCCAGCGGCGCAAATCGGGTGAATGAGAAAGTCATCGAAGCATTGATTGGCGAACCGTTGGGCAAAGCCGATGCCGATTTTGTCCGCCAGCAAACCGGCTTTGTGATTGGGGGTGTGCCTCCTGTCGGGCATGTCCAGCCCATTCAGACCTTTATCGATGAAGACCTCTTGCAATACGATGAAATTTGGGCCGCGGCCGGGACTCCCCATGCAGTCTTCAAGTTAACCCCGCAAATCCTGATCGAACTGTGCGGCGGCCAGGTAATTTCGATCAAATAATCGTGCTCCGGTTCTTGCCCTCGTTCTTACTTTGCTGTAAGGCTGCCTCCGCCCGCTCCAGAAGCGACGTGAGGGTGTCGTCCCTGTGGGTCAGAGTTCCTCCAACGGAAATTGTCACCCCGAATTCACCTTTTTCGGTGATCAAGGAATTGTGTTGCACCAGGCGGCGCAGTTTTTCGGCAATTGCCTTCAGTTGAGGTTCGTTGACGTCATAGAGAACAAGGAGGAATTCTTCCCCACCCCATCGCCCAACATAATCGCTGGTGCGCACGCTGTACTGAAGTGTCTCCGCTACCAGTTTCAGCATCTGATCCCCCACTGGCTTGCCAAACGTATCGTTGACGAGCTTAAAATCATCCACATCGATCAAGATAACCCCAAAAGGCTCTGCCTCATGCAGGCGAGTTTGCAGGGCTGCACTCAGGTTGACCTCGCTAAAGCGCCGATTGCCGAGGTGGGTCAGCGCGTCCAGGTCGGTGAGCCGTTGAAGTTCCCGCGTCCGATGGCGAGCAGCCACAAAGACCGAATGATCCCGAAAGATCTCCACTGCGCCGATTACTTTGCCCAGGTCATTCCGAAGTGTTACGGCGCGCACCCGCACCGGCACGCGATACCCTTCCTTGTGAGATAGATAAAGGTCAATCTCGCTCTGCGCTTCATCTTTCATTGCCACAAGTGCAGGGCAGCGATTCTCACCCAAGCGATTCCCTTCTTCGTCAGCAGGATTGAAAACCTCTTCGCAATGCCGCCCGAGGACTTCCTGGCTCGAGTATCCGCTGATCTTTTCTGCGCCTTTGTTCCAATAGGTTATCCGTCGTTCGAGATCAACGAAAACAACCCCATCAAAGAGCTGATCCAACACATGGCGGTAAATTTCGTCAGAGGGTTTCACAGCTTTTTCCTCCATCACTCAAGGCGTTCGATTATAGATTCTTCGGTACAGCCCAAAGATCTCATAAATGCCGCGGATATAATCGCGAGTTTCGGAAAAGCGGATGACTTCCAGAAACAGGTCAGGGTCGCCATTGGCAAGTTTCTGCCAGGCCATCGCATTGCCCGGCCCACCGTTATAAGCTGCCAGGGCTGCGTAAAGGTCTCCCTGAAAATAATTCCGCCACTTCGCCAGATAATAGGCGCCGAATTCGACGCTGACCTGAGGGCGGTATAAGTCGGCTGCAGTGTAGTTCGGTGGCCAACCCAGATTTTGGGCAATTTCCTCCCCGGTGGCCGGCATGATCTGCATCAGGCCGCGCGCGCCGGCAGAGGAACGCACAAAACCCTCAAAAGCACTCTCCTGGCGCACGACACTGAACAGGAGCAGGGGATGAAGCTGATATTTTTGGGCGATGGGTAGGATTAAGTCGCTGAAATAGAGCCCAAAGCGCACGTGATTGAAGTACAGAGGAGCACTGACCGAGGTAGCGTCGTCATAGCCGGCCAGGTTCAGCACCTGGCGGGCAGAGAAGATTGCCAGGCGGTAAGCGCCCAGCTCTAACATGGCGTTTGTCAGGCGAAAGCTGTTGACCGCGTCTTGAGCGACGGCAATCCGTAAATTCTCGAATTCCCGCCGCGCCTCATCATATAGGCCCAGACGCCATAACTCCAGGCCGCGTTGATAACGTCCATCGTTTGCCAGCTCTCCCATCCCGCTGAGATCGACTTCGGCGCTGATTTGAAAGGTGGAACGCAACCATTGCTCAGCCTGCTGGCGTTCTCCTTCGAGGTCAACGGCAAGGTCGATCATCTGCGGCGGGGTAAAAGGCGCTTGTCCCAGGATCAACTCCCGGGCGCGCTCGCTGTAATACCCGGTGGGGTCTAAGTTCACCGCTTGTCCCCAGGTTACCTGAGCGGCGGCCTCATCCCCTAAGGCTTTCTGGCATTTTCCCTGCCACAAGTAAGCCGCGGCCCGATCGCGCAGGGTGGGGGCAAGGCTCAGGGCACGGCTGAACAAGACCAGCGCCCCTTTGAAATCGCCACTGCGGTAACGGCTGATGCCGGCTAGGAAAACACCCCGAAAGGTATATTCGCTGGCCGGATATTGCGGCTCGAGCTTCTCCCAAATTTCTGCAGCGCGTTGCAGTTGCCCATCCATCTCGGCAACCAGCCCGGCATCGAAAAGGAATTCAGCGGCTCGCGGATGGTTGGGGGCAGCCTGGACAAAGTTCAGCAACACCTCAATGGCGGCGTTGTACTCTCTCAGAAAGTTCCACAATGTATAGGCTTTTTGATCCCAGGCGTCATCCCAAAAGCGGTCTTCGGGAAACTCGGCGATCAGGGTGTCCCAGGCTTTGATCGCTTTGTCAAACGCCCCGCTTGCCCGCAAGGTTAAGCCATAGTAATATAAGGCGGTGGCGCGGTTCGCACCGCCTTTCTGGAAGTAGCGGTCGAAAGCCGCCAAAGCTACCCCATATTGCCCGGCAAAATAATCGACGATGCCGCGGTTGAGATCGTCAACCGGTACGCCGGCCTCGACCAGGATCACCAAGGCTTGATAAGAAAAGGTTGCCGTCGGATAGTTATTCACCGCATCCAAGTAGGCAGCGTAAGCCTCTTGCAGTTGACCCAGGGCGGTAAAGGCTTGCCCTTTCAGGTAGGCCATTTGGGCTTTGGTGGCGTCGCTGCTGGTGCGGTTGTACACCTCGTCATATAAGGCAATGGCCGTTTGGTAATCGCCAGCCAGGGCGTGCGTGCGCGCCAGTTTGATCTGGATGTTTAGGGGGTCAAGAAAGGATGGGGATTGCAGGGCTGCGCGGTAGTCATTGGCAGCTTCGCTATACCGACCAGCCGCCAAAAGGGCATCGCCGCGCAGATTTAACACATAGGCATCTACCACGCCTGAGCGATAAGCGAGATAATTCAAAAAAGCATCGGCTGCTTCACTGTAACGTTGCAGGGCATTGTAACTTTCCCCAAGTACGAAGTGAGCGTAGGGGACATGGGCAGATTGGGGATACTCGCGCAAAAGCTGCTCGAGCAGATTGATTGCGCCGCGGTAGTCACCCACCTCGTAGCGGGCTTTGCCTTCCCCAAGCAAAGCAGCCGCTTGCAGGTCGGGGTCTTCGGTCGCCGAAGCCGCCCGGCGAAACTCCTGCAAAGCTCTTTCCCAATCCCCGTTGCTCAGGGCGCGCTCACCGCTGGCAATGCTGGTCGCCGGCATAACCGTGGGGTAGGGGGTGGCTGTCGGCGCGAGGGTGGGGATGAGGAATAGATCGGAAGTGGCAGGAATGGTTGGCGGCGGGGATTCATCAGGATCGGACTGAAAAGGGAGAAGAAATCCGGGCAGGTTGCAAGCCAGGGAAATACTCAATAGCAGCAATCCAATAAGGATGAACCTGAGGCGCAGCACACACGGTCTCATGGTTTGCACTATAACCGAGAGGCTAGCACCTGTCAAGAAAAGGGAGTACAATTTGCCTGTCGTTGAGAGATTGAAATGCACCAAACACGGCGGACATCCCCTTTGATCAAGCCTCCGATGCTGGAACGTTTTTAGCTGGAGAGTTGACATGACTGCATTTCGGAGTATCGAATGGAAGGAGTCTGCGCTTTGGTTGCTTGACCAAAGGGCGCTTCCGAAAGAAACCGTCTATCTTGAATTCAAGGATTATCGAGAAGTTGCCGAAGCCATCAAGTCGATGATTGTGCGCGGTGCACCGGCAATTGGCGCGGCAGCCGCCTATGGCCTGGCTCTGGCAGCCAATGCCTCCAAAGCAACCAGTGGGCAACAATTAAGGGAAGAACTGCAAACAGCCGCAGATGTGCTGCGAGCATCTCGGCCGACCGCCGTAAATTTGTTCTGGGCAATCGACAGGGTGTTGAACAAAGTCTCCTCTCTCGAAAGCGCAGATGCGCAGAGCATTCGCCAGGCAATCCTGAATGAAGCTCATCTCATTGCCGAGGAAGACATTCGAGCAAATAAACAGATTGGCAACAATGCCCTACCACTGATTCCCAATCCGGCAAAAATCCTTCATCATTGCAACACCGGCAGTTTAGCGACGGTCGATTACGGAACGGCATTGGGCATCATTCGCTCCGCCCATGAAAGTGGCAAGCAGGTGCATGTCTATTTGGACGAAACCCGTCCCCGCCTGCAGGGCGCTCGCCTTTCAGCCTGGGAATTGAGCCAGCTAGGCATCCCGCATACGGTGATCATTGACGGCGCTTCTGGTTTCCTGATGAAAAAAGTGGGGATTGACCTGTGTGTGGTCGGTGCCGATCGGATTGCTGCCAATGGAGATACAGCCAATAAAATCGGCACCTATAATCTGGCGATCGTTGCCAAAGAACATGGAGTGCCTTTCTATGTTGCCGCTCCCACCAGCACGATTGACCTGAGCATTCCATCGGGTGAACACATCCCCATTGAAATTCGCGATCGGAACGAAATTGCCCTTGTCGGCAATGAACAGGTAATGCCTGAAGGCTCAGCGGTTTTGAATTACGCCTTTGACGTCACGCCGGCTCAATACATCACAGCGATTATCACCGAGGTTGGGATCGCCTATCCCCCTTTTCAAGAAAGCTTGTCCAAATTGGTGAAACGCTAAAAGCTCTCAAAGAATCGCCGCCGGGTCTTAATCGGTCAAAGTCAATTTACAGATCTTCTGGAATAGAAAGGTAAGAAGCGATGCTCGAAATTTATGAATGGAACGGAGAAGGCTATAAACCCCTCGTTTTTACCCCGCAATGGATGGCAGCCATTCTCAACTGGCAACCGCTTTACGATTTAGCAAATGCCGATGAGATCGAAGTCCATCAGCATACCGATGAGGTTTTCGTCCTGTGGCGAGGACGGGGAGCTTTGTACTATCTCACTAAAAACGGGCAACTCGAGGTACAAGACCTTCAGCTAGGTGTGATCTATAATGTGCCGGCTGGCGTCTGGCATGGGTGTTTGGGCAGTCGTGATGTCTCCTGGATCATTGTCGAAAACCGCGATACCCACTTGAACGATACCACGGTGCGCAAAATGAACGAGCAGGAACAGCAGACCTTACGGCAAAAAGCGCCATCTTGGTGTTCTGCCTGAAGTTGATCGAAGCCTGAACGAACCCGACAGCTTCGCCTTTGAGGGATGAGATAAAAAGCAGAAGCAAGGGTTGGAGCAACGCCTTCCCTTGCTTTTTGTAGATTTCCTGAACCAGCTTTGTGTTGCGATTCTTTCTTCAGAGATTCAACTCAACCCAATTCATTGACCCACGAACAAAAAGTGATAGGTCAATGTGTAATAGACATAGTTCTGCCAGAGGCGAATAATATCCTCGCGAAGATAGTCATGGGTGGCAAAGGTTTGCAGCAAGAAGCGCCCTTCGTAGCATTCGGTCAATACCCCGCGATTGGTTTGATCGGTGCCGCTGATTCCAAGCAGCATAGTCGCCTTGGGTGGCTCTCCGCCGATGGTTTGGGAGATCTTCATTAAGTCACCAATGTCCCCTTTCCAGTAATTGGCTGTGCCTAAGCTGCGCACTTGATTGGGTTTGCTGAATAGCGGGTGATCAGGTACAAGGAAGGATAGTTTGCGTAGGCCTGGGTTATACCAATCCTTGTAGAACTCAACGCCGCATTTCTTGAGTATGGAAGACATTTTGCCCTGATGGATGCTATCCACTTCCCACATCTCAAGGATAACGGCTGCACCGCGCTCAAGGTGTTGTTCCAAATAGGCAAAATATTCGCCTTGGATTTTGCCGTATGCTTCGGAAGAGACAATGATCAAATCCCAATCCGAAGAACCGAGCAATTGATCTTTGAGCCATCCCTGGGCGCTGCCTACATCGGTATATGTATAATCTTCCTGATCAAGAGCGTTTTTGACATACCGCTCCATCCCAAGGCGGTGCCCCGATGTATCCTCATAAAGCAAAATCCTCGCCGCTTTAATTTGGGCGTCAAAATCGGCCTGGGCAGGCTCGGAGGCGGTCGGCGAAGGCTCTAACTCGCCAGGAGAGGGAGATTCGGTGGATGGGGGTGGTTCGAGGGTAGGAATTTCAGGGATAGATTGCTGAATAGCCATCGCTGTTGCTTGCAGGTCGATGGCAGATTGAGTCGCTTGAGCAGCGATCTGAGTGCCTTGTTCGGCGAGCGCTTGCAGCGTTGCTTCTACGGGGTTTGTTTGCCCGGCAGCAGCCAGCGTTGCCTGCATGGCAAGGGCTTCTACCGTCGCTTGTTGGGAATTCGTGGAGCCCGGCAGGAATGACAGGTCGCAGGCAAGGGCAGCTCCAATGAAAATGACGATCAAGACAAGCAACGGACGACTTTGCTTGAACATCAGAATGAGCGTACCCATTCTTCCTCCTTTGGGAAACACAATATCGTTTCGAGAGGACGGGTCTTTTTTCAGAGAAAGCGTGGAAAGGAATTCAACAGACCTGCTGGTAGTATACAACAATTCAAGAAAAAAGTGGCACGGAAGGTGGATGCAATGGGCATCTGCGCTCAGCATTTCAATGCTATAATGGGCATTGATGAAGGAAGATAGTTTTTCTATATCGTCGGATGAGGTTCGCAAAGTCGAAACGCTTTCCTTGCGTTACCTAACGCCTCAGGATGGCTTATCCCAGTTCTTTTCCCTCCTAGCTGAATTTGCTCCACTTTTAGACGAGAGCGAACCAGTTTATCGAGCGGAGCGAATTCAGGCAATGATCACTTTGCAATCCCGTCTACGTGCATTGGACAATCTCCAACAGCGCAAATTGAATGCAAAATCTGGTTGACTCAATAATTGCCTTTCAGAACCTCTTGAGGCAGGAAAGTACTCCCGTTATGGCAATCGGCGGCATTGCTGTGGCTGTGTGGGGTGAACCGCGACTAACGCGTGATGTTGATTTTAAGGTGTTGATAAGCAAAGAGAATCGGATGGTTCTTTTAAATCTTTTACGGGGTTACACGGCTCTTCAGGACGACCCTGACGACTCCTTTCGGCGCTTTGGACTGGCATTTTTTCAAGACCCAAACGGTATCCGAATCGATGTTATGCTTGCAGATACAATTTTTGATCAAACGGCTCTTGAGCGCGCTTGCGAGGTTGATCTGTTGCCCGGGAAGGCTGTTCGGGTTTGTACCGCGGAAGACTTGATTATCTATAAGATGCTTTCAACTCGACTGCGAGATCGGAGTGATGTCGAATCTGTCATTCGTAGACAAGGTAAAAAGTTAGATTCCTTCTATATTGAGAAATGGCTCAAGCAGTTTGAAGAGGCGCTTTCAGATAGTCCATTGGTGCGCGATTTCAAGGAATTGCTTGGCAGATAGTTCTATAAGGATGAGAAAGATCGATCCGAGGACGCAGAATGAAAGCGCGATGCGTCGCTGTTAGCGGCCCGAATCCATTTCGCCTCCAAAAAGTGAGGCCAGGGTTGGTAGTTATTTGGAAAATAATATACGCAGGATTTTCTTTTCGGTGGATTTCTTCCCCGCATTACACGGCGGGAAGATCAGGCGGATTTGTTGACGGATGTTCAATTTGCGGATGACCTTCTTTGTGCCGCAACCCCAAAAGGTCGCCTTATACAGGGTGGGTTTGATGGAATAGGTTTCCACATCGCCTGGGTAGACGCTCAGATAATAATAGGCTTTTTTGCCTTCCAGTTTGAGATAGACGGTGGTGTATGTGTTATTGCGCACGGTAAGGCGCACCGGGCTGAGCAGAGGCGAAATGGACGAAAGAAAAAAGATCGCCACCAGAATCACAAGGAGAAGTCGTTTGCGAGAGTTCATCCTGACCTCCTGAGGGGTTTTTTGTATTATCGCGCCAATGAGCAAAGAGAGTCAAGAAAGG
>Ga0308418_1000332_pt1 | contig 29107 bp, 26 predicted proteins | sample HotsprSampleR4cd_FD_203517 | JGI IMG/M metagenome (GOLD analysis project Ga0308418, IMG submission 203517) | Hot spring phototrophic mat microbial communities from Mushroom Spring, Yellowstone National Park, Wyoming, United States - 20090729_R4cd ... | reverse complement strand
GGCTGCGTCGCCTGCTGGGCGCGACGACGGTGGACTTCAGCTTGACGCTCGGCGATGTGAACGGCGACAACATCATCGACGACGGTGACTTGCTGGAAGTGCTGTTCAACTTCGGCAATAGCACCACTGCGCCCGCCGACCTGAACGGCGACGGCATCGTGGATGACGCCGACCTGCTGATTGTGCTGTTCAACTTCGGCGCACAGGGAGACTAACGATGCGCCTCAGTTGCGCCGCCTATTCCTTCCGAGAGGCTCTGACCAAGCGGGAGATGAGCCTCTCGGAGTTCATCCGCCTGTGTGCGGAGCTGGGGCTGGACGGGGTGGAACTTACGGGCTACTACTTCCCCGATACGACCCGCGCGACGCTGAACGCGCTCAAGCGTGAGTGCTTTCGGCACGGGCTGGCGGTTTCGGGCACAGCGACGCGCAATCACTTCACCCACCCCGACGCCGACTTCCGCAAGGCGCAGGTGGAGCATGTGAAACAGTGGGTGGATATCGCGGTTGCGCTCGGCGCGCCGATGCTGCGCATCTTCGCGGATCAGGGGATTCCGCAGGGCCATTCGGAAGCGCAAGCGTATGAGTGGTCGCGCGCGTGCATCGAGCAGGCGTTGCCGCATGCGGAGGCGCAGGGCGTCGTGCTGGCGCTGGAGACCCATTGGGGGCTGACCGCCGACGCCGAACGCACCTTGCGATTCGTCCGCGACCTCAAAAGCGACTACTTCGGCGTTCTGCTGGACGGCGCGAACACCCGCGAGAACCACTACGAGATGATCGAGAAACTCGCCCCCTACGCCGTGAGCGTGCATGCTAAAACGCACTCGCGCAATGCCCGCGATGAGTTTTTCGAACTCGACTACGAGCGCATCTTCCGCATCCTGCGGGCAGCGAACTTCAAAAGCTATGTCGCTATTGAGTACGAATACACGGAGCCAGCGATGCCCGCCGTGAGCCGATTCGCCAAAAAGCTACTTGCTTTGCGCAATCGCGGGCGTTAGAAATGGCAGGAATTCAGTCGGTGGTGCTGAACCTATTCTCCAGAGACATGTAGCGTGGGACACTGCTGACCCCCTCCTGCAGGGTCCCCCTGCACGCAGGGGGAACCGCGCTCCAGTGGTTCCCTTCACGAAGTGGGGGGAACCTGAAGGAGGGGGGCTGTCCCACAACATGTTGAGGAGGTATCTATGCGAGTATGGATGACGCTTGGCGTAATTGCGCTGCTGTGCGTGGGTCTGCTGGCGCAGCAGAAGCCTGCGCCGAACCCAATCAAGACAACGGTTGCTGCACTGCTTGAGAACCCCGACAAGTTCCATCGCAAGATGGTTCAGGTGGAGGGCGAGGTGGACGACCTCAAGAAGAAAACCTCGCGCGTGGGCAACCCGTACACGACCTTCAAGCTGGACAGCGGTGGCAAGCAAATCACTGTGTTCAGCTACGGGCACCTGTCTGTTGAGGAAGACGACAAGGTGGTCGTGGTGGGCAAGTTCTACAAGGAGCGGCGCGTGGGGCGCAGCACCTTCAAAAACGAGATCGACGCCAGCCCGAAAGAGGGGGGAAGTGTGCGTAAGAAGCAGTAGCCCCTACAACGGCTCGAAGTGGCAGCTGAAGTGGCGCAGAAACGGCGTCTGCCAAGTGATGCGGTAGCCGCGTAGCTGCTCGCGCCGACGATAGACCTCCAGAATCACCTCCACCACATAGTCTACATGGCTCTGGGTGTAGACGCGGCGCGGGATGGCGAGGCGCACCAACTCGCGCGGCGCAGGCTGCTCCGCGCCTGTTTCAGGGTCGCGCTGGGCGAACATCACGGAGCCAATCTCGCAGCTGCGCACCCCGCCCAGCCGATACAGCTCCACCACCACCGACTGCCCCGAATACTGCAGCGGCGGGATGTGGGGTAGCATCCGCCCTGCGTCGATGTAGATGGCGTGCCCGCCCGGAGGTTGCACGATGGGCACGCCTTCCCGCGCGATATGCTCGCCCAAGTATTGGGTGGAACGGATACGGTACTGCAGGTAATGCTCGTCCAGCACCTCGCGCAGCCCGATTGCCATCGCCTCCAGGTCGCGCCCTGCCAGCCCGCCGTAGGTGGGGAAGCCCTCTGTGAGGATGAGCAGCTCGCGCTCCTGCTGAGCAAGCGCGTCGTCGTTGGTGCAGAGAAAACCGCCGATATTCGCTAAGCCGTCTTTTTTGGCGGACATTGTGCAACCGTCGGCGTAGGAAAACATCTCGCGGGCAATCTCCAGCGGAGTCTTGTCGGCGTAGCCTGGCTCGCGCAGTTTGATGAAGTAGGCGTTTTCGGCGAAACGGCAAGCGTCGATGTAGAAGGGGATACCGTGCTTGCGGCAGATTTGGCTGACGGCGCGGATGTTCGCCATCGAGGCGGGCTGCCCGCCGCCAGAGTTGTTGGTAAGCGTCATCATTACCAGCGGAATGTTCTCCGCGCCCACTTCGGCAATCAGCCGCTCCAGCGCGTCGGTGTCCATGTTGCCCTTGAACGGGTGGGGCGTCGTGGTGTCGCGCAGTTCGGGGCAGGGGAGGTCTGCCGCGCGCCCGCCGAGATACTCGATATTCGCGCGGGTGGTGTCGAAGTGGGTGTTGTTGGGGATGACGCAGCCAGACTTGCACACCAGCGAGAACAGGATGCGCTCCGCCGCGCGCCCCTGATGCACGGGGATCACATGCCGAAAGCCGAAGATCTCGCGCACGGTCTCCTCGAAGAAGTAGTAGCTACGGCTGCCTGCATACGATTCGTCGCCGCGCATCACGCCCGCCCACTGCTCGGAACTCATCGCCGAAGTGCCCGAATCGGTCAAGAGGTCAATCATCACATCGTCGGCGCGCACAAGGAACAGGTTGTAGTGCGCGTGGCGCAGGATGGCTTCGCGTTCCGCCTGCGTGGTGAGGCGGATGGGTTCCACGACCTTAATGCGAAACGGCTCGATGATGGTCTGGAATGGCATCGGTAGCCTCCGAATGGGATTGTACCCCCACTGAGATACCCACTGGACGCCACCGCGCCGTCTGTCAACCCCAATATATGGCAAATTCCCACCCAAATTACCCCAATTTTAGGGCTAAGTGGGGCTTCAGCCCTTGACAAATCGTTTTCGATGCGCTATAATATATCCCAGTGGAGACCCAGTGGTAGCTGAGTGGAGACTCAGTGGTAATCACGGGGGAGACCGATGGCGATCTTGCAAGGCGGTAGCACGATTGCGGTGGACGACAAGGGGCGCGTGGTGATTCCCATGCGCTTCCGTTCCAACCTCGGCGAGCGGTTTATCATGACCCGCGGGTTCGAGGGCTGCGTGCTGGTGTTCACCTTGGATCGCTGGCAAGAGCTGAGCCAGAAGTTTGAGAATGGCGCGACCTTCGATCGGCAAAAGATGCAGTTGCAGCGGTTTTTGTATAGCGCGGCGTCGGAGGTCGCCCCCGACAGTCAGGGGCGCGTGGCGATTCCGCAGGAGTTGCGCGAATGGGCGGGCATCGAGCCGAACTCGGAAGTCGCTATCGTCGGCTGTTCGAACCGCGTGGAGATCTGGGAGAAACTCGCGTTCTACGACCACCTGCGCGAGGTGAAGAATGCCACAGACTTGATCGATTACGCGAGGGATCTGGGGATTTGAGATGCACAAGCCAGTGATGGTGCGTGAGGTGCTGGAGTACCTGAACCCGCCCGTGGGCGGCGTTGTGGTGGACGCCACGGTCGGGGCAGGAGGGCACGCTCGCGCGTTTGCCGAGCGAGTGGGGCGCGAGGGGACGCTCATCGCGCTTGACCGCGACGCCCAGATGCTTGCACTCGCCCAGCAGAACCTCGCCGACATCGCTTGCATGGCGTACTATCTCCACGCCGACTACCGAAGTTTACCTGAAGTGTTGCATGAATTGCAAATAGACGCTGTGGACGCGATTCTGGTGGACATGGGCGTCTGCAGCGAGCAGTTGGACGACCCTGAGCGCGGGCTGGCGTTCCGCTACGACGCGCCGCTGGACATGCGCCTTGACAGGGAACAGCCTACCACCGCCTACCACCTGCTGCAGCGGGTGCGGCTGCCAGAGTTGGTGCGCATCCTGCGCGAGTACGGGGGCGAGCAGTGGGCGAAGCCGATTGCCCGCGCGATTATCCGCAGGCGCGACCAAGGGCGCATGAACACCACAGGCGACCTTGCCGCCGCCGTGCTGGAAGCCGTCCCGAAAAAGTTTCAGGAGAAGCGCATCCATCCCGCCACGCGCACTTTTCAGGCGATACGAATCGCGGTCAATCGCGAGTTGGACGACCTGCAACCTGCGTTCGAGGCGATGGCGGGGTGTCTGAAGGTCGGCGGCGTCATCTGCGTATTGGCGTACCACTCGCTGGAAGACCGCGCGGTCAAGCACGCCTTTCGGAACCTAAGTCAGCGGACGCGCGAGCCAGTCGTGGTGGGCGCGCCCGCACAGCCAGCCGACCGACCCATACTGGAGATTTTGACCCCGAAGCCGTTGGAGCCGAGCGAAGCGGAGATTCAAGACAACCCCCGCGCACGGAGCGCGAAACTGCGCGCCGCCCGCCGCGTGGGGTAGGGAAGGAGGATGACCATGCGAACAGCCACGAAACCGAGAGCCGAGCAGGGGAGAGGACACACGCCCTCGGCGCGTCCGAGACCGCCGATAGCGCAGCCTGCGCGCCCGCGTCGTAAGTCGCGCCCGCGCCGAATACCGCTGCTGCCGATGGCTATCATCGCCACCGTGCTGACAAGCCATATGACCGCCGTGGCGATGCTGAACTACGAACACGCGCGGCAGGCGAGCCTGACCCGCGAGATTGACCGCACGCAACTGAACATCGATCGGCTGCGCGGGCAGATTGCCGCGCACACCGACGAGATCGCCCTGCGCCAGTGGGCGGAGCAGGCGGGCATGGTGCGCGTCGACGAGCAGCCCGATCTGACGATGGTCGGACTGGACGCGCCGCCAGCGTCGCCCGCCAAGCCTGTGGTGATGGGCAACGCCGACCTGTGAGGGAACCGATGGCGAACGCGCGCCCGATGTATCGGCATGCGACGGTGCGCTTGAAGTCGCAGGAACTGCGGCGGATGGGGTGTCTCGGCGCGGCGCTGGCGGTGGGCGGCGCGTTGGTGGCGGCGCGGGTGGTGCACCTGCAGGTGTTTCAGCACGACGCGCTGTACGATGCGGGCATGCGCCGTCGGCTGCGCCGTCGCCCGCTGCTGGCAAAGCGCGGCGCGATTCTGGATCGGCACGGTAAGCCGCTGGCACAGACACAAATCTGCTGCCACATCGCGATTGACCCCACGAGCGTGCGCGAGCCTGACACCCTCGCGCGCCTGCTAACCAAGCGATTGGGCGGCAATTCCACCGAACTGCAGGCGCAGCTGTTGCAAGCGCAACAGTCGGGACGCCGCTACCTGCGCGTGGCGACAAGTGTGCCGATGGAGCGATATCAAGCCCTGCGCACCGACCTTGAGAGCGCGTTCCGCCACCTCAGGCGAGACGAACGACCTGTGCTGACGCGCGAACAAGTGCCCACGCGCGCCTACCCGCAAGGCTCGATCGCCCCGCAGGTGATTGGGCTAACGCAGTTGGAGGAGGATAACCTTTTGGGCAACAGGCTGGTCGCCGTAAGCGGCATCGAGAAGGGCTATGATGGCGTGCTGGCGGGCAAGAACGGCGTCGAGGAGGGCGAGATTGCGCCCGGCGGGCTGCTGATTCCCGAAACCATCCGCCAGCGCGAGCTGCCCGCCGACGGCGCGTCGATGCGCCTGACGCTGGATACCGCCATTCAGACGGTCGCCGAAGACGCGCTGGAGCAACTCTGGCGCAAGCATCGTCCGAAAGGCGCGCTGATACTGGTGCTGGAGCCGCACACGGGCGACATTCTGGCGATAGCGAACCGCCCGACTTTCGACCTTGCCACGCGCAAGGGGCTGCAGCCCCCGCGCAACGACACGCCTGCCGAACGCAACCGCGCGATGGAGCCGCTGCGCAACCGCGCGGTGGAGTTCCTGTACGAGCCGGGGTCTACCGTCAAGCCGTTGGTGGTTGCGTCGCTGCTGGCGGAGGGCGCGATTAGCCCCACAAGCCGCTACTACTGTCAGGGCGCGATTCGCGTCGGCAAAAAGTCTATTCGGTGCGTGGTGCATGGGCGGGGCAGGGGACACGGGCTGCAGACACTGGAGGACGCGCTGTGCCACTCGTGCAATGTGGCGATGGCGCAGATGGGGCGGCGCGTCGGGCTGGAGGGCGTCTACCGTGCGCTGCAACGGTTCCACTTGTTCGAGCCGATGCAGGCGGGCTTTGCAAGTGAGTGGGTGGGGCACACCATCGCGCCCGACAAGGTGCGCTGGGGCAGGGAGCTTCGGGCGACGAACCTTGCGTTTGGGCAGGGGCTGATGGTCTCGCCGTTGGCGTTGGCGGCGGCATATGGCGCGCTGGCGAATGACGGGCTATGGGTCGCCCCTCGCATCGTGCTGGAGCCTGCGCCCGTGCGCCGCGAGCCAGAGCCGATTGTGCCCCCCGAACACACGCGCCTTGTGATTCGCGGGCTGGTGCAGGCGGTGGAACAGGGCACAGGCAAACTCGCGCAGTTGAAGGGCTACTGGGTAGCGGGAAAAACGGGCACAGCGCAGAAAGCTATAGAGGGCGGACGCGGCTATGCGCAGGGCAGGTATATCGCCTCGTTCGTGGGGATTGTGCCTGCGGACGCGCCCCGCGCGGTGATTCTGGTGCTGGCGGACGAGCCGCAGAACGGCTACTACGGCGGCGAGGTCGCCGCGCCTGCGTTCCGCCAAGTGGCGCAGTACCTGATGTGGTACTGGCGCATCCCGCCGTCCCGACGCGAGACGACGCGCACCCAACCAACGATTTTCAATCCGCGCACACGGGCAGGATGAAACGATGCGACTGAGCGAGCTGCTACAGGGTCTGCCGATACAGGAGGCGTATGGCGACGCCGAGATTACAGGCGTTAGCGTCGATTCGCGGCGCGTGCAACCAGGCGACCTGTTCGTCGCGCTGGTCGGTCGGCAGCAGGATGGGCATCGGTTCGTCGGCGATGCCTTACAGCGCGGCGCGGCGGCAGTGATCCTGCAACGCGACGCCGACACCTTGCCGCCGAACACCCCCTACGCCCGTGTGCCCGACACCCGCGAGGCGCTCTGGCGCATCGCGCAGCGACTGTACGGCGACCCGACCCAGCACATGCTGACCATCGGCGTCACGGGCACAAACGGCAAGACCACCACCACCCACATGCTGCAGAAGATACTGGTCGCGTGGGGCAAACCGACGGTACTTATCGGCACGCTGGGTGCATGGATCGAGTATCCCGACGGTCGGCGCGAGACGCTAACGCACGAGGGCGAGTTCACGACTCCCGAAGTCTACCAGTTGCAGTCGCTGTTGCAGCGGGCGCGTGCGCTGGGTGCGCAGGCAGCGGTGCTGGAGGTTTCGTCGCACGCGCTGGATCAGCGGCGCGCCGACGGCATCCGCTTCGATGTCGGGGTATTCACGAACCTGACGCAAGACCATCTGGACTATCACGGCACGATGGACGCTTACGCTGCGGCGAAACTGCGCCTGTTCACTGACTTGGCAGAGCAGTCGGGCAAGCCGTACCGCGCGGTCATCAACATCAGCGACGAGTGGGGCAGGTTATTCGCTGCGAAGGCGAAGGGCGTGGTCTACACCTACGGCGAGTGCGAATGCGCGCTGGTCAGAGCCGTGCGCGCGGAGTACGGACACGACGCGCTGCGCTTCTGGGTGCGGACGGCATTTGCAACGCAACCTGTTGCCCTCCCCCTGCAGGTTCCCCCCGCTTCGCGAGGGGAACCGCAACTTGGTTCCCCCTGCTTGCAGGGGGAACCTGAAGGAGGGGGTTCCGAAAGCCGCGCGGGCGAATATCTCCTGCACACCTCGCTAATCGCCCCCTACAATTTATATAACGCGCTGGCGGCGGCGACTGCGGGGCTGGCGCTGGGCATCCCGTTGGAGGCGATTCAGCAAGGGCTTGCGAGCCTGTCGCAGGTACCTGGGCGGTTCGAGCGTGCGCCGATTGACGCCGACTATACGGTGATTGTGGACTTCGCGCATACGCCCGACGCGCTGGAACGGGTGCTGCAGGCGGGACGGATGCTGAACCCGACGCGCCTGACCGTGCTGTTCGGCTGCGGCGGCGACCGCGATGCAACTAAGCGACCCAAGATGGGCAGAATCGCCGCCGAACTCGCCGACCGCGTGATTCTGACCTCTGATAACCCGCGCACGGAAGACCCGCGCCAAATCCTGCAGCAGATACTCGCGGGCGTGCCCGACGAGTTGCGCGGCAAAATCGCGCTGGTGGAGCCTGACCGACGACGCGCCATCGAGTACGCCCTGCACACCGCGCAAGCAGACGAGCTGATTCTGCTGGCGGGCAAGGGGCACGAGCCGTACCAGATTGTGGGGATGGAGAAACTCCCGTTTAGCGACATCGAGGTCGCGATAGGGGCAGTAGGAGCGAAGCGATGAGACGAGCTATGCTACTCTCGGAGGTCATCGAGGCGACGGGCGCGAAACCGCTGAACATCGGCGCGCCTGAAACGGTCGCCGTCGCGGGCGTATGCATCGACAGCCGCGTCGCTGAAGCGGGCGACCTATTCGTCGCGCTGCGCGGCAACCGCACCGACGGACACCACTACCTGCAGGAGGTGTTCGATAAGGGCGCGGTCGCCGCGCTGGTGGAGTATGTGCCGCTGGGCGCGGAAGAGATGCCCCTGCTGCGCACGCCGAACACGGTTCATGCGCTGGGGCAACTCGCGCGGCGCTATCGCAGGCAGTTCAACGCGACCGTCATCGGCATAACGGGCAGCACGGGCAAGACCACCACCAAGGAGATGATTGCCGTCGCGCTGGAGGCGGGCTACCCGAACGCAGTGCAAAAAAGCGCAGGAAACTTAAACACTGAACTCGGCGTGCCGCTGTCGCTGTTCGAACTGGACGCCGACTGCCAATACATGGTGCAGGAGATGGCGATGCGCGGGCGCGCGCAGATTGCCTACCTTGCGGAGATCGCCGAGCCGCGCGTCGGGGTGATTACGCAAATCGGCTGGTCGCACATCGAGCAGTTGGGCAGCCGCGAGGCGATTGCGGAGGCGAAGTCGGAGTTGGTGCAGTCGCTGCCGCATGACGGGACAGCAATCCTGCCGCGCGACGATAAGTTCTACGATTTCCTGCGGGCGCGATGCGCGTGCGAGACCATCTACACCTTCGGGCGCCACCCTGAAGCGCACGCCCGCCTGACGGAGGTGCAGCTGGGCGAGGACTACACGGCAGGCGTCGTGGCGTTGAACCTGCCCGAGGTGCAGGCGCGGGTATGGGTGGAGCTGCCCTACCTGGGCGAGCATCTGCTGGTAAATGCGACGGCGGCAGTGCTAACGGCGGTCGTGCTGGGCGTTGCCCCTGAAGCAGCGGCGCGCGCCCTACGCCACACCCACTTGCCAGAGATGCGGATGGCGCTGCAGCGTCAGCCCGAAGGGTGGACGCTCATCAACGACGCCTATAACGCGAACCCCGACTCGATGCGCGCCGCGTTGGAGGTGCTGATTCACCAAATCCCTGCGCACCGACGGATTGCCGTGCTGGGCGATATGAAGGAACTGGGCGCGTACAGCATGCGATTGCACTGGAGTCTGGGACGCTGGCTCGCGGCGCAACCGTTGGACTATGTGGTTTTAGTTGGAAGCGAAGTGCTATGGACGGCGGCTGCCGCCAGGGAGGGCGGATTTCCCCCCAGCCGACTGCTGCACTTCGAGACGCCCCAGCAAGCGCGCGCGTGGCTGCTGCGCACGGTGCAGAAGGGGGACTGCGTGCTGCTGAAAGGCTCGCGCGCGCTGGGGCTGGAGCAGGCGGTGATGCGATGACCGACGCGATGGTGTTCCTGACGGCGGCGCTTGCTGCCCTGCTGCTGGGCAAGCCTGTGATTGGCTGGCTGGCGGGCATCCGCGCGCGGCAGAGCATCTATGCCTACGCGCCCGAAACTCACCGCGCCAAAGAGGGCACGCCTACGATGGGCGGGCTGCTGATTATGCTGGCGGTCGCGGTGGGGCTGGCGGTATGGGGAGCAACGACGCGCGAGCCGCTGGTTCCTATGCTGGTAATTTTTGCAGGCGCGGCGTGGTTCACGCTCATCGGGCTGCTGGACGACTACTGGATTCGCCGTTGGACAGCGCAACGCGGGCTGGAGTGGAAGCAGAAACTCGCGCTGCAGCTGATTGCGGGGGGCGTGAGCGTCTATGTGCTGTGGCTGGCGGCGTCGGGCGCTGCCGAGCCGCTGCTGGGGAGGGCAGAGGCGAGCGGAGCACAACTGCCGCTGACCCCTGCAACCTTCGCGCTTGGAGTGTTTTGGCTGGTCGGCTGGGTGAATGCGTTCAACCTGACGGATGGACTGGACGGACTGGCGGCGGGGCTGACCGCGCTGGCGATGCTGGGCGTCTATGTCATCGGCGCAGGGCAGGGGAGTTGGGTCGCCTACGCGCTGACGGTCGCTGGGGCGTGCGTTGGGTACTTGTGGTGGAATGTGCATCCTGCGCGGGTGTTCATGGGCGACACAGGGTCGATGTTTCTGGGCGCGAGCTTCGGGCTGCTGACGCTTCGTAGCTTGCTGGATGCGCCTGCGTTGCAGCACTGGGGCGCGTTCGCGCTGGTTGGACTGGTGTTCGCAGCCGAGATCCTCAGCGTCGTGGTGCAGTTGGGTTCGGTCAAGCTGCGTGGGGGCAAGCGCGTCTTTCGGGCGACGCCGATTCACCACCATTTCGAGCTGCTGGGCTGGGCGGAGCCGACGATTGTGATGCGGTTCTGGCTGGTAGGGGCAATAGCGGCAGCGAGCGGCGTTGCCGTTAGCCGTTGGTGAGGTAGGAATGAGCGAGTTCGCAGGCAAACGGGTAGCGGTCATCGGCGCGGGGCGCAGCGGCGTCGCAGCGGCAGGCGCGCTGACGAGGCGCGGCGCACAAGTAGAGGTTTTTGACCGAAAGTTGCATTCAGAGCTGCCCCATGCGGACGCGCTGAACGAACTGGGTGTTGCGCTACACGCGGGAACCGACGCGCCCGAAAGCCTGCACGGGTACGACCTTGTAGTGGTCAGCCCTGGTTTGCCTCCGAGCCATCCGATTTTCGCGCGGGCGGAGGCGGTAGGTGTGCCCGTATGGAGCGAGATTGAGGTGGGCTACCGTATCGCACGCGCGCCGATTGTCGCCATCACTGGCACAAACGGGAAGACCACTACCACCATGCTGATTCACCACATCCTGCGCACGATGGGGCTACGCGCGCGCCTGTGCGGCAACATCGCGGGCATCGACGGCGAGCAGACCTTGACCGAAGCCGCCGAGCGCGCTGCGCCCGACGAGTGGCTTGTGGCAGAGGTCAGTTCGTTCCAACTGCTACACACACGCACCTTCCGCCCCAAGATTGCGGTCATCACGAACATTCACCATGACCACTTGGACTATCACGGCACTTGGGAAGCCTATGCGCTGGCAAAGGCGAAGATTCTGGCGAACCAAACGCCCGACGACAGGGCGGTACTGAACTGGGAGGACGCTGGGGTGCGGTGGGTGGTTAATCGCTGGAGTGCGCCCCCCTCCTTAGGGTTCCCCCCGCTTCGCGAGGGGAACCAAGACTCAATTCCCCCTGCAGGCAGGCGGAACCTTGAGGGGAACCGAGACTCGATTCCCCCTGCGAACAGGGGGAACCCTGAGGGGAACCAAGACTCGGTTCCCCCTGCAAGCAGGGGGAACCTTAAGGAGGGGGTCGATACCGCTTCCCACTTAGCAAGATGTGTCGGCAGCAGGCTCTTTTTTACTCCGTCCAACCCGATAGTAAAACTCTCAGGCGAAACCTTAAATATCGCCGAGTTGCCCAAACCCGCCCTGTTGGGCGCGCACGGTTTGGAAAACGCGCTTGCGGCGGCGACGGTCGCCAGTATCCTGGGCTGCACAGGCGACCAGTTGCGTGAAGCGCTGGCAAGTTTCACAGGCGCGCCCCACCGCATGGAGTTCGTCGGCGCGTGGGGAGGTGTGCGATACATCAACAATTCAATGTGTACGAACGCCGACGCGCTGGAGAAATCGCTGCAGGCGACTCCGAAGCCGTGCTTTGTGATTGCAGGCGGGGTAGACAAAAACGAGAGCGCCGCGCAACTCGCGGAGTCGCTGGCGCGACATGCGGCGCGGGTGTTCCTGATTGGGCGAGATGGCGAAGTGATTGGTACAGCGCTCGATGCGCTCGGATACACTGCCTGGCAGTATGTGGGGGACTTGGCGGGCGCGGTTTCAGAAGCGCGCCGTGTGGCGCACGCGGGCGACACGGTCATCCTTGCGCCGGGCTGCGCGAGTTTCGACCAGTTCCGCAACTTCGCCGACAGAGGGGAGCAGTTCAAACGCTTGGTACGGGAGGTGCATGGATGCGACAGTCCCACGCCTTGAGAAACGCTCGTCGTCCGATGGAGCCGCCGCGTCAGACGCCTGTACAACCCAGCGTGCGCGTGGCGCGAGTGCATCCTGCGCTGTTGTGGACGCCGTTCGCGCTTGCCCTGGTGGGGCTGCTGTTTCAGGGGAGCGTCGCGATTGGCGAGTTGAACCGCTTGACGCGGGACGGCTACGCGCCTGACCCGCTGATGACGCTACGCCCTGTGCTGATGCAGGCGTTGTGGCTGCTAATGGGCGCGGGCGTGCTGTGGGGATGTAGTCGTGTGCGCGGGCGGTTTTGGTTGGCGAGCGCGTGGGTGTGGCTGCTGTTGTGGTGGGGCGCGCTGCTGTGGCTCGCGCTCAAAATGCCTGGCGCGCTCACGCTCAACGGTGCAACGCGCTGGATTGGCGTCCCCATCCCCGCGTTGAGCGGCATAACCCTGCAGCCTGCAGAGTTCTACAAACTGGCGACGCTGCTGTGGCTGACGGCGATGTGGAGCGCGCCGCGTCCATCCCCAACGCCGAGTAGGTGGCTCGGGGCACTGCTGTTGCTTTCGGGAGTCGTGCTGATTGCCCTGCAGCCTGACAAAGACACGGCAGGGTTAGTGTTCCTACTGGGGTTCGGCGTCTGCTTTTTGGGCGGGCTGCGAGCGCAGTGGGTGGCGCTGGGAGTGATGGCAGGCGGGCTACTGGTGGGCGCGGTAGTCGCGACGCCGCTGCTGCTGGGCGCGCTGCGCGACCAGCCGTGGGAGACGCAGCCTGGCGCGTATGTGGTCAAGCGCATGCAAGCGACGCTTGACCCGTGGGCGCACGAGCGCGAGGTAGGCTACCAGATGGTGCGTGCGCAGATTGCCGTTGGCAGCGGCGGGCTGTTCGGCGTCGGCGTCGGCGTCGGGCGCGAGAAGCGCAGCCTGCCCGCCGTCGAGAGCGACTACATCTTCGCTGCTATCGCTGAAGAGTTCGGGCTGGTCGGCAGTCTGGGCATTATCGCGCTGCTGGGGCTGCTGGTGTGGGCGTGCTTTCAAAGCGCGGCGCGCGCGCCCACCCGTGCGGGCAGGCTCTACCTGGCAGGGCTGGGCGTGTGGATTGGCGTCGGCGCGCTGATGAACCTGAGCATGGCGGTCGGCTTGCTGCCCACGATGGGCTTGCCGTTGCCGTTCGTGAGCGCGGGCGGCTCCGCACTGGTGAGCCTAATGGCAGCCGTCGGGATAGGAGTCGCGCTGGCGAAGGAGACGCCATGAGAGTCGCCATCGCAGGTGGGATCACAGGCGGGCATCTGTTCCCTGCGCTGGCGGTGGCGCAGGCGTTGCAGACGCGGGGGCACGAGGCGCTCTATCTGGGCGCGCGGCACGGCATTGAGGGGCGCACACCACTGTCCATCCCGCACGCGCTGCTGGAGATGAGCGGGCTGCGCTCCACGCGGCGCACGCCGTGGTCGGTGCTGCTGACGATTTGGCGCGTGCGGGGCGAGGCGCGCCGCCATTTGCAGGCGTTCGGCGCGGAGGTGATGTTCACTACGGGCGGGTACGCCTCTGTGCCGATTGCGCTGGCGTTCCTGCGTATCAGCAAGCGGCTGGTGCTGCTGGAGCCTGACGCGCTGCCGGGCAAGGCGAATCGCTGGCTGGCGCGGCGCGCCATGCGCATCTGCGTCAATTTTGACGAGGCGGCGCAGGTATTCGGCGGGGCGAAGACCGTCCGCACGGGGCTGCCTGTGCGCCCCGAAGTGTACCTGCCCGAAGTGGCGCCTGCCGACGCGCGTGAGCATCTCGGACTGAAGCGCGACCGATTCTGCGTGCTGGTGGTCGGGGGCAGTCAGGGCGCGCAGTCGCTCAACGAAGCCGTGCTGAACACCGTGCAGTACCTGCCGTCGGGCGAACTGCAGTGGCTGCACCTGACGGGCGAGGCGCATTACCATCTGGTGCGCAGCACGGCAGACAGGCTGGGGCTGAACGGCAACTATCATCCGCGCGCGTTTCTGGCAGGGCGCGAGATGGGACTGGCGTATCGCGCGGCGGATGTGGTTGTGGGGCGCGGCGGCGCAGGCAGCCTGACCGAGTTCGCGCTCAACGGCTTGCCGATGATCCTCGTCCCGTACCCCCACGCGGCGGGGGGGCATCAGCGGTATAATTGCACGGCGCTGGCGAAACGGGGCGCAGCGGAGGTGATCGAGCAAGCCGCGCTCTCACCCCAGCGACTGGCGGAGCAGTTGCTCTCGTTGCGCGATTGCCCGCAGCGACGCGCGCAGATGCAAGCGGCGGCGCGCGCATGGGCAATCCCGAACGCCGCCGAGCGCATCGTGCAACTGCTGGAGGAGGTTGGGCAGTGTACACACCCACAGGCATCCGTCTGACGACGAATCGGGAGCCGAGCCTGTCGATGCGGTTCCATTGTGTTGGAATCGGTGGCGCAGGGATGTCCGCGCTCGCGCGCTGGCTACGGCACAAGGGCGCGACGGTCAGCGGTTCCGACCTTGTTGAGTCGTCCACCCTGCACGCCCTGCGTGCAATCGGCGTAGGCGCCTACGCCGCACACGACGCCCACCGCATGGGGCACCCCGACTGGGTGGTGGTCTCCGACGCTATCCACCCCGACAACCCCGAAGTGATTGAGGCGATTCGACGCGAGATTCCCATCTGGCGACGCTCGCAACTGATGGGCTGGCTGCTGCGCGACCACAAAGTGATTGCCATCGCGGGCACGCACGGCAAGTCCACCACAACTGCGATGACGGCGACGATACTGGAGGCGGCGGGGTATGACCCGACGGTGCTCATCGGCGCGGATGTGCCCCTGCCCACGCCGTGGCAGGGCAACCTGCGCTTGGGCAAGGGCGAATGGGCAGTCGTGGAAGCCTGCGAAGCCTATGACTCGTTCCTGGACATTCAGCCCTACATCGCGCTGATCACCAACATCGAGGCAGACCATCTCGACTATCACGGCACTTTCGAGCGGCTGCTGAAAAGTTTCGTGAACTTTGGCAAGCATGTGCCGCGCGAGGGCTACCTGATCGCCTGCGGGGACAGCCCAGGCGTGCGCGAGATGCTGAAGATGCTGCACGGAATCGGCGGGCACGAGCGACCGCCCATCCTGTACGGGCTGGCGTCGCACAACGACTTGCGCGCCGAGATTATCGAACGCGCGGCGACGCACACCGCGTTTCGCGTCTACAACAGCCACTGGCTTTCGGACGCCGAGCCGACGCTGCGCATCCCGTACTTGGGCGAGCAGAATGTGCAGAACGCGCTGGGGGCGACATGCATCGCGCTGCTGCTGGGCATACCGACCGAAGTGATTGCGGGCGCGCTGGCGAACTTTCGCGGGGTCAAGCGCAGGCAGGAAATTGTCGGCGAGGCGATGAGCATCACGGTGGTGGACGACTACGCGCACCACCCGACGGAGATCCGCGCCGCGCTGAGCGCGCTACGCCAGCGGTTCCCCAACCGCCGACTGGTGGTGGTCTACCAGCCGCACCTGTATAGCCGCACGCGCGACCAACTGCACGGGCTGATTGACAGCCTCGGCGCGGCGGATTTTGTGGTCGTCACCGACATCTACCCCGCACGCGAGCAACCGATTCCGGGCGTAAGCGCGGCGCTGATTGCCGACGGGCTGCTGGAGCGCGACAGCCCGCCCACACTCTATGTGCCCATCAAGGAGCAGATACCGTCGCGCCTGATCCCCCAATTGCAGCCGAATGATGTGGTGGTCGTGATGGGCGCAGGGGACATCGAGAAGATTGCGCCGATACTGCTGCGACGATTGGAGGCGCAGGGGCAGGCGCGGCGGCTCACCGTCGCGGTGCTGATGGGCGGCGACTCGCCCGAACGGGATGTGTCACTGCTGTCGGGACTGCGCGTGATGCAGGCGCTGAACCCTGACCAGTACCACGCCGTCGCGGTAGACCCTGCCCTGATGACGGGCAGGGAGGGCTACTGGGGCTTGCAGGAGCTGCTCACGCGCGAGCGACCCGATGTGGCGTTCATCGCGCTGCACGGCAGACACGGCGAGGACGGCGCAGTGCAAGGGCTGCTGGAGTTGCTGGGCGTCCCCTACACAGGCTCTGGCGTGTTGCCCAGCGCGTTGGCGATGAACAAATACATCGCGAAGATGGTGTTCCACGAGGTGGGTCTGACCACGCCGAACGCCCTGTTGCTGACCGATTCGGATGAGGCGAGCCTTGAGCGCGTGCAGCGTCGCCTGCGCCTGCCCGTTATCGTGAAGCCGAATCAGGGCGGCTCGACGCTGGGCGCGACGCGTGTGTTCGAATGGGATGCGCTGCCCCGCGCCCTGCGCAAAGCGTTCGCCTACGACGAGAACGCGCTCGTGGAGGAACTCATCGAGGGCGTGGAGGTCTCCGTGCCCGTGCTGGGCAGGCGCGAGCCGTATGCGCTGCCCCCAGTGGAGATCGCGCCCAAGAGCGGCTACTACGACTTCCACGCCAAGTACGCGCCGGGCGAGACGGAGGAGATTGTGCCCGCGCGCCTGCCCAGTGAAGTGCTGGCACTACTACAACAGACGGCGATTACGGCGCACCTGGCGCTGGGCTGTCGGGGCATGAGCCGCGTGGATATGATTGTGCGCGAGACGACCCCCTATGTGCTGGAGGTGAACACGATACCGGGCTTGACGCCGACCTCGCTGTTGCCGCGCAGCGCGGAGGCGGCGGGCATCGCCTTCGGCGAACTGGTGGAGCGCATCCTGTGCGACGCGCTGGAGGAGGTGTAGGCATGCGGCTGCGGGAGCGCGGCAAGCGGGTTCGGATTCGGAGCCGAGCGACTGCCCAGCGGTTTGTGCCCGTGCTGGAGCCGACGGGGCGGTTCAGCGTCTCCGCGCCTGCGCGTGCGGCGGCGCGTGTGCGTCCGAAGCGTCGGGCGCGGCGCGTGGCTCCGCTTTGGGGCTGGCTCTGGCGCAACGCGGAGCCGCTGCTGTGGGGCGCGGTGGTGGGCGCGCTGGCGCTGAGCCTATGGTTCTCGCCGCGCACGCAACTGGCTCGCTTGGAGGTGGTAGGCGCGCCGTCGGAAGCGCACGCCGAACTGTACGCACTGCTAAGCCCGCGCCTGCAGCCACCGATTGCGCTGCGCGACGCGCCCCGCCAGGTGGAGCGCGCCGTGCAGTCGCTGGACTGGGTGCAGCAGGCGCGCTGGCAGGCGACGGGGGTCGGGCAGGCGCGCCTAATCATTACGCCGCGCACGCCCTTCGCCGAGATTCAGACCGCAAACGGCGTGCGACTGTTCGCCGACCCCACAGGAGTTTTGTTCCGCCCGCCGAATCGTAATCTGCAGCCAACTTCGGGCGTGATTCGCCTCGCGCAGGACGATTCGCGCCTTCGCTTGGGCGGCTATATAGAGGGCGAGATGCGAGCAGCGTTGGAGATATTGCACGCGGTCAGCCGCCGCGCGGATGTCTATCGCCCGCGCGTGCAAGTGTCCTGCACGCACGGCATACGGCTCTTCGCGCAGATCCAGCGGGGCGCGGAGCCGCCTGTCGCCGTGCAACTGCGCTTCGGCGACGCGAGCGCGCTCGAACAGCAACTGCCCACCATGCACCGCCTGCTCGACTCATCGCTTGCCGACCTGCGCCAGTGGGAATATGTGGACATCAGCGCGCCCGGCTCGGAGGCGGTCAAACTGCGTGCGACGACGGGGGGTGAACCATGAGCGAGAACAAACTGAAGCAGATGACCGTCTTCTTCGCGATTTGGCTGGTGGTAGGGCTGCTGCTGGGGATGGCGTTCAAGGAGCAGACGCGCATCCGTACGGCGGAACTGCCCAGCGCGCGCCTGCCCGACCTCGCGCGCGCCTATGTGCAAGAAAAACGCTCCAACGCCGCGCTGGAAGAGGAAATCCGTCAACTGCGCCAGCGCATCAACGAACTGGAGAACGCCTTCGCCAGCGGCACCAAACAAGCGCAGGTGCTGAACCAGAGCCTCCAGGAAGCGAAAATGATTGCCGGCTTGCAAGAGGTGGAGGGTCCGGGCATCGAGCTCATCTTGCAAGACAGCAAGAAGCGTCCGCCGGGCGATTCGCCCGAGTTGCTGCCCGAGCTCTACACGATTCACGACTACGACCTGCTGCGCGTGGTGAACGAACTGCGTCAGGCGGGCGCGGAGGCGATTAGCATCAACGGGCAGCGTATCGTCGCCACAACGGGCATCCGCTGCACAGGGCCTGTGGTGTTTATCAACGATGTGAAGATGGCGTCGCCGTTCGTGGTGCTGGCGATTGGCGACCCGAAGACGCTGGTGGGCGCGTTGGAGATGCCCGGCGGCGCGCTGGCAGACCTCAAAAGCGTTGACCCGAAGATGGTGCAAATCCGCCGACTGGAGACCGTGCGCATTCCTGCCTACAGCGGCTCGACACAGTTTCGCTACGCGCGTCCCGTGACGATGGAGGGAGAGTCTAAGCAATGATTGCAGTGGGCTTCATCGGGTTGCTGCTGGGCGTCGTGATTGCCTCGCTCGCGCTGGACATCCCCCTCCCTGAGGAGTGGGCGGCGTACCTGTCGCTGGCGGCGTTGGCAGGGCTCGACACGGCGTTCGGGGGCTGGCGCGCCGCGCTCGAGGGACGCTTCCACGCTGATGTGTTTGTGTCGGGCTTTATCGTGAACGCGCTGCTGGCGGCGCTGCTGGCATACTTGGGCGACCGTATCGGCGTGGATTTGTTCCTTGCGGCGGTGGTGACGCTCGGCGGGCGGATGTTTCTGAACCTATCGCTCATTCGTCGCTACTATCTCAATCAACTGGCGCTGAGGCGACAACGAGGATGACGCTGATTACTGGGCTCGATATCGGCACGACGAAGGTGTGCTGCTTCGCGGTGCAGCGGGGCGCAGAGGGGACGCTGCAGCCTGCGGGCTACGGCGTCGCGCCCTGCCGCGGACTGAAGCAGGGGCAAGTGGTCGATATGGAGCAGACCGTGAGCGCAATCCAGCAAGCCGTTCACGAGGCGCAGACGATGGGCGAACTGAGCATCACGGGCGTCGTGCTGGGCGTCACGGGCGAACACATCGAATCGATTCAGCGACGCGCCGAAATCACCATCACGCGCCCCGACCGCGAGGTCACCCACGAAGACTTGGAACGCCTGCGCTACCACCTGCAGCAGGTTCACCTGCCGCCCGACCGCGAGCTGGTGCATACGCTAATTCGGCAATACATTCTCGATGGACAGTCGGGTATCCTTAACCCCCTCGGCATGAGCGCGTCGCACCTGCAGGCGGAGGCGACGCTCGTGACGGGCGGGCTGACCTTCCTGCAGAATCTACGCCGTTGCGTGGAGCGCGCAGGGCTGGAGGTGCAGGCGATGGCGCTGGAGCCGCTGGCGTCGGGCTTAGCCACGCTGTCCCCCGAAGAGCGCGAGATTGGGGTCGCGCTGATTGATATCGGCGGCGGCACGACCGATGTGGCGATTTTTATGGACGGCGCGCTGGTCTACACCAGCGCCGTGCCCTACGGCGGGAACCAGGTCACCCGCGACCTGTATATCATGTTTCGCTTGGCAGACCCGCAGGAAGCCGAGCGATTGAAGCACGAATTCGGGAGCGCGCTGGCAGCGCGAGTGCCCGAAACCGAGAGGGTATCCTATCGGGAAATGGGAACCAACGAGGAGCGTCGGGTGCCCCGACGGCTGTTTACGGAGGTCATCGAGGAGAGGATGCGCGAGATCTTAGAGCTTGCCCGCGAGGAGCTGGAACGCTCTGGGCTGTACGACCGTCTGGCAGCAGGAGTCGTGTTGACTGGGGGCGGCTCGTGCTTGCCATGCACCACCGAGCTGGGGCGGCAGGTGTTCGATGCGCTGCCTGTGCGTCTGGGGACGCCGCAGCCGCGCGAGATCGCCCTGCCCAGCGCGCTGCAGAAGCCCGCGTTCGCCACAGCGGTCGGACTCGCGCTCTACGGTGTGCAGCTCTTCCCCGAACCCGACGGCACGATGGCGCCCAGCCGACTATGGAAACAGATCGTTCGAACCGTTCAACGCTGGTTGCACCGCAATCGCTAACCCCATAGTTTCAGGAGATTCATCATGGCAAAGGAACGCACGACTCATCGGGATACTGAACTGCTGGAAGTGCAAGCCATTTTGAAAGTGGTCGGCGTCGGCGGCGGCGGCGGGAACGCCGTGAACCGCATGATCGAAGTCGGCGTGCAAGGCGTGGAGTTTATCGCCATGAACACCGACGCGCAGGTACTCAACAAGTCGCGTGCGCCGATTAAGATGCAACTCGGCGTCGGGATTACCCGCGGGCTGGGGGCGGGGGGCAATCCCGAAGCGGGCAGAAGCGCCGCCGAAGAGAGCCGCCACGAAATCCGTAAGGTGCTGGAAGGCGCAGACCTCGTGTTCATTACCGCCGGGCTGGGCGGCGGCACGGGCACAGGCGCCGCGCCCATTATCGCCGAAATCGCCCAAGAACTGGGCGCACTCACTATCGCTGTCGTTACCCGACCGTTCAAGTTTGAGGGACCCCGACGCTGCAAAGTCGCCGAGGAAGGGGCGCAACTGCTGCGCAAACATGTGGACGCAATGATCGTGGTGCAGAACGACCGCCTGATCGATGTGTCGGAGCGCACCACCACCATGACCGAGGCGTTTCGGATGGCGGACGATGTGCTGCGCAGCGGCGTGCAGGGCGTCTCCGACATCATCAACTACGCAGGCGAGATTAATGTGGACTTCGCCGATGTGCGCACCATCTTCGAAGACGCAGGCACCGCGCTGATGGGCATCGGCAAAGGCACAGGCGAGAACCGCATGATTCAAGCCGTGCAGGAGGCGTCCACCAGCAAGCTGCTCGAATCGTCAATCTACGGCGCGCGCCGACTGCTGGTGAACATCACGACAGGCGAGGACATCGGCATCTTCGAAGTGCAGGAGGCGATGAACCTGCTGTACCAGATGACCGACCCCAACGAGGCGAACATCATCTTCGGGCATGTCATCAAGCCGGGCATGACCGATGTGGTGCAGGTGACGGTGTTGGCGACAGGCTTCCCCGAGGAGCCGCTGCCCCATCACGAGGCGGCGGTGCAACTCAAGCCGCAGCCCGAGCCGCACCCGCTGGACATCGCCCGCGCACGGACGGACATCCCCACACCGCCACGCACGCCTACGCCTGAACCACCCCGCGCGGCAAGCCCGACGCCCGAACGCACGAAACCTGAACCGCGTCCCTCACGCGAAGACCTTGACATCCCGACCTTCTTGCGCAGGCGCGGACTGTAGACCTTACCACAGCCGACACACCGAGCCACAAAGCCCCCGAAACTCTCCGGGGGCTTTGTTATTTCGCAGTTGAGGTACAATACGGTGGGGAGCGATGTCTAAAAACGGAACTACGGACACGAAGGCGCACGCTGAACAGCTGATGCGCGAGGCGGTCGCGCTGTTTGAGCAGGGACGGCTGGAAGAGGCGTTGCTGGCATGCGAGGGCGCGTTGGCGTTAGACGATACCTATGCGCCTGCGCTGTCGCTGAAAGGGCTGATTCACGAGCGGCGCGGGCAGGTCGCCGAGGCGATGGCGGCTTACGAGCGCGTGCAGGCGTTGAACCCGCTGAGCGTCGCTGAGCGCGCCCGCTTGGACGCCCTGCGTCGTCAGGCGCGCGCGGTGGTGCGCCCTGCGCCCGCACGCCCGCTATGGGCGGAGACGCTGCCTGTCGCGCTGGCGTTTCTGGGAGTGGGGCTGGTGTTGCTGATTGGCTTCGCGCTGATTCTGCGCTGGAGTGCGCCGCCTGCGCCCGCGCCAAGTCAACCCGTAGCCTCTACGGCTGAGAGCATTCCCCCACCTGCCAGCCCGCCGCCCAGCGCGACAATCCCCGCGCCGCCCGCCGAGACGCCCACGCCCAACCCGCCGCAGGCAGTCGTGCCCCCTGTGATGATTGACCCGTCGCGCCTCGCGCTTGCGCCCACAGAGCCTGCGCGCCCGCGCGGCGAGATCCCGACTCTGCCCGCGCCCGAACCCGAAACGAAGCCTGCGCCTAAGAGTGAAACGCCCAAACCCAACGGCGATCGCCCTCGCGACTCCGAAGTGATGCCCGATGTGAAAGTGGAAGAGACCCAGCGCGGCGTGTACGAAATCCGTGTGGAGCGCGCGCCGTCCCAGTCGCCCAATCGTGGCGCGCCCCGCACTTCGGACGCGCTGACGCAGGCGCAAAACCTGCAACGCGCGGGCAACTACCGCGAGGCAATCCAAGCGTACCTGCAAGCGCTGCCAACCGCGCCGAACCCCGCCGAAGTGCATCAGCAAATCGCGACATGCTATCTGCGCCTCGGCGACAAGGCGAACGCGCGCGCCCACTTCCAGCAAGCCATCGCCGAGTACGAACGGCAGATTCAGGCGGGGCGCGAGGTGGAAACCGCGCGTCAGGGCGTCGCCGCATGCCAGAACGGGCTGCTGCTATGCAACGAGTAGCCGCGCTGCTTGGGGTCGCGATTCTGCTCCTCGTAGGTGGCTGGGCGCAGCCGACCTTGCTGATTTTCGCCGATCCTGCGCCCCCGATTCAGCACGACAACAAGCCTTATGACCCCAATATCGACCTCAAGCCGCACCTGACGCCCTTTCTGCAGGAGCTGCGCAAGGCGCGCGTGGAGTGGTACAGTCCGACGCATCCGATTGCCCAGCAGTTCGCCCAGCAACGCGGGCTAAGCGCGGAGCAACTCGCTAACCCGACGCCTGCCCTGCGCGGGCAACTGGCGCGTGCGTGGGGCGCAGAGTTCGTGATGACCGTGCGCTGCACCCGTGCCCCCGAACAGAACAGCTTTGAATACACTATCAAGGTCTGGCGGCTGGGCGCGCGTGCGCCCGTGTGGGAGACCGAGGGCTTCCAGCAGGTCGCCTCACGGCAGGGCAAGTCGGACGATATAACCGCGCTGCAGACGCTGGGACGCACCGTCGCGCTGCGCTTAGATGCGGAGCTATGGGACACCCTGCCGCGCCTCGCCGAGCAGCTGCAGACGCCCACGCCTTCGCCCCCCCGCGCGGAGACGCCCCAACCTGCCGAGCCGCGCCCGCTTGCCGAGCAACTGCTGCGCGAGGGTAAGCACGCCGAAGCGCTGCCCTACCTGCGCGCCGCCGTGAACGCGCAGCCTGAAGACGCCAACCTGCGCATGGCGTTCATCCGCCTGTACCGTCGGCTAAGTCTCGGCGAGCTGGCGCAACGCGAGCTGACCCGCGCCGTACAACTGTACCCCAACGACGAGCGGTTCGCGCTGGAGTGGGCAGCACTGCTCCAAGCGGAAGGCAAGCCTGCCGAGGCGATGAGCCGTCTGCAGACTGCGCTACAGGCGCAGCCCGACTCGGTCGCCCTGCGCCTCGCGCTGTTCGACGCGCTACTGATGCAAGGAGACGCCCCTGCCGCCGCGCGCGTACTGCAGCCGATTGCCGAGCAGAACGGCGCGGAGGTCGCCTATCGACGCTACCTGCTGCTGGGCGCGACCCGCGCGCTGGAGAATCTGCCCGACGGCAGCTATGAACTCACCGACGCGCGCGCCGCGCTGTGGCTGCAGGTCGCCAGCGGGCTGCTTGCCGACCTCGCGGGCGAGCTGCTGGACTTGCGTCGCCTCGCCAGCGACCCCAGCCCGAACTGGAGCGCGCTGCGCACGCGCGGGGAGCAAGCCGTACTGCACGCGCTGCGCATCGGGCAGTGGCTCGAACGCACCCAGCCGACCGACTCCACGCGCCGCACGATTGCCCACACACGCTTCGCCAGCCAGATGCTTGCCCAAGCCGCGCAACATATGGCACGATACTTGCTGTCGCGCAACCCGGAGGAGGAAGCGCGCGCCAGCCTACTGCGCATCGAAGCCATGCGCGAGCTGGAAGCCGCACGGAACGCGCTTCCGAAACTTGCGCCATGACCGACTGGACTGCGTTGGGAATCGGGTTGGGATTCGCCCTGTTGGGGGGCATGCTGATTGCGCTGGGGAGCCGCCGCTGGAGCCTGTGCCCGCTGCGGGAGTGCCCTGCGCTGGAGGCAGGGCAGCGTGTGGAGTTCACCGTCGCGGGCAAGCGATACGCCACTGTGCTAACAGGGGTGGACGGCGACGCCTTGCGCCTTGCGCCGCCGCTGGAACGCGGGCTGCCTGTCGCGTTCGAGGCAGGAACCTTCGCCGAGTTGCGCCTGACGACCCCTGCAGGCGTCCACGAGGCGACGGTACAGTTCATCGGACGCCAGACGCGCCCGCAGCCGTGCCTGATTGTCCGTCTCGCCTCGCGCTGGCGACACACCCAACGCCGCCGCTACGAACGCATTCTGCTGCCCGACGAAGTAAATGTCGCGCTGCGCATTGCGAACGACTACTGGATTGCATGGGCGCACGACGCCAGTCAGGGCGGACTGCGCCTGTACGCGCCTGCGCCCGTGCCCCTGAATGCCCACCTGCGCGTGGAGATGCCGCCGACCCTGCGCGGCATCACTTGCTGCGACGGGGAGTGCCGCGCTCGCGTCGTCGCCTGTGAACGCGCCCCGACCCGACACGGCTATGCCTACCAAATCCGACTCGCCTTCCTCGATGCACCCAACGCCTGAGGTCTCGGTCATCATCGTCAGCTACAACACGCGCGAACTGCTGCGCGAGTGCATCGAGTCAATCCTGTGCCAGCAGGGGGACGGGCTTGGGGTGGAGGTCATCGTTGTGGACAACGCCTCCGCCGACGGCAGCGCGCCGATGGTCGCCGAGCGGTTCCCCCAAGTGCGCCTGATTGCGAACCCCGACAATCGCGGCTTCGGTGCAGCGTGCAATCAGGGCATGGAGGTCGCGCACGGGCGATACGCGCTGATTCTGAACGCTGACATCCGCGCGCAGCAGGGCGCGCTGCAACGGCTGGTGGGGTTTATGGACGCGCACCCCGACGCAGCCATCTGTGGTGGGCAACTGCGCTACCCCGACGGGCGCGTCCAGCCCTCCTGCGCCCGCGAACTCACGCTGTGGTGGGTCTTCTGCGAGCAAAGCATGCTGGCGAAGCTGTTCCCGCGCACGCGCCTGTTCGGGGGCTACTGGCGCACCCACTGGGACTTCAGCGCAACCATCGAGACCGAGCAGGTGATGGGCGCGTGCATGATGCTGCGACGCCCGTTCCCGCGCTTCGACGAGGACTACTTTCTGTATTGCGAGGACACCGACCTGTGCTACCGCGTGCGCCAAGCGGGGGGCAGGATTTACTATGTGCATGACGCGGTGTTCGTGCATCACTTGGGCGCGAGTGGCGAGCCGCAGCGGGCGCAGATGGTGATCTACTACAATCGCGGCAAGGAGCGGTACTTTCGCAAGTTTCACGGTGCGTGGCAGGCGCGGGTGTGTCGCTGGCTGAACAAAGGCGGCGCGTTGCTGCGCGTGCTGCTGGGGCTGGCGGGCGTTGTGTTTACGCTGGGCAGGCGCGCGGGATTTCGGCGCTACGCGGCGACCTTCTGGCAGGTGTGGCGTAAGTCATAGACTCAGCGCGTCTCGAGCAGCCGTGCGCATTGCATCTACAGGCGCGAGGCTGCCTGTCCACCGTTCAAACGCGAGCGCGCCCTGATGCACGAGCATGCCCAGCCCGTCGATGGTCGTCAGCCCGCGTGCGGCGGCTGCCTGCAGCAGGCGCGTCTGCAGCGGGCGGTACACTAAATCGCACACCCATGCGCCTACAGGCAACGCCTCGACGGGCACGGGGGGCGTCGTGTCGGCGTGCGGTTCCATGCCGAGCGAGGTGCTGTTCACGAAGCCGTCTGCGTGCGCGACGCACTCCGCGAGCGCGTCGCGTTCCAACGGCAGTACCCCCGCGCAGCCGAAAGCGTCCGCCAGCGCCTCTGCGCGTTCCCGCGAGCGGTTCGCAAGCCACACGGTACAGCCTTGCTGACGCAGCGCGTACACCACCGCGCGCGCTGCACCGCCCGCCCCCAGCACCAGCACCGTCTGACCCGCGGGGTTCACCCCAGCCTCCGCCAGCGCACGCAGGAAGCCCTCTGCGTCTGTGTTGTCGCCGATGAGCCGTTCGCCGTCCCAAAACAGCGTGTTGACCGCGCCGATATGCCGCGCAGCGTCCGTCAACCCGTCCAGCAGCGGGAGGACCGCCTCCTTGTGCGGAATCGTCAGGTTCAGCCCGCGGATGCCCAGCCCGCGCATCCCCGCAATCGCCTGCGCCAGCCTGTCGGGAGCGACCTCGAACGCCAAGTAGACCCAGTTCAGCTCCAGCGCGCGGAACGCCGCGTTGTGCATCGCGGGCGAGAGCGAGTGGCGCACAGGGTAGCCCAGCACGCCTGTCAGTGCGGTGTGCGCGTCGATCATCCGTTGTCCTCGATACGGTAGGGCTGCAGCCGCTTGAGCAGCCACTTTTCCACTTGGCGGCTGAGCTTCGTGCCGATAAACTCGCGCGGGTGCATCGGGCGCACCCAAATCGTGTAGATGCCCAAGCGGTTGCCCCCCCAGATGTCGGTAAACAGCTGGTCGCCGACCATCGCGGCGTGTTCGGGTTCGACATTCAGCATCTCCAGCGCACGGCGGAGCATTGCACGGCGCGGCTTCATTGGTCCCCGCGCGTAGGGAATGCCCAGTGTTTCGCTAAGCCACTGCAGCCGCCCCAGATTGCGCGTGTTGGACACAAAGCAGAGCTTGACGCCTGCCGCCTGCATCTGCTTAACCCACTCGGCGACTTCGGGGGGAACTTTGCGGCTGCGCCACGGCGTGATGGTGTTGTCCAAGTCCAGCAGCAGCGCGCGAATGCCCTGCGCCTGCAGGCGTTCAGGTGTGATCTCCGCCACGCCTTGCACATGCTCGTCAGGGCACCAGCGCCGTATCCAGCGCGGCGGCGCGTCCTTCTGAAACCGCATGGATTCAATTATGGCATGGCGTCGTATGCCTTCGCGAGTATCTCAACGGGGTGCAGCACTTCGACGGGCACGCCCGCCTCCTGCAAGCCCTGCCGTATCCAGAGCGTGCAGCCAGGGTTTGCGCTGGCGACAATCGTTGCGCCCGTCTGCTGGATGGCGCGCACCTTACGCTGGAGCGCGTCGCGGGCGAGCTTGGGCTGCAGCAGGTTGTAGATACCCGCCGAGCCACAGCACATATCCGCGCCGTCCATCTCCACCAGTTTGACGCTGGGCAGTCGCTTCAGCAGGGCGCGCGGCTGCTCGCGAATGCCCTGCCCATGCACGAGGTGGCAGGCGTCGTGGTAGGTGATGCACAGCGAGTCGTCGCGTGCGGGGGGCGGCAACTCGGCGTCGGCGAGCAACTCATGCACATCGCGCACACGCTGGGCGAAGCGTTCGGCTTCGGCGTGGTCGGGCGCGTCGCGAAACAGCAGCCCGTACTCCTTCATCGTGGAGCCGCAACCCGCCGCGTTCACGGCGATATAGTCCACCTCGCGGAACGCTGCGAGTAGCCGTCGGGCGTGGCGCCGCGCGTGGTCAGGGTAGCCGTTATGCACCCACAGTGCGCCGCAGCAGCCCTGATTGCGGGGGATATGCACCTCGTAGCCCGCCAGCGTGAGCATGCCGACTGTTGCGCGATGCACCCGCCCGAACAGCACCTGCATCGCGCAGCCGAGCAGGAGCCCCACCCGCGCTTTGGGTGGTTGCGCCTTCGCGGGGTACACCGTCTGCGTCGGTCGCCACGGGCGGTCGGGCAGGCGCGGGAGCTGCACTGCCGACTCGCTTGCGCCTAATAGTCGCGCCACCCAGCGCGGCGTGCGCCGAATGCCAAGCGTACTCGCCACACGCAACATCAGACGCAGATGCGTCGGGTTCGTGAAGCGGGCAATCGCCTGCTGGCGCACGAGTCGCTGAAACGGCGTGCGGGCGTGATGCTCAACTTGGGCGCGCGCCCCTTCGATGAGCTTCGCGTAGGGCACGCCCGACGGACACGCCGTCTGACAGCCCAGACAGCCCATGCAGGCATCGATATGCGGACGCGCCTGCGCCCACTCGATGCGCCCCTCCGTCGCATGACGCATCAGGTAAATCCGCCCGCGCGGCGACTCCGCCTCCTGACCTGTGGAGACATAGGTCGGGCACGCCTGCAGACACAGACCGCAGTGAATGCACTTCTGAAGGTCGCGCTGGTCAAGCCGCATGCGTGCAGTATACCCTCGCGGCGCGGTATAATTCAGGGTGGTGGAACCCGTGCAAGAGCGGTTCGAGGAGTTGTTGCGCCTGCTGGATGAGAATCCAGAGTTTTTGGAGGCGTTGCAGGATCGGATTGTGGACGAGAAGGCGATTCTCCGCGCGTTTCAGAAGCGTGCGGAGACGCGCGAAGCCATCCGCCGCCAAATCCTGCACGACGAGCTTTTGCAGCTGCCCGAGTTGGTGCGCCAATTGGTTGAGGCGCAGCAGCGCAACGCGGCACAGCAGCAGGAGAACAGTCGCCTGATACGGCAACTCATCGAGAGCCAGCAGCGGCACGAGGCGATTTTGCAAGAACACACGCGCCAGTTGCAGGAGCATAGTCGCTTGCTGCAACAGTTGATTGAGGCGCAGCAGCGGCACGAGGCGATTTTGCAAGAACACACGCGCCAGTTGCAGGAGCATAGTCGCTTGTTGCAACAGTTGATTGAGGCGCAGCAGCGGCACGAGGCGGTTTTGCAAGAACACACGCGCCAGTTGCAGGAGCATAGTCGCTTGTTGCAACAGTTGATTGAGGCGCAGCAGCGGCACGAGGCGATTTTGCAAGAACACACGCGCCAGTTGCAGGAGCATAGTCGCTT
>Ga0308418_1000326_pt1 | contig 29632 bp, 40 predicted proteins | sample HotsprSampleR4cd_FD_203517 | JGI IMG/M metagenome (GOLD analysis project Ga0308418, IMG submission 203517) | Hot spring phototrophic mat microbial communities from Mushroom Spring, Yellowstone National Park, Wyoming, United States - 20090729_R4cd ... | reverse complement strand
GGATGTCCTAATGTGGGCAAATCGGTTGTCGCTGCGGCACATGTTTGCGGCTAGCGAAATCACCCTGCCGGCGTAAGCCTAAGCAGGGTTAGAGGATAGGCCGGCCAGAAAAAAATCGAAAAAAAAAACCGAAAAATTCGCTTGACGCCTGGCCGGCCTAGTGCTAGAATAAGGGCAGAGACAAAGGAAAAAGACTAAAAAATGCAGTGATGCCTGAGGGCGATCGGTACCAAGTAACCCTAACAAAGGAGAATGAACGATGAAACGGACCAACGAGCGAGCGCTGGAACGGCTGGTCAAGATTCAGGGCAAGGTTGCCCTGAAGCACGGGCAAAAGGTGGCGGCCAAGGTTGGCCTGTACTGCTACGCGGGGCAATACTTCCTGTTCTCTGGTGAAAAGCTGTACATGTTGGATGAGCGGCGCTGGAAAGTTGCCCCAAAGGAATGGGACATCGATGCCCTGAAGCCGTACCGCTGCGACATCATGGCGATTCAGGACGAATGGCTGGCCTACTATGTGCTGGATGCCCTAAAGGAGATTGAGGACGGTAAGGAAATCGCAGTTGAAGAGGAGTAATGATCAGGATGGAATAGCTGGCCAGGGATGGCCTTTTCCACCCCCATGCAGTGATGCCTTCGGGCGATTGGTATCCACAACCTAAACTGGAGGGACAGGCGATGAAGACGAAGTTTGTGCGATCCAAAGAGGGACTGTATTTGCTGGAAATCGAGTCCGAAATCCTCTTCCCGACTTGGAAGTTTGCTCTTCATGATGGTGAGAAATTGTGGCCGCGCGGCTTTGGCGTGGCCAGTGTCTGGACCAAAGTGGCTGAAGGCGAAGTGCCAGAGGATATACGGCGCAAACTGGATCAAGCCGCACGTACACTCCGCCAAAAAATTGAGGGCAAGTAAACTGGCAGTGAGATAGTGCACACTAGGCCAGTCAGAAAAAAATCGAAAAAAAATCGGAAAATTCGCTTGACGCCTGGCTGGCCTAGTGCTAAGATAGTGGTGAGGACAGTGAAAAAGAGCAAAAAAAAGACTGCAGTGATGCCGCAAGGCGTTCGGTACCACATACACACCTAACAAACGGAGGGTAAAGTTATGAACCGCATCCTGACCTGGCGTGAAGTGTCTCAGTTTCTCAGCAGCAAGGCAAAGCGCTACAGCAGATACTTGAAAAGTGTGCTTTCGACACGTTTTGCCCTGCCTGGTCCGCTGCCGCCAGAGCAAGTTAGTGAGGAAAACCGGCGTCGTGTCCTGGACGCTATCTTCCGATGGGTCGTGCGAAACCATGCCCGTCAGCGACCAGTCAGTGAGATCGACATTAGGGCAGTGGCTTGGCTACTGCGGTTTGTGTGCCCCTGTCACCCCGTGTTCGATGAATTGGAGACTCACCGACTCAGCCGAGAGCAAATTTATGACGGCCTTGGCTGGGTAGTTGACGCTGTCCAATTCGATTTGATGCCTGACGCTGACAATGGCGTTGTACTTGTAGGGCGGGATGATACACTCACTTACTACTTTGACCCGCTTCAAATGATTGCCCCAAACTTCAGCCATAGTGCGCGCGTTCCATTCAGCCAAAAAATGGCTGCGCGGCGGATCGCAGAGTATATGTTTCGAGCTGCCTGCACTGTCAAGGATGACGCCACAGTCGATGATGTCAATGACCTGGCCATTCGAGCGGCAGCTAATCGGTTGCTCGAGGTGGTCGCTCCTCTGGCAGATGAAAATGATGATTGACAATGGACTGATGATGGACTGATGCCTGGCAGACACAGGCATCAGTCCTGCCAACCCACACCTAATGCAGTGATGCCCAAGGGTGATTGGTATCCACGACCTAACAAACGGAGGGACATGCTATGCGTTGGGAACGATGTGATGTTTGTGGTGACCGGCGGCCAGCCAATCAAGTATCTGACTGGGAAAATGTTCACTTCGGTTACTGCCCAGTTTGTGGGCATTGCTTGGGGCGAATGATGAAGGACCCAATTACGGGTGTTTGGGACGCTGTTCCACCCCACTGCGAAGTGGGCAACGGATACTACTGGAACGCTCTTTGGGGCGATTACTACTGCCCCAATTGTGGTCCGCAAAAGTTGTCTTTTCTGTGTAGTGGGAGGTGATTCATGAACGCTTTAGCTGTACGACCGCGTGAGGCGGCCAGGATGCTCGGTATTTCCCTGCGGTATCTGCAGGAGCTGACTCACAACGGGGAAATTCCTCATATCAAGCTGGGGCGGGCGACGCTCTACGTCGTGGAAGACTTGCGGGAATGGCTCCGCAGTCGCCGTGTTCTCTCTCATTCCGCCAACGGAATTCCTCCGGGTCCGACTTCGGAGATCGAATGCGACGCATGAAGTGGGAGCGAATGCGACACACGCACGTGGCAGCGAGGTGTCATCGGATTCCCTGGGCCCAGGGAAAGTAGTGACAACGCGGTGTCAGCTAATCCGCCCAGGCCCAGGGAAAGCGGCTCCTTTGTCCAGGGACGGACAAAGACACCCCGGAAAGACCACACGCCGGCTCGGGAGGAACCGGCGTGGGACTACAAAAGAGGCTACATCTATGGATAAGGTATCCCATCCAACCGATCGTGACCAGTTTCGTTGCGGACGGGCAGCGACTTCACACGCCTAAAAAGGCAAATTAGTCCAATGCCTGATGCCGGACCACTAATCCGAGACATCCTCGACCAAGTCTTTCGCCTGCGCAGGCGACTGGTCGAAAAAAGACTCCACCGAGTACTCCACGTTGGAGTCTTTCATGTCGCCGACCGCTGGTACTACACCAGCGACGGCTGGCACATCTATGAAGTAACACCCACTGGCCACACACGCCAACACCTGCCCTATATCGCTTGGCGTGTGTGCCGACCTGAACACTCGGTCCAGTCTGCCCAAGACTTAGCAGACTCGCCGACTGCCATACTGCTGACACTGCATGAGCGCCTCTGCAAGTCGGAAGACTGCTAACACGATTGCCTCGAAACCACAACCCTGACACGGAGGACTGAAAATGGAAGCTGAATACGTCCGCAACGAATACGGGGAGTATCTTCTGCTCGTTCGCTCCGAAATCCTTTTCCCAAATTGGGGATTCGCCATCGTCTATGACGACACCTTCACTTACGAAGGTGGATTCGGCGTTGGAAACTGGGCGAAAGTCTCAGAAGAGAGAATCCCATACGGTACCCTGCGCAGACTGGAACGTGTACGTGAACGCCTGGAAAAACTTGAGGCTGAACGCATGGCTGAATGCGAAGACTGACTATTACCACGCTGACGCAATCAGGAAAACTGTCCAACGCCTACTGTCGTTTGTTCACTCGCTTCCCCAACAACCTGCTATATAACGGAGGGCAAAACCATGAAACCGCTCACACGCGTCGCACTGGCGCAACTGCTCAATGTTACACCATCAACGGTCACCCATATCCTCGCCAAAAATGGCTGGACACCACATAGGCGCAGAACGAAAAAACAGACGCTCACCGAAAGCCAAGTGCTCTGCGTGCTCAAAAACTTCTTTGTCATCGAAAAAGACGAAACGCAGCAGCCGAAATTCCGAGACAATGGCACCGTGAAGACTTGCTACGTCAGCACAGACGATAGCAGATACTTGCTGCAAGTCTATTCTGACTTGCCATTGCCCTGCAGTGGCTTCGCACTGACCAACGAGCAATCGCAAGACGAGTAAACCCGCAACGCCTAAACTACCTGATGCAGTCCAGGGCTGTCTCAAAACAGCCCTGGACTGCATCATCTATGCCGAGGATACGCCATGAATATTCACATCGACCTCAACGACTTTAGCGCAGTGTTCAAACAATACCGTGCACTAGTGTACTTGAAACTGCATCAATTCGCTATCGTCAATAAACCGTATGTCCACCGATTGGGCGAGCAAGACTTACTCCAAGAGGCGCTCATCGCGCTCTGGAAAGCCACAAAAACATACAACGGTCGCCTGCCCTTCCACGCTTACGCAGCTGTCCTCATCCAACGCGAGCTTTTTCGATGCATTCGCTTTCGTCATTACTTGCAACGCGAGGAAACGGTCACAGAATTCCCCATAGATAAGATTGTTCGTAATGACGATCCTGCCTACTCCATCACAGTAAGAGACCTGGCTGAGTACGTCCTCAAAGTCGCAAAAAGGATACTCACAAAACGACAGTATCAATACCTAGAGTATCGCTACTTCAGTAAGCCAAACGAACTGGCAAGTTTCGCAGAAGTTGCAAATCGCCTTCGTTGCCCTAAAGGAGCAGCCAAGTCGCTCCACAACGAAGCTCTCTTCAAACTGAAAGTCGCATTTGATGTGACTACCAAAAGGAAAACAACTTACACCACGCTCAAAAAGACACAGCTTAGCAAGTCATCAACCTGCTAAGCTGTCGGTACCACAACCCCAAAGGAGGGTAAGTGTCAACGCTATTATAGCCTAAGCACCAAACGCTGTCAATTACCCGAATCCTTTTCCTCACGAATCGGCATCTTGATCGGCTCAAGATCGGAAGCGAATGTCGCTGGCTTCGCCACCATGTCGCGAATCACCCGAGGCGAGGCGCCCCAAACATCACCTACACCCGCTATCCTAGTCGTACAGCAAACTGGTGACAGTAACCTGCCACTGACAGTCGAAACAATCCCGCCACCACTGTCACCATGCGAAACCGAAATGCGATAACGCACCTGACCATTCGAATCCTCACCCGACAACACGACACCATCCTCACGATTGCCCGGCAAATGCGTCCCATAACCGCAATGAAACACCTTTTCCCCTACCGCCGGAATATCACCGGCCAACAAGATGAACGGCAGTCGCTGAAATTCCTCAGTCTTCAAAATCGCACAATCAGACTTGCGATTGATCGCAATCACAATCGCCCGACCTGCGATACCACGGCGCGTGATAAATTCCACTGGCTCGCCAATGCGCCGAAAACAATGCGCTGCCGAAACAATCGTCCACCTGCCATCCGCTGGTGGAGGACCAATGATCGTACCACTGCAATACCCGCCCGCCATCACTACCTTCACAATCGCTTCGCAAGCGTTCTGCTCTGGCTTCGGTTCCTCTGGCGCTGGCTTGCCCTTGTCACAATCAGGCTGTGGTACTGCTGGTGGCGGCGGTGCGCACCCAAAACGCACACCCATCACCTGCACGCCCCAGATTGAAGCCAAAATCGCCGCTGCTGTTGATAGGATCGTCACCACGATCTGACGCCAATCACGTTGCATCACAACCCCCCTTCCGGTAAAAAGTTATTGCGCTACGATTACGTTATAGCAGAGCCAAAACAAGCACGCAATACCCCTGGGTCCTTCCTGCGATCGCAACGCGGCGCAGGCCGGCGGGAACAGTCACACGATAGTCAAAAGTTTATTTTATTTTCGAGGGTGTGTGCGATGGGGCATCTGGAAAATTGCGACCTGGAGATCGAGTGGAAAAGTCTGGACGAGATTCGACCTTACGAGAACAACCCACGCAATATCCCAAGGCGTGCGATTCGAGCAGTGGCGGATTCGATCCAGCGTTTCGGCTGGCGCCAGCCGATTGTTGTGGATCGTGAAGGTGTCATTGTGGTCGGGCATGTTCGCTACGAGGCGGCTAAACACCTGGGCCTGGCCAGTGTTCCTGTGCATGTTGCAGACTTTACGCCGGAGGAAGCCAAGCTATATCGCTTGATCGACAATCGTACAGCAAACTTGTCGTCGTGGAATATGATGAAATTGGACATTGAGTTGAAAAATGTACAGGAGTCGATCAAGTGTGGGCTGACCATCGACTTAGACTTGTTCGGGTTCAATAAGGAGATAAGGCAGCTAAAAAACTACTCACTGGACACGACGAAAATTTTTTATGAGCCGCGAGGACCTAAGCCTGAAGTTAGTGAGTTGTATGATGCGACAGAGGCGGAGAAGTTGCTCGAGGAAGTCAGGAAAGTTGAAGACGCAGAGTTGAGGCGCTTTCTCGAGTACTCGGCGATTCGGTTTGTGCGCTGGCGCTTTGACAAGATTGCTGAGTATTATGCGCATAGCGATGACAATGTGAAGGCAATTTTTCGCCGTTTGGCTCTGGTGATCGTGGACTTTGACGAGGCGTTGGAACGTGGTTGGGTGAAGTTGACCAATCGTGTTTTCGAGTTGCTACGGGAGGCTAACCGTGTCAAGTCTGTTCAGGGTACCGAGGGCAAGCCATGATAAACGTGGCGTGTTTGTCATTTCGTATCGACGCGCTGACAGGGTGATGACTTGGACGACGCTGAAGCGTTTCCACTACACCGGTGACAAGTTTGTGGTTGTGGCCACAGACGACCCAGAGTTAGAGGAGTATCGTCAGCGTTTTCGAGATGACCTGATCGAGTACAACCGCGAGTTGGTCGATTGCGACTACTGTGACAACCTGCCGCGCGACAACACCTATCCGTCTCCCCTTGCTGTACGCAACGTTTTGTGGGACGTGGCAGCTGAGCTAGGTTGGACACATTTTCTTGTTCTCGATGACGACTACAGCAGTATATCTGGCTCACTGCCGTGGCGTCTTGTCTCACACGAGAGGTCGCTTGTCGATGACTTGGAAAAATTCCCAAACTACTTAGATCGTCTGTTCGCTATATTCTGGGACTTTCTGGATGACTGCCCGAATGTCATGTGTGTCGGCATGGCGCAAACGGGCGAGTTTGCGAACAACGAGTTTCGCAAAGTCATGCAGACATTTTTTCTGAGGACAGACCGGCGCTTTGACTTTGTGGGCCGTGGCAACGATGATGTCACAACCTACTATGTGCACGGGTTGAGGGGAAAGTTATTCCTGCAGAACTACACCTGTGTCGTCAAGCAGATGAAAACACAGCGCAATCCCGGTGGCCTGACAGACTATTACAAGATATTTGGGACCTATGCAAAGTCGTTTTACACGTTCATGCAGTGGCCAGGTAATTGTCGCGTGTCATTTGTTACCCTGGTCGGTAGGTTACATCATCTGATATTCAAATACAGCTATCCTGAGATATTGAGGTCAGTGTATGCATGAAGATGGAACTGTTGGTATATTCGACTGGAGTCTCAATGTGCGAGAATTATATGATGACATGCTGGGCAATTATCCAGATGTTCAGATTGGTGAAGGGGACTTTCGCGACTTGGTAAAGCGAGCGCTGGCTGAGCATTATGAAGATGATGATTCGGTGCCAGCGATGCTCTTACTTGCTGGCCTGATACGGCTTTATCAGGAGAAAACATGATCGCGTGCTGTTATGGCTGATGCGACACGCTTTCCATTCGATACACTTTTTCGCCTAGTCAATTCGACTGAATTTGGGCATGTTATTGACCGGCGACTGTTTCGCCTCATGCGCGACATATCAGGCATGTCGTTTCTAGCTACAGCCGACGGGAAGTATGTCCACCTGTATCGCTTCATCCTCTGGGTGTTGGCCGAAGTTGCACGTGGCAGAAACTTGTCAGCCATTGATGCCGAAATACAAGCCAAACGCTATGAACGACACCGCGATAGCATGGCGCTTAGGATCAAGTCGATGTCGCAAATATCTCGAGACATCGCATCGACTATGCCTGAGCGCACAGATGTCGAAGGCTATGTCCGCGCACGCCAAGACTTCCGTTTTTTCTGTGAGCATTTTCTCTCGTCAGTCTTCTACCTAAAGTGGTCTCGTGATCACCTTCGCGCCATCGAAAAGATCGAGCGTGCTGTCCTGTCAGGCGGTCAATTCGCATTCGCAATGCCGCGTGGTAGTGGCAAAACTGTGCTGAGCATCGCTGCGTGCCTGTGGGCGATCCTTTACGGTCACCATGAATTCGTGGTGCTCATCGGAGCCGATGAAGAGCACGCCATCTCAATGCTGGACACAATCAAGACAGAGCTGGAGACAAATGACAAACTGCATGCGGCATTCCCTGAAGCCACGCATCCGATTCGGTGCTTGTCGGGAATTACGAAGCGCTCGCATGGACAGTTGTTTCGTGGTGAACGCACGCATATCGAGTGTACTGCTAACTCGCTGACACTGGCCACGATTCCTGGTGCGCTCTGCTCGGGCGCTGCCATTCGTGTGTCAGGAATTACTGGCCGCATTCGTGGCATGACATTCCATCGGCCTGATGGTCGGACAGTCAGACCGTCATTGGTCGTGATCGATGATCCGCAAACAGACGAGTCGGCACGCTCACCCACACAATGCGCCATGCGTGAAAACATCTTGAATGGTGCTATCCTGGGCCTGGCTGGCCCGGGCAAAAAGATCAGCGCGATTATGCCCTGCACGGTTATCTACCCTAACGACTTGGCCGACCGCATTCTCAATCGCGACCTGCATCCGGAATGGTCGGGTGAACGCATGAAGATGCTCTACGCCATGCCGGAAAACTTGAATCTTTGGTACGAGTACAAGCGCATCCTCGATGAGTGTCTGGCCAGTGGTAGTGGCATCGAAAAGGCAAACGAATTTTACCAGGCCCATCGTGAAGAGATGGACCGCGGCGCAGTCGTTGCCTGGCCCGAGCGATTCAATCATGACGAGTTGTCAGCGATCCAGCATGCCATGAATCTGTGGCTCCGTGATGACCGATCGTTTCAAGCTGAGTATCAGAACACACCGATACTCGATAACGCTGGCGTAGAGGAGTATCACCTGAACGCGTCGCTGTTGTCGAAACGTCTGAGTATGCAGCCGCGCGGTGTAGTACCGCCTGGCTGCACTACACTGACCGCGTTCATCGACTCGCATCAGAACGCAATCTATTACCTAGTCTGCGCCTGGACTGAGACTTTCGACGGCTATGTGATTGACTACGGAACGACGCCAGAGCAGTCGGTCAGTTACTTCTCACTTCGTGAGATTCCGGTCACACTGCAGTCGTACTACAACACGAATTCCGTTGAGACGATGGTATCACGTGGCATCGCTGAGACAATCGAGAAGCTGATGTCGAGATCATATCCTGTGGCCGACAGCAATGCCACACTCAAGATCGAGCGTTGCCTTGTGGACGCAAGCTGGGGCGCTATGACGGATGTCGTGTACAAGACTTGCAAAGATAGCGTCTATGCTGTGTCAGTTTTTCCGTCGCATGGCAAGTATGTCGGGGCATCGTCTAGGCCTATGAACGAATGGTCGAAAGGTGGTGCTGTGCGTGTGGGATTGCATTGGCGAATCCATCTTCGCGAGCGGGGCATCCGGCATGTCGTCTTTGACACGAACTTTTGGAAGTCATTCGTGTACTCGCGCCTAGTGACAGAACGTGGCCAGTCTGGTACGCTCTTCGTATTCGGTACTAATGCTGCAGCACATCGGCTGTTTTTCGATCACCTGCTTTCTGAGTATTTTGTCCCGGTCGAGTCTCGAGGCAGAATCGTCAACGAGTGGAAGCTGCGCGCCAGTAATGATGACAATCACTGGTGGGACTGCCTGGTGGGCGCTGCAGTGGCCGCATCGATTCAAGGCGTCTCGCTGCCCGAACATGCTGAGAAGAGAAAGCGTGAGAAAGTGAACTTTGCCCAGTGGCAACGTGAAGCCAGGGCCAAGTATTTGAGGGTGTATGCGCAGTGATGATGCACGCAAAGCGCGCCGGCAATATGGCATCGAGTGCCCGAAGTGCGGTTGTGTCGATAGCCGAGTGTACTATGTTCGCCGGCGCTGGCGTTGCATTATTCGTGTGCGCATCTGCCGTGCCTGCTCAAGGCGCTGGGTCACTGTTGAAAGGCTGTCAGGGTCAAAGTGATTCCATTGGTGGAATCACTTTGACCCTGTGATACTCAAAGCCAAAACGCCATGCGTTACAATGCGTCTTAGTGGTGAGGAGACACGACTATGTCTGACGACAACAATAGCCTGGAGCAGACGATTCGTCAAGCTGCCGCTGAAGCCAGCGAAGTTTCGACTTCGATTGGCACAGTGAAACAACGCACGCTTCAAGAGTTGATTGAGGCGGACCGTTACTTGCGCTCGCTGGAGGCAGTCCAGAAGCCTGCCAGGGCGCTGAGATTTATTCGCTTGATCCCGAATGGTACAGTATGATCGGCTGGATCAGGAAACTACTGGGAACGAAGAGGCGCACGTCAGCCCGATTTGTGCGCGTGCCGCTCAATGTGCGCGCCAAGTATGACGCTGCCATGACGACGGAGGAAAACCGTCGTCATTGGGCCAATGTCGATTACCTGTCGGCCAACGCCCTCAATTCCCCTGATGTTCGTAGTACCCTGCGCGCACGCTCTCGCTACGAAGTGGCGAATAACTGCTATGCCTTTGGCATCGTGATGACGAAAGCCAACCATATCGTTGGCACAGGACCGCGACTGCAAGTGAGATTCGAGTCGAAATTACTTTCCGATCAGATCGAGGCATCGTTTCGCCGCTGGTATGATCGCGTAGGCCTGGCTGAGAAAATTTGGACGGCCACGGTTGCCAAAATTCAAGATGGCGAGTCGTTCCTGATTGCGGTCACCAATCCCTTCATCGCAACTGATGGGGTGCAGTTAGACTACCGCCTGGTCGAATGTGATCAGGTGACCACGCCGTTTTGGTCGCCCACACCAGAGCAGCCTGTCGATGGCATCGTCTTTGATGCCTATGGCAACGTGCAGGCTTATCACGTGCTCAAAGAGCATCCTGGTGATGCCACGCTGGTGTCCAGCCGCTTTGAATATGACACGGTACCAGCGGAGCAAGTGATTCACATCTACACGAAGTATCGCCCTGGCCAGGCCCGTGGCATTCCTGAGATTACACCGGCGTTGCCGTTATTCGCTCAGTTACGTCGCTACACATTGGCTGTGCTCTCGGCTGCTGAGACGGCGGCAGACTTCGCTGGCATCCTCTACACAGATGCCCCACCTGGTGGCGAGGCCATTGAGGCTGAGGAATGGGTGCCAGTCGAGCTGGAACGGCGCATGCTCGTCACCATGCCAGCTGGCTGGAAAATGGAACAACTGCGTGTCGAGCAGCCATCGACAACGTATGGCGACTTCAAGAGGCAATTACTTTCCGAGATTGCGCGCTGTCTCCACATGCCTTATAACGTTGCAGCCTGTGACAGCAGCAGCCACAACTTTTCATCGGGCCGGCTGGACATGACCAGTTACTTCCGCTCCATCGCTATCGAGCAGGCGAATCTGCGTCGCAATGTTCTGGACCGCATCTTCTACATGTGGCTGCGCGAGTATCTGCTGGCCAATTCCTTACCGCTGACACTGGAAAACGAGATCGAGACGGCGTGGTTTTGGGACGGCATGCCAGCGATCGACCCGCTCAAAGAAGCCAATGCAGTTGATACTCGGCTGCGCACGGGAGTAACTACGCTGGCGCATGAGTGTGCGACGCAGGGCCTGGACTGGGAAGAAGTTTTGCGTCAGCGTGCACGTGAGGTCGAGTTGATGCGCGAGTTGGGCCTGCCGCTGACAACGGAGAATCCATCGAAACAGACTTCCATTCCTGAAGACGAAAGGGAGGGCGTAGAAGATGAAAAGATGCCGGCTGACATCTGAGGAATTGCGCATTCGCTTTGCTTTGCCTGAAGACGAAGACGAAGACGAAGAAAAGGAGACTGTCGATGGCCAAAACGACGAAGAAGACGATGACGAAGAAGAAACCGACGACGAAGACGAAAGCAGTGACGAAGAAGACGATGACGAAGAAAAAGATGCCCAGGCCCAGGGCCAAAAGGAGCCAAAGCAAGCCACAGGCAGTATGCCGAGATTCCGTGTGCTTGCCTACACGGGAGGGAAAATTCGAGTCTCGGGCTGGCAGTACCCTGTAGTCGTGGACCTGGCTGGCCTGGAGATTCCGAGCCAAAAAATTCCAGTCCGGTTCAACCACGACCCCAATAGTGGCATCGGGCACACCACGAAGATCGCAGTTGTGGAGTCGGCGCTAGTTGCTGAAGGTGTCATTTCGCGCTCGACTGCTGCTGCGATGGAAGTGATCGAGTCGGCGAAAAAAGGATTCCCCTGGCAGGCGTCAGTTGGCCTGTCGGTTGAGGATTATGAAGAGATCGACGAAGACGAAGATGTCGAAGTCAATGGATCGAAGTTTACCGGACCGCTGATCGTAATTTCGCGGTCGATCCTAGACGAGATCAGTTTCGTGGACTTGGGTGCGGACCGAAACACCACGGTTTCAGTGGCTGCGAAAAGGAGTATCACGATGACAACGAATGAACAACCGACCAGCAAAAGTGACACGTCAGCAAAGGCAATTATCGCCCGAGCGAAAGCAGAACGGCGACGCTTAGCTGCCATTCGCGCTTTGATCGAAGAAGCAGCATCGAGTCGCCATGTGGACATCGAGCTGTTGGAGCGCATCGCTGCACAAGCTGAAGAGGAAGGCTGGGATGTCCAGCGGACCGAGCTGGAGATTCTGCGAGCGACACGACCGCGCGTCAAAGAGGTTGGCCAGCGTCAGAAGACTTACACGCCAGCCGTGATCGAGGCGGCGCTCTGCCTGTCCTGTGGTATTCCTGATGAGCGACTTGCTAAGGATCGTGACTACGGTGAAAAGGTAGTCGAACAGGCCTGGCCGCTCAGACGCCGAGGACTACTCGGCATGCTCTCCCTGGCGCTGGAGGCTGCAGGCGTGCGTGTGCCTTACAACCCCAACGAATTGTACGACACGATCGTGCAGATGCAGCGCTCACCCAACCTGCAGGCGGCTGGCTTTTCCACGGTCAACTTGCCTGGTATCCTGGGCAATGTCGCCAACAAGATACTGCTGGATGCGTTTACTCAGCAGCCGGTCACCTATGACCAGATCGCTGCGATTGAGGACTTTTCCAACTTCCACGTTCACAACATCTATCGCTTGGACGCTACGGGATCGTTTGTTCGTGTGCCACATGATGGCGAGTTGCCGCATGGGCAACTGGTCGAGTCGGCCTACACGAACAAACTGGACACCTATGGCATGATGTTGACGATTACGCGCCAACAGATTGTCAACGATGACCTGGGCGCGTTCAAGTCGCTGATCGCTCAGTTGGGCCGGCGTGCTCGCATTGCTTTGGAGCGTGCCCTGTACAACGTGGTCATGGAAGCGACCGACAACTTCTATAGTGCAGCGAATGGCAACCGGTTGACATCGGCACCGCTGGGCATTGACTCGATTGGCCGCGCTCGCGCAGCACTTTCCAAGATGCTCGATGCGAATGGTGATCCGCTGGCCATCGAGGGCCAGTACATCCTAGTACCGCCTGAATTAGAGCCGCTGGCACTGCAAATTTACACATCGATGACACTGAATGAAACGACTGAGGTGAACAGGCCCAGGCCGGTCAACAACCCATACGTGAATCGTTACAAGCCGATTTCATCTCCATTCCTTTCCAGTGGCTCAGGTGCTGGCCAGTCGCCCACAACTTGGTATATGATCGCCAATCCGGCGTTGGTGCCGGCATTCCAAGTCGCATTCCTGGAGGGTCGGCGCGCACCGACCATTGAGACTGCAGACACAGAATTTCGCACACTGGGACTGTCGATGCGGGCGTATTGGGACTTTGGGGTTGCACGCATTGATCCACGTGGCGCCATCAAGGCGACAGCGTAATGCTAGGGAGGTGATAACATGAGGGCAGTTTACGTTGGTGTTGGCGACTCGATTCCTTACATTCCCAGCAGCGATGTACCGGCTGGTGAGGTTGTCTCGTTTGCTGGTGATCGTGTGTACGGAGTTACACGCAGTCCTATCCTGGCTGGCGAGTTGGGATCGCTGGCAACAGTAGGCGTTTTCGACCTGGCCAAAGGAAGTGATAGCTTCGTAGTCGGTGATGAAGTTTATTGGGACAAGACTAACAAAGTCGCAGTCAAGACTGATGGAGCCAATCGTTTTCGCATTGGCCTGTGTTACCGTGATGCGGCTGCAACGGATGCACGGGTTCGAGTGAAGATCGGTTGACATGCCATCGTATCATGAAGCGATCGCATGGTTCCACACAACCCTGCGCGATAAAGTTACGCGCAGGGTTGTGTGGGTACGCAATGGCAACGCCTGGGAAGTCAGGGCGGTGCCAGTCGATGGGAATTGGCGCAATTCCTACGCGACTGGTGTTGTGCTTTATGCGCAATCGACCAATCGCCAGTGGCTGGTGTGGTCGGAAGACTTGCCGGTAGTGCCGCAGCGAGGTGATCGCATTATTGAAAATGTGCGCGGCGTCAATGTCATTCACGAGGTGCTCTCGGGTGACGGTGAGCCGGACTGGTCGTGGGCAGATTACGAGCACAAATTTTTGGTAGTCCGCACTCGCATGATTGGAAGCTAAGCAGACACGATGGGCGCAATCATAGACTTGGCTCGACACGTAACGAACGAACTGGCTGGTGCCAGTTTGCCGCTGAGCGCTGAAGTTGGCTTGGACTACCACCCGACCATCGATGTGACGGACAATCGACTGCTGGTTTCAGTGGTGCCGCGTGAGGTGCGAGATCAGAGTGAGTCGAGGGACCGTAGGTCGCTCTACATCACGCTGGAGATCGTGATCAGGAAAAAGCTGACTGATGACGTGCAGGTTGGCATCATGATTGATTACGTCGAGGCGCTGATAAGCGAGTTAGAGGAAATGGGACTACCCAGTGGTTATCTTGGCTTGAGTGTCGCTGCATCGCCTCTTTACTTCCACGAGTATCTGGACACGCATAGGCTTTTTGTGAGCACGGTAAGCTGCGAGTATGTTTACTCGGTGTAATGGCTATGCTGTCGGTGTCGCTTTCGCTAGCTAAGAGCAGTTTTTTTGATCGCTCTGGTGTGATGCGCGCGGTGGAGCGTGGGCGTCGCAAAGCGCTATCACGCTATGGCGCGTATGTGCGCAAGATCGCCCAAAACAGCATGAAGAGGCGAAAAGGAGTAGCACCGCCAGGCATGCCACCGTATGCTCACGTCGGTCTGCTCAAGCAGCATATTTACTTCACCTATGATGCGGCCAAGCAAAGCGTTGTGATTGGGCCGATCCTCATCAAGGCGGGATCGGTAGTGCCATCGCTATTGGAGTATAGTGGGATCATTGGAAAAAAGGTTTACGAGGCTCGGCCCTATATGCGACCTGCTCACCGTCAGGGCCTGGCCAGACTGAGCGACTTCCTAAAAGACTTTGTGACAGGGGGGTGACATCATGCCTACACGCCGCGGAATGGACGCAAAACTGTTTGTCGAAATGACTGAAAACACGTTCCAGGAAGTTACGACAGTCCGCGATGTCAATCTGACTACTGAAGACGCAGAAGCGGATGCGACAGCGCGTGGTAATCAAGGCTGGCGCGTGATGCTGCAGACACTCAGGTCGCTTACAGTCGAGGTAGAAACAATTTGGGATACTGAGTCGGCGCAGTTGATGAAACTGGTCAAGGCGCATAGGGACCGCACTCCGGTTCGTGTGCGTGTGCTGGACGCTACAAATGGTGCTGGTGTCGAATTCTTAGCAGTGGTGACTTCGGTGAGGAGACAGGAACCGCTTGAGGAAGTCGTGACTGCGACGCTGACGCTGAAACCTGCACCGTCTCCAACGGTGCCACAATGGGTGGGACTGCCTGAATAACGATTGAGGGACGGCTATGCGTACAATCACTGACTCGTTGGGACGTGTTTGGACCATCAAACTGGACTGCAAACGGGCGTTGGCAATCCGCACAACGTGCGGAGTTGACCTGCTCTCGTTCAAAAACGTTGACAAACTGTTCACAACGCTGCTAGAAGACTTCTCAGTCGCGCTCAAAGTCGCTTGGGAGATGCTGGAACCGGCGGAAAAACGGCCTGAATTCGAGGAGTTTTCGACCTGTTTCCGTGGTGACAGCCTAGAGACACTCATCGAGGCTGTTTTCCAGGAGTGTATCGATTTTTTCCCGTTCGAGAAGATGCGGAAAGCGTTGCGCGCTGGCTGGGAGCGCAGCCGAAACGAACTGGAAAAGGCGTTTCAGACGATCGAGGAGAAGTTTCAGAACGAGCCGCTGCCGACTACGAGCGGCTGATCTTTGTTTACGCGGGTATTTTGGGCGTCGAGCCGTGGGACTTCACGTTGCGCCAGCTTTTCATGATGGCGCACGCTCGTTTGATTTCGGACTGGAACATGTTCTCGGCGCTCATGTCGCTCATCGCAAATTGTCACCGAGATAGACGCAACACTCCCGAATTCACGCCGGACCATTTTCATCCTCTAGTACAAGCTAGGGTCGAGTCTGAGAAGATTACAATGCGCGAGTTTTACGAGCTATTGACACGAGGTGGTCATGGCGAGCGCAGGGGAGATTAGGGCTGGCAGGGCGTATGTTGAGCTGGCGCTGCGTGATAACAAATTCACGCAGGCGCTGCAAGCTGTATCGCAGAAGCTGGCCAACTTTTCGCAGTCGCTGCTTCGCATGAGCGCACAAGTTGGTGCTATTGGCCTGGGCCTGGGGGGAGCGTTTGGCAAAGCGTTGTCATCGTTTGCATCGACTGGCAACGAGTTGCAAAAGATATCAGAACGCACGGGCCTGTCGGCAAAGCTACTGAGCGAGCTAGCCTATGCTGGAAAGGTGGCTGGCTTCGAGCTGAGCGTTGTCGAAGACGCTGCGAAGAACATGCGAGAGGCGCTCTCGCAGAAAAATGTTGGCGAGAATGTGCTCATGGCCGACATGACGCAGCAATTCGAGGCTGTGCTGAGATACTTGGCATCGATTGAAGACTCGACCAAGCGCACGGAAGCTGCGATTGAGATATTCGGTAGAACCGCCGGTCCTGTCCTGGCCACCTATCTGAATAGTGGTGAACGTGGCATCGAGGCGCTGCGCAAGCAAGGGATAGCACTAGGTGTTACCTGGACAGACGAACAAGCGAAGTTAGCATCAAAGACTACCCAGGCCTGGACGCAGATTCGAGAGGTGATTGGTTCAGTTGTCGATGTCATCGGTGAGACAGTGGCACCGGTGTTTCAGATGGTCGCTGATAGCGTGGTGCCAGCGATTGCGAACTTGCGAGCATTTGTGGAACGCAACCGCGAGTTGATTGTGACCGTTGTGGGTGTCACGGCTGGCCTAATCACCTTCTCAGCAGTGGTCGCTACAGTTGGTGTTACGATCTTTGGTGTCGTGGTCGCAATCAAAGCGGTCTTAGGTGTGCTGGCGCTACTGACGACCGCGATCACTGCGCTTTTGTCTCCGATTGGGTTATTGGTAGCGGCCACTGGTGGGCTGATCGCAATCTGGGCGACGCAGACAGAGACAGGGCGCAAGATGTCAGAGGACTTGACGCAGTCGTTTCAGCAGATCAAAAGCGAATTCATGGACGCCTGGGATGCCATTGTCTTGTCGGTGAAGTCGGGCGACTTGGAGAGCGCATTTGAGATACTTGGTAATGCAGTGGATCGCCTGTGGCGTGGCATCATTGTGGGCCTGCGCGAGAAGTGGAACGAATTTGTGGACTGGATCGTGAATTCGCTTAGGCGCAATCCCTGGATATTGCCGCTAGTTGGTGCAGTCGCTGGCGGCATGATTGCGGGACCATGGGGCGCATTGGCTGGTGGACTGATCGGCCTGGGTGGCCAGTTGGGACTCGAGCTATTCCACGAGGAGATAAAAGATGCTCTCAAGGTCGATTTGTCGGAAGCGAATCAGAAGCTGATTGAGTCGCAGGAACGGCTACGCCAGTCGATTGAAAAAGCGAATCAAAAACACAGGGCCGCACCACCACCGCCGGTAGTGCCACCACAGGCAAGTAGTCAGATGAAACCGGATGAGCTGAAACAGTACTTGACTAGCGCGCGCGGTTTGTTTGTGGCCACGCGTGCGATGGCGCAGTTGTACTATGACACGAAGCGCGAGGAGACAAATAGCCTGCTTAGGAATATCCTCGATGAAGTGCGGCGTGTCAAGCAGCAAGTGGAAAATGGGATGAGGGTGGATTGATATGCCGGTGACACTAGTCGAAATGGCGGATTCCAGGCAGGTCTCGGTAAGCACAGAGGATGCAAAAATTACGTTTCGCTTTCTTGCCCTAGGATCGATGGATGAGGGCGAGATACTATCGGCAACCTATGCTCAGACGCCGCCGGTGTATCAGGGGCTGATTCGCTCGGAAGTCAATGTCGAGCCGTTTGAGAAGACCGACGGTGTCTGGAATGTTACGGTCACGTATAAGCCGACGAGTCGATCGGGGACAGACACGCCAGTGGGTGAGCAGCCTAGTCCACCGAGAGGTGGTGGTGGTGTGGGCCAGCTAGTTGGGCCATCGTTTTCGGTTGATCTGGTCGGTGATACAGTCAAGATCACACAGTCGATTCGCACAACAGGGAATGTGGCGCCTGGTGGAGTGTTGTTCGGGGTCAACTTGCGTGTCGTAGGGCAGAACACAGTGGTGCCGGATGCGATTGTTGGTCCAGGAATGGTCGGGGCCACGATCTTTGTGGTCGGTGGCCCGCGCCAGTGGCGCTATGGTGGTTACATGATCACGGCTGTCGATGTGAATCAAAACACCCTGACGCTGGATGCTATGCCGGCGCCAGTGGGGACAGCTAATGGCGTGTGGCAGATGCCAACGCCTGGGCCTAGCTATCGCAGAGCGATTGGTGTCACTGAAAACAGTGTCGAGGGCTGTGAGGTTTATGTGCCGCGCTTCGAATGGTCAGTGACGTATCAAGTCAATGCTTTGTCGTGGGACTATCTGATGACGGTTTGGCGCTTGGTCGGGCGCAAAAACAAAGATCGCTTCTATGGAGCCAATCCTGGCGAGGTGCTCTACTTGGGCATGAACGGATCATACTCAGTCAGTGATCGTTGGTCGATCACCCACAAATTCAGTGTGATCCCGAACGAGTTAAACGTGAAGGTGTCGGATGAGATCGTGATTCCGCTGAAAAGGGGTTGGGACTATTTGTGGGTGCGATACAAGAGGATCGTAGAGGCCAACACGGTGATGCATGTGCCGGCGGTCGCTTATACTGAGGAAGTGATCCCGGACGGCGACTTCAACTTACTCGGAATAGGAAACTGACCATGAGTGACGAGTATCGCAAACTGTTTCCTGGTGATCCGGTTGGCCGTGTTTTGTCGGCCAATCGGATCAACATGATGATTGACGCGTCGAAGTTTGCACGCATGCTGCATCGTGTTGAGCATGGTGCGAGGGGGTTGACGTTTGAGGAACCGCTGCCTGCTTTGACTGTGTATGCGACAGGCTTGGCCACAAATATCGGTGCTGTGATTGGCTTGACAGCGCCACAAGGTTGGAGGGGACCGGTTGAGGAATGGATCGCAGAGGCGCAGAGGAAGCCAATTTTTTTAGCGACTTCGCCTGCACGTGGCCAACCGTTTGGCATCGCAGTCGATCCGTCGAACGATCTGAACGAAGCGTTTCGAGTCGCTGTGTCTGGACTGGCGTTCACGTTTGTGAGGCGTCCTGCAGAAGACATGGACTTATACGAATACGCAGACGTAATCGACAACGAATTTGGCGGCTTGCAGTCGGTACCGAATGGACCGGCTCGCATCATTGCGTCGAGGCCACATTCTGGGCTTTGGCATCTGGCGCTGGTGCAGTTGGATGCACGTGACAGGCAGGAGATTGTGCTGGTGACAAGCGGTGGCCAGTCAGGTGGCGGCTCAAGTGGACTTCAAAACGGATATGTGCAGCGTTTCGTCAATGGCGTGTGGACGAATGCATTCGAGTGTTATGTCTTAGACTTGAACGGCTGACATGGTGCTACAACCTGGCAGATACATTGGACATTTTCTCGGACTAGCCAGCGATGGCAAGCCGATATACGCAGCGTATTGCTGCGTGCCGGACCAGCAGCAGGATTCCGACTTACCGAGTTTTGTTTCGGTTTCTGAATCGACATCGGATTTGGGATCGTGGGCGAGTTATCCACCATCGAGTTACCCTGATTCAGGTGGTAGCGCTCCAGGAGGCGGTGGTGGCGGTGGTGTCCCCTGTACCGACTGCTTGTCTCGCCTGTGCGTAGTACGCGATGAAACAGGCCGCATCGTGGACATTTACTACTACACGGATGACGGCGACTACGTGCGTGTACCCGACTGCGGCTACTACGGATCGTCACCGTCTAGTGATAGTGGTAGTGGTAATGGTGGCGGGGGCGGTGATGGTGAATGTTGTCCACCCGATGGTAGCTGGTATGTGCTTGACTATGATTTAGAAATTTTAGGAGATACTATATCAGGAACATCTGATCCAAAACAATGGTCAGACAATACTATAACTTGGAACAACGGTGTAACGGGTATTCCTGATTGTGTTGAGGGGGCAAGTTTTACCTGTATTTTAGGATCATTGACTGGTGGGTATGTTCTGCATTGTAATTGGTATCAATGTGCATTAGACACAGACGATTTCGATATCACAGTCACCGGATGTCCTGAGTTGCCCACCTTTTATATTACGATCAAACCTGGTCGCTGCGCATCAGGTTCGTTCGTACTTAGGCCCGCTTGATCAATAACGTATGTTCGATGATCCGCTTCCTGAACCCGTCAATCCCAAACGCGCCTCAAATTGGCACGCATGTCCGAACGTCATCAAAGCGCATCACGACGCACTCGAACGTGTCATTGACCTGACAGCGCAAGAGGAGTATCCAGTCGGTGACGAAGAGGGTGAATTCGCAGTCGTGATCGCTGGTGGTGGCAAGTATTGGCTGGGCGCAGCGCTGTGCTGTCACATGCTTCGGCACTACGGATACGACGGCGTGATTGAAGTGTGGCATGGACATCATTTTGACAGCGAGCCAGTGGAGCCGCGACTGGTCGAGGGCCTGGACGTGCGCATCGTCAATGCATGCGAAGTGATGCAGAGGAGCAGGCCGCGCATTGTCGATGGCTACGGAGCCAAGGTGCATGCGATCAGGAATTGCCGCTATCGCAGGATACTTTTTTTGGACGCAGATGCCTACCCAGTGTCAGCGATCAACAGGCTCATCGAGTATGCGCGCAAGTATCCGATTTGCTACTGGGCCGACTTCCCCCACATGGCGCTGAATCTCAAGTGGTCGAAACTTGTGGACGAATTTCGTCATGTGCCACAAGTACAGGGTGGGCAGTTGCTGATTGATCGGCAGAGGGCATGGCAGGCGATCTTGATCGTGGACTGGCTGTGCCAGCACAGTGACTTTTACTTTCGCTACTTCTTTGGTGACCAGGATGCGATTCGCTTGGCGTTAGGTGTCACGCAGGTCGAGCATCGAACGATTGAAAATGTAAGGTGGGCACCGCCGGCGATCGTATGTGAGTTTCAGGGTAAGCCGGTATTTGTGCATCGTGTTGCAGCGAAGCCATTCCTGGTCAAAGATATTCGCAATCGCCGCGATGTCTTTGGGTACTGCCCACGGCTGCCGGAGGAAAGTGTCGTGTACACCAAGTTTCAAACGCTTTACAAGGCATTAGACAATAGTGACATTGTGGAGACTTACAGAAAGGTTTATGAGGCGAATGTGTGGGATCATGCGAAGTGCGAAGACTTTTTCCCACAGGGACGCACGCTGGAGTATGTCAACCTAGTGACATTGGTCATTCGAGCATCACGAGCGAAAACGGTACTTGACCTAGGTTGTGGCCCGGGCTGGATTACTGAGGAAATTGCACGCAGATGCCAGGCCAATGTCATCGGCATAGACTTGCTGCCACTGTGGTCAGGACGTAGCAGTTACGCATGTGAGTTTCGCCAGGCGGATATTCGCGAAGTCGAAAAGTTGCCGCAGGCTGATGTGGTGCTGTGCAAAGATGTACTGCACCACTGGCCTAGTGTGGACATTGTTCGCTTCCTGGACGCATACTTGAAACGTGAGGACTGGCAGGTGCTGATCGTAACCAATGACAGTCACCAATTCACAGATGACACGTGGCATGGTGGATACAGAGCGCTTAGTCCAGAACGCGAGCCACTAAAAGCATTTTCACCTTGGCAAAAATTCCACTATGCACACAAGTCTATTCTGGTCAAATTCCGAAGCGCTTGACTGGACCGGCACGTTGGTATATTTTTCTCTTGCCACGATTTTCCTTACGGGAGGGTAAGGCATGAATAGTCGCATTGTTCGAGGCAAAGAGTCGAAACCGCCGCGAATACTTCTCTATGGTACCGAGGGCATCGGCAAAACTACGTTTGCTGCTGGTGCACCCAAACCGATCTTCATCCCGACTGAGGATGGACTGGGCGAGCTGGAGGTTGACCGCTTCCCACTGTGCGAAGACTTTGAGTCGGTGTTGGGTCATCTAACCTGGCTCATCGATGGCGCGCATGACTACGAGACTGTGGTCATCGACAGTCTGGACTGGCTGGAGCGCCTGATTCACGATCACGTCTGTGCGCAGAATAACGTCGATACGATCGAGCGTGTGGACGGAGGCTACGGCAGAGGCTATCTGGCTGCGTTAGCACAGTGGCGCAAAGTACTTTCGTTTCTGCAGAAGCTACGTGATGATCGCTCGATGATCGTGCTCTTGATTGCGCATGCGAAGATTGAGCGCTTTGAAGACCCGGAGACGCTGGCTTATGACAGATATATGCCACGGCTGCATCGCTCGAGCGCGGCGCTGGTGACAGAATGGTGCGACGCTGTCTTTTTTGCACACTGGCGCTTTGCGCTTCGTGTCGAGCAGGGCACGTTTGGCAAGTCGAGGAATATCCCCCTGGCAGGGCCAAATGCTGACAGGGTGATGCGTGTGTCGGGCGGTCCGACATGCGTGGCTAAGAACCGGTACGGCCTGACAGGCGAGCTGCCGCTGGATTGGAACGCGTTTACTCGCGCTGTCGTAAAGGAGGGTTAGTGTGATGGTCCAGATTGGCGACTTTGATGCGTCGGGAGTGTCACTGCCTGGAGTACTGCCGGAAGGCGAGTATGTGGTGTCGATTGCCAACACGGCGCTGGTCCCGAACCGCAGGAGTAATGGCCAGCACTTGTGGATCGAGTTTGTGGTCCAACAGCCGGCGCAGTACTTTGGGCGTGCTGTGTCGGTGCGCCTCAACCTGTACCATGACAACCCGATGGCAGTTGAAATGGCGCGTGCTGAGTTGGCAGCGATTTGTCGCGCAGCGGGCAAGATACGAATCCAGGATACACAAGAGTTGCACGGCAGGATGATCCGCATACTTGTGCGCCATGAGGTGACATCGCAGGGCAGAAAAGTGGCCAGGCCAGTCGAGTATCTGGAATACCTGGGCCCAGGCGTAACAATGACACAACCGCCGCTGCAACAGCCTAAGAGCAATCCTGAGAATGCATGGCGACGCAACGCTTGAAGTCGAGTTGCCCTATCCGCCGTCAGTCAACCACTACTGGCGCTATGCTCGTGGCCGGTTCTACATTTCGCCGGCGGGGCATAGATACCGCAAGGCAGTAGCTGCTGCTCTTTTCGGTTGCGAAAAGTTATCTGGTCCGGTTGCGCTGGAGATTGAGGTGTATCCGCCGGACAGGCGCCGGCGCGACCTAGATAACATCCTCAAAAGCGTGCTCGATGCTCTGGAGCACGCTGGTGCTTTTGATGATGACGCCCAAGTGGCGTCTATTTTTGTGGAACGCAAGGAAGTCGTGAGGGAGGGCAAGTGTCGTGTTCGACTACGAAAAATTACTCCACGCGGCGATTCGATACGCTGAGTTAGGATACAAAGTGTTTCCGATCGCACCCAACGAAAAAAGGCCGCTGACAGAACACGGAGTCAAAGACGCAACGAATGACGTTGAGAAAGTGAGGAGTTGGTGGCAACGCTATCCACTGGCCAACGTTGGCCTGGCTTGCAATGGCTTGCTGGTCGTGGATGTCGATGCAGAGGCGTTGCCGTTTTGGCCACAGGAAGCTGAGCAGGCGGCTGAATTGGTGACGTTTGCTGGTGCTATCTCGATGACACCGTCGGGAGGCAGGCATTACTTTTTCCGTGCTCCACATGGATCGAAATGGCGCTGCTCAGTTGGCAAAATCGCCAGGCATGTCGATGTTAGGACTGATGGCGGCTATGTTGTGGTGCCGCCCAGTCGCATGTTGGAACGTGAGTATCGCTGGCTGGATGATCGGGACCTACATTGCAGTCGTGAGTATTTACCGACACCACCGGAATGGCTGAGGACGACACTGGATCAGTTGGAGACGTATCAGGCCGGTGGTGAAGTTGTGTTGTCACCGTCGATCGAGCACGGACGGCGAAACAATGTGCTCTTTCGTATCGCTTGCCGGTTGAGACGCTTTGGACTGGAACGTGATGAGATATACGCGGCGCTCGAGCGGATCAACATCAATCGCTGTTTACCGCCGCTTGAGGAAAAGGAAGTTGCCAGGATTGCTGAGTCGGCGTGTCGCTATCAGCCGGATCAGGTTGAGAAAAACTTTGTCGAGTGTGCTTGGAGTGAAGTTGCTGGCGATGACGATGACAGTGAGTTGTCAGAGGCAGAGGCAGAGGAATTTGATGACCCGGGCGATATGCCGGAGGAGTTGGTATCGTCTGGGCCTGGGCTGATCGCAGAGATAGCTGAGTACATTGCGAGAACGTCCTATCGGAGCCAGCCGGCGCTGGCGTTGGGTAGTGCTATATCGTTTGTTAGCGCGTTGTCAGGCCATAAGGTGACGGATGAGTTTTCGACCAAGACGAATTTGTACTGCGTGGGCATTGGGCCGACTGGCTGTGGTAAGGAACGCACCCGTCAGGCGATTCGTGACATTGCAGTGGCAACGAATACGCTGGAGTTGATCGGTCCTGAAGACGTGGCCAGTCATGCAGGGTTGGCCCGCTATATCGAGGAGAAGCCGTGTGTGCTGATTCAGTTGGACGAGATTGGCCGGAAGTTGAAACTGGCGCGCGAGGCCACGGCGAATCCGCACTATTACAACCTGGTGACGTTGTTACTTCGCTTGTACTCAGCGGCGACGGGCGTGTTCACTGGGACAGCCTATGCCGACAGGTCGAAAACGAAGATCATAGTCGAGCCGCATGTTGTGTTATGGGGAACGGCTGTACCGGATGAGTTTTACGAAGCGCTTTCGGCAGACTCGCTGGTGAACGGCTTTTGCTCAAGGCTGCTGGTATTCGAGGCGGCGAAGAAGTTGCCACGCCACAGGCAGCCAGAAAGTGTTGGTGTGCCCAAGTCGATATGCGATGGTGTTGTGTTCTGGACTGGCAGGTCGGGGAAAGTGGTGTATCGCTACTCGGCGGATGCGATGGATCAGTATGTGCGCTTTGCTCAGTACTGTGAGGAGTGTTTGGATCGCTATGAGGAGCCGTATAGGTCGGTGTGGGTACGTGCTCAGGAGACGGCTAGGAAGTTGGCGCTGATCGCTGCGTTTGCGAATTGGCGGACTGAGGAAGTCGATGGCAAGTCGATGGCTTGGGCGATCGAGTTGGCAACTTACTTGAGCAGGCGTATGCATGTGGCCGTGTATGAGCATTTACATAAAAGTCGTTTTGAACAGAGATATAAGGAAATACTAAGGTGGTTTCGTGAGAAGGGTGTGGCTACAAAGACGCAAGTGTGTCGGAAGTTTCAACATTTGAAGCCGTCGGAGCGTGACGAGGTGTTGCGTGCGCTTGTCGAGTCGGGCGAGTTGGTCATCAAGACTACACAGCCACTGTCGGGCCGACCAAAGACTACTTATGTGATAAAGAAATTGGTGAATGAGCAGTAATTATAAATTCCATTTGCAAGTCTAGTTATTTACTTCATGCCAGTGAAAAAACGTTTTTTCCGCGGATCGTATGGAAAAAACCCCCCTCGAGGGAAAAAAGTGTCGGCGTGGAAAAACTATCTAAGCCGTGAAAACACAAGAGTTTACGAGAATGGAAAAAACTCGCCAGGCGTTTTTTCCAGGAAATAATTCCCTTAAGAAGATTCGTAGTGACCCTTAGGTGATAGCGTGTACACCTAGCGATAGGATTGTCAAGTGAAACAAGTCGGGCCAAAACCAGTCTAGACCGGCCAGTTGAATTCAGTGTGAAAGTGGCCGCTAGGCCAGGATGGGCCAAAAACGCGATAAAATCGCATTAGAGCCATTTTCGGGGTTGGCCAATGGTTTTACCCATCCCGGGCAGAGAAAGGCGCGTATAAGCGAATTATTGCGATTTGCGGGGCCATCGGCGGGCAGGTGGGCAGTCAGGACCGGAAAACTGGCCAGGAAAGCCGACCCGAAAAACATGGCCGTGATTGGCACGGCTTTTGCTCTAAGATTATCGCTTGAAACTACGCGAATAAGCGCTATACTAGCTAGCACACGATATAGTCGCTTTCGTAATACTCGCTTGTATATACGCGTATATAAGCACATATAAGCGTGTATATATAGTGTATATGGGCGAGTATATGGGGGCGTATTGTATATATATAGCTATCGCAATATATATATACCATCGCAATGCAAAGCGTAAATACGAAGCGAAATTCGAGCTAAAAGCACATCGAATTGCGATTGCACGAAGTCGAGTTGAAGTGTACCCTGTGGGGGCGGCTTCCTAAAAAAGCCGCCCCCACAGGGTACAATGCGTATCGCAAATGATACTACGCGATTGCTAGCTATGTAAAGCGCGCTAAGATAAAAGCGAAGCCACTAGCTTGGCATTTAGTCTCAGTAAACGGTACCTAACTTCGCAATTCGGAGGGTAGTGCTATGACGTGGTGTTGTCTCGACTCGAGCCAACTAGCCGCGCTGGAGCGATGCTTGAGTGTCGTCTGCAAAGCAGCGAACTGGCTTCATGATGGCGGCATCTTCTGGATCGGCAAATCGCTATTCGCAGCGAATCGTAGCGCAGCAGTCGGCCTGGCAGACAGTGGTCTCGACTTCGAGCCACAAGAGTGTATCGCGCTTTCGGCGGGCGCGATGCGGAAAGTAGTTTCCGCATTGCGATCCGTCGGCGTTCGATTCATCGAACGCATGGAAGTCTCAACTGACGACCACGATGGTGTTGTCAATATCGCAATACACTACGAAAAAGATTGTGGCTTTGAGAACCGAACCATCGTGTCGCTATACTTGATCCCGTGGCGACCCGATGTCAGCATTGAGGAACGCTATTTATCGCTCCAATCTCAAGGTGACTATCGCGACTACGAGCTGCATGTCGAAAAAGTGCTCTGCAAAACACGATACCAGAACGATATCATGCTGCCAATCGAAAGCCTGATACCGGTGAAGTCGGCTTGCAAGGTTGGCATCGACCTGGCTGTACTCAAGTCGTTTCTAGCGCCAGCCAGGTCGGAAGATACCACAATGCTGCTCAGCTACAGTGGCCCGGAATTGCCTATCCTAGCGCGTGCTGGCGATATTATTGGAATTCTCGACACAGTGGTCGAAGATCGCCCTGAAACTGGAGGGAAGTAAGTCGTGAACGAAGTTGCCGTCGGTGACACGATTCGCGAAATTCGATCTGCCGCGATTGCTGTGCGCGAGTCGTCAGCAAAGATCGCAAAAGCAGTCGAAAAAGCTGGTGACACTGCAGTGTCCGCGGCGTACTTTGTTGGCGTTCGTGATGGCTGCATTGTGTCAGCGATCGTCTTAGTGCTGCTTTATCTTGTCACCAGTCACTGCAAGCGTTAGCGTGTTGAGTGACACATCGCTGCCACCTAATTGGCCTGGGCCCAGGGAAAAGTTATGCCTGACAGTCCACTAGCGGTGCTGACATTGGTCGGATATAATTCGTTTGGCCGCAGTGAGAGGTGTCCGCGCTGCGCGCCAGGCCCAGTTGAGCGCTGGTCGGTTGGGAGAGGGCCGACCAGCGCGTTTTTTTTCAGGTCGTAGAGGATAGGGCATGAAAGTGTACGTCTTGGCTCGACCGAACATCGATGAAAAGGAGGTCGAGCGATTCCTCAGCGACGTTGGCATCGACTGGAAAAGCGATGCTACAAGCGCGACTGAAGTGTTGTGCGAAGTGGCCGGTCGAGTCTGCTACATGTCGTTTGCTAAGCCCAGGCCTGGAGGCGTGGCTGCGTATCTTCAGCACATCAAGGAAAGTGGCCACGGGTCGGTCCTAGAGCATGCGGTCTGGTCGTTCCTGATCACAGGTGTCAGCCGCAGTCTCACACACGAGCTGGTTAGGCACCGCGCGGGCTTCGCATTCTCGCAGTTGAGCCAGCGATACGTCGATGAGTCGGACGCCGAATTCGTCGAGCCGGACATCATCGCATCTGATCCCGAATTGCATGCTGTTTGGCTCGAAGCCACACAAAAGGCACGCGAAGCGTATATCATCCTTTCGGAGTTGCTCGAGAAAAAGCTAGCGCAGCGTTCCTTTTTGCAACGCTGGCTTGCACGTGATGCCACATCGACCGAGAAAAGGAAGGTGGCCAGGCAGGCCGCTCGCAGCGTGCTGCCTAACGCAACAGAAACTAAGATCGTGGTCACAGCCAATGCTAGGGCATGGCGCCATTTTCTGGAGCAGCGGGGCAGTCGCTATGCTGACTACGAGATGCGCAAGCTGGCCAATTGCATCCTCGATGTGCTCTTGCGCGAAGCACCATACTTGTTTGGAGACTATCGTCGCGTCGCCCTTGAGGACGGCACATACGAGATCGTGACAGACTATCGCAAAGTCTGACTGTGCGCGGTGTGAAGGTGGAGCGACCCAGTGGGGGCGCCTTTTTGAGAAGGCGCCCCCACTGGGTCATCCTTTTCGCACTTCGGCATTCACTCGACTGGAGTTGGCCTAGACCAGTGAAAATCGATTCAGAAGCCGAGAAAAAGAGCGCGAGAAAAGCCTAGAAAACAAGGCGTTTTCGAGAAAATCGAAAAAAATCGAAAAATTCGCTTGATATTTTGCCGGCAGGTGCTAATATACTAGTGAAGGAAACGATGAGGCAGACAGGGAAGTCAGTGGTACCAAGTAATCCTAAATTGGAGGGTGTACGATGGACCGAGTGAATCTGCAAGTCGAGTTGGCCAATGCAATCGAGGCGGCCAAGGTTGCTGTGAAGTCTCGCAAGGGAGCGCGGGCTGGCGTGAGAACCGGCGTGTACAAGGTTGGCAACAGGGTGTTCGCCTCACTGGATGGCGAAAACCTGAACGAGATCAAGGGCGAGCAAGTTTTCGATGTGCCCGCCGGTGAAGTTTCAAAGTATATGCAGCCGGGTTACGAGCTTGTTATGTCCTACGAATTCAAGGATGTTTCAGTTGAGAGTCTGAAGCGACTGATCGAGATGTTCCGGGAGGTCACTGCTATCTGAAGTCGATCGAGTCTATGGGCAGGGATGCCCTATCCTGCCAACCCCACCCAATGCAATGATGCCGCAAGGCGATTCAATACCCACAACCCAAAGGAGACAAGACTATGGCACGGCGCGACGAGTTGACACGGTTTGAGCAGTCTTTCGCCAACACTCTGGAGTCCTATCTGGTCGGGCCACTGGTGAAATTCCGTGGCCAAGTTGGCCTGCGGGTAGATTCGGATGGGTATTTTTACCTAGTCTTGACTAGCCGGCATGGCGACTTGCTGGTCTTTCGCTGCCCTGAAGAGAAGCCAACGATTGCCCGGCCTGGCCAGAAGTTGCCAGGGCAAAAGATAGGCATCAAGGCAGCTTTTCTACACGATGGCTGGGATGTCCTAATGTGGGCAAATCGGTTGTCGCTGCGGCACATGTTTGCGGCTAGCGAAATCACCCTGCCGGCGTAAGCCTAAGCAGGGTTAGAGGATAGGCCGGCCAGAAAAAAATCGAAAAAAAAA
>Ga0308418_1000321_pt1 | contig 30004 bp, 21 predicted proteins | sample HotsprSampleR4cd_FD_203517 | JGI IMG/M metagenome (GOLD analysis project Ga0308418, IMG submission 203517) | Hot spring phototrophic mat microbial communities from Mushroom Spring, Yellowstone National Park, Wyoming, United States - 20090729_R4cd ... | reverse complement strand
CGTCGGCGCGGGCGGCTGCGCACCGTCTCCATCGACGAGGTCTACAGCGGCGAGGACGGCGAGGAGGGCACGACGATGGATCTGCCCGACACCGCGCCCAACCCGCTGGAGCTCGCCCTCAGCAACGAGTACATCCACGCCATCCACGAGGGGCTCCAGTACCTCTCGCCAGAGTTCCGCATCGCCGTTATCTTAGCCGACTTGGAGGGCTACTCTTACGAGGAAATCGCCGAAATCACCAAGACCTCCATCGGCACGGTGCGCTCGCGCATCCATCGCGGGCGCAAACAACTGCGCGACCAAATCAAAAAACGCCATCCCAATCTTTTCGAGCGAGGTGACCTGAAATGAATTGCCGCTATGTGCAGTCTCGCCTTTCGGCGTACCTGGATTTTGAACTGTCAGGCGACGAGCAACAGTTAATTAGGAGCCACTTGGAGGAGTGCATCGAATGTTCATGCGAGTTTGAAAGTCTACGCAGAACCAAACAATTACTCAGGCAAATGCCCATCGTCAAGCCCCGTACAGGTCCTGAGCAGGTGTTGTTGCGCGTGCGTCAAGCGCAACCGGCTGCGCCGCGTCCTGCGTGGGGAATTCGATGGCATCCGCCGCGCGCGTGGCAGTACGCAGGCGGATTCGCGCTGGCGGCGGCAATCCTCTTTTGGGGACGCTCCGCAGACACCGAGACATCGCCGATGACCACCGCCAGTCCCACAACAAGTTATTTCACCCCTGCCTCCAACTCGCTCCTTCCCACTGTTGCTCCCGAACTCTCCGCTGTGTACCGACCCTACGCTCCCAACCTGTTTAGACGCACCGCTTACCCGATGACCGAACCTTCCCTTTTGCCCAGTGTCTCGTATCCGATGGATCCCCTGCTGGGCTACCAGCCTGTAAGCGAGTGGAACAGCATCCCCTCGCAGCCGAAATTCATCGAGACGCCGCGATAGGAGGTGGAGACGATGGTGAAGCGCTGGCAACTGATTCTGGGTTTGGGTGTGCTGATTGGCGCAGGGATTACCTATGTCGCGCTGCAGGGGGGCGCAGTGGCGCAAGAGCGCGCGGTGGTCGCCTTCACCCCGCAAGAGCGCGCGACGCTGACCAGTCTGGAATCCGCGCTCACGCGGATTGCCGAGACCGTGCAGCCAACCGTCGTGCATATCCGCGCTGTGCGCCGATTCACGACGCGCCCGCGCGAGAAAAACGACTCGATGGACGAGTTCCTGTTCGAGTTTGGGCGTGGGCGTATTCAAGTACCCCAGCCGCGTGTGGAAGGGCAAGGCTCTGGGGTCATCATCCGCAGCGATGGCTACATCGTCACGAATGACCATGTGGTGAGCGGCGCGACCGATGTGGAGGTGACCTTCTACGACGGCACGAAAGCGAAGGGCGAGGTGCTGCGCGCGCCCAGCGCGGACATCGCCGTCATCAAAGTCGATCGCAAGAACCTGCCCGCCGCCGTGCTGGGCGACTCCTCAACGGTCAAGCCAGGGCAACTTGCCTTCGCGATTGGCAGCCCCTTCGGACTGGAGAACACGCTCACGATGGGCGTGATTAGCGCGGTCGGTCGGCGCGAGGTCATCCCAGGTGTCGGACGCACCCGCTTCTATCCCGACCTGATTCAGACCGACGCTGCGATTAACTCGGGCAACTCCGGCGGACCGCTGGTCAACGCGCGCGGCGAGGTGATTGGTATCAACACTGCCATCGTCGCGGGCGGGTTCACAGGCGGCAATGTCGGCATCGGCTTCGCCATTCCCATCAACCGCGTGAAGACCGTCGTGCAGCAACTCATCGAGAAGGGCGCTTACCGACGCGGCTATTTGGGCGTTTGGTTCTCTGGCATCCCCGCCGACATGAAGGACGAACTCCAAGCAACGCAGGGCATCCTAATCCGCTCCGTCGAGCAGGGCACGCCCGCCGAGAAAGCGGGCATCGAGGCGGGCGATGTGGTCGTTGAAGTGGACGGTACACCCGTGCGCGACGAGAGCCAATTCCGCGAGATGATCGCCGACAAGAGTCCCGACACACCCGTCACGCTCAAGATTCTGCGCGACGGCAAGCCGATGACGCTCAAGGCGACGCTGGGCGCGCATCCTGACGATGCGGAAGAGCCTCGCATGGCGCGCGCCGAGCCGTCCCGCGAGCAGGGCGTCTTGGAGCGGTTGGGCATCGCTGCTGGTGAAATCCCCGCCGCGCTACAGCGCGAGCTGGGCGGCGCGCAGGGCGTCTATGTGCAGCGCGTTGCCCCCGACAGCCCCGCCGCCGACGAACTGCAAGCGGGCGATGTCATCCTTGCGGTGAACCGCACGCCCGTCAAAACCGTCGCCGAACTGGAGCGCGCGCTGCAGGCGGCGCCGTCAGGACGCTTCGTGCGCATGCGCGCGCTGCGCAAGGTGGAAGACCGCACGATGGAAGTTCTGGTGATGTTTCGGATGCCCTGACGGGCGCAGGGGTTGACATCCGCGCCCGCCATAGGGTATAGTTAAGATGTCGTCAGGAGGACGACCTTTGTGGAGGGTACCATAGGCCACCTCTACGAAGCATCCGGGACACGGAGGTCCCACCGCACTTTCGGGGCAAGCAGACACGCTTGCCCCGATTTGTTTACCGCGCCCCGGTACCGTAGAGCCGATCCCCGAAGTCGCCTAAGCCTGGCAGGATGAATTTTCGGTCATTCAGCCCGCGATCTATAGAGGCGGCAACGATGCGCACCTGCGGGAACCGCTCGTTGAGCAGGCGCACGCCTTCGGGCGCGGCGACCACGCACACATGCACAATGTCCTGCGCGCCCGCTTTGAGCAGCACTTCAATCGCCTGCGCCGCCGAGCCGCCCGTCGCCAGCATCGGATCCAGCAGCAGCACGCGACTTGCGCCGATGGGGGGCAGTTTGCAATAGTACGCGCGGGCGACGGCGGTTGCTTCGTCACGCTCCAGCCCGATGTAGCCAACGCGCACATCGGTGAACAACTCCGTGATGGCTTCCAGCATGCCCAACCCCGCTCGCAGAATCGGCACGGCGACAATCGGCTGCGCCAGCGAATGCCCTTGAGTCGTCTCCAGCGGCGTCTGCACGGTGTGCTCGCGCACGGGCAAATCGCGCGTGGCTTCCACTGCCAGCAACAGGGTCAACTGCCGCGCCAGCGCACGGAACTGGGCTGGCGCCGTCGAAGCGTCGCGCAGGCGCGTGAGAATGTGCTTCACCAACGGGTGCTGTACGACCTCAATCTGCATCCATGCTCACCGCCACGATTGTACCCGCTACGGTGTCTCGGCATACTGGAAGATGAGGGCGAGCGCGGCGTAGTCGTCGTAGGGTTCGGGGGGGATGCGCATGCCTTTGGGCAGCAGGCGTCGCCAGCCGCGCGGGGGATGGTACTGAAAGTAGAGTTCGCGGGCGCGCAGGGTGGTGTCGCGCTCGGCGACCGTTTCCCACACAGCGTTCGGGAACCATTCGCGCAACTGCGCCCGCAGCCGTTTCGCGCCTGTGCCCGCGCCCATCAGCAAGCGGTCGGGCGCATAGACGGCAAGCAGGCGTTGCAGCGTCTCCTGCAACTGCTCCAGCGCAACCACCGCGCGATATAACACGCGCCACTCGCCGCCTGCCCGCTCGGCGAGGGCAATCCCTACCTTGTGGCTGCCGGGGTCAATCGCTAAGTATCGGATTCGGTTGTCTCACCTCGCAGCGTGCTGAAGGTCGCAGGGTCTAAAAAGGCGTCCACAATCATCGGGTCGAACTGCTTTTCGCGTTCGGTGTGGAGCGTTTCGATGGCTTGCTCGTGCGACAGGGCGGGTCGGTAGGGGCGGTCGTTGGTCATGGCGTCGTAGGCGTCCACGACGGCGACGATGCGTCCCCAGAGGGGGATGTCTTCGCCGCGCAAGCCCTGCGGGTAGCCCGCGCCGTCCCAGCGTTCGTGGTGCGTGAGGGCGATTGTGCGCGCCATCTGAATGACGGGGTAGGCGCAGCCCTCCAGAATGCGCGCGCCGATTTCCGTGTGCTGTTGCATCACTGCCCACTCCTCGTCGGTCAGTGGCGCGGGCTTGCGCAAAATCGCGTCGGGCACGCCGATTTTGCCGACATCGTGCAGCGGGGCGGCATGGCGCAACTCAAACAGCCGCTCCTCGTCCAGCCCCAGCACGCGCCCAATCTGCTCGCTGAGCCGCCCAACGCGGATAATGTGCTGCCCTGTGGTGTCGTCGCGGTACTCGGCGGCGCGCGCCAGTCGCTCCAGCGTCTCCAACCGCGCCAGCTCCAACTCGCGCTCGCGCGTCTGATACAAACGACGCATCTCCAAGTAGTTTCGAATGCGCAGCAACGCCTCCGTGATGTCGAACGGCTTGTTCAAAAAGTCCGACGCGCCTGCCGCCAACGCGCTGTGCTTGATCGCAGGCGCCATGTCTGCCGTCAGCACAATCACAGGGATAATCTCGTCCGCATGGGTCATGCGCAGGTGACGAATGACATTCGCGCTATCATCCGCCCCCAAATGCCAGTCCAACAGCACCAAGTCAGGACGCAGCGAATCCAGACGCCGAATCGCCTCCGCGACGCTGCACGCCGTTAGCACTTGCTCGAATCCCGCCTCGCGCAGCAGAACCGATAGAAACTCCAGAGCGCTCGGCTCGTCGTCTACAACCAAAATAATCGCATCATGATAGCGTTGACTCTTGAGCATACGCCCACCACCAATCACTGAGCAAGCACGCTTCCTGCTCCCGATTGCTCCCTGCGCTCAGTGCCCTTAATTATGCCATGGGACGGCTGATTCCTGCCTCTTCTCTGGGAAAAACGCCCAAATTAGGGTATATTTCGACATAGGAGATACTCATTATGGCGCTGACACAGGCAGGAACCCAGCCAACAGTGGAGTATCCCTCCACCGACGGCGAACCGATGGCGCAAAACACCAAACAGTACCGCTACATCACCACCATCCAAGGCGGACTCGCCGCGATGTTCCGCGACCGCCCCGATGTGTTCGTCGCAGGCGACCTGTTCTGGTACCCCATCGAGGGCGACAACAAAACCCGCGTCGCCCCCGATGTGATGGTGGTCTTCGGGCGCCCCAAAGGCGACCGCGACTCGTACCGCCAGTGGGAAGAGGACAACATCGCGCCGCAGGTAGTGTTTGAGATTTTGTCGCCCAGCAACACGCTGACGGAGTTGCTGGACAAGAGTTTGTTTTACGAGCGTTATGGGGTTCAGGAGTATTATGTGTATGACCCTGACGGCGGCGGGTTGTACGGTTTTGTGCGTGATGAGTCGGGGCACTTGCGTAGGGTGTCGGAGATGCGTGGTTGGGTCAGTCCGTTGTTGGGGGTGCGTTTTGCGTTGGAGGGCGGGGAGTTGGTGGTGGTGCGTCCTGATGGGGGGCGTTTTGTGGGGTATGAGGAGTTGGTTGCGGCGTTGGAGCAGGAGCGCCTGTTGCGCGAGCAGGAGCAGCAACGCGCCGAGCAGGAACGCCTGTTGCGCGAGCAGGAGCAGCAACGCGCCGAGCAGGAGCGTCTGTTGCGCGAGCAAGAGCAGCAACGCGCCGAGCGGCTGGCACAGCGGCTACGCGAACTCGGCGTCGAGCCAGAGTAGGTATCCTATAGCGCGATGCAGACGGGTCTTTCACAGCGGGCGTTGTCGGCGCAGCCGTCGCCGACCTTGGCGTTGACCGCGCGCGCCCAAGAGTTGCGGCGACAGGGCGTCGATGTGCTGAGCTTCACGGCAGGCGAACCCGACTTCGACACGCCCGACTTCGCCAAAACGGGCGCGCTGGAAGCCATCCACGCAGGCTACACGAAATACACACCCACCCCAGGCATCCTGCCGCTGCGCGAAGCCATCGCCGAGAAGTTCGAACGCGAGAACACCCTACGCTACGCGCCCGACCAGATTGTGGTCTCCTGCGGCGCGAAACACTCGCTGTTCGGCGCGTTCATGGCGCTGTTAGACCCTGGCGACGAGGTGATTGTCCCCACGCCGTGCTGGGTGTCGTACCCGGAGCAGGTGCGTTTGATGGGCGCGACGCCTGTGCTTGTGTCCGCTGACGAGACGACCGACTTCCTGCCCGACTACGACGCGCTGCGCCGCGCCATCACCCCGCGCACGAAAGCCATCGTGCTGAACACCCCGTGCAACCCCACAGGCGCGGTCTACGGGCGCAAGCCGCTCAAGGAGATTGCCTCCCTCGCGCTCACGCACGACCTGTGGATTGTCGCCGACGAGATTTACGAGCATCTGGTGTACGACGGGCACACGCACGAGAGCATCGGCGCGCTGGGCAAGGAGGTGTTCCAACGCACGATTACCGTCAACGGCGTCTCCAAGAGCTTCGCGATGACGGGCTGGCGGATTGGCTACTTGGGTGCGCCGACGGAGGTTGCCCGCGCCGTCAGCCGCCTGCAAGACCAGATGACCTCCAACGCCTGCACGATTGCGCAGTACGCCGCGCTGGCTGCCCTGCGCGATGCCACACCCGACTGGCGCACGCAGCTGCAGGCGACCTTTGACCGCCGTCGCCGCCTGATGGTGGACGGGCTGAACCGCATCGAGGGGATCCGCTGCTGGACGCCGCGCGGCGCGTTCTATGTGTACGCGAATGTGCAGGGGTTGATTGGGCGTACCTACGACGGGCGCACGCTCGGCAGCTCGGCGGATGTGGCGGAGTTCCTGCTGGCTACGGCACGCGTCGCCACCGTGCCTGGCGAAGGCTTCTGCGCGCCTGGCTATATCCGCCTCTCCTACGCCGTCTCCGAAGCCGTGATCGAAGCAGGACTGGAACGGATTGCGGCGGCGGTACAAGGATAGACCGCAGGTAGTCATACCCGTGGTTGCGTTCTGGGAAGAGGATGTGATGTTGCGCAAACTTCGCTCTGCTCCAGGTTCCGTCGTCGTATCGCGGGTGCAACTCTTCGAACCGCGTCGCAGAGACGAGGTAGGAGTCCAGCTCCACCTTCCAGTCGCTGCTGTGGCGCCAAAGCTGCTTGGAGAGCTTGCGCAAATACTCGTGCAAGCGCGCCTTCTCATCGTGAATGTACGCCTTCGCGTACACCATTCCGTGCGGCTCGATAAAGACAATCCGCTGGTGCTTTCGGCTGGGTTCGAGAACCCATAAGATGAAATCGGGATAAAAGCCGCGCCCCTCGAAAAAGCCAACGCCTTTGCCCCTGCCCAAGTTCCGCAATAGGAACAATTCCTTCCCCGCTAACAAGCCACACTTTTCCTGCTCCCAGAAGGCACGCAGGTCGCGTACCCATTGCTCTTCGCTGGGGATAAGCCCAGGCGGACTTACCTGTAGCCCCTGCTGTTCCAAGAGCAACGGGATGTAGATATGTCGGTCGAAGTAGATGCGGCTGAGTTTTCCTTCCTCAGCCCCCAAGCGGTACTTTTTTGTACCTGACCGATGTACCCTTATCAGCCAGCGGGGGGGCAGAAAAAGCGCAGTTTCTTGGTGCGCAGTGCGCCCCAGCAATTTACCCTTGTCAGGGGACAGGCATAGGCAACGCTACGCGCAATCCCCTTCACAACGGACGCCAATAGAGATCGCGCGTCTCAATAATCGTGAACGGGTCGTGGCACTGGATGGCGATTCGTCCCGACCGAAAGTCGCGATTGCGCGTGTCCACCACCTTCTGCCCGTTCACAAAGATTTGGATGTGGTCGCCCTTGGCGCGGATGCGCATCGCGAACCAGTCGCCGTCGCGTGTGAGCAGGCGGCTCGCCATCACACGGTTGTAGAGCGACCCTGTGATGTAGTCGCGCCCCGCGTGATTGAACACCTGCGCCTCGTAGCCGACGGGCCAGTTGCTGGGGTTTTCGGGGTTGGGCTGTGCGCGGAAGTAAATCCCGTTGTTGGGGCGCATCGGGCTGTCGTCCTTGAAGGGACGGATGCGTATCATCGCGCGCAGCTCGAAGTCGGTGAAGGTCTGCTCCGTGAACAGGTGTCCCATGCCCGCCTCGCCGACAATCGCGCCGTCCTTGACGCTCCAGCGCGCCAGCCCTGTGGCGAACCAGCCCGACAGGTCTTTGCCGTTGAACAGCGGGCGCCAGCCCTCGTTGCACGACTGGAGCCGCTTGATGCGCAGGTTGCGAAACTTCACCGTGACGCCGGGATGGTGCTGCTGCAAGCCGATGACGCCCCGCGTGAACCCGTGCAGGTCGCAATCTTGCACCATTTCGCCGTTGAGGGTGATTTGGATGTGCGAGCCACAGGCGCGGATTTCGAAAGCGTTCCAGCGCTGCTCGGCGGTGAGTTCGCGCATGCGTTCCAGATTCGTGGGCACGCGGTTGTAGATGCTGCCTGTGGGGTTGCGGGCGTCTTGCAGGCTGATTTGCATCTCGTAGCCGTCGTTCCACGGGGTGGAGGTGCGCTGGGCGCGGAAAAAGACGCCGCTGTTGCCCTCGGCGGTGTCGCCCTTGTCAATCCAGTATTCGCCGCGCAGGACGAAGTTTTCGTACTCTTTCGTGGTGCCGATCCAGCCTGCGCTGTCGGTAGGTCCGATGAGTTCGCCGTTTTGCACGCGCCAGTTCGCGCCAGCATACACCTTCCAGCCGCGCAGGTCGCGCCCGTTGAACAGCGGTCGGAACCCCTCGCGCCGCTCCTGCGCCGTCAGCCCCTGCGCGTGCAGCGCCGCCGCCAAACCCAGTAGCCCAAACGCCAACGCCCATCGCATAATGTGGGGATTCGGCGCTGTGAGGGCGATTCCTGCCTGCGACTGGGAGGCGCGCGGAGGCAGGCTCACCGACGCAGCATTTCGTTCAGCGCTTGTTCGAACTTGCGCTGCGCTTCGCGGGCTTCTGGAGTGCCTGGCGCGAGTTCGATAGCGGTTTGCCACGCTTGCATGGCGCGTGGGATGTCGCCGTGGCGGTACGCCTCGTCGCCGACGGCGATTTGCTCGCGGGCGGCGTTGCGCTGGTACTCTTGCGCTTGTGCGCCGCGACTGTGCCTGGCGGCGGACGCCCAGTGGTTGACTGCGCCCTCGCGGTTGCCCAACCGCGCCTCGGCGGCTGCCATCCCCGCGTAGGCTTCGGGCAGCGGTGCGTACTGCACCGCCTGCTGATAGGCTTGGAGCGCCTCCTCGTAGCGCCGCGCCTCCAGCAACTGGTTGCCGTGCATCGTCAGCGCGCTCGCCGTGTTGCGACGGAACTCATCCTTCCACTTGGTGGATTGCACGCCGCGATAGAGTTGGTCATAAATCTGCGCCGCTTCGAGGTAGCGTCCCTGCCCGAAGAGTTTCTCCGCCTCTTTCGCGCGGGCGGCGACCTTCGCGTCGATCTGTTGCAGTTGGTACTCTTGGTAGGCGCGGGTCGCGCTGAACACGCCGAAGACGACGACGCCCAGCACCGCCCCGCCGATGAGCATCACCGCCAGCAGCGTGCCGAGGAACTGTCGCGCGGCGGGCGACAGCACGGGCTTGGGCGGGGGCGGCGGCAGGTAAGGCGCGGGCGCGCTGGCGGTCGGCGTCGGCGCGGGCGCAGGCGTCGGTGCGGGCGGCGGCGCGCCGTAGGGCGGCGGCAGCGTTCCCCCTGTCGGCGCGGGCGCACTGTAGGGCGGGTAGCCCCCCGTCGGCGCGGGCATCCCATACGGCGACGGCGCGCCCATCGGCGTCGCAATCACAGGCGGCGCGTTCAACTGTGCCAGCGCGTTCTCCAACGCCTGCTTCATCTCCAACGCGGAGTGGAACCGCTCGGCGGGATTCTTGCGCAACGCCTTGCGGATTACCCAATCCAGCGGCGCGGGGATACTCGGCGGCGACGGCGGCTCGGTATGCACGATGTTGTAGGTAATCGTAATCACCGAGTCGCCCTGAAACGGCTTGTAGCCCGCCAGCATCTCGTACAGAATCACGCCCACCGAGAACAGGTCGCTGCGCTCGTCGATTGCGCCGCCCTGCACCTGTTCGGGCGACATGTAGCTCGGCGTGCCGAAGATTTGCCCGTCCATCGTCAGGTTCGGCTCGTACTTGAGGCGGGCGATGCCGAAGTCGGTGATTTTGACCAGTTCTGTGGGCAGGATGTGGATGTTTTCGGGCTTGATGTCGCGGTGGATGACGCCTTTGCTGTGGGCGTGCGCCAGCCCGTCCAGCACCTGTGTTGCGATGCGCACGGCTTCGTCGGGGGGCAGCGCGCCCTCGCGATCCATCTTCTGGCGCAGGTTGTCCCCCTCAAGATACTCCATCACGATAAAGTAGCGCCCGTTCTCCTGCTCGGTCTCGAAGATGGTGACGATGTTGGGGTGCGTCAGTGAACCTGCGGCGCGCGCCTCGCGCTGGAAGCGGGCGATGCGGTCTTGGCGCACGGCGTCCGTTGCGCCAGGAGGCATCATCAGTTCCTTGACGGCGACGCGGCGGTTGATGCGCGTGTCAATCGCCTCGTAGACCGCGTCGTTGCTGCGGGCGATCTCGCGGATAATCCGATAGTGCCCCAGTACCGTCTCCAGCGCCATAGTCCCCTGCTATAGTATACACTGTGTTAGGCGGTGGTCAGTTCGCCCAGCACGCCGTCGGGGGTCAGGTCAACGAGGCGCACGGGAACCAGTTGCCCCGCGAGGCTATTGGGCGCGGCGAACTCCACCTGCAGGTAGCGGTCGCTTGTGCCCGTCATCAGCCCCGACAGTTTCGAGCGGGTCTCCACCAGCACGCGCTCGACCGTGCCCAGCAGGCGCGCGGCGTAGCGTTGCGCCGCCGCCTTGCTGATGTGTTGCAGGCGTTGCATCCGCTCCGCTTTCACGGGGTCGGGCACTTGGTTGCGCATCGCTTCGGCGGGCGTGTCGGGGCGCGGCGAGTAGCGGAACAGGTGCGCCCGACAGAACTCCACCTGCTCCACCACGAAGCAGGTGTTCTGGAACGCCGCCTCGTCCTCGCCGGGGAAGCCGACCATGATGTCGGTGCTAATCGCGCAGTTGGGGATGCGCGCCCGCAGGCGGCGTATCAAGTCTAAGTAGAACGCCTGGTCGTAGGGGCGGTTCATCGCCTGCAGGACGCCCGTGTCGCCGCTCTGCAGCGGGATATGCAGGTGGGGGCACATCTTCGGGTGCGTCGCGATGAGGTCAATCAGGCGGTCGGATACCAGCGTCGGCTCGATGGAACTGATGCGGATGCGCTCCAGCCCGTCGATCTCGCCCAGCAGGGCGCACAGTTCGGCGAGGTCGGGACCGCCGCTGCCCGTTTCGGGTCCGTAGTCGCCAATCAGCACACCCGTCAGCACGAGTTCGCGGTAGCCGTCGGCGACCATCGCGCGCGCCTCCTCCAGCACTTCGGTGTAGGGCGTGCTGCGCATCACTGGGCGCGTGTAGGGAATCGAGCAGAAACTGCAGTAGACATTGCAGCCGTCTTGGATTTTCAGCACGGCGCGGCTGCGTCGGCGGATGGGCGTCTCGCCGTTTGGGCGTTTCTGCGCCAGTTGCTCCTTGAAGTGCGGGAAGTGTTCCAGCAGGTACTCGGCGGTGCGCAGTTTGTCGGGGTTTGGCACGACCAGGTGCGCCTCCTCCAGCGTCTCGCCGCGCCGTATTGTGAACTGCGCGTAGCAGCCTGTCATCACTACCACGGCGTTCGGGTTCTGCCGCGCGGCGCGGCGCACTGTCTGGCGCGACTTCGCCTCCGCCGATTGCGTCACCGAACAGGTGTTGATGACATACACATCGGCGGGCGCATCGAACGGCACGATGTCGAAGCCCAACGCCTCGAATCGCTCCAGAATCTTCTGCGTCTCGTATTGGTTGACCTTGCACCCCAGCGTGGTGAACGCAGCGGTCGGCATAGCGGGGGAATTGTACCCTGTTTCTCTCTCCCCTATAGGGAAGCTGGCACGACAAGTTGTCTGCCGATAAGCGCGTCCACCAGCTTCGATGGGGTTTTCGGGTATTTGTGAAAGATTAGCTGGTGCATCGCGCGCGTGCTGGCAACATAAAGTTTGCGCTTATCCGCTTCACTGTCGGGAGCGTACTGCTCATCGGCAGCGTTCCAGACAATAACGGCATCGAACTCCAGCCCTGCGCACAGACTGAGCGGGATAATGAAAGCGCCTCTGAGTATCTCAGCCTTATCTTCGCTGACGACTGGAAGATTGACGTGCTGTCCAAGAGCCTTAGCATCTTCCAAACACTTCGTGATTATCGCAACATTCGTGTAGCCTTTCGTATCAAGAAGATGCTTCGCAAGCGTCGCGAGGTTCTCATCGGGCGACTCGTAAAGCTCGGGCTTCAAGCCCTCGCGACGCACAAGCACAATCGGCTCCTGTGTGTTCAGTAGGGCGCGTGCAGCAATCAGAATGTGTGGATTGCTCCTGTAGACGCGCGTGAGGCGGTACTCTGTAGTCCCAAACAGCCTTGCAACCTGCGCAGTGTCGGAGCCGAGCAGCGATGTTCTCTGGTCTGGGTCTGCCATTAGGATGATATCACATCCCTGCGGAGCCATTCGGCGAATGCACAGCAACAGCGAGTAAGGCAGATTCTGCACTTCGTCGATCGCAATAGCATGGTACCTACCCAGCAGCGTTCTGCCAATTTCGAACACGCTTAGCATGAATAGACACAGTAAGGGCTTCTCGTCGTAGAATATCTCATCGGCTGGTCTGCTTGCCAACACCTGCAGATAGGTTAGGGCTTCTGTACCTAATTGTCGCTGTACGAAACTCATCACCTGCGAGTCGCGCCAAGCTTTCCTAAACAATTGAAGAGGCTCGAGTGAGTTTAAAATCTGTCGCAGCTGTGTCCAATAAACGGAATCGTGAATTTGATTGGTGTTAGGCATATCACTGCTGACATCTCGCAATGAAAGGTATTTGCGTCCCTGATTCTCAAGAGACTCTGCGAGTTTTTCGAGAGACTTTTTGAGATCGCTAACTGCACTTGCCGAGATCAGACGATAACAGAGTTTTATTTCGTCTAACTCGATAGGCAGCGTCTTCGCTTTATCAAGGAAAATCATTAATGGGTAAATTCTATCTTTGCATTCTCTTGCGATTCTTATAAGTGATTCTACATCTTCTCGCTCCTGAGAGTTTAGTTGTTCTTTCTGTAAAAACTCTTGCAACCGTTCTATTAGTTTTTCTAAGGATTTGACGAAATCTTCGGTAATCTCGATAATTTCTTTGTTTTGGTGAATAATGTCTTCTATTTGGTTTGTTGTACCTTCCATAAATACATTTAGGAGTGCAGATTGAGGCTCTTCAGTATGGAACAGATGGATTGCTTTGCTTAGTTGTTCACGCTCTTGCAGCATTCGCTCTTCGTAGCCCAGCCTATCTTCAATTGATGGCAGTCTTCTGGACAGGAAATGGCTGTAGTGTGTTTTGATAATTTCGTCCATTAAGCTGTCAGCACTCCAGTACTCTGGAGATGTGTCTGGGATGTTCCTAAAAACACCGCTGGTGTATGCGCACAATCTCACGGTAGGGCTGATATACGCAAAGTGGCTCGTCCGCCGTCCGCCCCTGCTTTCTTGCTGCCGCTTATAGTTTAGGTAGGCGATACGATGCAAAGCCACAGAAGTTTTACCCGTGCCTGGTCTGCCAACAGCTACGATACAAGGTTTATCGGTACGGATTGCCTCGTTCTGTTCCTCGTCAATCGTCCGCACGATGTCTCGCATGAGACCATCGGTATAGCGAGCCAACATCTCTTCTAAGTAGTCGGCAAAGAGCTGTTCGGCATCTTGCTGCACATCGCCGTAGAAGGGCAGCGACTCATGCTCGGTGCTGATAATCTGCGCGACATTTTTGAACCTTCGACGCAGCGTCAATCGTACCTGCAAGACACCTCGGGGAGCCTCGTATGAAGAAACCTTTCCAACGCCTGCGCCAGAATAGTATACTTTTGCTAATGGAGTGCGCCAGTCGATAATGCGTGTGTCGGCAACATCGATATCCGAGGAACCGACGTATCTCGACTCCACGGTCGCGCCGTCGAATGAGACATCGACTCTCCCGAAAAATGGTTCTCTGTCAGGCGGGGTGTTCCATCCCGCTTGCTCTATCGAGTCAGCAAGCAGATGATCAGCAGCCATCCAAGATCTGCGAAGCCGCTTCACTTCGCGTGAATAGTGCTGATATCGCTCGTTCAGACACTTCTTAGCCTCGCGATACAGCGCCTGCTCCTCTGGTTCTGACCAGCGTACTTCTCCCTTGAAACGCATACTGGTATTATACCCCATACATTATTCTCGCGTCTCTGCCGCAAACAGCAGGCACGCCTGAATGTCTTCGGTCGTCAGCCCTTCGTACTCCTGGAGGATTTCCTCGACCGAAGCGCCGCTTGCCAGCAGGCGCAGGATGTAGGCGACGCTCAGGCGCGTGCCGCGCAGCACGGGCTGCCCCGCCAACACGCGCGGGTCGCGGGTAATCCGTTCCAACAGTGCTTTGGTTGCCATCAGCGCCACCCTTTCGCGAGTATACCTCAAATATAAATCCGATAAGTCGGCACCTCGAACGCCAGCGTGATGAGCGACCAGATTGACCCCATCGTGAAGTCGCCCAAGAGTAGCCCCAGCATGAACAGCACTCCTCTTTTGTGCCCGCCTATTCGTCTGCGTCCCGCCAGTTCGCCATGCGCAGTGGATAACCTAATGCTACGATGCGCTCGTAGTGGCGCACATTGCCTGTTACCAACACTACCCCGTGCGTGATTGCTTGAGCGGCTATAATCGGGTCTGCCCGCCCGATTGGCTGACCTGTGCGCAACAAGTCCCCGTCGATTCGCCCCGCCAACACTGCGCTTTGTGTGTCCACAGGCAGCACTTCTATTGCGTCCAGTGCCTTCAGAAACTGCTCTAACTGCGCTGAGCGCGCCATTCGCTGCAGTCCGCTCACAACCTCGATGACCGAAACTGCCGAAACTGTTAGCATGGCGTGATGCCGCAGGTATGCTTCCGCCTGCGCAACCACTTGGGGATTGCGTCCCTTGAGAACTTCGGAGAGAATATCCGTGTCGAGTAAAGCTTTATTCATCGCGCTGGCGTAGGGGGCGAGTTTCTCGCTCGGTCATCACAGTTTCCAGCATAGTATCCAGAAGCTCCGCCTCGTCACGAAACAATCCAATCAGACAGTGGCTATCCATCTTACCCTCTGGCAGCACGAGGACACGAACGCGCGTCCCTGAAGGGAGATTGATCGGCTCCTCCAGCTCGATGTGCGTGCCCCGAACGGTTCCGATGTGCGTTATCAGCCTCACGATGTATCAGGATACCCTAATCGGGCTTCTACCAATCGCGGAGACACAGTTTACAAAAACAAGCGAGATTGAAGACCCCCTCCTTAAGGTTCCCCCTGCACGCAGGGGGAACCGAACAGGCGCGTTGCTCGGTTCCCCTCGCGAAGCGGGGGGAACCTAAAGGAGGGGGGCAATCTTAAACTCCGCCCACGCGGTTGGTATTATTCCGCAGGTATGCGAGTATACCGAACCCCTTGCCCACCTCAAATATAAATCCGATAGGTCGGCACTTCGAACGCCAGCGTAATCAACGACCAGATTGACCCCATCGTGAAGTCGCCCAGAATCAGCCCCAGCGCGAACTGCAGCCCCTGCCGATGCACATGCCAGCCCCCAAAGCGCAACAAGCACACCTTCAGCAGCCACCCCAGCAGGAAGGGGAACCAGAAGTAGTCCACCGCGAAGCTGACGCCGAGCGCGTAGCCCGTCGGGTGCAACGGGAACGCAGGTAGGAGGCTGCGCAGCCCCTTGAGCGACAACACCATCAGCGCGCCGCCCGCCAAGTAGTACCAGCGGTCGGGGTGGCGCAACGGCTCGTCGGTCAGCCAGCTGTTGAGCCGACTGAACGACTCCTGCCCCAGCCAGAACTTGAAGCCCTGACACGCGCCTTCCGCCCCGTACCGATAGGTCACATGCAGGTTCGCCCAACACACCAGCACGAACGCCAGCGCGGACACAATTAGAATCAGCCCGCCCAGCCACAACGGCGACAGTGCGTACTGCTGCCCCATGCGCAACGCCTCCAACTGGTTCGGCATCGGGTGGCAGCGGTAGCCGCGATTGAACCAATAAAGCGACTGCAGCACGGTCAGGTTGCCCACGCCCAGCCCGCGCAGGGTGAACACATCGAACATGATGCGCTGCGGGTTCACGAAGTAAATCTCGTGCGGCGCGCCCAGCTCCGCCCGCACGCGCGTGATTGTGAGCGCAAGCAGGAAGTAGATGCCGAAAAAGAGCGCGGCGACCCAGAAGTCCATCCGCAGCAGCAGCGCGTTGTAGAGCGCAAGCACCACCACCCCACCGCCCAGCCCCAGCCAACTGAGCCGATAGAGCGTGCGTTCGGGGTGGTCGGGCGTCCACGCGGCGCGCCACGCTTCGCGAAAGGTCGCCCGCGCACCCCACAGCAGCATCAGCCCCAGCATCAGCCACGCGCCCGCCGCCTGCTCGTTCAGAAACGGGAACCCGCGCCCCGCCGCCGCGTCCCAGCCCATCACCGCCCCAAGCACCTGAAACCCCTTGCGCGCCAGCATGAAAAACCACGCCGAAAACGCCAAGTCCGCAGGCATCAGATACGCCAGACCCACCGCGAACGGGTACGCCGACATGTTGAACGGCGCCGCCGCGCTCCACGGGCGAGTGGTCAAAAACTGACCGATATTGAACTGCTTAATCCACTCCACATGCGGCATAGACGGGAACAGCACATGCAGCCCGTTCAGCCCGCTAATCGAGAGCGCGACGCCAAAGCCCGCCCACATCCAGCGCGACATCCAAAACGCGCCCGACGGCTCCGCCATCGCCAACGGCAACTGAATCAGCGGGAACGCCAACTTCTCGCCCTGCGTCCATTGCTTCAGCACCAGGTAGTTCAGGCACAGGCACATTGCCACGAGCGTCAGGATTAGCCCTGCCCAGAGCGCGAGCGGCTTCGCCCACAGCAGCAGCCAGTCCCAGCGGTACGGCGAGACGCCCCCGTTGTAGTAGGCGCGCACGGCGTCCTCGTCCCACAGAAAGAGCGCGTGGGGCACATACGCAAAAAACCGCTCGCGCCAGCCCGTTTCGGGCGCGCCGTGCCGCTGCAGGTAGGCAATCGTGCCGAATAGGTTCTGCAGCATATCGTGCCCCGCGAACACCGCGCCCGTGACCATAATGATGTAGACCACCGTCAGCTCCGCGCCCGTGAAGAGCGTCGCCCCGCGATACAGCCGCAGCAGCCAGTTCAGCAGCGCGACCACAAACAGCGTGAAAATCGGCGTGATGAAAATCGGCAGGCTGGTGATGTCCAGCGTGTACCAGCGCACCTCGATGACGGTGATCCAGTAGATGTTGAGCGTCATCAAGGCAAGCCCCAGCGCGAGGGCGCGGGGACGCACGCGAGCCGACCGCGCCTGCGTTTCGTGAGCCTGCTCTGCCTGCGGTCGCGTCATCATGTTCTGAAGATACGCCACCACGCGCCCAATTCCCGCTAATGCCAACTGCGCAGCCAGAGTTCGCAAAAATTAAGTGTAAAGACGACCCCCTCCTTAAGGTTCCCCCTGCGGGCAGGGGGAACCGAGTGGGCGCGTGGCGCGGTTCCCCCCGCTTCGCGAGGGGAACCTCACAGAGGGGGAAATTATGAACTTTGGCTCGGCGATTGGTATAAGCTGGGGGTGAGGGCAACAAAAAGTGCAGACGCCCTGCACTCGGTGAACCCAAGTCAGGGAGACTCCAGTCCCACGCACGACACGCCGACAATTTAGCCACGCTATACAACAGGAGGCAGACGATGAGTTGGCTCAATAACATCAGCCTGAAGGCGAAGATGGGACTGATTATCGGAATCGCCGTGCTCGGACTGAGCGTGTTCGCTTGGATTGCCTATACGACAGTGAACGCCGTCAAAATCGGCAGCGAAGAGTACGAGAAGATTGAAACTCTCAACACAGCTACTGCCGACATCTTGCCGCCCCCAGCACACCTGCTAATGGTCGACTGGTACTATCGACGAACCGTGCTGCGCGTAATCGAGGGCAAGTACGAGGACGCACGCAAACTCTACCGACGCTACAAAGCACAGCGCGAGGAGTATGACAAGACTGTTGAAAAGTGGCGGGCGCATCCCGAAATCTACAAACTCATGCCCTTCGAGTCGCCCGATGTGCAGAAATACTTCCAGCTGCTTGAGCAGAACTTCGAGGCGCCCTTTGAACGCGGCGACTGGAAAGCCGTTGGTGACCTTGATGCTATGGCGAAAATCATCCCCGTGGTGCGCTCTGTGGACGACGAGTACGAAAAGAGCGTAGAAGCCATCCTGAAGAAGAAGCAGGAGGAAGAGCAATATGTTGCAGGATTAGTACGCTACGAGACACAGCTGATGTTAATGGTTCTGGTGGGTGTGTTAGGAGTGCTTGTCGCCTTCAGCGTCCTGATTGCGCGGCAGATTATTCGCGTTGTGCAGGCGACGCAGCAGGCGGCGCAGCAGCTGGCGCAAGGCGACCTCACGGTTCAAGTGCCCGTGTCGGGCAAGGATGAGATGGCGACCCTCGCTCAGAGCATCAACAACGCCATCCGCGCCCTGCGCGAGGTGCTGCTGCAGGCGAACGCCACCGCAGGGCAGGTCGCCAATCAAGTGAACACCGTCGTGAACCGCTTCGGACAGGTTGCCCAAAATGTCGGCGCCGTATGCGGCTCCGTCGACGAGTCGGTGCGCGGGGTGAGCCGTATCGCCAGCGAAGCCCAAAACGCCAACTACACCCTCACCCAGCTCCAACAAGCCGCCCAAGAGGTCGCCCGCGGCGCCCAACAAACCGCCCACGCCTCCGAAAACGGCGTCCGCCAGATGAACGAGGTCGCCCGCGTCGTGCGCGAGGTCGCCCAAGGCGCCGAACAGACCGCGCAAGCCGCCAGCACAGGCGTCGAGAAGATGAACGCCATCGCCACAAGCATCCGCCAGACCTTCGACCAACTCCAGCAGGCGCAACAGTCCGCTGCCCACGCCACCCAAGTCGCCGAACAGGGACGCAACGCCCTCCAACTCTCCCAGACCGTGATGCACAGCATCGACCAGCAGACCCGCCAAGTCGCCCAAGAACTGCAGGAACTCGCGCAGATGTCCGCCTCCATCGGCGGGATTTTGCAGACGATTGAGGAGATTGCCCGCCAGACGAACCTGCTTGCCTTGAACGCGGCGATTGAAGCGGCGCGCGCGGGCGAGGCAGGGCGCGGGTTTGCAGTGGTCGCCGAAGAGGTGCGTCGCTTGGCGGAGCGCAGCGCGAACGCCACGCGCGAAATCCAGTCCATCATCCAGCAGGTGCTGACCAAGACCGAGCAGACCGTGCAGGCGATGGAGCAGAGCCTCGGCGCGGTGCAGCAGGGCGCGCAGGTCTCGCAGGAGGTCGCGCAAGGTTTGGGCGCGATTATCCAGTCGGTGGAGACGATTGCGCAACAGGTGGCGCGTTCAGCGGAGTCGATGCGTGCGGTGCAGACGACGACCGACTCGACGCTGCAGGAGATTGAGCAGATTGCGGCGATAGCCCAAGAGTCCAGCGCGGCGTCGGAGGAGATGCTTGCCAGCGCGGAGATGACGACGACGGCGTTGCAGCAGATCGCGGCGATTGCGCAGCAGTCGAGCGCGAGTACGCAGGAGGTGTCGGCGTCGGTGGACAGTCTGGCTGGGGTGCTGTCGCAGACGGCGTCGGTGTCGCAGCAGGTGGCTTCGGGTTCGCAGCAGGTGTCGGCGTCGGTGCAGCAGCAGGTGTCGGAGATTCAGCAGTTGAACGCCGAGATGGCGCAGATGGGCGAGTCGGTGCGCGGCTTGATTGCGCAGGTGCAGCGGTTCAAGTTGGGCGAGAACGGCTCGTCGCCTGCGCAGGGCTTCGGCGAGGTCGTGGAGTTGCCGCGCGCGGCGTGATTACGGGGTTGCCCTCATCCCATGCCCCTCTCCCACATCGTGGGAGAGGGGAGCCGCGCGCCAAACCCTTTGGAGTGCTGAAGCGTCAGCTTCAGCGTGGGCGGAAGCTTCGTTTCCGCACTCCATAATATCAGTCGCCGAGCCAGAGTTTACAAAAGTACGGATAAACGAGAACCCCCTCCTTAAGGTTCCCCCTGCACGCAGGGGGAACCGAGTAAGCGCGCCCCTCGCGGTTCCCCTCGCGAAGCGAGGGGAACCTAAAGGAGGGGGGCAATAGACTTTGCCCGCGCGATTGGTATAAGTAGAACCTACTCCGTCGCCGTTGGCTTGGCAGGGACGGAGAGTTTCTGTTCCACCGCCGCGCTTTTGCCCGCGCCGTTGAAGACCTTGATGCGTACGGTATGCTCGCCTGCAGGCAGAGGCTTGGTGCGGATGCGGAACGGCTCGAACGCCGAGTCGAACATGCCGTCCAGCGGCTCCGCGCTGAACCACTCGCCGTCGCCGACTTGGTACTGCACGCCGACGATGGGCGCGCTCTGGCGCAGGATGCGGCGGGCGCGCTCCGAACCTTGCTCGCCGCCGTCCGCTGAACCTGCCGCGCGTTCCTCGAAGGATTGCCACGCGAAGCCCGTTAGCTCCGCGACGCCCTCCTCTGTGATCTTGACATCCCGCTCGCGCACGGAGACCACAGGCGGCGTGTTGCACACCACAATCGGGACGGCGGGCGAGTAGACCGTCGCGTAATCAGTCGGCGAGGCGGGTTCGTCGGTCGCCATGACGCGCAGCAGGTACACCCCATCAGGCAATTGCGTGGTGTCCCACTCGAAACGGGTTTTGGCGTCGGGGCGTTCGGCGCGGCTGGGCGCGTCGTCCGATTCAGGTTCGGGCGTGTCGGCGTCAGGCATGCGCGTCTGCCCGACCCGCGCCATCTGTTGCTGAATCTGCTCGCGGAACTCTTCGGGCAGGTCGCTTAGGTCAAGCGCGTCGGCGTCGGGCACTGGGTTGGGATTGCCGTTCGGCTTAGGCTGCCCGTTTTTGAGGGGCTGCCAGTCGCCTGTGCCGTCGCGTGCGATTTGCACCTCGTAGCGCAGGGTATCGCCGTCAGGATCGCGCCCCCGCCAGCGCAGGGTGTGCTTGCCGCTAATCGCCTTGTAGGGCGTGATGCCCATCAGTTGTACCTCTGGCGGGCGGTTCTGCGGCAGGTAGCTCACGCTGAAGCGGTGCAGCGTCGGCGAGGCGTCCCCTGCGCCTTTTAGATGCACGCGCACCTGCAGGTACTGCGCGGGCGGGCTGAGAATCGCGCTGCCTTCAGGGTTCTCGTAGGCGGTCGTCCACAGGCTCCAGCTCGCGTCAGGTTCAGGCGTGTTGCCCGAACGGGTCTGAAGCGTCAGTTGGGCGCCGTTGGGCAGGCTCGCGCTCCAGCGCAGTGCGCCCCAGCGTGCAGGCGCGCCCGCATCCAGCACGGGCGAGAGGTAGACCCCCTCGGCAGTAGGCTCCAGCGCGTAGAGGCGTCCGTCCGCCGACGCCAGATGCAGCCGCTCGCCGACCACACCGCCGCCGATAAGTTGCATCCCCCGCTGACGGAAGATTAGCGCGGGCTGCGCCGTCTCCGAATCGGTGGGAATCAGGTACACCTCTTCGGGCGTCAGCGCGTACAGGTTGCCTGCGTGCATCACCAACGCGCGCCACTCGCGTTTCAAACCGCTGTGCAGGGGCGTCAGTCCGCCTGCAGGCGTCCAGCGGTAGAGTTGCCCCGACGGCGCGGTTGCGATATACAGGTTGCCCGCTGCGTCGGTCGCCAGCGCGACCACGCTCGGCTCAGGCAGCGTCGCTATCGGGTTGATGGCTCCTGCAGGCGCGATGCGGTAGACCATCCCGCGCTCGGATGTGCCTGCGTAGACCGCGCCGTCCGCGCCGACGGCAAGCGCGCTGAAATGCGTCTCGTCGATGGTCAGCAGGCGACGCAGCGTGTTGCTGTCCCACGCCAGCGCCTGCGCGGGCAAGCCCGTAGCGAGATACAGCACGCCGTCGTGCCAGCGCATCGCGTTCACATAGCGGGCGTTGAGTTGCGCGATGGTCTCGTAGCCGCGCTGCCCGACGCGGCACAGCGTCCCTTCGGGCGACAGCCCTGCGTACAGGTCGCCGTTCTCGCTGCGCGCCAGTGCGGTCACGAACGCGCCTGGCAGCGCAGGGTATGCCTGCGCGGACGGCTCCGCGCCGACGCGCGCGATGCGCCCGCCAACGCCGCCGCCCAGCAGCAGCCCCGCCTCGCCATCAGGCGCGACGCTCCACACGAAGCCCAGCGGCGCGTCGGGCAACCCGCGCGGGGCGACCGACAGGCGTATCGCGCCGTCCATGTCCAGCGCCGCGCCTTCGAAAACGCCCCGTCGCAGTTGGTCGAATCGGTCGGGCTGCCACTGGCGCGCCGTGCGGCTGACCATGCGCGTGTCGGGGCGCGCGCCCGTCTCGGTCGCAAGGTCGGGAAACGACGGCTCGCCCAGTGGGGGCGGCGGCGGCAGATTGGCGACAATCGCGCTCGCCTCAGTCGACGGCAGCGACTCTGTCTCGTCCGTCTCGGCGTGCGTCTCCTCGCCCTCTGCGAACGGCGGCGGGGCGAACCTACCGAACGGGCTGCGTCCCGTGTCGGCAGGCAGCACGGTAATCATCACGCTCTGCCCGCCCTCCAGCACATGGGGCGTGTCCACCACCTGCTTGATGCGGTCGGGCGTCTGCTGCGCTTTGGAGACGCGCTGGCTGACGAACACACTGCGCATCAATGGGGGCGGCTGCAGTAGCGGCGCGCCTGCCACGCTGATGGTCGGGAACGGCAGGTTCAGCGCGACGGTCATCTGGTGGTTGCGCTCGCGGCTGAGGAACTCGCGCAGTTGCGCTTCGGTGTCGCCCCCGCCGCCGCCGAACGCGCCTTCGCCCAGCAGCAGGGCAAGCAGCCCCGTCGCGCCCGTCGGCGCGCCGCCGCCCCCCGCGCTCACCTGCAGCATGTACCGTCCAGGCATCATGTCGGCGGGCAGGCGCAGGCTCGTGCGGTAGGCGTCCGTCGCGCCGTCGCGCGTGCGCACCTGCACCGTCGCCTCAATCCGCTCGCCAGGGCGGTAGGTGAAGCGGTCTACCTGCAGGCTGTCGATGACCGCCGCGCCCTTGCCAGGCTGCACCGCGATCTCCAACTCGATGCGCTCCAGTTCCACCTTGCCTTCAGGGGCGTTCAGCAGCAGATTCAACACATAGTTCAGGTCGCTCAGCGCGGCGAACGCCAGCGAGTCTCGTGTGGCGACGCGGTTCTCGTAGCGGATCTCGCCGAACGGGCGCGTCTGCAGACGCCAGCGCACCACTGCGCTCGCCTCGCCCATCTCGAAGTGGACGCGCTCCAGAAACTCCAGCGCGGCGGTGAGCGCAATCTGCCCCGTGAACATCGGGTGGTTGAACACCTCGCAGGTGAACTCGCGCTGCACGGCGCGTGCGGGGTTCGTGATGCGGGCGGTCATGGGGATCATCCGCGCCCGCTGCCCCATGCGCCCTGCGACGGCGAACGCGCCGTCATAATAAATCGCGCCCAGCGGCTGCGCGCGGTTGCCCAACTTGAAGGAGGCTGCATAAGACGAGAAGACATCCACAATCTCGGCGGCGTGCATGGGCATCTCTACCGCGCCCACGCCGAAAAACGGGTGCCCGAACGCCAGCACATAGTCGCCCTTGCGGTAGGTCAGCGTGCCAATCGCTGAGAGGTCGATGTCGCCCGTCGCCAACGGCGTGGCGACCGCTGCGCCAGGTTCAAAGCGCACAGGCACTTGCTTGGCGGTGCCGCCGCTCGGCGCCATCAGCGGGGTGAACCCGTGGCGCTGCAGCATCGCCTCCAGATACTTCATCGTGCGGGGCGAGACGCCGCTGACCATAATCGGGGTCATCAGCGGTCGCGCCCACGCGACATTCGGCGTCGTGGGCTGCTCGTGCCCGATGTAGACCCCCGCATAGCGCACGCCTGCAATCCGCACAGGCTTGCGTATTATGCGCCCGCCGCGCAGGTCAGCGAGTTGCGACTCGGCGCGCGGGTGCAGGTTGGTCAGCATCGCCTCCAACGGCGTCACCAGCGCGACAGGCTCCTTCGGGAAGATGAACCCATACGCCAGCGCGCCCAGAATCTTGCCCTCGATGAAGATGGGACTGCCGCTCATGCCCGCAATCACCATCGCCCCGCGCTCAGTAATCGGTCCCCCGCGCATCATAATCATCACCAGCGGGTAGCCGTACAGGGCGTTATCCAGCACGCCGACCACTTCCACCTCGAAGCGTTCGATCTTTGTGCCCTTGAACACCGTCAGTCCGTAGCCGCGCATGCCCGGCTTGAGTTGCGACACGGGGAACACATCGCGCAGCATAGGGCGCACATCGGGGGCGTCTTGCGACCACGCGAACACCGTTAGCCCCACAAGCAGCGTCAGCAGAATCCAGCGCATCATGTACCTTGCCTCCTCGTGGGCAGTTCGTTCGGCGGGCGCGCGGGGATTCCTGCAGGCTAAGCGTGTCGGGCAGGGTCAATTCAGGGCGCAGGGGGCGATGTGCCCCCTGCATGGCTTACCGCTTCGGTCGGAACTGCGGCTTGGGGATGTCGTCCTCGGCGGGTTGGGGTTTTTCGGGGCGCTGAGGGCGGTCGCCGCGCGGGGGTGCGGGTCGGCGGTCGCCGCGCGGCGCGCCGCTACTCACAGGGGCGGCAACCGCGCTCACCGCGCCGAACTCGGCAGGCTGCTCCAGCCCGCGCGTGGTGAGGTTGATGCGCCCCATGTGGTCGATCTCCTTGACGCGCACGCGCAGCGTATCGCCCACTTTGACCACCTCGTCGGGGCGGTTGACGCGCTTGTCGGTCAAGTCGCGCAAGTCCACCAGCCCTTCCTTGCCTGGCAGCACCTCCACGAACGCGCCGCGCGCCATCAGGCGCGTCACGCGCCCTGTGTAGACCTCGCCGACAGCGACCTCTTTGGTCAGCGCCTCGATCATCTGGCGCGCCCGCTCGCCCGACTCGCCGTCAGGCGCGGCGATGTAGATTTTGCCCGTCTGCTCAATCTGAATCTGCGCGCCCGTCTCGGCGGTAATCTTCTTGACCGTCTTGCCGCCCGGTCCGATGACCTCGCCGATTTTGTCGGGGTTAATCTCCATCACGAAGATGCGCGGGGCGCGCGGCGACACTTCAGGACGCGGCGCAGGGATGACCTCCAGCATCTTCTGCAGGATATACAGGCGCGCCTCGCGGGCGCGCGCGAGCGTCTCCTCGATGAGGGGCATCGGTAAACCAGGGATCTTCAGGTCGAGCTGGATGGCGGTGATGCCGTTCGCCGTGCCTGCGACCTTGAAGTCCATGTCGCCGCAGGCGTCTTCCATGCCCTGAATGTCGGTCAGGATGGCGTAGCGGTCGTCGCCTTCGTAGACCAGCCCTGTGGCGATGCCCGCGACGGGCGCCTTGAGGGGCACGCCTGCGTCCATCAGCGCGAGCGTGCTGCCGCACGCGCTTGCCATCGAGGTCGAGCCGTTCGACTCCAGCACCTCCGAGTAGAGCAGGATCGCGTAGGGGAACTCCTCTTCGGGCGGGATCATCCGTTCGAGGGCGCGTTCGGCGAGCATGCCGTGCCCGACCTCGCGTCTGCCCGCGCCGCGCAACGGGCGCACCTCGCCCACGCTGAACGGCGGGAAGTTGTAAAAGTGCATGTAGCGCTTGCTCTCTTCCTCGCTGAGCGCGTCGAGGATTTGCGCCTCTTGCAGGGCACCGAGCGTGCAGGTGGTCAGCACTTGGGTCTGCCCGCGCTGGAACAGCCCGCTGCCGTGCGTGCGGGGCAGGATTCCGACCGCGCAGTGGATTTCGCGGATTTCGTTGGGCGCGCGCCCATCGGGACGCTTGCCCTCGTCCAGAATCAGCTTGCGCACGGTCTCCTTGATGACCTCGTCGACCGCCATGCTGAGTTCCAGCTCGCGCCCGGCGTAGGGCGGCGGCGAGTCGGGGTCGGGCGGGGTGTTCATCTGCACGACGATTTCGTCCTTGAGCTGGCTCAAGCCCGCCTCGCGCGCGAGTTTGTCGGGGTTCTGAATCGCCGCTTTGAGCGACTCGCCCGCAAACGCCTTGACCGCCTCCTTGATTTCGGACGGCACAAGGTACATCGGCAGTTCCGCCTTCGGCTTGCCCACCTGCGCGCGCAGCTCCTCAATCAGCGCAATCACCTTCTGGTTCTCCAAGTGCGCCAGTTCGAGCGCTTGCTGCATCACCGCTTCGGGCAGCTCGTTGGCGTCCGCCTCGATCATCATGATATGGTCGGGGCGGCTGGAGACGACCAGCTCCAACTCGGAGAGTTCGCTGATTTCGCTGTTGGGGTTGACGATGAAGTCGCCATTCACATAGCCGATGCGCACCGCGCCGAGCGGTCCGTTCCACGGGATGTCGGAGATGGTCAGCGCGGCGGACGCGCCGATGATGCCCAGCACAGCGGGCGGATGGTCAAAGTCTACCGACATCGGCAGCACAATCACCTGCACCTCGTTGCGCATGCCCTTCGGGAACAGCGGGCGGATGGAGCGGTCAACGAGCCGTCCCTGCACAATCGATTCGTCGGAGGGGCGTCCCCCGCGCTTGATGAACCCGCCGGGGATCTTACCAACGGCGTACTTGCGCTCCTCGAAGTCCACAATCAGGGGGAAAAAGTCGATGTCGGCGCGCGCTTTTTGGCTCATCGTCGCGGTGACCAGCACCACGCTCTCCCCATACCGCACGACTACAGCAGCATTCGCTTGATTCGCTAAGACGCCTGTCTCCAGCGACAATAGGTCTCCGCCGATCTCGGCGGATACAACAATCGGTTCTCGCATTGTGTGCAATCCTCCTCTTTACCGCTGCGAGCGGATGCCCAGCCGTTGTACCAGCGTGCGGTAGCGCTGAATGTCCTCGTTGGCGAGGTAGTTCAGCAACTGCCGTCGCTGTCCGACCAGTTTGACCAGCCCGTAGCGGGAGTGATAATCCTTCCGGTGTGTCTTGAGATGTTCCGTCAAATAGTTGATGCGCGCGGTCAGCAGCGCAATCTGCACTTCGGGCGAGCCTGTGTCGCCCTCGTGGCGTTTGTACTCGTTGATAATCGCCTGTTTCTGTTCGGGCGTGAGCGCCATAGTGTTCACTGTACCTCCTTGACACGGTTTCTGTGCGCTTGGGGCGACGCCGCTTCACGAAACCGCCTTCGGGCGGCTTGGTGAAACAGCCTTCGCCCCGCGTGCGCAAGGCGTATTATACCCGACGGCGTAGTTTTTCGCGCTATAACTCCAACGCGCTCTGTTGAGGCGCGTCGGCGGGGGCAATCAGGCTGGGGTCGTCGTTGGTGGGGCTGTTGACGCGCGTGCCAACGGGGTAGGCAATCAGCAGGTCGTCGGGCGCGGGGCGCAGCAGCGCCGCCAGCGCCTGGGGCGAAGCTGTAGGCTCCAGCCACGCTTCGTAGGCGTCGGGCGGTAAGATAACCGCCATGCGCTCGTGCAGCGGGCGCACCGTGGCGTTCGCGTCGGTGGTGATAATCGTGCAGGTCTGCAGTTCGCTGCCGTCGGGGCTGTGCCAAGTCGCCCACAGCCCTGCCAGCCCCAGCGGGAGGTCGTCGCGCGCCCGCACGAAGTAGGGACGCTTCGCCGCGCCTGTCCGTTGCCACTCGTAGAAGCCGTTCGCGGGGATGATGCACCGTCGGTAGCGGTAGGCGTCGCGGAAGGCGGGCTTTTCGTGCAGCGTCTCCGCGCGGGCGTTAATCATACGGTTGCCAATCGTGGGGTCTTTCGCCCAGCGCGGCACGAGTCCCCAAATCAGGTGCGTCCATTCGCGTTGGCGCGTGTCGGGGCTGAAGCGCAGGGCGAGCAGCGGCTGGCTCGGCGCGATGTTGTAGCGCGGCGGCACGGGATGCGGCACGGGCAGCCCGAACCGCCACGCGAGTTGCTCGCCGTCGGCGTATAGCGCGTAGCGTCCGCACATTACTTGGGTTGATACGCCGCCTTCATCGCCCGCACGCGCTCGGCAATCTGCGCGGCGGCGGTCGCCAGCGGCAGTTTGTCGGGCGTCTTATCGGCGCGCAGGCGCACCTCCACCTGCCCGTCCTGCACCGTGCGCCCGACCACGACCTGTATCGGAACGCCAATCAGGTCGGCGTCCTTGAATTTGACGCCGCTGCGCTCGTCGCGGTCGTCGTACAGCACATCCACGCCGTGCGCCTGCAGGGATTCGTACAGTTGCTCGGCGGCGGCGCGCTGCGCGGCGTCTTCGGGGTTGACCAGTATCAATATCACCTCGAACGGCGCGACGGTGATGGGGAAACGGATGCCGTCCTCGTCGTGGTGCGCCTCCACGACGGCAGCCAGACAGCGGCTGACGCCCAGCCCGTAGCAGCCCATGATGATGGGGCGCTGGTTGCCCTCCGTGTCGGTGAACAGCGCGCCCATCGCTTGGCTGTATTTCGTGCCGAGTTGGAAGATGTGCCCGACTTCGATGCCGCGTACCTCTTGCAGCACGCCTTCGGGGTGGCGCGGGGACGGGTCGCCCGCCTGCGCAATCCGCAAGTCTGCCCAGATGGGTTCGGGGAAGTCGCGCCCCCAGCAGACATGAATCAGGTGCGCGTCCGCCTCGTTCGCGCCCGTGATGAAGTCTTGTAGCCCGCGCAGTTCGTAGTCGGCGTACAGGGGCAGGTCGGCGGGCAGCCCCACAGGTCCCGCGAAGCCCACAGGCGCGCTCGTGAGTTGCTGAATCGTCTCGGCGTCGAGCATCTCCACACTCTCGCCATTCAGGGCGTGCATCAGTTTGTAGGGGTTCAGTTCGCGGTCGCCGCGCACCAGCGCCGCCACGGGCTTGCCGTCCACGCGCATCAGCAGCGTCTTGACCAGGCGGTCGGGCGTCGTGTTCAGGAACGCGCACACCTCCTCGACGGTGCGGGCGTTCGGCGTGGCGACTTTTTCGGCGGGCGGGATGTTGTCAATTGGCGGTGGGGTCAGCTTCGGGTCGGGCAGCTCGCACCGCTCGGCGTTCGCCGCGTACCCGCTCTTGTCGCACTGTAGCACGCGGTCTTCGCCCCCAGGCGCGATAATCATGAACTCCTCGTTGCTGCCGCCGCCGATTGCGCCCGCCTCGGCGTCCACAATCAGCGTCGGCAGCCCCATCCGCTGGAACATGCGAATGTACGCCTCGCGCAGTTTCTGGTACATCGTCTCCAGCGCGTCGGCGTCCGCGTCGAAGCTGTAGCCGTCGTACATGATGAACTCGCGTGCGCGGATGACGCCCCCGCGCGGGCGCGGCTCGTCGCGGAACTTCGTCTGAATCTGGTACAGCAAAAGCGGCATCTGGCGATACGAGCTGACCGCGTGGCGGATGATGTCGGTGATGACCTCCTCGTGCGTGAAGCCGAGCGTGAACGGGCGTTGGTGGCGGTCTTTCAGGCGGAACAGGATGTCCAGCCCGCTGCGTCCCGTCTCGTCCAGCAGCTCTTGGGGCACGAGCGCGGGCATAAAGAGTTCAATCCCGCCGATACGGTCGCTCTCCTCGCGCACGATTTGCTCGATTTTGCGGATGACGCGCCAGCCGAGCGGCAGGTAGGTGTAGACGCCTGCGGCGAGCTTGCGGATGAAGCCCCCGCGTAGCAGCAGGCGATGGCTGGGCAGCTCCGCCTCCGCGGGCGCCTCGCGTAGGGTCGGCATAAAGTAGTGCGATGCTCGCATGTTGCCTCCGTCGCTGTGTGGGCAATAGTGTACCCTGTGGGGGTGGGTAGACCTGATAAGGGTACATCGCTTGAGTTCGCTGCGTGCGGGGGTGTGCGCATTTTTGTAGCCCTCACCCCCAGCCCCTCTCCCACGCTGTGGGCGCGGGGTGTAGGGGCGCACGGCGGTGCGCCCTGCAGCGCGTTCCCCCTCTCCCGCCTGCGGGAGAGGGGGACAAAGGGAGTGAGGGCAATACAGCACGCCTGCCCGTTCACGCTTGCGCTGGGAAAAATAGCCCCTGCTTCAAAGACTTCGTGCCGAACCGTTGTACCCTTATCAGGAGGGGTGTAGGGGCGCGGCGTGCCGCGCCCACTGAAGTCTGCCATTTCGAGCAGGCGTGAGCACACCCCGCAGGCTCTTTGACAGCCAAAAGCCCACCCAAAAACTGCACCAAAAAACCACACAACCACCCAAAAACACACACAAACCCTCACAACCG
>Ga0308418_1000320_pt1 | contig 30030 bp, 29 predicted proteins | sample HotsprSampleR4cd_FD_203517 | JGI IMG/M metagenome (GOLD analysis project Ga0308418, IMG submission 203517) | Hot spring phototrophic mat microbial communities from Mushroom Spring, Yellowstone National Park, Wyoming, United States - 20090729_R4cd ... | reverse complement strand
GCGTTGCACCGCTGTTAAGCGTGAAGTTTGCTGTTCCGCCCCAACTTTGAACGATATTTGTTTCTCCAAACTCAATCGTGCCATTTACCGTGATAGTGCCTGTATTGCCTGTGCGCAAGTTCGTGCCGGTTACTTTGAGCGTATCGCCTGCATTGACGGTCAAATTAAACACATCAACGGGCGAAGTGCCTGAAAGCGTGATGACGCCGTCGATGATGAAGTTCAGGTCGTTTTCGAAAGCAGGCGAAGCGTTCATAAAGCCATTGTTGATGATGTTGCCCGGTGCGCCTGTCATTGTAATGGTTCTAACGCCTGAAACGGTTGTTTGGCAACTGCCTTCGGTGCGCAAACTGTTGCGAATGGTCATATCAGCAGTGATTGTGGAGGTTTGATTATCGGCAGTGGTTACATCAAAAAAATTTGTCCCGTAATCTGCAATGTTATCGCTTGTGCGTTGATTGATGTAAGAGAGACGCGAAAAGGGCGGCGTGCTTTCGTTATCGTTGGTGTTTTCAATGTCGAAGTAAAGCCTTCCAGTGAGATTGAGCTTGTCTGAAAAATCGTTGTCAAGGGTAAAGCGCGAAAGTCCGCCATATGGGTCATTCCCGTTAAGGTAAAAGAAGACACGAAAGGCGGCAGGTCTTCCACTTCCTGTAATAATTGACCAAGCGATTCGAACCTCTTGAACACTGCCTGATGAAAAATCGCTGATATACGAACTATTATCCATATTGGTGTTCCAACCACCTGAGCCGTTGTGTGTGCGATGTTGGTTGAAGAAATTTCGCACGAAAGCCACGAAGTTCGCTCGGAAGGGAAGTCGCCCGTAGTTATTGCCGTCAAAACCACCGGGTCCGCCTAATGCGCCGTTGGTGCCGCTACCTCCATTTGCAGGCGTTTGTGGGTCAGTGTCAATGTAGATAACGAGTTCGTCGGAATTTGGATTGCCGTTGCCGTCAGTGGCAATGAATAAGTCCGTATCATTCCAAGTGAGATACCAATTTCGCGAGCCATCGTTGTAACGGTTGAATCCATCGGTGTGATTGCCATACTCATTCGGGCCAATGCTACCGTCAACTGTTGGCGTGTTGAACTGTGCAACAGAGACTTGCGCATACAACAATATGCTGAAAGCAAAAGCGAAAGGGCGAATCCGCATTGTCATAGGTGTTCATTGATTTTTTGGGAATATAGACGTTGTATCAATTTTTCAATGTTTCCCAAAACACAGCAGTTCTTTGTGCGACATCGTTTGGCGTTATTGCGTCTTTAATTGCGTTGAGATACGCCGAGCCAATGACAGCCCCATCGGCGCGTTCCAATATCCACTCCAACTGCGTGCGTGTTTGAATCCCAAAGCCAACCACAAATTTCTTCTTCGTGTTTGCTCGCACTCGTTCAAGATAGGGTTCAAGATGTTCGTAAGTTTTGTTGTTGGAAAGTTTTGCGGTGCCAGTGGTGGCATTCACGGCAAGGGCGTAAGAGAAATCGGTTGAGAGTGCGTCGATACGCTTCATGCGTTCAGGCGAAGAGACAGGCGAAATGAGAAAGGTCATGGAGAGATTGCGTGCAATGGCTTCGCTTCGGAATGTGTCGGCTTCTTCGGGCGGAAGGTCGGGAATGATGAATCCATCGGCACCTGCGGCTTTTGCATCATCTAAAAATGGCACGAGTCCGTATCGCAATATGGGATTGATGTAGCCCATTAGCACGAGTGCGGTTTTCAATCCGCTTTGTCTTGCGTCGCAAAGAAGTGCGAGTGTTTTTTTGAGCGTTGCACCGTTTTTGATTGCTACTTGCGCCGCATCTTGAATCGTTCTGCCGTCGGCGAGTGGGTCGCTGTGCGGCATGCCGAGTTCAATTACATTCACGCCTGCTTGTTCCAGTGCAAAAAGCGCGGGAAGCGTTGCGTCTTTCACAGGAAATTCGGGCATCAAGTATGCCACAAGCAGTTTTTGAGAAGAGCCACAGAGTTGCGACACGCGATTTTCAACTTGCACGTCTGAAATCATTTCTGAATGATGGGTTTAACGGTTTGATAAAAGGCTTTGGCTTCGCTGATGACGGTGATTTCATTGCTCAAAATGGCGGGCGGAAAGCGTTTCATCACTTTCAAAAACGGCTGATTGAGTTGCAAGAGTTCGCCTTTGTTTTCTTGCGAGAGTTGCCGTGATGCACGCTCGCGCCAATCCCACACATCGCCGATTCCGATTTGCACCCTGGCTTCACAGAGCCGCTCATAACACCCTGCAAATTTTTTTCGGTAATCTTCAAGGTGCGTGCCTGCAAGAATCACCGAGAAAATCAGCGCGTGCCCAAACCAAAAAAGCGTGCGAAACGTAAAGATGCTTTCTTTGCCGAAATGCTTTGGAAAATCGAGCATCACGTAAGGATAGCCTTCGTAGTTTTCACCTTTGGCGATTTGCCCTTTAAGAAAATCTGTTCTAATTGGTGCAAGCAATTCGTGCGGGTGAATTTCTTCGAGAAAGGCAGTGCGGATTTCTTCCATTAAGCGTTTGAGTTTTTCCGTCGCATTTCTTTTCTGCTCAAAAAATGTTGGATTTGAAAGCAAGGCGATTTCATCAGGAAGGAATAAGCAATGCGTTTCCATGTGCAATGTTTTACGAAGGTATTAACTTAACTTTGAAAATAGTTCAAAAAAAAGCAAAAGGAGAGAGAATGTAACCTCACCCTGTCGCTGTGCGACATCCCTCTCCTTTCGTAAGGAGAGGGACGTTTTGGCGAAGCCAAAACAGGGAGAGGTCAAAAGGATAAGGCTTTGCGGTCAATGTTGCCTGAACTAAGCGTTCCTGTGTGTAGTAAGTCTATTGCATTTTCTGCATTGAGCGTATCACGCGCTTTGTCGTATTTTCACCCAAACGGTTTAATTATCCATGCTCAAAGTCAACGAAATTTTCTACTCAATTCAAGGTGAATCGTCGCGCATGGGCTTGCCGTGTGTATTTGTGCGCCTGACCGAGTGCAACCTGCGATGCACTTATTGCGACACGGAATACGCTTTCTACGAAGGCAGAGAACGCTCGCTTGAAAGCATTATTGATGAAGTGCGCTCCTACACCTGCAACTTGGTGGAAATCACGGGCGGCGAACCCTTGCTTCAAGAGCCAGTTTATGACCTTATGACGAGCCTGTGTGACTTGGGCTATGAAGTTTTGCTCGAAACCTCTGGTAGCATTTTGACCAACCGAGTCGACCGACGTGTGCGCAAAATTATTGATATGAAAACGCCGTCTTCGGGTATGCTCAAACATAACGATTATCGCAACCTCGAGATTCTAACGCCAAACGATGAAGTGAAATTCGTTATTGGCTCTCGGCTCGATTACGATTGGTCAAAGACTGTTATAGCGGAATACGACTTGATGAACAGATGCACTGTGCTAATGTCTGTTGTGTTTGGCGAACTTGCACCGCAGGAACTTGCCGAATGGATTTTAGCCGACCGTCTTCGCGTGCGCTTTCAACTGCAACTGCACAAATACATTTGGTCTCCCGAAATGCGCGGCGTATGAAGGCTGTTCTCACTGCTGTCTTTTGCTTTTCAACTGTGACTCTGCTTGCGCAAACGCATCATCAATTAGTTGATGTTCAGAAAATCAACCCGCGCATTGTGGTTGAACTTCGTTACGCCACAACGAACAATTTTATGAAGAAGGCGATTTACTCTTCGGCTCGATGCTTGCTTCAAAAGCCTGTGGCGGAACGGCTCTTGCGTGTGCAAGCGCGATTGGAAAAAGAAGGCTTGGGCTTGAAAATTTTTGATGCGTATCGACCGCTTTCTGCACAATGGGAACTTTGGAAAGCGGTGCCGAACCCAATTTTTGTCGCCGACCCTCGCAAAGGCTCAAAGCACAATCGTGGTGCGGCAGTCGATGTCACGCTGGTTGACTCACTTGGAAATGAACTTCAAATGCCTACACAATACGATGAGTTCATCAAAGCCGCTCGAAGCACTTACGACAAGCTCCCAACGCACATCTTGGAAAACCGTGCTAAGTTGCATAACGCCATGAAAGCCGAGGGCTTCATTCCAAACCCCAGCGAATGGTGGCATTTTGATGACAAAGATTGGAAGCAATTTCCAATTCTTGATGTTCCTTTTGATGCCGTGCCAGAGTAATGTTTTGAGCCGTTTTTCTTTTGAACTTCATTTAACCACTTCTCTATGCGCCGACTGCTTTGGCTTTTTGCACTTATCGTTTTTTTGGAACCTTCGCAACTCTTTCCGCAAACTGTTTCAGGAAAAGTTACTGATGCGAAAACTGGTGAAGTTCTCATTGGTGCAACGATTCAACTCAAACAAGGCGAAAAAATCATTAAAGGCGCAAGAACTAATGCTGACGGCGTGTTTCGAGTAAGCGTTCCCGAAGGGCGATATGTGCTTGAAGTGCGATTCATTGGCTATGAAACCTACCGCGAAGAAATTTCCGTTGCGCTTCCCATTGAGAAAGATATTCGCTTAAAACAAGGCGAAGTAACTGCGTCGGAAATTGTGGTCAGCGCAAATGAAGATTTCGCCACAACGATTATCAAGCGCGCGATTCGATACAAACGCACACAACGGCGCACGCTCCAAACCTACCAAGTCGAAGCCTATCGCAAACAACTGCTGAAATCTGATACGACGATTGTGGCGATTGCGGAAGTCTTTGCGAATGGCTACTGGCGCAAGGGCGACACACTTCGCGAAGTTGTGATTCAAGAGCGCATCACGGAAAATGTGAAGTCCGATTTGCGCAGTTCTGGTGCTGTCATTTCGGCGGGTTTGCGTTCCTTAGTTGATTTTTCCGAAGAGCGGATTCGTATTTCAGGCAACAAAGTCGTAAGCCCGATTGCTGACGACGCGCTTGACTACTATCGCTACGAACTCGTTGACATCAAAAAAGCCGATGGACTTGAGTTCTACACGCTGCGCCTTGTGCCGCAGTCGAAGTATGTGCCGCTCTTCAAAGGTGAGATTCGCATTGCCAGCAACACATATGCGCTTATCAGTGTTGATGTTGAGCCAACCGCAGGCTTTCGCTTGCCTTATGTTAGCGACGCAGTTTTTTGTTACAAACAAGCGCAAGAGTATTTCACCGATTCGATTGGAAGAGGTTATTGGCTTCCTGCAAATCAAGTTATTGAGGGCGGTTTGACGATCTCGATTGGTCATGGATTGATTGAACTTCCGCGCATTTCATTTCGCACCACGACTGCTATTCGCAATTACAGCATCAACACAGGTGTTCCTGATTCGCTCTTTGAGCAAAAACTCGTTCAGAAATCGCCGACTGCCGAACAGTTTGATTCGCTTTTTTGGCAACAACGTGATTTCGTTGCCCTTACTACCGAAGAAGTTAAAGCCTATCGAACGCTTGATAGCACAAAGTCGCTCCGAGAGCAATTCAAGCCCAAAGGCGCAATGTCGGGCTTGGTGAACTCGAGAGGCATTAGTTTCAGTGGCAGTGGGTTTAGTTGGTTCAATGTGCCGATGATTCGCTTCAATCGTGTGGAAGGGTGGTTTCTTGGCGCGCAACTTGAACTTGATTCGCTCACAAAACACATCAAAGCACGTGGCAGTCTGGGCTACGGCTTCGAGCGCAAAGAAGTCTTATGGTCAGCAGGCACAACCCAGTGGCTTGATGAAAAACGCATTATCGGCTTTTCGCTCGACGCTTACAAAACCACTTCATTCACGCCTGAATGGCTCTCGCCGTGGGATATTTCAAATGCGTATTCCTCGCTTGTCTACAAAGAAGATTACCACAACTACTTTCAAGCCGAAGGGTGGAAGTTTGCTTTTGTGCATCAGCCAAAATCAAATTTTTTCATCTTGTTAGGCTATCGAAGCCAAACGGAACGCACGATGTCAAATCGCACAAATTTCAGTTGGTTTAATCGCAACAAGCAGTTTCGCCTGAATCCTGCGATTCGCGATGGCAACACACGGAGCCTTGTGTTATCAGGCGAATACGGACTACGCTTGCCGTTCATCGGACTATTTTCACCGATTTGGTTCAAAGGCGAAATTGAACATTCCTCATCACCGCTTGGAAGCGATTTTGAATTCACGCGGCTTTGGGCAGTAAGCGCGTTCAGGAAGAACACTTTTTTCGGCGACCGATTGCTCGCACCATACTTGCTTATTTATGCCGAAGCAGGCGCGCTCTTGGGTGCAGACAAAGTGCCACAACGCTTTTTCAGCACAGAGTCGCCGATTGCTTACTTCGCCGAACAAGGCGCACTTTTAGGATTGAACCGAAAAGAATTTATCGGCGAATACATCTTGACGCTTAACGTTGAACACAACTTTCAATCTGTGCCATTTGAAGCGATTGGATTCAATTGGGCGGCGGAGCATACCTTGCAACTCTTTGTCAGAAGCGGTGCGGCACGCGTGTGGCTGAACGGCGTACCACAGCAATACTATGAAACAGGCATCGGCTTGGGTGGCGTGTTGGGCTTATTTCGCGGCACACTCGTTTGGGGCTTCCGAGAAGGATTGCCCACAAATATGCGATTCATTTTCGGTATAGGATTGCTCTTTTAGCGTGAAGAGAATCGGAACACTGATGAAACGGATTCAACAGATAAACACGAAAACAACTCTCAACTTTTCACTCTTAACTTTCAACTCTAAAACATCACTTAGACATTGAAGCGGAACAGCATCACATCGCCATCTTGAACGACATACTCTTTGCCCTCGATGGAAAGTTTGCCTGCTTCTTTGACCTTTTGTTCCGAACCGAATTTGACCAAATCGTCATACTTCATCACTTCGGCGCGAATGAAGCCTTTTTCAAAGTCGGAGTGAATTGCGCCGGCGGCTTCAGGGGCTTTTGCGCCTTTGCGAATAGTCCAAGCGCGAACTTCTTTTTCGCCTGCGGTGAAATAGGTGTGCAATCCGAGCAAGTCATATGCGGCGCGAATGATTCTATCCAATCCTGACATTTCCAACCCAAGTGACGCAAGAAATTCCGGCTTTTCTTCCTCGGAGAGCATTGCAATTTCTGCTTCAATTTTTGCGCACACCACAATCACTTTTGCGCCTTCTTTTTCAGCAATCGCTTGAACTTGCTTGGTGTAGGCGTTGCCTGTGAGCACATCGGATTCACTCACATTTGCGGCATAAAGCACTGGCTTTGAAGTAAGCAAGAAGAGCGATTTCAGCATGGCTTTGTCGTCATCGGATTGGGCGGCAAGTCGGGCGGGTTTGCCTTCGCTAAGCAAGCCATGCACGTTGCGCATAAGGTTTAGTTGCGGTTCAAGTTTCGCATCTTTCTTTGCCTCTTTTTCAAGTTTTGGCAATCGCTTCTCGATGGAGTCCAAGTCAGCGAGCATGAGTTCGGTTTCAATCGTCTCAATGTCGCGTTGCGGATTGACCGAGCCATCAACATGGACAATGTTTGAATCTTCAAAACAGCGAACCACGTGAATCAGCGCATCGACTTCGCGAATGTGCGAGAGAAATTTATTGCCCAACCCTTCGCCTTTGGACGCACCACGCACCAGCCCTGCAATGTCGACAATTTCAAGCACCGCAGGCACAAGGGTATTTGTCTTTACGATTTTCGCCAGTTCTTTCAGGCGCGTGTCAGGCACGGCAACCGTTCCAACATTCGGCTCAATGGTGCAAAAGGGATAATTCTGTGCGTCAACTTGTTGCGCCGTGATGGCGTTAAATAGCGTCGACTTCCCCACATTCGGAAGCCCTAAAATTCCTGCTCGAAGCGACATAATGGTTTTGGTGAGTTGAAAACGGCACGTAAGTTATGAAACGGCAATAAAAAGCCCCGACACAATCATCGAGGCTTTTCAATTCGTGCGAGAAGAAGATTACTTGCGGATATCGAGGTCAGCAATGACTTGGCGATAGCGAAGCACGTCCGTTTTGGTCAGATAGTTGAGCAATCGCTTGCGCTTACCGACAAGTTTGAGCAACCCATAGCGCGTGTGGTTGTCTTTCGGGTGTGTTTTCAGGTGTTCAGTCAGATGGTTGATGCGTTCGGTCAGAAGTGCGATTTGCACTTCGGTTTTTCCAGTATCGGCTTCAGATGAGCCAAATTTTTTTACCAGTTCTGCTTTTCTTTCTTTCGTTACAGGCATGTGCAGTTGAAATTATGATTGAAAAAGTTGTTGAAAATTGCGTGCGTTAATTTTGTTTGAACGATTTTTTAAGCGATGCTGAACTCCGATGAGAGTTGTTGCGCTGCCGCTTTATCGCGTTCTAATTGCGCTTTGAGCGCGTCTAAACTTGAAAACTTTTGTTCATCTCTCAATCGCGCAAGGAAGCGCACGGTGAGTTCTTTGCCGTATAAATCGCCGTTGAAATCGAGTAAGTGAACTTCGAGCGTCAAGGCTGATTTGGCTTGAACCGTCGGGCGTGTGCCGATGTTCATCATAGCACGATAGCGTTTTTCGTCCACTTCTACTTCGACCGCATACACGCCGATTTTCGGAATCAATTTTGTCGGTGGTGGCAGAAGGTTTGCCGTTGGAAAACCAATCGTGCGTCCGCGCCTATCGCCTTCAATCACAACTGCCGAGAGTTGATAAGGCGCACCAAGTAGTTTATTGGCGTTTTCAATTTCTCCCGATTCCAAAAAGCGGCGAATTGCCGTGCTTGATAAATGATGCTCATCAACTTTTTGCTCAGGAATTTGTCGCACCGTGAAGTGATGCTTTTCCGCAAGGCGAACCAGCGTTTCAAACGAGCCCCCACGATTTTTGCCGAACATGTGGTCGTAGCCGATGACTATTTCAGCCAATCCAATTTTCCCGACCAACACGTCTTCAACGAATGTTTCCGCAGGTGTTTCCGAAAATTCCTTCGTGAAATGAATGACAATCACGCAGTCGACGCCAAGCGATTCCAACACACGCAATTTCTCATCAAGCGTTGAAAGCAGGAAAATCGGCGTGCCGTTGGTTTTGCCAAGCACGATTCGCGGGTGCGGCTCAAAGGTAATCACCACGCTTCGCAAGCCACGCGCTTTGGCATCGGAAACAAGCGTTGAAATAATCGCACGGTGCCCTAAATGCACGCCATCGTAAGTGCCTATCGTAACCGCAGAGGCTTTTCGTTCAAAGGGTTTCGGATACTCGGTATCAATTTGTGAAAGAACACCGTCTCGAAAGTGGTATCGTTCTGTCATATCTCAACCTTACGAGTTCTGATAAGTTCTACGCATGCGTTTATGCTCAATGCGTTTTCGATGGTGTAATTGCCGACGCGCGTTCTTCGCAACGAGTGCAAGTAGCCGCCGACACCTAACTTTGCGCCGAAGTCGTGCGCAATCGTGCGAATATACGCGCCTTTTGAAACGACAATCCGAAAGGCAACAATCGGCAAGCGGATTTCGGTCAGTTCAAACTCAAAAATTTCTATCGGCTTTGGTGTGCGCTCGACTTCGATGTCGCGCCGTGCCAGTTCATAGAGCCGCTTACCGTGATACCACATTGCCGAATACATCGGCGGCGATTGCAGTTGCTTGCCGAGAAATGAGGTTGCAGTTTCTCTTAACTGCTCTTCGTTCAGATGAACGACATTGCAGACGTTCTCTTCTTCGGTTTCTGTGTCGTAACTTTTCGTTGTTGCTCCTAATTTGATTTCGCCTGTGTATTCTTTATCGAGAACTTCGAGCGCGGAAATTTCTTTTGTTTTCTTGCCTGCGGCAATGAGCAAAAGTCCTGTCGCTTTCGGGTCTAAGGTGCCTGCGTGTCCGACCTTGCATTTCTTGCCTAATTGCTTTGAATAGGCGTTGCGCACTTTGGCAACCACATCAAACGACGTCCAGTCCAACGGTTTATCAATGAGCCAAAGGTCGTTGAGCATCAGCCGTGCCGTTGTCGGTGCTTTTTGGTTGCGCGTTAGCGATTTTCAACAGTTCCTCAATGCGTGCGGCTTTTTCGGCGACATCATCGAGATAAAATTCCAGTTCAGGCATTTGCCGAAAGTGATTGCGAATTTTGAGCGACAACTCTTTGCGAAAGAACTTTGATTCTTTTTTGATATGTCCCAACATGGATTGTGCGAGTTCTTTTGTGCCTAAAATGGAAAGATAAACACGCGCAATGCTGAGGTCGGGCGTGATTTTAACGGCGACAATCGTTGTCAGTGTGCCGTTGCGCGGCAGTTCTTTTTGAAAGATGTTTCCTAATTCGCGTTGTATGAGTTCTGCAACACGTTCAGTTCGTATGGACATGGGTTAGCGATTTCCCTGTTTAGCGTTCGTTCTGTTCGGTTACCAATTTGCGTTTGGTCTCGACCATTTGGAAGGCTTCCAAAATATCGCCGACCTTGATGTCGTCGTAGCCTTGCAGGCTCAATCCGCACTCGTATCCTGCATCGACTTCTTTTACATCATCTTTGAAGCGTTTGAGCGAGGCAAGATTGCCTTCGAAGACTTGGATTCCGTCGCGAAGCAGTCGCACTTTTGAATCACGGCGAATTTTTCCTTCAAGCACCTTACAGCCTGCAATGTTACCAACTTTGGAAATACGGAAGACCTCGCGGATTTCCACGATTGCGGTAATTTCTTCGACAAATTCAGGCGAGAGCATGCCTTCGAGTGCATCTTTGATTTCTTCGAGTGCGTGATAGATGACCGTATAGAATCGAATGTCGATTCGTTCGCGTTCAGCGAGTTTTTTGGCGTTGAGGTTTGGGCGCACACGGAAGCCGATGATGATGGCGTCAGAAGCAGTGGCAAGTAGCACGTCGCTTTCAGTAATTTGTCCGACTCCACGATGGATAATTTCAACTTTGACTTCGTCTGTTTGCATTTTCATCAAGCCGTCAGACAAGGCTTCAATAGAGCCTGCGACGTCGGCTTTAATGATCAGGCGCAGTTCCTTAACGCCTCCCTCTTGTGCTTGCTTGGCAATGTCGTTGAGTCTGACGCGACTGCTATGCCTGAACTCTTGTTCGCGGCGAATGAGTTGTCGGCGTTGCGAAATTTCACGCGCTTCACGGTCGCTGGGTGTAACGGTGAAAATGTCGCCTGCTTCAGGTAGCATTTCAAATCCGAGAACCCGCACCGGTTGAGATGGGTATGCCACTTCTAATCGGTGACCACGCTCATCAAGCATTGCTCTCACCCGACCTGCTGAAATGCCACAGACAAACGGCGCACCCACTTTTAGCAACCCATCTTGAACCAGCACCGTGGCAACAATGCCTTTGCCTTTATCGAGTTCCGATTCAATCACAACGCCTTTGGGAAGTTTGTCAGGGTGGAAATTCGCTGTCAAGTTCATCAGTTCCGCTTGGGCAAGCACTTTATCGAGCAATTCTCTAACGCCAATGCCTTTCTTGGCAGAAATTTCTTGGCACTGCACATCGCCGCCCCACTCTTCGACTGTTACGCCGTTTTCAGCAAGTTGTGAGCGAATCCTATCGGGATTGGCTTCGGGCTTATCGATTTTGTTGATTGCCACGACAATCGGCACATTTGCCGCTTTGGCGTGGTTAATTGCCTCAATCGTTTGCGGCATCACGTTGTCATCAGCCGCAACGACAAGAATCACAATATCCGTTACTTCCGCACCACGCGCACGCATTGCCGTAAAGGCTTCGTGACCAGGCGTATCGAGAAAGGTAATTTGCTGTCCGTTTTCAAGCGTTACTTCATATGCACCAATGTGTTGCGTAATTCCCCCTGCTTCACCTGCCACTACATTGCTTCGGCGAATGTAGTCGAGAAGCGAGGTTTTGCCATGATCGACATGACCCATAATCGTTACGACAGGCGGACGAGTTCTAATATCTTCAGGAGTCTTCTCGTTCTCGATGAGTGCATCAGTTGCTTCATGCTCCGATATGAACTGAATTTCTTTTTCAAATTCCAACGCCAAGAGCTCGAGCGTTTCTCTATCCAAGCGTTGATTGATAGTGATAAACTTGCCCATCTTGAAGCACTTGGCAATCACATCTTTTGGCGCAACTCCAATGAGGTCAGCAAATTCATGTGTAGAAGTAAATTCGGTCAGTTTGATGATTCGGCTTTCGGCGGCACGTTGTTGAGAGGCTAATTCTTCGCGCTCTTCACGTTCGCGCTTGCGCAGTTTGCGGAACTTTGAACGCGTATTGACTTCGCCCGCATCGTCCATGTTGTTAATCGTTTGGCGAATGTTGCGTTCCAATGTCTTTTCATCGATATCGAATCTCTTTTTCTTTTTTGTTGCTTTTTCTTCGGCGATTTTTGCCAGTTGCTCTTCGCGCATTGTCCGCTTTTGCGGGAGCGGCATATCTGTTGAGAATGTCGCAGGCGCATCGGTTTTGGTAGTAGTTTGTTTTTGGGGTAGCGGTTGTCCTTTGGCTTGTGTCGGCTTGGCTTCGGCAGGTTCTCCTTTAATTTCTTTGGCTTGTTGACCGAAGCTCTTTTTGCGCTTGCGTTTCTTTTTGACGATTTCAATTTCGCCCAGCACTTTCAAGCCGCCTCTGGTTTCGGGTGAAAGGTAGCGCGCGCTGATGTTTGCTTGCTCTTGTCGAATTTGTCGTTGTAGTTCCGTGCTTTGCTCTATGGGTGATTCAGGCACTTCGGGTTGAGAATCGGTTTCTTCTCTCTCTGTCGTTAGTTGTGTTTCTTCGGCAGGCACGACTTCAACCGAGTCTTGTGTTGAGTCATCTATGGCTTCTGACAATTCGCCTGTTGTGCCTTCTTGAACAGGTGCTTCGACTGCGTTTTGTGAAACTTCGTCTGAAACTTGTTGCGCTTCTTTTTCATCTAATTCTGTCGTTGTTTGTAATTGCGTCAGAGGGGGTTCAGCATGTGCTTCGGTGGGTTCAACTGCGTTTAGCACTTCTGCACTTTCGGGTTCAGTTTTTGTTGGCTCTGTGCTCTCCGCAGGCTTAATTGGCTGGGGTTCAGTCAGTTCTGAAAGTGTAACCGATTGCACTGAAACTGGCTTCGGCTCTTCGGTTGACTCGTTGGTGTGTCGTGGCTTTATTAAGGGTTTGGCGATGGTGGTGGCTTTGGAGATTGCAGTGCTGAATCCTTTACGCTTTTTCTCTTCAATCGCTTTTTTTTGGCGGAGCGATTGACTTTTTTCTTTTTCATCGCTGTAATTGCTGTAAATCAGGTCGCGCACTGTCTCCGAGACTTTCGATGCCGGTGAGGCGACTTTCACGCCTTCGTTTCTGAGAAACTCGACGACTTCGGTTACGGAAACCCGTAATTCTTCTGCAATATCTACAACTTTATATTTTCTCTCTTCCGACATCTTTCCTTTCTCCTTCCATCGCGTTTTGGGTTGCGACTCTTATCTAAACAGTTAACAGAGATAACACTTGATTATACCTTGCTTAGTTTTGAGCATTTGTTGATGTTTCGGGTTCTGCCTCATCTTCGGCAGGAGCTTCTTCATGTTCTGCTTCGGCGTGATACTCTGCTTGAACAGTCTTGTAAATGTTTTCGGCTATCTTTCGCCAGTGTTTTCGTTCATCTTCGGTCAATGTCTTCACGAAGGGTTTTGCCGACTTCTTGTCTTTGCCACCATCAAAGAAATCAGAACGAAGCGTTGGCGTTATAAGTGCGCTTTCAACGGCATCAACCCCAGCATCAATGATTTTCTTTGCAGTATCTAAGCCTTTATCTAACAGTTGATAAATTATATCATCTCCGAAGTCTTCGCGGAATGCAATAATATCAATATCGTTCGGGTCATCGGTTTTATCGATTTGGCGATAAATCTCGATTTCGAAGCCAGTCAATTTTTCGGCGAGGTAAATGTTGTTGCCGTTTTTGCCAATGGCATATTTGATTTGGTCGGGCTTCAGCATGACGCGTGCGCGCTTATTTTTGAAGTCTACAAACACGGACATTGGGTCTATTTTTGCAGGTTGCATCGCACGGACAATATAGATTTGCGGCTCATCGCTATACGAGACAACATCGATGTTCTCATTGTTGAGTTCTTTGACAATGCTTTGAATGCGCTTACCTTTGTGTCCGACACATGCTCCAACAGGGTCAATACGGTTGCTGGTTGATTCGACTGCAACTTTGGCACGCTCTCCGGGAACACGCGCAATGCCTTTGATAAGAACTAATCCTTCGGCGATTTCTGTAATCTCGTTTTCAAAGAGTTTGCGCAAAAAGTTATCATCAGTTCTTGACACAATCACGCGTATTGGTCCGTCTTCTCGCTCTTTTTCAATCTCTGTTCCATCTTCCAATTTGACTTTGACCTTTTCACGCTCCACACGCTTGATGTAAAGTTTCATTCTCGGATTCTTGCGCGGGTTATCTTTGAGCATCTTTTCCGAGTGTGGCAGTATCAACTCGATTTTTTGGTTTTTGCTTGTGTTATAGGTGAAAATAGTTTCCTTGTTGCGTATTTGATACAATTCAGCCGTAACCACCTCGCCCACAAGCTCTAAACATTCTTCGTATAGCGACTGCTTATCTGAATCGCGCCGCTTTTTCTGAACTGCTTGCTTAATGATTTGAATGGACTTGCGAGAAAGAATCGACTCGGGCGGAATCGGTCCCTCTTCAAACGTATCGCCAACTTCTAACGAATCGTCAATTTCACGAACCGTTTTTATATCGATTTCAATCGTTGGAATGTCAACTTCCTCTACAATCTTTTTACTGATGTAGACTTCGAAATCGCCTCTATCGGGATTGATAATCACACGTGCATTCACATCTGGGTCATATTCTTTGCGCAACTGTTTCAAAATCATATCTTTGAGCAAATCGACCATATCGGATTTGAGCAACGACGCGTCAGTTTTCTTGTCGCGTGTTTGGTCCGATTTCTCAATCGCCGCAAAGGCTTCCACTAATTGACTTCTGCGGTCTTCCTGTGCGTTTTCTGAATTTTTACGTTTTGGCATTGCTCTAAAAGTTTTCGAATTGCCAATAGCGTTGCTGAAACCCTGGTTGATTGAATAATCACTTAAACTCTACTTCCACAGTAGCTTCCACAAGTTGCGACAACGGAAGTATCAAGTGTTCAGACTCAATGTTTTTTCCTTTTCTCTTGGTAACGCGTTGTAAAGTCAATTCAATCGGTGCTTGTTCAGAAACATGCATTAGTCGACCTTTAACCACGTGATAACCTTCGTTTGAATCTTTATATTTCACGCGAAGCAATCGCCCAATGTTTTTACGATACTGCCGTTCCAACTTTAACGGTCGTGAAAGACCGGGCGACGAGACATCAAGGCGCAATCGATTCGGCAACAAGTCTTGAAGTTCAGGCATTACTTCTATCTCTTCCGAGAGTTTTCGGCTCAACTTCGCACATGCATCAACCGTAACGCCGCTGTCAGTATCTACATAAATCTCAAGGTAATCTGTGCCATTAACATTTCGCAAAAGAACGTCAACAAGGAATAGTTCCGTTTCATTTGAATAGCCTTGCTCTCTGTTGTGTTCCGACATTGAGCGCACGACCCATGCGGTCAACTGCTCAAGGCGAGACGATGTCAATTCCACAAACAAAGTCTGATTCAATTTCTGATAACAAAAAAAGTGGGAAGCGCGTCCCACTTTTAGCACATAACCTAAATTGACTGCGGTGCAAATATAATGCTTTCGTGCCTTAAATCAAAGGGCATAAATCCGAACCTTCTTCTCACACGAATTTTCTTGACAAACTCTGTAACTTTTCTTATCTTAATTACGACTAAAACAGTCTGAATTTTTTAATTTTGAACTGTGTTTATGGCTCTGCTCAGTCGTTCAAAACGACTCTTTTGATGATAAAAACTCGGACTAAAGGAGTCTTATTTAGATTGAATCTAACATGTTGAAGCTAACGAAAAAATTTGAATACGGATTATTGGCTGTTCGCCATATCGCACAGACGCGAAACGGCGATGTTGCAACGGCGAAGGAAATTGCAGATACAGCCGGTATTTCTTACGAGTTAGTTGCAAAAATTTTACAACAACTCACAAAAGCGGAAATTGTCTCTTCTGTTCAAGGGGTTAAAGGTGGCTATCGGCTGAACAAGCCTGCTTCTCAAATTTCTTTCACAGAAATTGCCGAAGCAGTTGACGACCCGATTCAGCTCATCGATTGCGCCGATAATCCCAACGGCTGTTCAGCATATTCGGGGTGCAGTATAAAAAAGCCCCTGACCGAAATACAAACACGTTTCAGAGAAATTTTTAGTGAGGCGAAAGTCGCCGAAATTCTCTAAACCGAATTGACATCACTTCATCAACTTAAACAGAAACCGACAATGGCTCTTGACAAAACTTTGGATTTGAGCAGACCTATTTATATGGATAACAATGCAACAACGCCTATGGACCCGCGTGTCTTGGAGGCGATGATGCCCTATTTCACTGAAAAGTTTGGAAATGCCTCATCACGCAATCACCTATACGGCTGGGAAGCCGAAGAAGCCGTCGAGAAAGCACGCGAGCAAGTCGCAAAGGCAATTGGTGCAGATGCCAAAGAAATCATTTTCACCAGTGGCGCAACTGAATCCGATAACATCGCACTCAAAGGCGCAGTTGATATGTATGCCGAAAAAGGTAATCATATTATTACGATGCTCACTGAACATAAAGCCGTGTTGGATACCTGCCGCCGATTGGAGCGCGAAGGCAAAGCAACCGTAACCTACCTTGCCCCAAGACAAGATGGCATTGTCGATTTAGAGCAACTCGAAGCCGCTATTACCGATAAAACCATCATGGTTGCGATTATGATGGCAAATAATGAAATCGGTGTTATTCAACCGATGGCTGAAATTGGGGAAATCTGTCGCAAACATGGCGTGATTTTTTTCACTGATGCCGTTCAAGCCGTTGGCAAAGTGCCAGTTGATGTGAATGCCATGAAAATCGATGTGCTTGCAATTTCAGGTCATAAAGTTTATGGTCCGAAAGGCATTGGTGCGCTGTATGTTCGCCGTAAAAATCCACGCGTGAAATTGACGGGCATCATTGACGGTGGTGGTCAAGAGCGTGGCATGCGCAGCGGCACGCTGAATGTGCCAGGCATTGTCGGCTTGGGCAAAGCCTTAGAAATTGCCGTAGAAGAAATGCCAAATGAAATGAAACGACTGACCTACCTGCGCGATAAATTGAAAGATGGCATTCTCTCGCAACTTGAAGAGTGCCATATCAATGGCTCAATGGAAAGCCGATTGCCCGGAAATCTGAACATCAGTTTTGCATATGTGGAAGGCGAAGGATTGTTGATGGGGTTGAAGGGCTTAGCAGTTTCTTCGGGTTCGGCTTGCACCAGTGCATCGCTTGAACCCTCGCATGTGCTCAAAGCGTTGGGTGTCGGCGATGAACTTGCTCACTCATCGATTCGCTATGGACTTGGACGCTTCACCACCGAAGAAGAAGTCGATTATGCTATTCGAATCACAGTTGAAGCCGTTAATCGCTTGCGTGAGATGTCGCCACTCTACGAAATGGCAAAAGCAGGAATTGACCTCAAAACCGTTCAATGGAATCATCATTAACCTTGTTGTCATTTTTTTAATCACAACCTAACTAAATTCTAACTATGGCTTACTCACAAAAGGTTCTCGACCACTACAATAATCCTCGCAATGTCGGCTCGCTCGACACCAAAGATGATTCGGTTGGAACAGGCTTAGTTGGCGCACCTGAATGCGGCGATGTTATGAAACTGCAAATCAAAGTCAACGAAGAAACAGGCATTATTGAAGATGCGAAGTTCAAAACCTTCGGGTGCGGCTCGGCGATTGCCTCATCTTCACTTGCTACCGAAATGCTTAAAGGCAAAACGATTGAAGAAGCCTCATCGATTAAAAACACGCAGATTGTTCAAGAATTGAACTTGCCACCCGTCAAAATTCACTGCTCGGTTTTAGCCGAAGATGCAATTAAAGCCGCAATCGCAGACTTCAAAAAGAAACAAGAAGCAAAACGCGCCAAAGCCCAAGCCGCTTTATCAAACACTTAAACTTTGTGCTTCTTACACATAACCTTAATGTATAATGATTACCATATCTGACAAAGCACTTGCACAAGTGCAACGCCTGAAGGCTCAACAAAATCTCGGTCCAGAATACGGGTTGCGTATCCGCGTCAAAGGCGGCGGTTGTTCGGGACTTTCCTACGGGCTTGATTTCGATAACGAAGAAAAAACAGGCGACCAAGTCTTCGAAGATAAAGGGCTGAAAATCTTTGTCGACATGAAGTCGTTTCTTTACCTTGCTGGCACGCAGTTAGATTTTTCTGACGGCTTGAACGGCAAGGGTTTTCATTTTGTCAATCCAAATGCGGCTCGCACTTGCGGCTGCGGCGAATCGTTCTCGGTCTAACTCAACCCGCACTTGTGCTATGCCTTCAGCCGTGCTTCCTGTCTCAACTATTCAGACTCCTAGTGATGAAATAGATTATCCTGTGGAGGAAAAGTTGGGACAAGGGAAAAACCATGAGGTGCGTTTTACAGAATTGCTCTCGTTCTTGCGTGTGCTTTTTGCGAGAGAGAAGGAGTATATCATCGGTGGGGATAGATTTTTTTACTACGAAAAAGGCAAGCGCAATAAATCCGTTGCGCCTGATGCGTTTGTGATTAAACACTTTCAAGGCGAAGAACCTGATGCCTTCAAACTCTGGGAAACTCCGATTGACCTGCGATTCGCTTGCGAAATCTGGTCAGCACAAAACAACGAAGCCGAACGACACCGCAAGTTCGCCGTCTATCGTGATGTTCTCAAAGCAAAAGAATATGCTGAACTGACCGACGATGAACGATTATTTGTCTATCGCTTGAACGATGAAGGCGACTACGAACAACTTGTGCCCAATGAACACGGTCGCTTCTTTCTTCAAGAACTCAACGCAGAACTCGTTTTTGAAGACGGCTTGATTCGTATCTACAAAGACGGAAAAAAAATTCCAACGCTTAAAGAATTATTGATACAGTAATCGCCCATTCATAATCGCAATTCAAATCGCATAAATGTTATGTCGTCAGCCGTGCTTTCCGCTCCAACTGTTCAGAGGTTTGCCGATGAGATAGATTATCCTGTGGAGGAAAAGTTGGGACAAGGGAAGAAACACGAAAAGAGATTGCGAGAACTGATTACGCTTCTCGAGGTTGCGCTTGATAATCAACCTGATGTGATTGTCGGTGGGGATAGATTTTTTTACTACGAAAAAGGCAAGCGCAATAAATCCGTTGCGCCTGATGCGTTTGTGATTAAACACTTTCAAGGCGAAGAACCTGATGCCTTCAAACTCTGGGAAACTCCGATTGACCTGCGATTCGCTTGCGAAATCTGGTCAGCACAAAACAACGAAGCCGAACGACACCGCAAGTTCGCCGTCTATCGTGATGTTCTCAAAGCAAAAGAATATGCTGAACTGACCGACGATGAACGATTATTTGTCTATCGCTTGAACGATGAAGGCGACTACGAACAACTTGTGCCCAATGAACACGGTCGCTTCTTTCTTCAAGAACTCAACGCAGAACTCGTTTTTGAAGACGGCTTGATTCGTATCTACAAAGACGGAAAAAAAATTCCAACGCTTAAAGAAGCCTTGACGAATCGATAAGCCTAATGGGAGACATCAGGAAAATTCCGATTAAATCGCAAGAAGAGGTTTGGTTCTACGAAAAGCAACTCAATCTCTTCGATATTTTAGACTTCTTTCCTACCGATGCGATTGAGACGGCACACGGCGAAGGGAAAAAGTTGCTCATTGAAACTGACTTGGGCTGGTCGTTTGAAACCGATATTGAGAAAGGAAAATTTTGTTTTCGCAAGAAATCAAAATCTATGAACGGCACAGGCAAATGGGTGATTGAGTCAGGTTTGAAAGCAGGGGACACGATTTGCATCGAGAAACTTGGAGATTATCACTATAAACTTTTTAAATCATAACCTTGACAATGGAAACACTTTCAACATTCAGCGGAATGGCTCTTTTCTTGGCATTGTGCCTTGATTTTCCGCGACAAATCGTTCAAGCCACTTTTGATGAACTCTTCCAAGCAAAATCTATCTCTTCGCATATGTTTGAACTTAATCCGAACCAAAACTAATCAGCATTATGGAAAACAAAGCAATGTTGGAGTTCGACATTCAAGATTTTTTATGGAACGGCATCTTGAAAGAATCCGTCTTTCGCGAGAAATTGGAAGCGCATGATTGGTCGCAGTATGATGGGAAAAAAGTCATCATCAAAGGGTGCGGCTCAACGCCGATTCCGACTTGGGCATATATGGTTGTAACCGCTTACTTGGTTCAGCATGCACAAAAGGTGATGTATGGCGAAGCGTGTGCCGCCGTGCCGATTTTCAAAAAGGGAAAAGAGGTTGAACACTCTGCGTAATTGTACCGCCGCCGACCGAGCGGCTTTTTTAATTGCCTACACTTTGCCCAACGCTACCGACACAATGCCAAACGACATCGCCACTTTCAGCAAGGTATTTTGCCGATAGAGATTCTCCTTTGTCGGATTGCGCCACGCCTGAATCAGCACATAGAGCAAGAGCATATTCGTGCCAAGCATGACCACGAGAAAATAAATAAGCCCGTATTCGCCAGTCGAATACGGCACAAGCGTTGTGAGCATCATGCTTGCAAAAATGAGCGTCGTCAATGAGAGCGTGATGGATACGCCAAAGCGAATGGGAATTGTCATTGCGCCGCAGGCTTTATCGCCTTCGACATCTTCCAAATCTTTGAGCATTTCTCGCCCTAAATTTAGAAGAAAGGAAAAGACGGTTGGATAAAGAACATTCTCCACGCGCCCCGTTGAAGCGGCACCGTAAAGGAATCCCAAACTCACCAAGAGAGAAATCACCACATTTCCAATGAAGAGCATACGCTTGAAGTAGCGGCTGTAAATGTAAAGCATGGGAATCGTGAACAGCGACATACCAAGATTGAGCGGCGTGAGCCATGTGGAAATAATCAGCGCAACGAGATTCAGCACGAGCCAGTATCGCAAGGCGTGTTTGTGTGAGATTGCGCCTCGTGCAAGTGGTCGGTTCGGTTTGTTAATACGGTCAATTTCAACATCGAAGTAATCGTTAATGACATTGCCCGCGCCGCCGATGAGGATTGTCGCCAAGCCTGCAAGGTAGGTCTCGAGTTGAAAAAAAGCACCTTTGCCGATTGCGACAAACGCACCAAGCAGTGTGCCGAAGAACAGTATGATGATGTTAGATGGGCGAAGCAGTTCAAGATAAGCCATGTTTCAAGGCTCTGATAGAGTGGAATTATTTGCGTCAATATCTACCATTTGAATGCTGTCGTCATAAGTTTTCACGCGATAGTCTTTCAGGCTTGTGAGTTTTTTGACAATTTCAGCGATGCGCTTGCCTTGTTCGTAACTGCGGTCAATCATCTGTAAAATTCGCTCGATATTGAGTTCTGTTAAGTTATCTTGTTGGATTTTCTTCTTAACGAGTTCGAGATAGCCGAGCAAGCCTGTGAGCGGGTTATTGATTTCGTGACCGACTGTTGCCGCCATTTCGGTGTAGGTCTGCATTTTTTGATGATGCACCAGTTGTTGCTGAAGTTTAATGATGCGCTTAGCCACTATGATACGGGCTTGCAGTTCAGCGATTTTAACGGGCTTTTCGAGATAGTCGTCAGCACCGTGTGTAAGCGCAGTGATTTTATCGTCAGTGCCGCCTCTGCCTGTAAGCATGATGAAATAGATAGCGGCAGTTTCTGAATTGGCACGAAGCGATTTTACAAAATCAATACCGTTGCGGCCGGGCATTGTCCAGTCGCAGATGATGATTTCAGGCATTTCTTGGGCAATCAGCATTTCTGCCATATCCACGCTGGTTGCGGTTCGCGGGCGAATGCCTTTTCCGATAAGTTGGTATTGAGTGGCTTTTAGTGAGGTTTCATCGTCATCAACGATGAGGATTTTCGGCATATCGGTTGTGTGTGTCATCGTGCGGTTGAGTTAATTGGTTCATGCGTTCCATTCTGGATTGGAACAGGCGACTTCCAAGACAGGGCTTCGGCGATGATTGGAAAATGCTCTATAAAAATTGCACGGGCGGCGAGGGCAATGTCGCGATGTTCTTTTTGTGTTGCTGCATCGCACCGCACTTGAAAATAGTGAATCCAACTGCGCACCGACCCCTTCATATACATTCGCGTCACGGTATTGAGCGGCAAGAGCACGCGTGCCGATTCTTTGGCAATGCCTCGTTCTAAGGCTTCTTCGTATCGCTTGTAACTATGTTCCCAGACTTCGCGTTGCGCTTCTCTAAACCACTGTTTTGTGGTTTCATCGACATCATCAAACGAGTTTTGGCGGTTTTTCAGGTCTTGCCGACGCGCTTCGTACGTCTCAAATGTCGAGACTTTGGCATAGCGTTGGCTGAACTCTTGAAACGAGAAACTTCGATGTCGAAGAATCTGTGGCGCAATCGCACGCGTGGTCGTGATTTCAAGCGTCATATCAACCATCTCAAACACGCTCCAATGTCCTTCGCGGATGCAAAACTGCAAGAGTTTGGCGTAGTTCGGATTTTCTTGATTCGGGCTTGACACACGGGCGCAATACGCAATTAACCCTTCGGGAGAAAGAGCTTGTCCATCAATCGTGATTTCAGGCTTGGTAATAGAAATGAAACGGACTTGCATAGCGAAGTGTGTTTAATAGCGTTTTGAGAGCGAAGATAAAACGAAGATTCAATTTTCCCTTACAGGTCGTAGCCGAAGACAAAATAATAAACTGTGGGAGCGAATTTAATTGGCGCAAGGTCAGTCGGCAATCCTAAACGAAAGGCTTTGGCAACGGCGAAGCGCGCCGCACCGAGCGGAGTCTTCAGCACCAGTTCTGTGCCAACGCCGTGCGTGAAGTCGCGCAAAGTAATTCGGCTTGATTGCGTCCAGATATTGCCCAGATTGTAATGCACATTCAGCAAGGTCGGCACCACCAGTTGAATCGGTAACGGAAATTCAATGTCGTAACCTGCAACTACAACTTGGCGTCCTCTAAAATCATCAAACCGAAAGCCATAAAAGGGAATACTGAAATTTGCCCCAATGCCGCCAAGACTGAACTGCTCTGTAAATGGGGTGAGATTATCAGCAAAGCCAACATTCAACCGCCATCGCCCACGTATGTTTTTGCCAAACGGCTTCGTTTCTTGATGAGAAAATAACAACTTGGAGAAGGTAACAGGGTTGCCTAAAAACTGCGGATAAAAATCGAAATAAATTTCGGTGAAACTGCCTTTTGAAGGCGAAAAGGGATTGTCGCGTGTATCAATCGTAAAGCGCGTTTTGAGTGATGTCAGCCAGATAGATTGATTTGGCGCAATGTTATCATTATCAAATAGCATAGCGTTTTGATGCGTGAACTCAAAGAAGATTGTGCCATCGCGGTAAATTTGTCGACCAAATGCGGCAGTAATCCCATAATGTTGCTGTCCGTATTCTGCACGCTCCTTCCGCTCTGATTGCAGTGTTGGACTTGAAAAGCGAATGTCGGTTGCAAAGAGTTTTCGCGATTGATAAAAGGCTTTGGTGAAAAAGGTGAAGTAAGTATCCCACAATCGATGCGCGTGATATTCAACTTGCGTTGTGGAGATGCGGTCGGCAACGGTGAGCCAACTGCCGAGTTCTGTTGCTGTGCCTAAAAAATTTTCGTTGCGAAAATCAAGTAACAGTTGCGCGGCATAGACATCATCGACCCTGAATCCGATGCGCAGCTGCTCGCTGAATTTTTCATTCACTCGAATCATAATTGCGTTTTTTATCGTTGCATTAGAATCCCGATTGCGCTCTGTCCAAAGCGAGACTCGGTTAAAAATGCCTGTGTTGTAAAGCCCATTGACCGTTCGTTCCACTTTTGGCAGTAGTAGTGGCGAAAGGGTATCAAATTCAATTTCCTTTTCAATCACGCTTTGGTTTGTCCACCCGCGCGAGAGTTCGTATCGAATTTCCGAGAGTTTGCCTTCATCAATTACAAGGTGAAGCGTATCGGCTTCCACCTTGCTTGATTCAATGCTCAAGAGCGGAAAGGTTTGTTTGAGTTCTTGCACTAACCGCTCAATCATGGCTTGCCCTGCTCGATTGGTCATCGGTTGAGCGTGTGCGTGTGTTGTAAATCGAATAAACCTCGAGTCGTTTTTGCTAATGACTTTGATGACCGAAAAGGTTGGAACAGGCGTCAGAAGAAATCGAACCTTTTTTTGAAGCGTATCGACTTCGGCGTATCCATCAATAAAAAAATCGCTGTTTAGAATGGCTTTAAGTGTGGCTTTTACTTTTGTGCCTGCATAGTGTTCTTCCCACACACTGTCAGGGATTGGAATTGGCGAAACCACTTCTTTTTCATATCCCGAAATATCAAGGTCGTTTGTTTGTTCAACATCAATGAGTTTGAGCAGACTATCGGCGAGTTCAAGTCCTGCTTGGTAGCCTGCAATGATGAGGGGCGCAAGGTTTTTGAAATCGCCCGATTCGCGATTACCGATGTTAGGCTTAATGACCACGTGCGCTTGTTTGAGTTGCGCCGCGTTCTGCTCTTGCATCATAATGCCCATGATTTGGTCGGCAATTTTCCAAGGCAAATCCACATCGCTTTTTTGCTGATATAGCACGCCCAATGTATTGACTGCCACACTCACGTCGGGCGATTGTTCGTTGAGCACATCAACGGCAATGTTGGAGACCAATCCGCCGTCGACCAACTGCTTGCCATCAATTTCAACGGGCAAGAACAAAAGTGGCACGCCTGCACTTGCACGCATTGCTTCCGAGAGTGAGCCTTTGCTCAACACTTCGCGCTTGCCTGTTATCAAATTTGTGGCAATCGCTCGAAACGAAACAGGGAGTTCATCAAAACTTTTTTCGTGGTGATACGGCGCAGTGAGCGCAAGTTTATCGAGCGTTTCAGTTAGTTCTTGCGCCGCACTTAACGATTTTGGAATCACGAGTTTTAAGCCATCGAATTGAAGTGTCAGCGAAGCTCTATCGCGCACGCGTTTTTGCTCGAGGAAGAGTTCCTGACGACGCGTGTTTTCTTGTAGGGCAGTGAGTTCGTCCCAAGGCAGTGTTTTTGCAAGCGTTTCTAAATAGGAAGGCGAATAGCCTGCGCTGTATAAGCCGCCAATAATTGCGCCCATGCTTGTTCCGACAATGTAATCCACTGGCACGCCTTTATCTTCAAGGGCTTTCAGCACGCCGATTTGCGCAATGCCGCGTGCGCCGCCGCCTGAAAGTGCAAGTCCAAGCGTTTTGCGCGCTGGAATTTTGTAAGGCGCAATCACATAGCGTTTTTGAGGTATTTTGAACGTGTCAACATCGACGCGAAAACAGCGAGGTGAGGGTTGCGCCACCATTTGTGAACAAAGAAAGGCAAGTGATGCAGCGACAACAATCACGCGAAACAACCTTGCTTCTCCTTTCATTTTCCAAAAATAAAAAGCCGCATAGCACGAGCAATGCGGCAAGATGTCTCTTTCGTCTGTTGTGGTGAAGGAGGGAATCGAACCCTCGACCTCAGGGTTATGAATCCTGTGCTCTAACCTGCTGAGCTACCTCACCCCAGTTTCTAAAACAAGGGCGTAAATATACGACACACCAACGAACCTTCAAACATTACCAACTATTCAAAGTTACTTCACCCTGCAACTGATTCCCATTCAGCATAGAGCGTTTCTAATTCCGCCTTCAGCGTGTTATATCGGTCGGTTTTGGCTTTTGAATCCGCTTGCTTGAAAAAGGTCGGCGACAACATCTCTTCTTCAAGCGATTTCTTTTCGGATTCCAATTTCTCAATTTGCTTTTCGAGTTTTTCAAGTTGCTTTTTGTTTGAGTTCGCTTTCGGTTGCGATGCGGGTTTAGCAGGTTTTGCTTGCGCCTTTTGACGTTCTTTTTGCTCTCTTTGTCGCTCTACTTCGGCTTGTGTTTCGGCTTCTATACGCCTAATGAAATCGGCATAGCCGTTGTGAAACAACCGCAACTTTCCATTTTGAACAAGAATTACTTTCTCGACAAGACTGTCAAGAAAGTATCGGTCGTGCGAGACCACGATGAGCGTGCCGTCATAGTTATCTAACGCTTCTATGAGCATTTCTTTTGAGCGCATATCCAAGTGGTTGGTTGGCTCATCGAGAATGAGAAAGTTCGATGCAGTGAGAAGCATTTTGGCAAGTGCCACGCGCGACTTTTCGCCGCCTGAAAGCACGCCAATTTTTTTATTGACCGCATCACCCGAAAAAAGAAAACAGCCGAGAATATCGCGCACTTTCATGCGTGCTTCGGAATCAGGCGCAACCGACATCATCTCTTCCAAAATCGTGTGCTGTTGATTGAGCATTTCGGTTTGATGCTGTCCAAAGAGTGCCAATCGAACATTATGCCCAACAAGGCGTTTGCCATCGAACTCGATTTCGTTGGCAATGATTTTGCAAAGAGTTGATTTTCCTGCACCGTTAGAGCCAACAAGGGCAATGCGTTCACCGCGCAGGATTTCAAGGTCAATCTTATCGAGCACCGTCTTTGTTGAGTGGTCGGGAAGCGTATAGGTTTTCGTAACGCCTTCGAGCGTCAGCACCATTTTGCCAGAAGGCGCGGCTTTGGGAAATGAAAACGAAATTTGGGTCAAATCATCTTCGGGGGCTTCTAAGCTTTGTTGAAGTTTCTCAATCATTTTGATGCGGCTTTGCGCCTGCGTGGCTTTGGTGGCTTTGGCTCTGAAACGGTCGACAAATTTCTGCAAGTGCGCAATCTGTTTGAGCTTATTTTCATACTCCGCCATCAGTTGTTCGTAGCGTGCGGCTTTTTGCTGTTCATAGTAAGAGTAATTGCCTTTGTATTCCGTGATGCGTTTGAAACTAATTTCAAGCGTTTTCTGTGTGAGTTTGTCGAGAAAGTAGCGGTCGTGCGAAATAATGATGTAAGCTCCTGAATAATTGAGCAAATAATTTTCAAGCCATCGGAGCGAATCAATATCAAGGTGATTGGTCGGCTCATCGAGTAAAAGAAGCGTGTTGTTTTGGAGAAGCAGTTTTGCAATCAAGAGCCGCATTTGCCAGCCGCCTGAAAACTCCTTGACTTTTCTGTGGAAATCTCCTTGCGAGAAGCCTAATCCTGATAGGACTTTTTCAGCGTCGGCTTTTATGCGATAGCCGCCCAAGCGTTCAAATTCGTGTGTGGCTTCGGTGAATTTTTCAATTAGTTTGTGATAAGCATCGCTGTCGTGGTCAATGGGCAAGGCAAGTTCTTTTTCCATGCGCTCGATGTCTTGCGAGAGTTGGAAGAGCCGCTCATTGGCTTGCATGGCATATTGGAGTGCGGTTTTTTCGAGGTCGCCTTCGAAAGAAATTTCTTGTGGCAAGTAGCCAATCGTGGTCGAAGCCGATTTGAGAATTTGCCCCGTGTAGTGAAGCGTTTGCGTTGGCAGTTGCCCCGCAATCAGTTTCAGAAGTGTCGATTTGCCTGTGCCGTTCAACCCAACAAGTGCGACTTTTTCGTCATCGCCAATTCGGAATGAAGCATCAATCAACAGTTCTTTTGTGCCAATCGTGAGCGAAAGGTTGCGTGCTTCAAGCATTTGGAAAAAATTTTTAGAACTCAAAGATAAAACGAATCACACTCTTTATTGTCGTATATTTAAGTTCTTTTGGAAAACACAATACAAATGAAACGCTACATCGTTCCGCTGAAACTTGCGCTCTCACTTGTGCTGTTGGGATTGCTCTTCTCAAAACTCGATTTCAACGCAGTTTTAACGGCATTTACGAGGCTCGATGGGCAATATGCGTCTTTGGCAGTGGCACTTGTGCCTGTTAGTTTCTTGTTGGAGTCACTGAAATGGCAAACCTTGATTGCACGGCACGACAAGCGCATCACGCTCTTCGAATCGCTCCAATCTGTGCTTATTGGCACTGCGGGCGCAATCACAACGCCTTTGCACATTGGCAAATATGCAACGCAAATGTGGTTTCATGCCAGCGTGCCGCGCAAAACCTTGCTTGCGCTTGTGTTCATCAACGGTCAGATTCTTGGCATCTTTACGCTTCTCTTTGGCTTGTCATCGCTTGCATATTTTTTCTACCTCACACATCACCAAAACCTTGCTCTCGTGTTTCTATGGCTGTTTATCTTCGCTCTGCTTCTGCTCACGGCTTTGATTTGGGTTTCAGCATCACGCGTTCCTTTTCCTGACTGGTTAAACTTCTTGTTGGATTACACAAAAGAGGAATGGACGAGAGTTGCGTTTTATGGGCTTCTTCGGCATTTGGTTTCGACGGTGCAATTTTGTTTGCTCATCAATGCGTGTTTGGGCGAAGCGACAATGCCCTTTGAGCAAGCGTTTGTGGCGGTCTCATCGGTTTGGCTTGCGAAGGCGGTTGTGCCGTTGTTCATTGGCGATTTAGGCTTGCGCGAAGCAACAGCGGCATACTTCATTTCTGCACTTGGCTATGCGGCGGAAGCCGGCGTTGTCGCTTCACTTTTGATTTTTACAATTAACTTGCTCCTGCCTGCGCTCATTGGACTTGCTGTGATTCCAAAACTTCGCTTTTCAACACCGTGAGCCTTTTTCTTCTGTTCTTTCTCTTGTTCTTTTTGCTTTCACTCATTGTGTATGTGAGTTTTGTTGTTTGGATTTTATTTGGATTGCGAAAGTTGAACACACCGCAAAAGCAGGGCGCATCAGGAACGCCAACGATTTCCGTTGTGATTGCCGCTCGCAACGAAGCCGAACATATTGCTCAATGCTTGCACGCGCTTACACTTCAAACTCACGCCCCGCTTGAACTCATCATCATTGATGATGCTTCCGAAGACGAGACCAGCCACATTGTTCAGGCGCAACCGATTTCCAACCTTCGCCTTTTGCGAAATGAAACGCCAATCGGCAAAAAGCCGTCGCTTGCCAAAGGCATTGCTTGTGCCAAAGGCGAGATTATCGCTTGCACCGATGCTGATTGTCTTGTGCCACCCACTTGGCTCGAAGAAATTGCGACTTCATTCCGAGAGGAATCGCTTGGATTTCTTTCCATGCCTGTGGTGTATCACAACGAAAAAAACTTGTTTGAGCAGTGTCAATCGCTTGATTTTCTTGCGCTGGTCGCAATTGGCGGCGCACTCATCAAACTTGGCAGACCAGCGATTTGCAACGGCGCAAACATTGCCTATCGCCGCACCCTCTTTTTTCAAACAGGCGGATTCGGCAAAATCAAACTTGCTTCGGGCGATGATGAAGCCGTCATGCGCAACATCTTCAAAATCGGTTACAACGTCGAGTTTCTTGCAACGGAACGCGCAACGGTCAAAACTGTGCCTGTCAGAACCCTTCGCAATTTTTTCAAACAGCGCATTCGCTGGGCATCAAAAGGCACAGCGTATGGCGATGTGTCATTTCTTTTTTTGCTTGCACTCGCTTTGATTTATGCATTCAATCTCATGCTCTTGCTTTCGCCGCTATGGGCTTGGCTTTCAGGCTTGTGGCACATTGCGTTTGCTTCCGTTCTCATCAAATTCAGTGTGGATTTCTTGGCGATTTGGCACATCACGAAAGCGTTTCATCGCACAGCCTTGCGGCGTGTGTTTCTTGCGGCAGAGTTTTTGCAAATTGTTTATGTTGCACTTACGCCGCTCTTGGCGGAACTCTTCAAATTGGGCAAAGGCTACGAATGGAAAGGCGTGAATCGGAAATAAACTCAATCGCTGTGCGCAAATTGCGCCACAACGAAGCCAATCATCTCAACGAACAACCTCTGTCACCCGAAGAAGCACTTGGTATGATGTGGCAACTGACTTGTAACGCTTGGGCGTTTATGCCTAATGCCGAACAACCCGATGATTCGATTGAATCAAGACATCAAAGATTTTCTCGCGTGTTTAAGCGACGCAAAAGTTGAGTATCTGGTCGTTGGTGCGTATTCATTAGCGGCGCACGGATACCCGCGTGCCACAGGCGACATTGACTTTTGGATAAACCCAACACCCGAAAATGCCAAATGCATCATCAAGTCTCTCTGTTGCTTCACTGCACCATTGCCAGTTTCAGAAAGTGACTTCTTGATGAACATGTTGTGATTCAGTTGAGCGTTGCCCCGAATCGAATCGATT
>Ga0308418_1000318_pt1 | contig 30034 bp, 29 predicted proteins | sample HotsprSampleR4cd_FD_203517 | JGI IMG/M metagenome (GOLD analysis project Ga0308418, IMG submission 203517) | Hot spring phototrophic mat microbial communities from Mushroom Spring, Yellowstone National Park, Wyoming, United States - 20090729_R4cd ... | reverse complement strand
GTCGGGCAAAACGGCTGATGAACTTTGGCAGATGTTCGCCACGATTGCCAATGCGATTCCTGAAAATGCCAGCTTGGTTATTGATGTTACACACGGATTTCGTTCACAACCGATTATTGTGCTTGCGATTGCCTTGTATTTGCAAACTGCCAAAAATATCACGATTGAAAAAAATCATATATGGAGCTTTTGACGGCAGAAGCAATGACAATATCACACCAGTTCTCGACCTCACACCAGCCAAACCCTTTGCTTTTCTTCTCGATAAAGTGGTCAATCGGTTCAGTTTATTTTCTCAAACGACAAATTTATTTAACGAAGATGGCTTTCAGGCACAAGCACAGATGATTGAATTTTATCTGCAAACTGAACAATATCAACAAGCAATTTTATTAGGGCGTGAAGCAATTGTGAGCAAAGTCTGTGTGCAACATAATTTCTCCGCTCTCAATAGGGAAGAGCGCGAGCAAGCTGAAAATATGCTTCGTCAATGGAGTGAACCGCTTAGTAGAGGACAGCCTGTTGCTAAAGAACATTCCCAGTATAAAGAATTAGCTACGCTTTGGAATAAAACGATTAAGATACGAAATGATATAGCCCATGCGGGCATGAATGAAGATGCAGCGGAGGCTAAAAATTTAATTCATCGTATTAAATCAACTTGTAAAGAAATTCAAGAATTTCTTATCAAAAACTGAATAGAACAAACACTGAATCTTTTATGCTTCAACATCACCACATCATCACTGTCGGCATTAGTTTGCTCACCAATTTTGAGCGCGAACAAAAAACCACAAGAGATGACACGCTAAAAAAATTTTCACAAGTCTTGGACTTTATCGCAAAAAACCCAACCCAAGCCTGTGCTGAACTCAATAGCCTCAATGCGAAAACAAAATTCTTGGAAAATAATAAACCCTTAGGCATTACATTAGTCTATACTGATACCCAATTCGGTAAATTCTCTGAAACCATGATTAAAACCTTCTTGGAACGAAAAGGATATAGACCGATTGAAGTCAAACTGAGCAACCTTTCTATTCCGAAAACGGAATTAGACGCAAAAAAAGCCCAACAACTCGCCAACAAAGGACTAAAAGAATTACAAACAAAACTCAAAAAACATATCGAGAAACTCAAAACAAAAGACCCTGACACAAAAATTTATATCAACGCCACAGGCGGATATAAAGCGCAAGTCGCTACGCTCTACGGAATTGGAAAAGAATTAGGCATTCCCGTTTATTATATGCACGAAGAATATCAAATGGCAATCGAACTTCCTTAAGAACGATGAAACGACTGCTCACACTCTTAGGCAAAGGTCAAGCACGATTGACAGGATTATCTGACAGAACATATAGAACCGCAGAGTACTTTCGCCGCGATAATCAAATGAAGGTTAAAACCCCTTTTTTTGCTGAAGCACTCATTCAACTTTATTCTCCGCAGTTTGAAGCTGTTCATATCTTCGGCACAAGCGACTCCATGTGGGAAACCTTACTCGTGCATTCCGTAGATAATTCTACACACAAAGATGAAGAAATCTTTAACCTACTTACATCACAAAATAGGCATATCACCACAGAAATTTTAACCCATATCGCTGAAAGGTTTCGCCAAAAACATCAGGCGCATCTCCGCAAAGTAACATGCACCCTTATTCCCGTTGGTCAAACTGATGACGAAATGTGGGAAATCTTTGAAAGTATTGCTAACTCCTGCGAAGAGGGCGATGTCATTGTAATTGATATTACGCATGGCTTGCGCTATCAAAGTGCCTTCGTGTTATTGTCAGGCGTTATGTTAAGAACTGTCAAAAATATCACTATCGATAATATCTTTTATGGTGCATTTGAATTAGCACAACCTGAATTAGCACAACCTGCTCCAATTTTAGAACTCAAACCCCTTGTTGAAATTTTAGACTGGACACTGGCAATTAACGACTTTCAATCTTACTCAAATGCCCAAAAGTTAGTAGAATTACTAAGTGACAGACGCTTAACGCAGGCTTTGAGCACCTTCTCAACCGCATTACAGATAAATGATAGCCAAAGAGTCGGGCGAGAAGCAAAAGGGATTCAAAACTATTTTGCCAATCCTGAACATCGACAAACGCTTCCACCGCCTGCGAAACTGCTCCTGCCATTTCTTCAAAAATTACCTCAAATGTTTGCGAATGAACCCGAAGAATGGGCGCGCTATCTTAAAATCGCACGTTGGCAACTCGAACACGAACAACTTGGATTAGCCATCCTTTCTACTTGGGAAGCCGTCATTTGCCGCGTCGCTGAATTGCTTTCTATTTCTAACTACGAAAATAACCAAAAACTCTATGCTGAACTTTCTCGCATCGCCAGAGCCAAAGACCCTTATGAATATCTTTCAGATTTATACTCACGATTCAATTTAACGGACTTCTACAAATGTGCAGAACAACTTAGCACATTCCGAAAAGCAATCGCTCACGCCGATACGATACAACATCTCCCGCTTCAAAACCTTAGAGCAAACTATCGGCAAATTTTAGGATTTTTTGAGCAACATCTCGGAAGTGCGGAGCTTAGCCAAGTGTTTAGTCAAGAAGTTGTGCGAACTATCAGAAATTCATTACTTCAATGAATCCTACCACCATATCCTAAAACCCTCATAACCTTCTTCACCAAGCAAATGCTTCACCAAACGATAGCACTCTAATCGTATAAGCCGCCGATATGAAACTTCTCTATCCAAAGAACGGTGTTTAATCGTCGTCCGCATTTTTTCTTCAAATGCTTTGATGAACACTTTTCGTCCTGCATCGTTCAAGTGGCAAAAGTTCAAGCCGTTGGTGAAATGTTTTTCTTGAAGTTCTCGCGTATTGATGAGCTTAAAGATAATTCTATCTACAAAAATTGGCTTAAAAATTTCTGCTAAATCTAATGCTAATGAAAATCGCCGTTCCGATGGCTCGTGCAAATAGGCAATCGTCGGATTAAGTTGCGTGCGATATATTTCGGTTAAACACACAGAATAACACAGTGCATTACCAAATGAAATCAGTGCGTTAATTGCATTAGAGGGCGGATTTTTGATTCGCTCCCGAAATTCAAATGATGGCTCTTTGGATTTAATCAAGTATTCCCATACTTCATAATATCGCTTTCGGATATTGCCTTCAATGCCCATTAACGTTTGAATATCGCCCGATGCAGGAATCACTTTGGCGAGTTCTTCTATATCGGCGATTGCGTTCTGCAAGGCTTCTTGTGCTTCTTTGGATTCCGCACGCGATTCTGCCGCATAATGCCGCAAATTCTTCGTAATGTTAAACGCCGCCGCAGTTACAAATTCTCGTGCCAATACGAGCCGCTTTTTTTCCGAAGTATAATGCTGAACTTGATTGACTAATGTCATGCCAGAAATCAAGTATTCGCGCGGATAATATGTGCCTGAATAATATCCGTAGTGGTTAAATAAGTGCATCGGAATCCGATATTGCGAAAGAAAATTCAAAAATCGGGCGTTGAAACTCACTTCGCCGAACACATAAAAGGCATCAATGTTCGCAATCGGAATGGCTTTGCGGTTGGGGTGATTGGGAATTTCTTCCGTCTCTAATTCTAAAGCAATTTCTTCTTCTTCAAGCGTAACAGGCGGAGCATTTTCAATCGTTTTCTCTTCTTGATTTGATGACGGAATGAAAAAAATCGTATTTTCCTTGCGTTTTAGTGTGCCGTTGGAAAAGATGTAAAACGCTTGCTTTGATGGAATGCTGGGTTTCATGTGGTTTATAGAGAAAGTTTTGTATTTGTTGAGGCTATCGGTAAAAGTATCAATATCAGGATTTTTCACTTTTTATGAAACAAAAAAAGGCAGAGCGGGTTGCACTGCCTTGTAGTGATTTCAACTGACAAATTTATTTCATTGCCATTTCAAAGTTTTTCGTAGCAAAGTCCCAGTTAATCAATTTGTCGATGAAGGTTTGCGCGTAATCGGGGCGGCGATTTTGGTAATCAAGGTAGTAAGCGTGTTCCCAAACGTCCATAGTCAGAAGGGGGGTTTGACCGTGAACGAGTGGCATATCGGCGTTTGGCGTTTTGGTTACTTTTAATTTTCCGCCTTCTAAAACAAGCCATGCCCAACCAGAGCCGAATTGTGTTACGCCTGCGTTCTTAAATTCTTCTTTGAATTTGCCGAAATCGCCGAAATCTTCTTTGATTTTATCCATCAATTTGCCTGTGGGTTCGCCACCACCATTCGGTTTCATGGAGTGCCAATAAAAGGTATGATTCCAAACTTGTGCGGCGTTGTTGAAGATACCGACTTTGCTTGCATCTTTTGCAGAAGCGGCAACAACTTCTTCGAGCGATTTGTTTTCAAGGTCGGTGCCTGCAATTAACTTGTTGAGATTATCCACGTAGGCTTTGTGATGTTTGCCATAATGGAATTCGAAGGTTTTGGCAGAGATGTGTGGTTCAAGCGCAGTTGGTGCGTAAGGCAGTTCGGGAAGTGTGTGCGTCATAGTTTGAGATTGATTTGATTTTGAAGAATTTGAAGCAGACTTTTTGGGTTCAGAACAAGCACCTAAACCTAATGCCATTCCTCCTAAAACGAGAGCGGTAGTTTTGAGAACTTCTCTACGAGTCGGCATTGCGTTGATGTGTTTATGTTGATGAGACCAATGCGGAACACGCTTTCAGAACGGCGTAAGTTCAAACATCGTTCCAAATTTACAATTCGCTATGCAATCTATCATCAATTTTTTTAGCGAAATTGGCGAGGTGTTCATATTGCTTGGTGGCGTGATGCGTGCGCTTCCACGTGTATTTCGCGATAGAAAGAACATCGTTTCGCAAATGTCGCATATCGGAGTGGATTCACTTCCGCTGTTGGTGTTGGTCTCGATTTTCACAGGTGCGATTGCGGCATGGCAAGCGGCGTATCAGATGAAAGGACTTGCACCGATGAGCCTTGTCGGCGGCATTACCAGCCGCGTGATTTTGATTGAATTAGGACCTGTTTTAACCGGCATTATCATCGCAGGCAGAGTGGGCGCGTCGATTGCGGCAGAACTTGGCACCATGAAAGTTACCGAACAATTAGATGCGTTAGACATTATGGCTATCAGCCCTGTTCGATACCTTGCCATGCCGCGTGTGGTCGCAACTACGCTTATGATGCCCGTGCTTGTGGTGTTTTCAAATCTTGTAGCAATTATCGGAGCGTTCATTGTGTCGAGTGCCTTCTTGGGCATTTCGCAGTATCTCTTTTTTGAGTCGTTCAAAAATTTCTTTTATCTGCAAGATGTCTTCGGTGCGCTCTTGAAAGCAGGCGTATTCGGACTCTCAACATCGCTTCTTGGTTGCCACATTGGATTTCGAACCGAAGGTGGCGCAGAAGGCGTCGGCATTTCAACGATTCGCAGTTTTGTGGTTTCATCAGCCGTGATTCTCATCGCCGATTACATTCTTTGGTTTTTCTTGTTCTGAATCCAAGAAGAACGCACAAAAGTTGTGTGTTGTTTTTTGGTTAATCGCAAATCTAACATTACACGCATCAGAGTTTCTTTGTATCTTCATAGCGAATTTTCCACTAAATCATAAGCAGTATGCAAACGAAGAATCCACCTATCAAGCGCACGAAACTAACCTTTTTAGAGAGGCTGTATTTGCCTGAAATTTTGAAGGGAATGGCATATACATTTGCGCAAATGTTTCGCCCGAAATTTACGTCGGAATATCCCGAAGTAAAGTGGAAGCCGCCAGGGTCGTTTCGTGGTCGACCAGTGTTGGTCGAGCGAGAAGATAAAACAGGCGAGCGATGTGTGGCGTGCGGCTTGTGTGCGCGTGCCTGTCCGCCCATGGCAATCAGCCTTCAAGCAAGTGAAACTGACCTTCCACAAGAGCGGTATCCAATTACATTTGAAATCAACATGCTTCGCTGTATTTACTGTGGCTACTGCGAAGAAGTCTGTCCCGAAGAAGCGATTGTGATGAGCGATGAATACGACATCAACTACAAGTCGCGCGAAGAAGCCATTATGACCAAAGAGAAATTACTCGTGCCAATGGAGCGCGTAAAAGCACGATTGGAATTTTTGCGCGAGTACAAAAACGCTGTCCGCAAAGCCGAAGTGCAGTATGTCGGCGAAGATGCAAAACCATAACTTAGTGAGTAACGAGTAAATAAGCAACACAATCTCTTTCAATTCTTCATTATTCACTATTCAATACTCATTACTTATTACAGTGGGTTTCTCGCTTTGCTCGGAATGACCGAGAAAGCACTCGGAATGCGATTTGTCATTCTGAACGGAGCAAAGCGCAGTGAAGCAACATCATCACTAACAAGTAATGAACAAAAGTAGCGAAGTTCTTTTTGATTCTTCATTGCTCACTACTCATGACTGATTCCATTTGACTTAAAGAGGCGTTTCACTATGAGACGCTTTTTTGTTTTCTATCGAACCATGACGCCACGCAAGAAAAATCTCGCCGTGTTTTGTTCTGGCGGCGGCTCAAATTTCAAAGCCCTGCATCAGCAGATTCGCACAAGAAATCTTCCTTGCCAAATTGTGATGTGCCTTTCAAACAACTCACAGTGCGGTGCAATGAACTTCGCTCGCGAAAACGGCATTGACGCCGTGCATCTATCGAGCAAAAGCGTTCCTGATGAAACTGCTTTTGTGCAAACTATGCTCTCGGAATTAGAAAAACGACAAGTGGATTTAATTCTGCTTGCAGGCTACATGAAGCGCGTGCCGAAAGAAGTCGTGCAACATTATCCAAACCGTATTCTCAACATTCACCCTGCGCTGCTCCCAAAGTTTGGTGGCGAAGGTATGTATGGCATGAATGTGCATCGCGCGGTCATTGAAGCAAAAGAAACCGAAAGCGGCGCAACAGTTCACTTCGTTACTGAAAATTATGATGAAGGCGAAATCATCATTCAAGCCAAAGTCCCAATCGCACCTGACGAAACGCCTGAATCGCTGGCTTCAAAAGTGCTTGAAGTCGAGCATCAAATTTATAGTGAAGCGTTAGTTAAAGTGTTGGAGAAAATGGATTAATTGCTCTTTGAGAGAGACACAGCGGCAGGTGTTGAAGAGGAAAAGTTCGATTGAGCCGCAAAGGTTGGGAGTTTAACCGTAACGATTGCGCCGCCTTCGGACGCATTGGAAATATCAATTTTGCCTTGATGCTCTCCGACAATTTTGAAGCATATTGCAAGCCCAAGCCCTGTGCCATTAGGTTTCGTTGTGAAAAAGGGGTCAAAAACTTTCGCAAGAATTGACTCGGGAATACCAGTGCCGTTGTCTTGAAAGATGAGTTCAACAAAGGGTTGTGGTTCGCCATCGATGAAATAGATGATTTGTCGGGCGGAAACATCAATCCGTTTATGTTTTTCTTTGGCGTTAGGTTGCTGCGTGAGGGCTTCAACGGCGTTGAGCATGATGTTAAGAATGACTTGTCGAATTTGGTCAGCATCGGCTTTGATAGGAGGCAGTTCAGGCGGGATATTGAGATTGACTTCAATGTTACTGGTTTTGAAATTCTGTGCCAAAAGTTGCACGACAGATTGAACGATGTCGGCGACGCTGACGCGCATGAGTTTGGGTTTTCGATGACGGGCAAAGGCAAAGGTTTCTTCAATAAACTTATTGATGCGGTCAACTTCTGCGCCGATGCGCTGAATGTATTGATAGGTTTCAGAATCAGGCGGAATGTCAAACAGCACGGCTTGAACCATTGACTTGATGCCTGCAAGCGGGTTTTTAACTTCGTGTGAAATAGCGGCTGCGATTTCGCCAAGGGTTTGCATTTTTTCGGCTTTCTCTTCGGCTTGTCGGCGTTGTTTGTCGCGCGTGATGTCTTTGAAAAGCAAAATCGCACCGTCAGGTTTTCCAGTCTCATTGATTCGCGCTGAAAGTGAATATCCAAGCGTAACAGGGTGCGGGTCATTACGAAAAAAAATCTCGCCACGATAACTATGTCCTTCCAAGACATACTGAAGCTGAACTTCGGGAATGTTCAAAAAAAGCGAAATGCGTTTGCCTCGTAAGTAGCCTTCATCTTCGCCGATGATTTTTTCGGCTGACGCATTCAGCGAGACAATTTGAAGCGACTTATCCAAAATGATAACGGCTTGCTCCATTTGCTGAATAAACCGACTGGCAGAAATTTCTGGCGAAGCATTTTCTTCCAACTGCATCAGCGTGTAGATGTTTTGCGAAATTTGGTCCATCGCCACAATAGACTGCCGCTTGCGCACAGCACGATAAATGGAGTTGACAACCTCAATAAAATCATGTCCAACTTCCCCCGTTAAATTCACAACATCGCTTGCGCCTGCACGAAAGGCTTTGACAACGAGTTCGTTTTTGGCTTCTTTCATGAACGCAATAATCGGTGTCAGATAAAACCGATGTTCAAGCAATTCAATCTCGTCAATATCGCTTGGGCGTACGACTTCAAAGTATATTGCATCAGTATCGCTTGAAATTTGTTCAAATGCGTTGCGCGAAAAACGTGTGGATTTAAAGGTTTGAGTCGAGATAGCATGCTGAATGAGTGCCGCAGATTGTGAAGTTTCTGAAATAATCGCAAAGTTCGGCATAGTCTCAATAGATTACTGAATCTTTTGAGTGTTCTTGTTGGAATTTTTTTGGAAATCTACTCTGCAAACTCGGCGGCTTTCATGGCACAGCCAACAAGGGGCAACACAAGCGGAAGTTCTTTTTTCCACTCATGTTGAATGCTGAATCCATCAGGCAACAGTGCCGCTTGAACCATGAGTCCAGTTGCATCTTGAATAAATCCGAGAATGCTCTCGGTGGTGAGTTTTCCAAAAACGCTGACAGGGCTTGTTTTCCCTAATGCTTTGAGTTCATTTGTGGCGAAGTAGGCAATGTCTGTTTCGGCTTCGAGTGTCCAATGATGAAACATAGTCGGCACGCCATTGACAAGTTTTGAAATCGCAAGATACCCTTCCGCAAGTTCCAAGACCACAAGTTGCGACTTTGCTTCATAAAGCGATTGAACAGCAACATGCGAGAGTTCAACAAGTGAAATACTTTTTCCTGACCGCATGAAAAGCATTTGTAGACGCGTTAGAAATCGTTTCGGCACAAAAAAGAGTAGATGACTTTCAAACGGAGCATTCGGTTCATCAACAAGTTTAACCGTCTCAATAACATATTCGTCAGGCTCTTGCAAAAAGGCTTCGGCTTCAAGCGCACATTCTTCTTCAAATTCTGCATCGCTGAGATGGCGATTACATCGAACAATAAGACTCTTGACACAGGTTAAATTCAAACAAACAGAAATTTCCGTCTCGGAATACGCACTTAATTTTTCTGCAAGAATTTTTGAACATTCGGTTAACTGTTTAGGATTGCCCTTGTCTAAAATCTCTTGATAGATGTTTGTTTTGGTGTCAATCGATTCAATTCGCGAAATGCTGAATCCACTTGCCGAAGGTGCAAGTTGCGCGATAAGCATGCGTTCAGATTCTATCAAGACTGCAAGATGTGTCATTTCTGATAGTGTTGGCTTTTGCAAAGTGTCGGCGTGCTATTGCACGTCCAAGTGTTCTTTAAGTTTTTTCAAGCGTTCAGGCGTGATGCCTTTGACTTCCAAGAGTTCATCAAGGGAGTTGAGTTTTCCGCCTTTGAATTTACGAAACCGCACGAGCCTATCCGCAAGCGTTGCGCCGATTTCAGGAAGCGCAAGCAGCTCAGCTTCGGTCGCTGTGTTGAAGTTCAGTTTAGGTTTTGGGGGCGAGTTTCTTTCAGCACTCTGAAATCGCAGGAGTTCCTGTTCAATCAGGCTATCGGCTTCGGTGCCGAGAAAGGCTTCGGCTTCAAGCCGAGACACCATCGCCTCTCTTTCAGCAACGCCGTTCAGAAAAGAAAGCGTAATGCCTAAAAGCAAAAATCCAAGAAGTGCCGAAATCGCAAGTAGTTCACTTCTCAGCAACGCCGTTCTTGTCGCAATGCGATTCCACCAACTCATTGATTGGCTTGGGAAAGTTTAATGAAGGTTTTAATGACAGTTGAAATATCGTTAAACGTGCGTGTTGCAACAAATGAACTCAAAAGGAACAGCGCACAAAAGGCAAACGGTTTCCATGTGCCTATTGCCGCATCTTCATTTTAGCAAACGAAAAAAGCGAGTGTGAAACTCGCATTGAACAAATAAGGCTGGTTTAGAACCTACCCCAACAACCTCTAACCTTCAACCCACAACCTAACATAACTTTTGTCCGCTACAATTACCTTACAAATCAAAAAAGTTTAACTGTTAGAGATGTTGTTGGAGTGTTCTTTTTGAGCGGTGGTTTGCAAGTCGCTTTCGTGTTGCTGACGATTACCTTCAATGAACCACGAAGAGATATAGGCGGTAAAAGTGCCGAACAAACCCACGCCGACAGTCATTAAAATCATCGCAACTAATCTGCCTTCGGTGGTAACAGGGTATTTATCGCCGTAGCCAACCGTTGTTATTGTTACAAATGCCCACCAAATTGCATCTTCGGCTGTCGTGATGTTGCTTTCGGGAGAAGTTTCAACTTTCAAAATAGCAATCGCCGAAAAAATCACTATCAACACCGCCGTAAGCATGGCTAAGGCAAACGTGCCTTTGACGCGATTATGAAAAAGATATGCCAATAACTGCTGAACCGAGCGATAGGCTTTGATAATGCGAATGACGCGAATAATGCGCACAAGGCGCGCTGTGCGAAACGCATCAATCATCGGAATCGACGAAAGCAAATCAATCCAGCCCCATTTGAGATACGCCCACTTGTTTTCTGCGGTGAAAAGCCGATACCAAAACTCAAAGAAAAACACGGCACAAATGAGATAATCAAAATAGTTGATGAGTTTCGAGATTTCTTCATCAAGCGTTGTGAAAGTATCGAGCGCAAGCGCACCGAGAACATAAATGGAAAGCACGGTAACCACAATGTCAAGCACTCCAAGAGGAGATTGAGATTGATTCGGCATATCGAGGTTGTGTTAAAATAGTGATGCAATAAAAGCCAAGTTAATTCTGATTAGATTTTGAGCGAAGCAATCGGAACGGCGACAAGTTTTTTTTCGGTAAGCAAGTAAAGTTCGGAAGCAGTAACGCCGATGTCCATTAACTTTCCTGCATTCTCTCCAACAAGCAAGGCAATTTGCGATGCATCAAGTTTGCCAATGAAGCGAAAGCCATTTTGTTGAAGCGCATCAAAAATGAAGACCGAGCCTTCATCGATGGCGAGTATCCATTCGACAAGTTTTTGTTCGCCGTTTGATAATATCTGCACAACTTCTCCCGACGCAAGTGCAACAGGCGTTTTCAGCAAGCCTTTTCCGACTTGTGCAACGAAGTTTCCGAACAAGTCATAGACGAAAAGACATTTTGCGCCTTCATCGGAGACAAAAATTTTGCCTGACTTTGTGGCTTGCAATCGGTTGGGTTCAATCAATCTGCCTGCGCCGCTGTTGAAGCCGCCGAAGATAAATTGAATTGGATTCTGTCGCTGTTGCAGTGTGGTTGCAAAGGTGAAAGGATTGATACGTAAGGCTTGTTGTTGGGCTTCATCAAGCAAAAACAAATCGCCCTGTGGAGAGACGGAAACGCTAATCGGTCGCCACACTTGGGTGGAAAGACTGCCCGAAGTTTCCGACACTTGCACCGAAGCATCAGGGCGATTTTGCAAAAGCGCAATGAAGTTCAGAAAGCGGTCGAAGTGCGAAATGCGTTGGTTGCCTCTATCGGCGATATAGACATTCATGCCGTCGGTTGCAAGGTCTTGTGGTGAATCAAAGCCTTCGCGCTGAACGCCGAATCCGCCAATATTCGCAAGCACTTTGCCCTGTGAGTCTAATCGCAAAATTTTATTCGTTGCGCCTTCAATCACATAACATTCATTGAGCGACGCATTTACAGCCAACGCAATCGCTTTTTGAAAAGAGGCAATCGTGCGCCCTTCTTGCGCAAGTGCAGAAGAAAAATGGCAAGCAAGCAAGAGAGTAAAGAGTAGTGTGCGGCTCATTTTTCTACAAGTCCCGTTGTCGTGTCAGGAGTTGAAAAGGCAACATATTCCGAAGTGGGAATCGCACTTCCATTTTTAGGAAGCAACACTTTGAACCCGCGTGCAGGCGGTTGAGGTAGAGACCTGTCGCGAATCCAAGGGTTAAGAAACTTGACCGTTTTGAAGGTTGTGCCATGTTCAATCGCCCATTGGGCTAAATTGGGAATCGGTGTGGTAACAAGAACAGATTTAGTTTCAATCGGACGATAGAGCGCAGTAGATTCATAGCCGTATTTTTGTGGGTTTTGCATGCACTCTTTAATTGCGGCGATGCGGAAAACGTAGCGTGCGGTTTCGCGATTAAGCCAGAGGTCGTAGTAGTTGTTGGTTTGTTGGAAATTCATCTCGCCTGAAACGCCGCCCATGCCCATGTTGTAACTTGCCGCTACGACTGACCAATTTTTGAACCGTTTGTAGGCTTGGAGCAGATACTTGATAGCGACATCGGTAGCGAGTTCAAAGTTGTAGCGTTCATCAACAAGGTCATTGACGATTAAGCCGTATTCTCGCCCAGTGGCAGGCATAATTTGCCAAATGCCCGCTGCGCCCGCAGGAGAGCGCAAATCCATCAACTTGCTTTCAGCAACTGCAAGATATTTGAAGTCGTCAGGCAACCCGGCTTCAGCAAGTTTTTTTTCAATGTAAGGAAAGAACCGACCCGCACGTTTGAGATAAAGCATAATTTGAACGCGGTCATTGACATTGATGAGAAAATCGCGCTCGAAGCGTTCGAAGACTTCGGCATCTTCAAGCGGAATACGCTCACCGAAAATGTAGATAGAATCCGATGGGTTAAAGTTGTAGTAAAAATCAGGTTTTGCAGGCGCAGTGAAAACCTGTGTCGTGTCTGAAGCGTTAGGAAGAGCATCAGATTTCGTGAAGTTCAAAAATCCAAAAACAAGCACAAGGCAAAGCAAAGCAGCAGCAAGCAGGAGTGTAGGCTTTAAGCGTTGGGTTTCCATCGAGAGAAGATTGCGTTTATGTTAAATGTGATTTAGAGCATTCGAATATCGTAATAAAGTGTTATCTTGCTGATGCAAAAAGAATCGCTAAACATTGTCTCTTCCACTACAAGCGACCTTCTTTGTAAATGTTCATTAACAAGCGAAAATGCTGTATGGATAACATGCAAAACACCCGAAAATCTGCTGCCTCCGTGTCCAAAAAAGACATTTTTGAAATCATTGTATTGACATTTCTTGTTGTCATTTGGGCGTTTATCGGCTTGTGACCCTCGACTTCCATTCCGATTAACGTTTCCTTGACTAAAATTTAACACAGAGTTAACCAACCGCTTTGAGAGGGCGGGGGTAACTTTGTTTTAAAGAAACTTAATCAGAAAACGGAGAAAGAAAGAGAATGTGGTCGAAAATGCGCCCAAAAGCATCGCGATTCAAAGCACTTAAACAAGTCAGCAAGGAAGATGTTATCGAGACCTTGCTACTGTTCGTTGCAGTGCTGATGTTTGTTACTGCAAACAGTTGCTAATCGCAAGCAAGGAAGTTCAACGCTTCGTTTTCATCAAGACGTTTTTGTATTTGTCCAAGTTTTCCAGAATGCGACCTGTACCGCGAACAACAGCGGTAAGTGGGTCTTCGGCGATGAAAACGGGAAGTTTGGTTTCTTGGCTGATGCGTTTGTCCAAGCCTTTGATAAGTGCGCCGCCTCCTGTAAGCATAATGCCTCTATCTAAAATATCTGCAGAAAGCTCGGGCGGTGTTGCTTCTAAACATCGACGCACGGCATTGACAATTTGACTAATCGGTTCAGCAATCGCTTCGCGAATTTCAGGCGAACTGACATCGCGCTGTTCAGGCAAACTCGTAACTAAGTTTCTACCTTTGACTGTGGCAATCAATTCTTCTTCCAATTCGTAGGCAGAGCCGATTTTGATTTTGATTTCTTCCGCAGTGCGTTCACCAATGGCGAGGTTGTAGGTTTTTCGGAAGTGCTGAAGAATTGCGTTAGTGATTTCATTGCCTGCAACTCTGATGGATTCACCCGAAGCAATGCCTGAAAGGGAAATGACAGCGATGTCGGTTGTGCCGCCACCGATGTCGACAACCATGTTGCCGAAAGGTGCGTCCACGTCAAGCCCCATGCCGACTGCCGCTGCCATTGGTTCAGCAACGAGATAAACTTCTTTTGCACCTGCGTGTTCAGCACTATCGCGCACGGCGCGTTTTTCTACTTCGGTAATTCCTGACGGAATCCCAATCACCATGCGGCGAATCGAAGTAGAAAAATCTTTGAGCGTTTTGCGAATCAAGCCTTTAATGAGTTCTTCGGCGGCTTCGTAATCGGCAATCACGCCATCGGCAAGCGGTTTAACGGTGATAATATCGCGGTGTGTTTTCTCGTGCATCTGGCGCGCTTCATTGCCAAGTGCAACAACCTTGCGCGTCGCACGGTCAAGTGCAACAATAGACGGTTCATTCAGCACAATGCCTTTACCCTTCACAAATACAAGGGTATTTGCCGTGCCTAAATCGATTGCAATGTCTTTGGATAGAAAATCAAACAATGCCATTGAAAGAAGTGAAAATAAAATTCGAGATGAGTAGATACTTGAAGCTCAACGCAGTGAAAACTGCTTTCAATTTTTGGCGGGGCAAAGATATGAAATTCCAACGCTAAAACGTGATGACACAAAGGGTTTTGTGTATATTTTCAAACGCTTTTGTAACACAGAACTATCACAATGAACATCCTCATCATCGGAAGCGGCGCAAGAGAACACGCGCTTGCTTGGTCAATTCTCAAAGATAATCGTGTTCAAAAACTTTATCTTGCTTCTGGCAATGGTGGCACGCGCGAACTTGGCGCAATCGCTGAAAACATTTCCATCAAACCGACTGACATTGATGCTCTTGTCAAGTTCGCCAAAGAAAAAAAAATTGACCTTACCATCGTAGGTCCTGAACAGCCGCTTGAACTTGGTATCGCCAATCAATTCGAAGCACAAGGGCTGAACATCATTGCTCCAACAAAGGAAGCGGCGAAATTAGAAACAAGCAAAGCCTTTGCAAAAGCCTTCATGCAACGCCACAACATTCCAACGGCGGCATTTGTAACCTTTACCAATTACCACGAGGCAAAAGCCTACATTGAGACTCTGACCACATTTCCTATCGTTATCAAAGCCAGCGGATTGGCGGCAGGAAAAGGCGTTGTGATTGCCACGCACAAAGGCGACGCATTAGAAACACTACGCGCAATTTTTGAAAAACGTGTATTCGGCGAAGCTGGTAACGAAATTGTTGTTGAGGAATTCATGCAAGGCGAAGAAGCCAGTGTGTTCATTATCACGGACGGAACGCATTACAAACTCTTTGCAAGCGCACAAGACCATAAGCGCATTGGCGAAGGCGACATCGGCAAAAACACAGGGGGAATGGGAGCATATGCCCCTGCACCAATCGTAACACGCGAAGTCATGCAAAAAGTAGAAACCGACATCATTCAGCCGACACTCCGCGCCATGCGAGAAGAAGGAACACCATACCGCGGGTTTCTCTATATTGGATTGATGATTGATAAAGGCAAGCCAAAAGTTGTTGAGTTCAACGCACGACTCGGCGACCCTGAAACCCAAGTCATTTTACCCTTGCTCAAAAATAGGTTGCTCGACGTGCTGATTGCCACAAAAGAAGGGCGATTAAACCAAATCGAAATGCAAATAGCCGATAAAGTTGCCGCAACGGTTGTGATGGCTTCAAAAGGCTATCCTGATAATTATGCAACAGGGAAAGTGATTACAGGGCAATGCCACTTCGAACTGGCGTGCTACAGCGATGTTCGAGATGATGTGATGATTTTTCATGCAGGAACAAAATTTGAAAATGGCAAACTATACACGACTGGCGGGCGTGTGCTATCCGTAACAGCGGTTGCAAACACGCTCGAAGAAAGTCTGAACCGCTGTTATGAAGCGATTGCGCAAATTCATTTTGAAGGTGCGTATTTCAGACGCGATATTGGCTGGCGTGCCTTAACGAAAAAACGATTTAACCATGAAAAAGCGAGCAGTAGTATTTAGTGGCGCAGGACTTTCAGCCGAAAGCGGAATCCCAACATTCAGAGGAAGCGATGGGCTTTGGGAAAATCACCGCATTGAAGATGTCGCCTCGCCTGAAGGCTGGGCAAGAAACCCAAAACTCGTGTTGAATTTTTATGCCATGCGCTTCGAAAAAGTTCAAAGTGTTCAGCCAAATGCAGGGCATTTCGCACTTGCCAAACTCCAAGAAAAGTTTGAGGTCATTAACATCACACAAAACATTGATAATCTTTTAGAACGCGCAGGCTGTAAGAACGTTTGGCACTTGCACGGACGCGTGGATTGGCAAAAGTGCGAGCGGCATCACGACATCTTCGGTTTTCGAGACAGTTACTTCAAGTGTGATTTCAAATCTGAAATTTCAAAGCCTGTTCAATGGGGCGATAAATGTCCAAAATGCGGCGCGCAACTTCGACCCGACGTTGTTTGGTTCGGAGAATATGTGAATATGCGGCATCATGAATTAGAAGACTTAATCGATACGGCAAGTGTCTTTATTGGTGTAGGAACATCGGCGCAAGTCTATCCCGCCGCAGGCTTGCTCACGCTTTTTGAAGAAACGGAACAAAAATTTTTTATTGACCCCCACCCTGCCTACGAAGCCAACGGCTTCAAACTTATCCAATCTACTGCCGCAAAGGCACTTCCAGAACTGGTTCAAACCTTGTTGGAAGCGGCATAGTGTAAAATCAAAGAATCAATGTAAATTCAGTCAGTCTGTCGCTGCTGCCATCACTCAACTCAAAACGCACATCAACAAATAACTTGGTTGATATGCACCGCTCTGACTACAAGGTTCTCATTATTGATGATAACAGCGACGAGATTGCGCTTTTAGAGCGATTTCTCTCACGGAGCCTTATTCCAATTCGTGCAGTTGAAGTTGCGCGCACCGCACAAGAAGGAATAGAAAAAGTCCGAAATGAACGTCCCGACTTTATCATCATTGGCGATGCCTATCCCGATATGAGTAGAGGCGAGTTGCTTGAACAACTTTCGGAAATCATTTCATTTGAGACATTACCAACGCTTTGCCTTATCAATGATGATGCAACAGCAATGTCGGAAACACTCCGTGCAATGAAAATCGGAGCCATTAAAAAAACGATGCTCACGCCCGAAAAATTAAGCAACACGATGCAGTTGCTCATAGAGCAAGCCAAGGTAAGAACTGAAAGAAATCGTGCAGAGGCACTTTTCGCATTGCTTTCTGAAAACATTGACCATGCGATTGCACTAACCGATGCTAAAGGCATGTTAGTGTCGGCAAATAAAAACTATTTGGACCTGTTTCGGTTAGACCCCGCAAGTATCGGAAAACAAGTCGAAGAAGCAGACTATGCCGAGACCTTTCACAAGTCTGCCCATACATCAATCTCAAAAACAAGTCAAAACGATGAAAACGGAAACCGATTAGAACTTGAAGTCAAGCGACTGTTTGTTGAAGAGTATGGCAAACGACATTTCATGCTTTCCATTTACAAGGTGATTAAAATTGAAGGCACTGAACAAACTCACAGTCCTGCAACACAAGATGCGTTCTCGCTTTCAGATGAAGCGAAATTGCTACGAGAATTTGAGAGTATTCACAAAGACGCACTTCATACGCTTCAAGTAATTTTTCGTGCAAAAGCCAAGCAACTGCCAAAGGAAAAATTTGAACAACTCTTGCAAGATCATAATCGGCGTATGCGCCTGATTGTTGCCGCATCAGAATGTGTGACTGTTTCGGCATCTCAACTGAAAGTCAGCACGGCGCAATATGTGGCAAGCATTTTCGATATCTTTCAAAAATCTGCCTTGATGCAAAATAACGTTGTGATGGAGTATCAAGGAGAAATGGTTTGGATTGAGTTCAGCGAGGCGATTCTTGTTGGGCTAATTTTAGGCGAACTGATTACAAATGCCTTGCAACATGCGTTCAGCAGTCGTGGAGGCAAACTGATTGTTTCGTTCTTCAAAGAGAAAGATGAAAGCATAAGTATGACGGTCAGCGACAGCGGCGTGGGAATTCCGTTCAGAGTGGAAACAAAGCCGCCCGATGCGATGGGATTGGTTGTTGTAGGCAGTCTCACAAAAAAATTAAACGGCAAAATGGAAGTCAAACGCCACACAGGCACAACCTTCCGCATTGTGTTTCCACAAAAGAACACAGCACTCAAAAAAGAACACGAAACATCAACGGTGTTGTGAGCGCGTTCTGAACAGTTAACTCAAATCAAGCTAATGTCGAAAAAAAATGCAATCATAACAGGTGGCGCAGGAAATCTGGGGCGTGCCGTCGTGAAGAAGTTTTTAGAATCAGGCTATCGCGTCGCTGTTACACTTGAACCAAATGTGCAAGTTGATGAACAGTTCCGAAATCAGAGTCCTGATTTAGACCTCTACGAACTTGATGTTACAGATGAGAAGAAATCCGAAGTGTTTGTAAAGCAATGTGCGGAAAAATACGGTCGCATCGATGCTGTTGTGATGCTTGTAGGTGGGTTTGCATTAGGAACAATCAAGGAAATCTCGCAAGTCTCGGTTGAGAAAATGTTGCGACTCAACTTTTATTCAGCGTTGGCGATTGCAAAGCCATCTTTTGAAGTGATGAAAATACAAAAAGGTGGACGATTGATTTTCATTGGTGCAAGAGCAGGATTGGATTTGAAGAACGGCACTTACGCAGTGGAATATGGACTTTCAAAATCGCTGTTATTTCGACTCTCGGAACTTTTCAACGCCGAAGGGAATGCGGTGGGCGTGGTGTCTTCGGTTGTTGTACCAAGCGTGATTGATACGCCTGTCAATCGCGCCTCAATGCCGACTGCGAATTTTGATGATTGGGTGAAGCCCGAAGTGATTGCGGAAAGCATTATGTTCCTTTGCTCTGACGCAGGTGGCGCATTACGCGACACGGTTTTGAAAGTCTATCACAATGCATAAACACATGAGCATCATGCGCCTATTTCTACTCCTACTCACTATGTTCTTTTTTGCCGCCGAACTCAACGCACAACGCTATGCGTTTGATGAAGGAAGCATTCGTTTAGCAATGTCGCTCAACTACGCCAACTACGGCGGCGACCTGTATCAGCCCAAGCTCACTGCCCGCATTGAATCTGACCGTATTACTGAATTTGCGATTCGCCCCAGCATCGCCTATTTTTTCATTGAACGCCTTGCAATCGGCGTTGACCTTGTCTACGCAACCATTACACAGAACGACAAAAACAACATTGTAACGCTCTTCTCTCGAACCACTTGGAGCGCAGGACCAAACATCACCTATTTTTGGGGTGCGCGACAGAGTCCGATTTTCCCTTTCATTTCAGCAGGTTATGCCTATCAAAGCAGTTCGGAGCAAGAGTTTGAGCCAAGTCGAGACGTGCGCACCACAGGCACGGCACTTCGATTTTCAGGCGGAATGGCAATTATGTTCGGTAAGCAAGCCTCGCTGAACTTCGAAGCCTTCTATCGCATAGACCAGCGGAAAAATCAGCGAACCAATCGTCGCGCAAGTGGCAATGTGTTCGGACTGGAAGTCGGTGCAAGTTTGTTCATCTTTTAGTGTGCGCCGAAGAAAAATCCTAATTCACGTTCGACTTCGGGCGGCAAGGCAGGCAATGAAGAACGCGGAATGAGAAAAGTGGAAAGATTGAAGAAATCCAAGAAAATGCGATGTGCGTCGACCGTGTGTTTGAGATAGGCGTGTCCTGATGAGCCACCCGTTCCGATTTTCGTGCCAATCATGCGCTGAACCATAAGCGCGTGGCGGTATCGCCAAGTCGCAAAGAGTTCGTCAATGTCAATAAGCGCAGTGAGCAAGCGAAACGGCAAATGAAGAATGGGCTGGTCGCGATAGAGCATAATGAGCAAAGCGGCTTTGAAAGCGGTGTATGAAAGTCGGCGCGCGCCCAAGCGAACAAGGTCGTTGTGCTTTTCTTCGCTGAACAAGGCGTCAAAATTTTCAATCGTGCGTGAAAGTTGCGCAAGTTCTTGTGCTTTCTCTTCGTTAGTGAGCGTCGGATTTTGTTCAATCGTTTGGCGGTCTTGTGTGAGCATCGTATCAACAGCATTCTTGTAACTCTCCCAAAAATCAAAATTCCCAAAGTGCAAAAACGGCGTGCGTTCCAGCCACTTTTCAACAAGGTCAAAAAGTGAAGGCGCATGTTCGGCTTCGAGCGCAAGATGTTGGTGTGCATCGGATAGACGTTTCTCGTAAGGAGTGTTGTTAAAATCAAGCCGCAAGTTGCGCTTCAAGCCAAGTTTGTTTTCAATCAAACGAAACTGCACACTTTGAAAACCCGAAGCAGGCGAAAGAAAGTCACGAAACTCCAAAAAATCAAGCGGTGTCATCGTCTCCAAAATGCGGAACTGTTCAATCATCACGGTTTGAATCGTGCTGATGCGGTATAGGCGAGAGACAGCAATGCCGATGTTTTTTTCGTCAATGTAGTTTCCTAAAAACATCTCGCGCACAGAGTCAAGTTCATGCAGAATCTGCTTGAACCAAAGTTCAAAAACTTGATGAACAGTAATGAAGAGCAGTTCGTCGTGTGCAGGCTGACCAAATTCGGCACTGCGGGGAAATTGCGCAGTAAGAATTTGGTCAAGGTGGAGGTAATCGGCGTAGTAGGCAGGCGGATACTTCATAACAACTACGGCTTAAATTCTCGGCGGTAAATTTTAACAGGGTCGACATCAAAGCGAGGCTCTAATTTCTCGCGAAGAATCGCTTCGAAGGCTTGCTTTTGTCTGTGCTGAACGCGAAGAATGACAACATTCCAAGCATTCGTCTTGCTTTTCGGAAGCGAGGCTTTACTGCTCGATGGCTTGCCGTAGAAAAAGTGGTATTCTGTGTAAAAGCGTTTAGGCTTGACAAAGTAGTCGGTGATATCGTCCCAACGAAGCAAAGACTTCTTGCCTCTGTGAATGTTTTGAACAATTCCTTCTTCGGTAATTAGTCGCTGTTCTGATGCGGCAGCACCAACAAACCAAAAAAGACTTGCAATTAAATACAAGGAAAACTTCATCACCGATTCGCCATCGCCGATGATAAATCCAATCACAATGCAGACAAGTTGAACAAAGGTGTAAATGCTTGGGAGAAGTGGGTAGCCAAAAAGCGCACCATGCCAAAGGCTAAGGCGAACATGCGAAATCCGCAACCGATTAAACAAAGCAACTGTCGCAAACAGCGGCATCAGCAATACGACCGCATAAAAAAAGTAACTTTCAATAACGAGAATGAGATTTCTAGATTCGTCTCCCATTGTAATTACTACTTCATTTTGTTCTGAAAGACTACACACAAACTATGCCTATTTCGTGAAAATTTTGCGAATTACAAAAGGCATTTTGAAGTGGGAAAATTCACTGCAATGCTATGAACGCAGAACCTTGTAATTCGTTTCAGAAGGTCAGATTTGGCGGGCAACAGCGAAATTGATGAAGAGTTCAAGCGCAGTTTTGCTTGGCGAGGCGGGGAATGAAGAAAGTGCATTTAAGGCTTTTTGAACGAACTTTTTAGCCGTGTCTTCGGCGTATTCAATGCCGCCGTGTTCAATGGCGAAGCGAATAATCTCTTCACTGAAAAGCATGCGCTTTTTATCGCTTTTGAGAAGAGCAATAATTTTCTTGCGCTGTTGTTCGTCAGTGTGTTCAAGTGCATAAATCAAAGGGAGCGTAATTTTCTTTTCTTTGATGTCGCCGCCAACAGGCTTACCTGTCTTTGAACTTTTACCGAGATAATCGAGAATATCATCGCGAATTTGAAAGGCAATGCCGATGGCTTCGCCACAGTTGCGCAAGTTGCGTTTGATTTCGGAATTGCACGAGGCAGAAGCGGCACCGATTTCGCACGACGTTGAAATGAGCGAGGCGGTTTTGTCGGAAATAATTTTGAAGTAAGTGGCTTCATCAATATCAAGGCTACGTGTTTTTTCAATTTGTAACAGTTCGCCTTCGCTCATGCGCTTAACAGCGTCGGAGACAATTTCCAAGAAGTGATGGTCATTGTGTTTGAGAGCTAAGAGCAAGCCGCGCGAAAGCAAGTAGTCGCCCATGAGAACGGCGACTTTGTTTTTCCAAAGTGCGTTGATAGCAGGCAAGCCACGGCGCATATCGGCGGTATCGACCACATCATCGTGAATAAGCGTTGCAGTGTGCAGAAGTTCAACTAATGTGGCGGCGCGGTAGGTGCTATCGTTGATGCCCCCTGCAATGTTGGCAGAAAGCAGAACCAATATCGGGCGCACTTGCTTACCTTTTTGTCGGAGAATATAGTTTGCAACTTTATCAATCAAACCGACTTCTGAGGTCATCGCATGCTTAAATTCCTCACGAAATCGGGCTAATTCAGATTCAATTGGGTGGCTAATCTCGTCGAGTTTCACACGAAAAAGTCAAAAAGTTGGAAAAATGAGTGCAATAATCAGCACAGTGCATTGAGATAACTTACTTTTTAGCATCGCGCTTAACTAAAACTTCTTTGCCCTGTTTGGCAGACTTGTAAATTGCATCGACGATATTCATTCGCTCATATGCATCTTTCGCAGTTGAGGAAAGCGGATAAAGCCCTGAAACCGCATCAATAAAGTGGCGAAGTTCGTTGTAGTAAGAGCGTTTGTAGATGTCCTCAAGCGAGCCGATTCTTTCAGGGGTTACATTGATGAGTTGGTCGTTGATTTTTTTATGAAATTTGAGCGGATAGACTCGCGCAAATCCTTCTTTGCCATACACATTGCAGAAAAGCAAATCGTGGTCAACCTCGAAGTTCCAGCCTGTATCAATCGTAATGGCTTGACCGCTTTTAAGGCGAATCAGCACGGAAGAGAAGTCTTCAACATCAGCCGAATGTTCATCGTTCGGGTTACGCTCGAAGTTGACAGCAGAAACGCTGTGTGCTTCGGGGAAATTGAGAATCCACAAAGCAAGGTCAAGCACCATGATGCCCAAATCCAAAAACACGCCGCCACCTGAAACTGATTTCTGCGACTTCCATTGCCTATCGACAGGGTTTTTTTTCAGCCAACCGCATTTCACAAAAAATACATCGCCAATTTCGCCATTCTCAATAAAACTTTTGAGCACCATCGCATCAGGGCGGAAGCGTTGGTTCATTCCGACCATCATCTTCACGTCCGATTTATTGAGCACATCTAAAATTTCTTTGGCTTCTTTGGCAGTGCGGGCAAGTGGCTTTTCAACAAGGCAATGCTTTTTGGCTTTGACAGAGGCAATCGCAATCTCTTTGTGTGTGTTGGTCGGCGTGGCGATAATCACGGCATCAAGTTCGTTCATCGCTAAAAGGTCATGATAGTCTTTGAACAAGTGTTTGACTTTATACCGCTCGCCCAAAAGTTTTGCACGTTGGAACTCCATATCGCAGAGTGCAACAAGTTGCGCGTTTTCAAGTTTGGAAAGAATCGGAAGGTGAATGACTTGCGCGATGTTTCCTAAACCGATAACGCCGACTTTAACTTTTTCCATAGTTAGAAAACGTTGGATATAGAAAAATGGATTTTGAAGTTAATCATTTTTCAGAAAGGCTTTGCACATTGAGTCGTCGCCGCACCTTGCATTGGTCTTTTTTACAAGTAGGATTTTGTGTAAAGCACAGGTCGTAAATCTCTTCGTAATCGTAATCAATCGTGATTTCTTCGCCTGCCTGAATGGTGCGCAAGGCAACCAAATACAGCGACTCATGGTCTCGGTCTTTCACTTCGGCATTTGGCTCGCAACTGTGATTGATGTATCGGATTTTCTCGGTCATTGCCGTGTCAATGTAGGTGTCATCATCATGGTAAAAGATGTAGACGTTGTTTTCTTGCTCTTCACGGCGTAAACATTCATCGGCGTTTATCGTTTCGCCTGCGATAATCATCAGCACTTCGCCTGCTTCACAAGGCTTTGTGGTGAAAATGCCCCTACCTTGAATCGGTGAATCCAAAACGATGATGTAATCAGGATTATTGAGGTCGGAATCAGGAAGACGGTTCGGCATTGATGAAAAATTTTTGTGTATCTTGTTGGTGCAAAGGTAAATCAATGCATTAACATCTCCATAAAACAATTCTTGTGAAACGCAAAGCAAAATCATCTTCCCAAGAAAACACTCCCGAAAAAAAACGACCGAAAATTTTAGTTTGTAATGATGATGGCATTGACGCCGAAGGATTAGACGCTTTGGTAAAAGCCATGAAAAAAATTGGCGAAGTAATCGTTGTTGCACCGCTTACACATCAAAGCGGAATGGGACACGCCATGACGCTTGGCAAACCGCTCCGCATCAATAAGTGGCACAAGCATAAAAAGTTTTTCGGATACGCCGTTAATGGAACGCCTGTCGATTGCGTGAAAACCGCAATGACACAAATTTTGAAGCACCAAAAGCCCGACCTTATGGTCAGTGGCATCAACTACGGAAGCAATACAGCAATTAACATTCTTTATTCAGGCACGATTGGTGCGGCGATTGAAGCCTCATTTTTCGGCGTGCCATCTATCGCCTTTTCGCTCACCACTTACGAAAATGCCGATTTCACCTACGCCGCAAAATTTGCGCGCAAACTGGCTGTGCAAGTTCTCAAACACGGCTTACCCGCTGAAACCTTGCTCACGGTCAACATCCCAAACCTGCCTGAAAAAGACATCAAAGGCGTGATGATTACCGCACAAGGAAAATCAAAATGGGAAGAAGAAATGGTCGAGCGAAGCGATACCTACGGACAGCCTTACTACTGGCTTCGCGGTGTTATGACACTCTACGACCACAGTTTAGAAGCCGATGAATATGCCGTACGGCACGGCTATATTTCCATTACACCTATCTCCTACGACCTGACAAACTATCGCTTCATGGAAACCTTGCGCCAATGGAACGTGAAGAAGTGATTTACAACAACAATCTCTTCTTTGAGATTCATCAAAACGAAATCGCCACAGAGGCAGATGGGTAAAGGGTTTGTGTCATCGCATCTTGCTGAAATTGAAGAGAGGTGCGAATACGGTCGTTGTATTGATTGACGGCGATGAGCGCATCAAAAGCGGAAAGCGCGTGGTTCAGCACCACAAGCGAAAAAAAGTTCGAAGCCGTTTTCAGATTTTGATTTGCCATACCGCGCATGGAGGCATACTGCAAATAAACTGCCGAGTGAACCTCAAATCGATTGTCCATTCGCGACACATCATAATCATACCACCCAATCGCATACTCGCTGTATTTGCCGATGAGTTCGTAATACTGCTGGTCGCCGTAGGGCGGAAGCGTGTGCGAAAGCGTAGCATTGTTAGCGGCGGAAACGGCAATACGCTCAAACGCATTGAGAAAACGGTAATCACGATTGCGAATTTCGTTCAAGCGTTGCGGCGTGCCAAGTTCGGCGGCCATTTGTCGGATTTGATTGGCGTTTGGCACGAGCCCTGAATTGAGGAAGCGTTCCGTTGTGTAAATCTCTGACAAGCGTTCTGCGAAGCGAACTGCGTCCCATCTTGCTCTGCCGTCGTTAGCGAAGCCTTGTCCGTTTGGCGCAAGCCCATCAGCGAAGGCGACAAAATCGCGCTCACCTTGTCGACCGATATTTTGATAATGAAGTGCCGTTGCCCACAGGGCAACTTCGGCGACAAAGAAAAGCGCGGAACGCCAATAACTTTCGGCATAAAACTCCCCTGCGCCCGGCACAACGGCTGAAAATGCAACCGCAATCAACGGAGAGCGCAACGGCTTCAAGGGCATTGCCGCTGAAACCACGCCTGCATCATTGTAAGCCACATATTCGCCATCAATCACGAGCGGACGGTTCAGCGAAAGCACTGGCATCGCCAAGCGTTCATGCTTGTCAGTTGAATCGTTGGAGAAAAGCGAAATGAGCCGCTCGCGTCTCGGTAAATCGGTTTTCTTTGGTTCTTCGGCGAAGGATTTGCCGAGCGAAAGCGCGACAATCAATGCGAGAAAAGAGACTTTCATACTTGGTGAATTAAAAGACTTACTACACTGAAAATAGTTCAAAAAAGCACAAGGAGCGGGGAGTGTAACCTCACCCTGTCGCTGCGCGACGTCCCTCTCCTTGCGAAAGGAGAGGGACGTTTCGGCAACGCCGAAACAGGGAGAGGTCAGGGGTAAGGCTTTGCGGTCAATGTTGCTTAAATCACGCATTTCTTGATGTAGTAAGTCTAAACATTAGCGAAGCAAAAGTCGTGCGCCGCGCACGGTTTCATCGGCGAGAAAATCAAAGTCGAAGAGCATACCGAAGTGAAAGAGCCACTCGCGTCCGTAGGTTACAAAATTTTGTCCGCCTTGTTGTTCAAAGCCGCGTCGCAAAGGCTGATTGAATCTATCCAATCCGTAAGTTGCACTAATGAAAATACTCGTAGGAAACGCATAAAACGAATTTGAAGCAAGCCGAAGTTCAACGCCAACATCTTTGCGCCAATTATTGAGCGAAGGAATCTGCCTGCCCCACGCCGCGCCAATATCAAAATAGGTTGAGAAGTAAAGATGATTGAAATAAAGATGGAAAAACTGCACATCGAGATTCGTGAAAATCGGAACGCGATATTCAAGATGTGCAAATGCCGCACGGTCGCCCCCGATTGCAAAGAACTCGTAACCGCGCATACCGATTAAGCCTGAAATAAAATTGTGAAAGAAGAAATCGGTTTCTCTGCCGAAGTTGAACGCGCCAAAGGTGCGAAGCGAAAGCGTGTGCTGAAATTTCGGACTCCATGTCGGAAGCGGAAAGTAGTAATTCAAATCGGCGGTGAGGCGAATAAACTCAAACGTGTCATACACTGGACGGAATGTGTTATTGGATTCAACAAACTCGTTGCCCGTTTGCAGTTTGCTGTTTTCGTAATCCAATCGCACGCGCGAAAGAAATCCAACAGGGTTGATGTTTTGATTGAACGAGCGAGCGCGTAAATCTAACTTCCAAAAAAGCGAGGCACTTCGCCCAATGAAGTAATTGTCGCTACTTGCAGGAAGCGTTCGTCCAAGTGGCTCCCAAAAAAATGAGTTGATTTTAGAACTGTAAATCCCAAGCGAAAAGGTTGTGCGAAACGAGCTGGCTTGAAAGAAGAGATTGTTAATCGGAATACGGAAACGAAGCGAGAGGTCAAGTTGTGTGGCGGCAAACGAGACATTGTAAGTGGTGCTGTCGGTTGGGCTGAAATCGGTTTGGTAGCCGCCGAATTGACCTGCGGCAGGCACATTGCGCGTGATGTGAAAAATATCGAGCGTGAATTTCGGAAGCATCGAGGCAGGCAAAAAGGTTTGGTCGCTGTATTCAAACGAGAGATAAGCATCGCGCTCCATTTCAAGCAGTTTTGTGACAGGGTTTTGTGCGCCGTCAGGAAAATTACTTCCGGGCGCAAGTGCAAACACGCCGAACAAATTAAACTGCCCCAAGACTTCCGATGAGTTAAACGCCGCGCCAAACTTCGCCGCACGCCATGCATCTTTCCAAAATCCGCCTTGTGGTTTCGTGTAAGCATCAAAGCGAATCAACGGAATCACATTGAGAGGCGAGAAAAGTTTTGTGTATTCGCGTGTCTCGTAGGTTGGAACAACCGTGTCATCATATTCAATCAAGTGTTTGTAGAGTGAATCGCGTTCCGACACAGTGTGATAACTCGTGCCAATGCGTGAGTCGAGTGAGGCAAATTGTGGCGCATCGGTGCGTGTGCCTTCAAAGGCAATGGGCGTTGGCTCTTTACGATAGACCGCATTCGGATTTTGAATCGGCGAGGCAGAATCCAACAAGGCAAGTTTGTAGCCCGTGTGCGTGAAATGTGCGTAAGCAATTTTTCCCGATTTATCCATTGATGGCATAAACGCACCTGTTAGCACATTCGTGAGTTGCTCGACTTTCTTTGTTTCAAGGTCAAGCCGATAGAGATTGAAAATGCCTGTGGGATTTGAAGCAAAGAGCAAGTGCTTGCCGTCAGGCGTGAGCGAAAGGTCGCGCTCATCAATGGTGAGATAAGGATTTTTTTCATCAATGGCTTCGGTGAGCGGTGAAAGTTCGCCCGAAGTTCGGTCGTATTGCATCAATCGGCGTTGATTGCGAATGCCGAGTGCGAAGAAAATTTTTGAGCCATCAGCAGAGTAAATCGGTGTCAAGACTTTCTCGCCGTTTTTGAATGAGGTCAGAACGCGCAAGTGTTGTTTGGCAGTATCGGCAGTGAAGGTAAGTTCGACAAGATTTTCTGTGCCGTCTTTTTGCGTAACGGCAACAATGGTGCGATTGTCGGGCGAGAGCGCAGGCGTTTCCAATCGCTTTTGATACGTGAGGCGCGTTTCTTCGTCTTTCTCAATGTCGTAGAAAAAAAGGTCGTTATACTTTTGCACTTTCCAACTTGTGCCTGTGTATTTGGAGTAGAGAAGGTGCTTGCCGTCGCTGGTGATGGAGAGGCGCGAAGAGACTCCGCGCACAAGCGATTGACTTTCCGAGAAGTGATAGCCACACACCTTGCACTGACCGTATTCAGAAGCGCGTTGATGCACAAAAATATCTTTGACCGTTGGGCGACTTGCCGTTTTGAACGAACTATCTTTTCCTAATTCCTTTACAAAAATTCCGTAGCCGCCAATCGTTGCGCCGCCATTGGAGATGTAATAAATCTTTTTCCCATCGGGCGAAAAGATTGGCGAAAAATTCATGCCTTCGGGTTCAATCACTTTGCCTGACTGCTCAACAATGGCTTGGGTGCGGGCTTTGTAATCGGCAATAAGATACTGTTTCCATTCGGCGTAAAGTTGTTCAGCGGGTTTGTGGTAAGTGTCTTCGAGAGCGGCATCGACATTGTAGTTTGAAATCGAGGCAAAGTTTTTCATCAAGCGTTCAAGTGAAGAGTCACCGTATTTTGTGGCGAGGTATCGAGTGAAAGCAAAGCCGTAGTTATACCACTGTTCGCCGCCGAAGCCTGAACGAATCACGGGATTTGAGATTTCCGAGAGTGAAGCAAGTTTTCCTGCCAAAACATCACTGCGCAGAATCATATCGCGATGGCTATCCCAAGTGTCGTAACGCAGTTCGGGGCGTTGATATTGCGCCACGCCTTCCGCAAGCCAAAAGGGAACATTGAAGCCGGCAATCGGATACGAGACCAGTCGATTCGGAAAGCCGTAGAGAATATCGTTGCGCCGTGTGGGTTCGTAGCCAAAGGCTTGAATAAACGCGGCAGGCATAAAAGTGCCAACCTTCATTGCCGCCGTGAGTGTTACAATGTGGGTGTATTCATGCGTAATCACATCGCGAAGCCACTGATGCTGACCGCGAAACGGAAATTCAAGCGAAGGAGCCCAAATCTCAATTTTGTTTTCGGTGAAATACGCCCCGCCGTTGGAGTAATCATCGGTATCTTTAATCACGATGTTGACTTTGCCCGGGTCGTGCTTGTAGAGCGATGTAATCGCAGGGTAAGCCTCTTCGGCGATTTTTGCGGCAAGCCGTGCCGAGCGTTCCGCGCCTTCATGAAAACTGACCGTAAAATGCTCGGTCTCAATCGTTTTCCAGTTCAGTTCAGGGTGACTGTATGCTTCGGGTTGCGCAAGTGCAAGTGTCGGCGAAAAAAGCAGAATCGTCGCTAAAAGTGAAAATCGTTTCACAAGTGTAAGGTCAAGTTCAGTTTGAAAAAAGCGTGCTAATAAACAACGATTTCAGAAAAGAAAAAAGGCAATAGTTGGGTAGAATTGATAGTGAATAGTTGATAATTAAGAGTTAAAAGTCGACTCACACGATTCACTCTCAACTCTTAACTCTTAACTCTCAACTTGTTTATCGCCTTTAACAGCAATGCCTAATTTTTTCATTTGGTAGCGAAGCACGTGGCGTTCAATGCCTAAAAGTTTTGCGGCTCGAAGTTGATTGCCATCGGTTTTTTGAAGCGCGTCCAAAATGTATTGGCGTTCAAGATTATTCA